>OCAS01001470.1_pt1 | contig 11484 bp, 15 predicted proteins | sample 1550751 | NCBI WGS metagenome assembly OCAS01 (sample SAMEA2580301, study PRJEB22360) | human gut metagenome | biome: human gut; feature: human-associated habitat; material: faeces | place: Denmark | collected 2008/2010
TTTTTTCTTAGCCTCATCCAGGAGATTGACGCAGACCACCGCCCGCCGGTTGGCCTCCAGAATCTGGAGCACCAGATTTAAATTTCGTTCCAGACAGGTGGCATCACAGACAACGATAACTGCGTCCGGATTTTCAAAGCAGATAAAATCTCTTGCCACCTCTTCCTCTGAGGAATGAGCCATCAGAGAGTAACAGCCAGGGATATCCACCATAACATATCCCTGCTCTCCATCGTTTGCATAGCCCTGGGCGTTTGCCACCGTTTTTCCGGGCCAGTTTCCGGTCGGTTAATATCAATTACCGGTAAATATAATTATAAAGAAAGAAGGGGGAAAAATGGACAGAACAGTCGAATTGTTTTTTGAAATAATTGAAACTTACCAGCGGCACGCCCAGACTGCCAGAAACGCAAAGTATCAGGAGACCCGCGAGATGGCGGAAATGATAATCGATGTGGATATATCAGCTATGTGGTTTTTAACGCAACGATCACCAGATGCCAGTTGATGTAACATAGTAAGATACGCATATAAAAGGCGCCCAGGTATGGGGATTGGGATATACCTGGACGACCGCAAAGAAGAGCTGCTGGGAAAATCATATCACTATAATACAAATAAAGCAACATAATTTTGCTCTTTATTGTAAAATTGTACAAAAAGTGCGGCCCGCCAATATAGCTAAGCCGCAAGTTAGAAAAGCAAAACGCAATTATTATAGCGCGTATATATCATTTTGTAAAGAAGAAATTTATTGTATCACATTTTCTATATGCAACATATAATGATAGTGGAGATGGAGATGTGATGTATACCTTAATTTAATTTTTCAACAACGGTGGTAAGCTGTGCTAACTGTCATTTCATGATTTTTATCCTTTGTAAAATCCACCACATTAAGCCTGTTTGACGTGTATAACAGGCTGATATAGCCCCGGAGCAATCTGGGGCTATTTTATCTTATCTTTTATTCTGCCATATCATTTTAGGTGTCTCTACTACTGATCACCTATATGAATTATGCGCAAAAACCGCCCAGTGTAAGGGATGCTGGGCGGCTTTGCATGAATACTCTTACTGGACGTGCCAGAAAGATATAATATAATACGAGCAAATTTATTATATCATTTCTGTGACCTTCTGGCAAGAGGTGTGTTTAAAAAATCGACGGTCGTGAAGCACCCTTAGAAGTAAGGCGGTCCGCCTTGGGCCGCCATTTTTACTTTACCACCACCCACACAATCCCCGCACCGATCAGCACCCGCTGTCACAATGCCGTAAGATTCATATGTTCTATTATCAGTCAATTCTCGAATGTACGTTCGTTTAATTATCTAATAATATTAGATTTTCCGTATTTTGCTATAAAGTCAATAAAAATTAATAAAAATTTCTCATTTTGTCAATATTTAACCGTTGACTTCTCTCTAAAACGCGTTATAATAAAATTACATAAGGTTTCTTATAGTTAGTTGTGTATTGTATCAATAATGCAATTACACACGGTTTTGTGTTGTCTAACATAAAATAATAGCAACAGTGCCAACAATTATTCGGGAGGTGATACGTATGGCAACGAAAAGCATTCTTAAAGATGTCTCTATTAAAGAACAGCGTCTTGCTCATACATTTTTGGAGGCAATGGATAATGCTAAAAACATGAGGTTTGAGCAAGTGCAGATCAGCAGAAAATGTTCAGAACTAACAGGAGATAAAATCAAAGAATTCTTTGATGTACAATAACTATGGCAGAGTTTGTTCAAATTAAACTAAACGATATGATATCTAAACTGGGAGAGAATGAAGTAAAATCTATTCTCTCCTCTTTTGTGTGCCCTGTTAATAAAGATGTGGAGACATTTATAAAATATAAAGCCATTGAATTTTCAAAACAATATCTATCACGTACAACTTTAGTATATTGGAAGTCCGATGACGGAAGAGAAAAGTGCTGGGTCGGCTATTATACCATAGCATCAAAGCATATTCGGGTATCGAAAGATTCCATCAGCAATACAACTGCAAAGCGAATGGGAAACCATGGTTCGTTTAATCCAGCTACAAAGGAATACATAGTCCCAGCCCCATTAATAGCGCAACTCGGTAAAAACTTTGCAGATGGAAATAATTATTTAATTTCAGGATCTGATTTACTTCAAATGGCAACTACTAAAGTTAGAGAAATTCAGAATGAAATTGGTGGCAGATTCGTATATTTAGAATGTGAAGAAAAATGTAAACTACTAGATTTTTACAAAGCAAATGGCTTTACTGTTTTTGGGAAAAGAATATTGGACAGAGACGAAACAGATTTGGATGGAGAATATTTAATCCAATTATTGAAATATTTAAAATAAAAAGCAATTAGGCGGCCCAAGCGGACCGCCCTCTTTTTGTATCTATCATTAGCAATCGCAGTTATCATTCCTACAAAAAGCATTATTACAGCCATCTCTAAATCCTGCCTCATAAGCTTCTTTTCTTTCTCTGGCACATGGATCAAAACACCAATCATTACAGTTACTACAGCTGCAATTGCAATGATTACAGCAATGATTGAAGCAGTGATTGTTGCATACGCATCTGCAACAATTATTACAGCAATTATTTCTACAACCACACCAGTTACCACAGAAACATCTACATATATTACACATGATTTATTTCCCCTTTTTGTATATAATAAATTATAGTTTATTATATGCAAAGAGAGGACAACGGTGACAAGTATGACTATTCCACCCGCTGTACCTCAAGATTGCCCTGTGCAAGATTGTTCGTTACCATCAGCGCTCCATACGTCGCCATATCCGCTTTGGACGGATTAAGCATGTACGCAAGGCCACCAATGACCGCATACCCCGTGACCATATTCCCGGCATCGTCCACGTAAAACCACTTATTCTTATATTTTACCCAGCGCGCTTTCTGGAGTTCGCCATTAACCGTAAAGTGCCAGTTCCCTGCGCCGTCCTCGAAACTCTTCACCTCGTCCACCTGGCCGCGAATCCGCAGGCAGAAGTCCGTCCATAACTCCGGGCTGTCCATCATCTTGCGCGGACACCACTTCCGCTTGGCGTCGTAATGCCGGATCACCCGATCGGCAGGGATCCCCGTCTCTTGAATCAGGTGCCGTACCAGATCCACGCAGTTAAGCCGCGCCTTGTCGTAGCTGCTGTCCGGATTAACACAGATCTCGATATTGATTGTATTGTTGTTATTGACTCCGGCCACCAGCGGTGTGCCATACTGCTTGCCGACCGCCCATGCACCGTCTGTATGGTTGAGTGTCTGGTAGATTGCTACATCATCAACGTAATAATGGACTGAGGTAGACAGATTGCCTTTGTTATGCGCGCGGGAATGTGCTTCTGCTCCGGCACCTTTGTTGAAATTATCAGTCTCATGGATTACGATGTACTTTGGGTGATTCTGGCTTGCATAGCAATTGATTTGCTTGATCTGTTTTGTAATAGGTAACATATGATTATCCTTCCTTTCAAAAAAAGCAAAAGCCCAGGATACTCCCAGGCCCATAAATAAGTACAGTATTTCCGACTCTCACCCTGCCGGCAGGAGTTTCGACCGTCGAAACTATTATTTCTCACCCGTATTTGCTCCGGCGCTGATAAGCTTTTCTGTAATCGCCAGCCCCTTAATCAGGAACTCTGGAACATTAATGCCATATTCCACCAGATTCTCCAGAATACTGCGGATCTCATTAATCAGAAGCGTCGCCAGGGTGAACCACCCCAGCAGTGCCAGGAAACTTAAATTGATGCCTAAGAGGTCCTGTCCCAGATGGATAAACAGTTCCGGAATCATGAAAGCCACCAGGACGATAATCCAGTATCCTACCTTCTTAACAATGCCTACAATCCCGATACTGCTCGACTCCTTATGTGTCTTCCTGGCCTTAGCCCAGCCGGTTATGTAGTCTAAGATATTACAAAGCAGATATCCGGCGAAGACATACCAGTAAACGCCGAATAACGCGGTTAATAGTGTTACAGCTGCTCCTACTGCAGCATTGTATTTATCGATAAATTTCATAGATCTTCTTCTCGCTTTCTTCTATATTATTTTATACCGCGGCCTCTCCTCACCCCACCACCAGTACCGCAGCCAGTCGTCCAGGACGATTCCAGCCAAGCTTACCGGCAGCCACAGAAGGCAATACTGCGGGCAGATCTGGCCGAGTATATTACCAGACAGCCCGCTGTAATCCCAGATATTCCAGCCCAACCACAGGTTGACTATGCAGCCGGTCAGGAACTCCAGAACGGTTATGATGGCCGCGCCGATTAGGATCTGCTTCCAGAATGCCATGCGCCATGGCAGGATCTCATTGATCAGCCCCAGGCAGATAAAGCAAGTCCCGCCCAGTAAAAACATGGTCCAGTGGCTCCGACCACGCCAGACCATCTCCAGAGCTACATACAACAGACCGCCGGTGCACATTAATGCAAAATACTTACGCACGATCCTTATTATCTTCGGCACCTCCTGCCGTTGCAGCGATCTGCGCCAGGTATGACTGCAGCACCTCTGACTGGTATGCCGGTGGGACATCTGCGCCATAAAAAATGGCCTGTACCTCTTCAGCAGTCTGGCAGCCGGCGATCCACATATTAATCGCATTGCAATAGGTCGTGTGGTAGCTAACGTGCCACATGGCCGCCGTAATGATAGCCTGCATATCTGCCGCACTGTAAAAACGACATGGCTGGCCGTCTGCATGGTACTCAATCTGAGCAGCGCCAGAGGTTACCTGAATCTGCTTGCCGAAGAGATTAAGCTGGTCTTCGATCGTCAACGCGAAATGGTCGGTGCTGCCGTCTGATAACGGAACATTTATGCCCTGATAGATAATCTGCTGACAAGCTGTGGATACCTCCCGGCGCTTTGTAGCCTGCAACTCCTCCAGTGTCGGAACATATGGCTCCGGCGGTTCTCCCGGTCCCTCTGGCGTCTCAGGCGCTGTGTAGACGCTTCCATCGTTAGACAGGTACACAGTATGGCCCTCATCACGATACACTGTTTCATAACCTGTCAGAGTAGTTGCTTCCGTGCCATCGTCCGTATAGATGGTGATATCTCCCCATTCCGTCGGTACCTGGTCCGCGAAGAGCACCTGCATGACATTTTCCGATACCGGGCGGATCGATTCGATCTCAAAAAGAGTCTCCTGATTTCCAATTCTGATTTTTTCCATAATTTTTACTTCCTTTCTTGATTTTTTGTATATAAAAAGGCCCTTTAAGGGCCAGAATTTTCATTTTTATGGTGTTGACTAAATGATATAGTGATTTAGGCGATATTATAAATCGATTATCGTCGCAGCGGACGACCGTCCCTAATCGATTAGACCGCGAAGCCACAGTGGTCCAATTTTATAAATCAAATGGAACTGTATCTGTGCAAATGTCATATCAGCTGGCATGGTCGATATCGAAAGATGTTGCTGATATGATTTGTGCAATACCTGCTGGTTTTAATCCATCGGTTGCGCGCTGGGTTAACTCAGATACCAGCAACACCGGAAAAAATATACAGTTTAACGTCAGGCAGAATGAAAATGGTGTCTGGTGTCTATATCTGACTGCACTTGATAATCTGACTGCCACAGACCGTATTAACGACAGTTTTATGTACCAATTATAATCATTTTTCCACCCAGTCGCCATTCCATGAACCCGAAACAATAAGACGATGATATGTTTTGACATTATTTTCAGGATATAAAATAACCCTATATTCATCGGAGGCAAGTTTGAACCATTCCACACGCCCCCAGGTCTCCGCTCCGGCTGGGAGGTCAGACACCCTATTGCTATTATTGGGATCGGGCTCATACGGAAAGCTGCCTCTTACATGTAAATGATTTTTGATATACCACTTTATGTTTTCAAGAATTGATCCTGGACCGAGGAGCACAGGTGTACCTGTTAACTGCGCAGTCACAGAAGCTAAATCACTATTTAACGATCAAAAAATCGAACATATATTCTGTAAAGTTAAAAATTCCTCCCCAAATAGGAGAGGCTGATGGCTACTCCTATTGATCTATATATTCAGCAAGTCTCTTCCTGAGCTTAACTTTGGTCCGGTGTATTCGGGAGTTGCACACCGACTCAGTGATGTTAAGTGCTTTACATATCTCTGGTATTGTCCGCTGCTCCAGAAAATATAAGATAGCAATTTCTTTCCTGTCTCTTCTCATATTATCAATTTCGTCAATGATTAATTCCATGGCATCTCCGCTCACAATAAAATCAGCCGGGTCTTTAATGATTGCCTTGGGCATCGTAGCAAGGCTCACAATGCTGTCGTTATCATTAAGGCTAACGATTTTATAGTGTCCATGTTTTCTTAGACAATCTATGGATTTCCCTCGTAAAATTTTAATCAGCAGTCCTTTTTTATAGGTAGTAGACCACGTGTATTTATATCTTCTAAAATATTCAATAAAAGTTTCTTGTATAACATCATCTATTTCGTCTACGGGAACCATGAATACTCTTGCGTATTGGCGTAGTACGCATTGGTAATCGGTATATATTTTTTCAAATATTAATTCTTCTTCAGAAATCATGTTTATGGCCTTCACAGTAAATTATATCACCATTCTAACATAGTTTAGCGGTTGTATCCAATGCAGGAAGATTTTACCAGAAAAACAGTAACCTTTCCAGTGGTATGATTGCGTTATGAAAATATTGCTGAAGAAAATAATGTTAGAAAATGAGTTGTCCCTTCGGCAAGTAGAGCATATGACTGGAGTTCCCAGATCAGTGCTGTCACGAATTAATAGAGAAGAGATAAGCCCTACTCTTAGTGATCTGGAAAAAATAGCGAAGGGATTACATATAAGAATCATGGATTTATACGAATCTCGATATAAATAAAAAAAGTGTCCCAGTTTCGGGACAAAACGTAAGTTTTGTGATTTTATTTCGATTAATAAGTATAACAAAAAAATCGAAGGGGGATTTTCCATGGACAAAAGAAGGATAGTAGAAATTTTCTACGAAATCACAAATATGGAAGAGGAGGAATTCGAGAAACTTAGAACAACCATTTTTGCTATCAAAGATGGAGAGAAAGAACAGAAAATACTTACAAACTTTTTCGATCATATTGTTAAAAAACGAAAACGAGGCCATTAAGGCCCCGTTTTTTATGTTAAGGTAGGCAATGCCAACGATTTGCCAACCGTCTATAAATTCTTATATAAAACACTAAAGTATGAAAAGTTACTATATGAGATAAAGATTCTTTATTTTATGCTATTTCTAAAAACAATAAAGTACTGTATAATACAATAAAGTATAGTGTGGTTTAAACGATCCGCATACGGAGCATGTTGAAACCGTCGTGCTGCTGGAGAAGAAATCCCAGTAAATCAAAGGGTTTCAGGGATTTGGGGCGGATATGTAGGTGTGTTTTTGTGGGTGATTAGGGTGAAATATGTTTCCAGTTACCGTGGTGGGGTAAGGAAAACGAACGTTTTGGCAAAAGCAAGAATCTGATGTGTGGACTTTATAAGTCTAAAGTACAGTTTAAGCGGAGGCTATGTTATGGTAGATAATATATATGCAGGAAAGCTAATTTCAGTAGATGGACCGAATGGTGTAGGTAAGTCAACTCTAATAGAAAAATTAAAAGAACAATTATTAAATAAGAAGCAAAGTGTATATATTACAAAGGAGCCAACAGATACAGAGTTGGGCGAATTTGTAAGAAAATATGCAGAAGAAAATGACGGAATCAGTTTGGCATGTATGGTTGCAGCAGACAGGTATGAGCATTTGAAAAAGGTAATTATTCCTCAGTTAAAAACTGGCGGAATAGTTATTACAGATAGATATATATTGTCATCTCTAATTTTACAAAGGATGGACAATGTGAGTACTAATTTAATATTTGATTTGAACAGTGAGATTTTGAAACCTGATTTACAAATAGCAATATTTGCAGAAGAAGTGATTATTCAAAAAAGATTGGCCGAAAGAAAAACACTTACAAGATTTGAAAAAGATAATCAATCCTCTGATGAGATTAAATTTCTCAAAGAAGGGGTGCGATTACTAGAGGAAAAAGGAATAGTAGTTCTTAGTATAGTTAATAACGATAATCTACTAGAAAATGTTGAAAAAATGGTAGATAAAATATTAAACTTATAGGTGATGTAATGAAAAAATTCTTATTACTAAATTCGCCTATATTTTGGGATAGTTCAAATGAAAATGAAGATTACTTGCCACCAATAGGCTTAGGGTATATTGCTACCTATTTAGAAAAGGTCGGCATTTATGTGAAGGTTATTGATTGTGTAAAAGATAATATACCAGTTGATAATATTGTAAAGCTGATTGATTTTGAAATGCCCAATTTTATAGGGATCAATGTTTTTACTCAAAATTATGATATGGTAAAGTATATTCTGGAAAATATACATATTGACTGCGAATGTTTTATAGGAGGGCAGGTGGTAAAGAATATTTATAATGATATTCTTTCTTGGGATGTAAAAAATAAATTCAATATTATTATTGGTGAAGGAGAATTTATTATTCCTCAAATCGTTTTAGGAGAATGTAAGCAACACCCTACTGCACAGATTGCAAATAGAGCAGTGTATAAAGTAGATAAAAAATCGGCATATTTTCCGCAAGATATTTCAAGCTTACAATTAAATAGGGCCTATCTTGGAAATGAGATCATTATTAATCATTATGGGGAAGAAGAGGCGGCAATTATTACTTCAAGAGGTTGTATGTACAACTGTGCTTTTTGTGGGGGAGCACGAAGTATTAATAAAGATATATCAATTAGAATTCGTTCTGAAGAAAGTGTGGTAAAAGAGATTGACGAGATTGTGCATTTACATCATGATGTTAGGAGTATACGCATTTTAGATGACTTGTTTTTGCGCAATGGACAGAGTATTGATATGGCAAACAGAATCTTCCTGGGTTTTCCACAGTTAGGTTGGAGAGGGATGGCTCATGTACTATCATTAAGTAAAACTATAAGTAAAATTAAGAGATTAAGTGAAAGTAGATGCAAAGAGCTATTTATTGGAATAGAGTCTGGTTCAGTCGATATTAGAAAGAAAATCAACAAAGTGGGCAGCATTCGTGATATTATTAATGTGTCTAAAGGAATATTAGAAAATGGAATTGATTTAAAGGGATACTTTATATTTGGCTTTCCAAAAGAAACGAAAAAAGATTTTGATGAGACTTATAAATTGGCCTGTACATTAAAAGAAATTTCAGAAAATACATCAGGAACTTTTAGAACAAGTGTATTTCAATTCAGGCCTTATCATGGAACTCAATTATATAATGAAATTATTGCTAATACCGGGATTATTAATACATGCCAGTTTAATGATGTAATAAGTTGCTTTGAGGGGAGATCACAATTTAATTTTAATTTTGGTAATTACAGCAATGAATCTGATGATTTGTTGAATGAGTATATTTTAAAAACACAAAGAATTATGGAGGGTTAGTCATGCTCGAACAAATAAGAAAGTGCCAAAAATGTGGCTTATGTTTTAATCAGAAACCACTCTTGGATAATGAAAAAAAATGCCAGGTATTTTGGGTAGGACTCTCAGCAAAAAAAACTATATCAGATTTTGAAATCCCTTTATCACCAGATACTAATACGGGAATGTTGATCCAAAAGATAGAGAATGTCTTGGATGAGGTTACAACATACAAGACAAATCTTGTTAAGTGTGTACCTTTAAATGAAGCACAAAAGTTGCGTTATCCAAACAAAAAAGAAATAGATAGTTGCTTTGTTAATTTGCAAAAAGAAATAGAAGAGTTATCCCCGAAGATAGTATTTTTACTTGGAGAAAAAGTTTATTCTTCTGTAGGAAAGCATTTAAATATCGAATTTGATAAATGGGATAATTTTGATTATTTTTATAAGGAATATGATGGGGCATATTATATTCCAGTTCATCATCCGTCATATATATATGTGTATAAACGGAAGCGCATAGATGAGTATATAAAAAGTATAGAAAATATAATCAATTTATTATTACATAGTGGGCAAGAAAACAATTTGTCGCTAGGATAGATATTGTAAGATAAAAACAATTGATACGAAAGGTGAATCCATGTATGGCTTGGACCTATGTCAATGCTTTGGACAAAAAAAGTTGAAAGATTATGCTACTCTTTTTAGTTCCTCATCCTCTTTTTGCTGAGGCGTCATATAATCTATGGCACTGTGAATCCGTTTACGGTTATACCAGGATTCTATATACTCGAAAATTGCCCTGCGGGCTTCCTTAAAGTCTTGATAGATATGAAGATAGACTTCCTCCTTCTTTAATACCGAATGGAAGGATTCGATACAGGCATTGTCATAGGGATTCCCTTTTCTGCTGAAGGAATGAACCAGCCCCCTCTTGGATAAATAATCCTCAAACATCTGACTGGTATACTGGCTTCCCAAATCGCTGTGGAGAATAATCCTTTTCGTATCCTTCACATTCAGGCAGGCATTTTTTACTGCCTGCACTGCCAGCTCCGCTGTCATGGTGGTTCCGTAGGCGTAGCCAATAATTTTACGGCTGCATAAGTCTATCACGGAGGCCAGATAAGTCCAGCCTTCTTTCAGCACATGAATATAGGTAATATCTGTACACCATTTTCTATTGATGGTTTCTGCCTGGAAATCGCGCTTTAGTATATTTTCTTTGTCAGCCGGAACAGTTCCCTGATTGGCGTGATGATTGTATTTTTTCACAACTACGGAGCGCAGTCCCTGTGCCGCCATATGGCGCTGTACCCGCTTCAGACTGCAGACTATACCGTTATCGTTTAGGGAACGGCAGATTTTGACTGCACCGTAGCGTTGTTTTGATTCATCATAAATCTGTTTTACCTGTTTACTGAATGTTTCATATTTCTTCTGGCGATTAGAAGGTACACAAACCAGAGCCTTGTAATAGGTACTCCTTGGAAATTTCAAGGCGCTGCAAAGCTGGGATACGGTGTAGTCATTCAAGTTGTGCTTTATAAAAGTCACAATCTCGGTTATTGTTCTTTTGCGAATATGGCGGTCGCTTTTTTTAATATTTCATTCTCAATCTTAAGGCGCTGTATCTCTTTCTGTAAAGCCCGGTATTCTTTGAGGGTAACGGATTCATCTTCCGATACTTTTATAGGGGAAAGCTGCTTTACCCAGCTGCTGAGTGTACTCCGATTTATGCCATATTCGCGCTCCAGTTGTGGATACGAGGTTCCTCCGGCATTGTACAGATCCACGATCTGCTGCTTAAATTCCGGAGTGTAATGTCTTGGTTTTTCGCCATGTTGAACATCTCCTTTACTCTTTCAATTGCTATTATAGATCGTTCAACTTTTTGTGTCCACTCTTATATACTAACACCATCCTGCCTTTCGGATGGCTTCATAGTCCCCGGCATGTTTCTTCCGGATTTTATCT
>OCAS01001471.1_pt1 | contig 11482 bp, 9 predicted proteins | sample 1550751 | NCBI WGS metagenome assembly OCAS01 (sample SAMEA2580301, study PRJEB22360) | human gut metagenome | biome: human gut; feature: human-associated habitat; material: faeces | place: Denmark | collected 2008/2010
AACAACAAGATAAAGGTATTAAAACGGAGCAGCTACGGAATCCGGAATTTCAAACGGTTCCGGACGCGGATACTCCACTGTACATCATAGGATAAAATGGTCGGTAATGCGGAGGCTTATTTGGCATGCCCAAAATCAGTAAAACCTGGAACTAAACATAAAAAGAGCCCTTTTCATAGAATTGGGGCGGGATTTTAACAAATCCCACCCCAACTATTGACAAAGAGCCCAAAAAAAGAGCCGGGGCAGAGCCTGCGGACTCTTTGCTTATCACCTGTAAAATTATGCTCCGCCACCATCACTCAGAGGCCTAATACGCCCTGGCCTCCCTGGTTAGAACCAGGGTTTCTATGGCATATGCCACACCATCCTGTATATTGGAGCGGGTCTGGCATCTGGCGATACGTTTAATGCTCTCCATGGCATTTCCCATGGCAACCGTATATTTTATATCCATGGACAGCATGGTATAGTCATTCTCGCTGTCTCCTATGGCCATGATTTCATCCGGTCTCACGCCCCTGGAGGCCGCGTAAAAAGCCAGAGCCCGGCCCTTTTGGGCATGGCTGTGGGTCAGCTCCAGGTTGGTGGCAAAAGAGGACGCAACCGCCAGTTCCGCTATACCGGCCAGGCGCTCCTTAATTCTGCCCAGGACCTCCTGTGATTCATGAATGACCGATATTTTATAAAATGCCAGCCCCAGCTCAAAGAGCTGTCCTTCCTCTGCAAAGGAGAACCTGTCTCTCACTCCCTCATAGGTAAACTCCGCCATGGGAAGCAGCACATTCCGCTCAAAACATGCCCGGAACTGTGCCTCCTTTGCAGTGGTATAGCTGCCTCTGTCCGTCATGAAATCAAAGATAATGTCCTCCTTTTGGCAGCATTCCAGGATTTCCCTTACCTGCCTTTCAGAAAGCCGTATCTCGTCCATGAGCCTGCCGTCCCAATCATACACAGCAGCTCCGTTCATGCACACCACAGGTGCCCTGAGTCCGGCCTCCTTAAGGGGTTCCAATGCGTCTATATAGCTGCGTCCCGTACAAATCAGGAACTCGGCCCCTGCAGCCTTAAGTCCCTTAAGGGCACGTACATTCCTCTCTGAAATATGCCCGTCAGGGCGCAGGAGAGTACCGTCCATATCAATTGCAACCAGTCTTATCATATTTGCCTGCTTTCTGTCAGATATTCTGTCATAGCTCTGTAAACCTGTCAACAATTCCCCTGCACAGGTCCGGCCGGTTGGTAATGATGGCGTCCACTTTCTGCCGCACCAGCATTTCCATATGCGTTTCTTCATTGACCGTCCATACATTCACTGCCAGTCCCTGCCTTCTGGCAGCCGGGATAAGCTGCGGATCCTGCATATGGTACAGAGCCGGATGCAGGGCATCCGCTCCCACTGTATGACGCCCATAGGCTGCCGCGTCTATCCAGCCGTCCGAGTACAGAAGCCCTGTCTTAAGGCCGCTGTCCAGTTCCTTAAGCCTTACCAGGCTGGGATGGCAGAAGGATGAATAAATCACCCTGTCCTCCATCCCCATGGAAGCAGTGATAGCCAGTACCTTTTCCTCAATCTCAGGGTAGAGTATGATGCCGGTCTTAAGCTCCACATTCACTGTCAGCCCCGCAGGCTTTAACAGTTCATAGACTTCCTTAAGCGTGGGAATCCGGGCGTCCTTAAAGTCGGGAAACAGCCTGTTAAAGGACAGTTTCTTAAGCTGGGCCAGGGTATAATCTTTTATGTACCCTGTGCCGTTACTCACCCTGTCGATGGTCTCATCATGGGCCACCACAAGTTCTCCGTCCCTGCTTAACTGGACATCCAGCTCCACCCCGTCGGCTCCCATTTCCGCTGCCAGCCGGAATGCCTCCAGCGTATTTTCCGGCGCGTAAGCCGACGCGCCTCTGTGGGCCCAAACCTGTGTCTTCATACTCAGTATACCCTCCAATCCATGATTATCATTCATTGAGCAGGTTATATTCCCCGATTGCCTTATTAATCTGCTGCGCCATCTCAGATGCAGCCTCCTCCGGGCTGGTTCCGTTGTTAAGCATGTTCTCTATCTCCGTTTCAACCACCTGCCTTGCCTCAGGAAATACGCTGAGCAGGGCGCCTGCTGACTGTGGAGTGGAATCATGAAGCTGGTCAATGGCAGTGCCGAACTGGGGATATTTTTCCAGATTCTCCTTGAATACAGGTTCCTCATGAGCCTTGACAGTCACAGGGAAATATCCTGTCTGGGCGTTCCAGTAAGCCTGGCTCTCCGGTGAAACAAGGAACTTAACAAACTCCCATGTGGCGGCCTTCTTAGCCTCATCCTCATTGTTCAGGGCCCAGAGAGAGGCGCCTCCAATAGACACTCCGCCTTTATCGCTTTCACTGACCATGGGGAAATATGCGGTTCCCACCTCAAACTTGCCATTTACATCTTCCAGAATCTGCTTTAAGGAGGCAGTGGAGCCAAGGGTCATAGCCGACTTGCCGGAGCTGAAATCTGCCAGCCCCGCGTCGCCGCCTCTGCCCACATTGGGCGCGTAGCCCTTGTCGTACAGTTCCTTCCAGGCCGCCAGTGTCTTTGCCCCAGCTCCGTTCTGGTCAAATTCAACCGCTGTGGCAGCTGCCTCACGTCCATTTCCGTTGTTTACATAATTCAGTCCCTGCTTGCAGGTAAACTGTTCAAAAAACCAACCGTAAATGCTCAGAGATATAGGTTCTCCTGCCCCGCCCTTGTTCACCAAATCATCGGCAATCCGGCCGATCTCACCAAGGCTTCCAGGCGCCTGTGTAATGCCTGCCTTGTCAAACATATCCATGTTGTAGTACAGCAAAGGCGTGGATGAGTTAAAGGGCATGGAATATAAGGTGTCACCTACAGTATAATACGCCGCGATGTTAGGTTCAATCTGTGTTTTATCCCATCCGTCCGCGTCGATTAACTCCTGCATGGGCACCACCCACCCGGAATCAATCATGAACCTGGTTCCAATGTCGTAAATCTGTACCAAATCCGCACCCATATTGCCAATCTGGGCGCTTTTCAGTTTATTGATGGCATCGTCATACTCTCCCTGATACTGGGCCTCCACCTGGATTCCCATGGTGTTTTCTGAATTAAACTTATTTACCAGATACTCCAATGCCTCTCCGTTCACTCCGCCCATGGAATGCCAGAAGGTGATGGAAGCGCCCTCTGCACCTGCACTTTGGGAGACATCTGTCTGGGATGTACCTGTCTGGGATGTGCCTGTCTGGGAAGCGTCTGTCTGGGATGTACCTGACTGGGATGCACCTGCCTGGGAACCCGGGTCAGCCGCAGCGCCCGTGCCTGCTGCCGGCGCGCCGCACCCTGCCAGCATGGATACTGCCAGTAAGGCTGCAGCATAACCGATTAATCTCTTTTTCATAATTGTTATTCCTCCGTTTATTTTTTATTCTTATTTCATTTTCTTATTTCTTTTTCTTCTTTTATTTGCTTCAGTAATCCCTTTTCGGGTGTTTCTAACCCTTCACAGCGCCTGAGAACATCCCCCGTATCAGCTGCTTCTGCCCCAATATGAAGATGGAAATGGAGGGCAGGATAATCATGACCACGCCTGCGATCATCAAAGTAATGGACTGGGCGTCCACGCTGTTTAACATGCTGATGCCAATTTGCACGGTTCTCATTTCATTGGATCCGGTCACCAGCAAAGGCCACATATACATGTTCCAGGCATTGATAAAGGTATACACCGCCATGGCTCCTATGGCCGACTTGGTAAGCGGAAGCAGGATGCGGAAAATGAACCTGAGATTTCCGCAGCCGTCAATCTTTGCCGACTCATACAGAGAGATGGGAAATGATTTATAAAACTGCCGGAACAGAAAGATTCCCATTGCTGACGTAAGATAGGGCACAATGAGCACCTGGTAGGAATCCAGCCAGTTCCACCGGCTCACCGTCAGATAATTTGATATGATGGTGGCCTCTCCCGGAATCATCATGGTGGCCATTACCAGCATAAAAAGTGCGTTTTTACCCTTAAACTCCAGGAAGGAGAAGGAAAATGCAGCCAAAGAACAGGAAATAATCTGTCCCGCTGTAATCAGCCCGGCTGTGATAAAGGAGTTGCACACAAACCGCACCAGCGGTATTTTTACCAGGGCCTGCCTGAAATTGTCCCATGTAGGCTGCCTAGGCACCAGATTCATTTCCGTGGTAAACAATTCGCCGGGCGGCATAAACGCCACGCTGACCGCATATAACAGCGGCAGAAGAACGAAGAGGGATACCAGCACATTGGCTGCAATCAGGGCTCCGGTCCTGACTCTCCTTACAGTCATGGCTTTTCTGTTGGCTTTCTCCTGTACTTTAATGATTTCCTCGCGGCTGACTCTTTTGCGTCCCTTTATGGTCATTGTCTGTTCCATTAATAGCTGACTCCTTTCTTCTCTGCCTTAAACATCATAAGCGTCATGACCATGATGATGGCAAACAGTATGACGGACTGTGCCGCCGCGCTGCCAAACCTGTAGTTAAAAAACGCATCCCTGTAAATGGAATACACAATCAGGTTTGTGGATTCCCCCGGTCCGCCCTGGGTCAGAATCTTCACCTGGCCAAAGGACTGGAATGCCTGGATGATATTTACTACGATGGTATAAAACATGATTGGGCTGAGACCCGGCAGTGTCAGCCGGAAAAATTTCTGAATCCCGTTGGCCCCATCCACGGATGCTCTCTCGTAGATAGTCTCATCAATATTGCTGAGTCCGGCGCTGAAATACAGGAAGTTAATTCCGCTGTTAAGCCAGGCTGTCAGCAGGGCCACGCATATGAGGGCGTATTTGGGGTCGTTAATCCAATTGATATCAAGCCCCAGCAGCTTGTTTACAATACCGATGGAAGGATGAAGCATGATTTTAAATATCATGGCTGCGGAACTGGACGCAATGGCCATGGCCAGCGCATAAGCCGTGCTGAATATACGGATTCCCGGAAATGCCTTATTGCACAGGACAGCTGCCAGGAGTCCCAGGGCCATGCTCCCCGCCACCACGATTGCCACGAACAGAAGGGTTACTGCCAGACTGTTATAAAATGATTCCGACTGAAACAGCTCCATATAATTTCCCAGTCCCACAAACAGCTTGGCCTGCCCCATTTTATTTGTCTTATAAAGACTCAGGTAAATGGTCTTGAAAAACGGATAAAACAGGAATACGGCAAACACCAGGAGAGCCGGTAAAATATATCCATAGGGCCCTGCCTTTTTTAATAATGAATCTGATTTCATCACTGTCTCCTAATCAAATAAAATATTTTCTTCTGACTGTATATCAAACAGCTTAATCTGAGGCATATCCACGTAAAGGCGCAGGAATTCTCCCGGCTTCACCCGGCAGGACGCCGGCATCCTGGCCGACAGCCGGCCCGTATCCCCTGTATTGCCATGAAGCAGCACCTCGCTTCCCAGCATTTCCCTGACACTTATGTAAACGCCAATCCACCCGCTGTCATTTCCGTTCAAACCATCGGAACCGTTTTTCCGGCTGCATTCTTCCTGATGAAGGTCTTCCGGCCGGATCCCCAGGGTTACCCGTTTTCCCGCAAACCCTTTTTCTTTTAATTTCCTGGCCTGGTATCCTTCCAGGGGAAGCCGCCATCCCTGCCCCAGAAGCCAGACTGTCCCATCCTCTTCCAGCACATCCACATCCAGAAAATTCATAGTGGGGGAACCAATGAATCCCGCCACAAATTTATTTACAGGATTCCGGTAAAGCTCTGCGGGAGGCGCTACCTGCTGTATCATTCCCTGGTTCATAACAACAATCCGGGTACCCAGAGTCATGGCCTCCACCTGGTCATGGGTCACATATATGATGGTGGCGTTAAGCTGTTTGTGAAGCTTTGCTATTTCCACCCGCATCTGTGCCCTCAGCTTGGCATCCAGATTGGACAGGGGTTCGTCCATAAGATAAGCCTTTGGCTTTCTCACAATCACGCTTCCGATTGCAACCCTCTGCTTCTGTCCTCCTGATAATGCAGCCGGCCTGCGGTCCAGCAGATGGCTGATTTCCAGAATTCGGGCTGCCTCCCTTACTCTGGCATCAATTTCACCGGGCGCGGTCCTGCGTACCCTGAGTCCAAAGGCCATGTTCTCATACACCGTCATATGGGGATATAAGGCATAATTCTGAAATACCATGGACAGATTCCGGTTTTTAGGTTCGACCATGTTCATCAGGCAGTCATCCATCCATAATTCCCCTGAGGAAATATCCTCAAGTCCTGCAATCATTCTCAGTGTAGTGGATTTTCCGCAGCCTGACGGCCCCACAAAAATAATCAGCTCCCGGTCCCTGATATCCAAATTAAAATCCTTGACCGCATTTTGGCCCCCTTTATAGGTTTTACATACATTTACCAGTGAAATATCCGCCATTTCCGTTCCTTTCTCCTCCCAAATCTACTTATAGATTCTAAATTGTCCAGGTAAAATCCAAAAGCAGGTTCGCGTAAAATAAAGGTAAAAACATGCAGAGTTTCCTGGTCCTTCCTGTACGCGGCTATGGATACAGCTTGTATGGAGGGCCAAAAACGCAAAAAGGATTCTGCAATGCAGCTGGTTACTGCCTTGCAAAATCCTCTCTTGTTTGCTGAAATTGTTATGAAATTTGAACCGTGAAAACTGAACTGCGGCATTCCATACCGGTATCCGTTTTATGCCATATTCAACATACGCTTCATCTTGGTGACCTCGCCATCCAGGTGATTCACTTTTAAATGATACATGATATTAGGCTGTAATTCCTTTAACGCTTCATCCAGCTTTCGAGCCAGGTTCAAATGTCCCTCTGCTATCAGCTGGATATTCCTGTTGGTCTCATTCTCCAGAGTAATCTCTATGTTGGTTACCCTGTCTTTGAGCATCTGAACATCCTCTTTGAGCGTCTGCACATCTCCTTTGAGCGTCTGCACATCTCCCTGCAGCGACCGCACATCTCCTTTGAGCGTCTGCACATCTCCCTGCAGCGACCGCACATCTTCTCCTACCGAGGCAAGGCCTCCTTCGATCCCTCCTAACTTCTGCAGGATCAAATCCATCTTCTGATTTTCCGTCATTTTCCCATCCTTTCTCTTATGCAATGGCTACCAGCCATTGCAGCATCCAACACCTCTCCAAATATTAGATGCCCGTAAAGGCTGATTCCATTATACTATACCGGAAGAGCCATGGCTAGGTAGAAGTTTAAAAAAATTCTTGGTTCGGCCTCATATCAGCAGGGGATGCTGAATTCTCTCCAGCTGCGGTCTGTGCGCCGCCGTCCGTCACAGTCTCCTACCGCATTTAGGACAGTACTCAAAATCCTCTTCTGTCTCATATCCGCAATTTCCGCATTTTTTCCAGGTCTTATAGGTTCCGCTGTCGTAATAGCCCCTGCGGCGCCCCTCCTGAACTAACGTCAGGTCGGAACTTTTTATATCTGCCTGCTGGCCTTGAAGCAGCGCCTTTCCCACCTCCGGGTCCAGCCCATAGACAGCATCACAGCAGGACATTTTTACATAAAATCTCTTATTCCACTTGAACAGGGGAATAAAGAAAAAGCTGAAATACATATAGGTCATGTAAACCTGGTACCGCCCGTATCCGCCGCACCGGTCACATATGACAGTCTTTACATAATCCAGTATTTTCTGCCCCTGACTGATTCCTCCTATAAATATCATTGGTATTGTCTCCTATCCTGTATGTACTCCGCCTGCATGTATTCCAAAAGTCCGGGCCGGCAGAAGCCGGCCCGATATTTAACCATATGATGGATATGTCCCTCTACAGATATGATTTCTTAAGCGCCTTCAAAAGAATCTTAGGCTGCCTGTTGTAAGGCGTCACCGGGCAAATCTTTTTCTTTACATCCAAAAGGCCGTAAACTGCAATCCGCGCAGCGCGTACTGAATATTCCTCGGTAAATACCATGTCCTCCGGAATCTCCACAAACTGGCTCACCATTGCAAAGTTGGTGGAACCTGCCGGAATCACCGGCGGCCTGTCGCTCATCTTGCGCGGCTCAAACTGTGCATCCACATAAGGCATATAGCAGGGAATCACATTGATAACCGTCTTCATCAGTTCCGCAATCCTGTCCTCCGGAATATGAAGATGATGGAGATATTCATTTAACAGCTCCTGGCCGGTACAATCCTTCATAGGCTTCTTTACATAATCGCCAATGGCCTCTGTGTGCAGTCCATATCCCCAGAAAATAGTCTGGTCAGCGGGCTGGTTCACAAAATGAGGCTGCGCCGCAACCACGCTGCTCATAAGCCAACTGGAATCCTTAAAGGTCATAAGAGCGCCGCTGCCAGGTACATTGCCGGTAAAATTCTCAATGGTCTTTAAGATATCATCACCTTTGCAGGTAACAGTAAAGCTGAGCCAGTTTGTCTCCTCAGGCTTGGTAAAGAATGGCTCCGGATTTCCCAGTCCCGGCTTCTTTCCGGCCACCTTGGCCCAGAGTTCACCGCTGATCGGCTTCTTCTCAGGCGCGGGCGCGGGTTTGTAAAGGCTTCCCAGGGTAGCGCTGTCCGTCATGCACGCATTGGTCATGATACAGATATCGCTCTTATTTAGCTGGACCTCCTCCGTCACATAGGAAGGACCGGACGGAGCGTCTGATTCCTCGCCTGAGTCATCTGTACTCTCCACTTTCTTCTTCAGATACAGGGTCTTTACCGTAATTCCGGGGCCGTCCGCAAAATCTATATCCGTCACTTCGCAGTTCTCACGGAAGTTGACTCCGGCCTTCCTCAGATAAGTCTCCAGAGGACGAATCACGCTGTCGTACTGGTTTAAGGGAGTTCTGGTAACTCCCTCCAGGGTTTCGATACGGCTGAACTCAAAAATCATGCGGTTCATATACCGTCTGAACTCAAACAGGCTGCTGTACTTCTGGAATGCAAAGGTGGTCTGCCACATATACCAGAAATTGGTCTCGAATATATGGGGTGTTTCCTTAAACCAGTCCTGGATGGTCAGGTTGTCCAGCTTTTTCTCATCTGTCATCAGCAGCTTCAGAAGGGCCATACGGTCAGCCTGGTTAAATCCCATGGATTTCACATCCAGAATGTTGCCGTCCTTATCCACCAGCCTTGCCTTGGCGCAGGTAGGATGGGCATGGTCAAACTCCAGAATTTCTTCCGTAACGCTGCGTCCGGGCTGGCGCAGGGATGGAATGGAGCCAAAAAGCTCCCAGAAGTTCTCATAGGTCTCCTCATTGAGCATACGTCCGCCGCGGCATACAAAGCCCTGCTCCGGCGTACCGATACCGTCATTGCTTCCCCCAAGTATGTGCATGCCCTCGTAAACCGTTATCTGGTTGGCAGGGAACCTGCAGTCCCGGATCAGATACGCGGCAGCAGCCAGGGTGGCCAGGCCTCCGCCTACCAGATAAGCTTTCCTGTCGCCATAATCCCGGTTATTCATCACCGCTTCCTCAATGGCGGCAATCCTCTCATCTTCCTTTTCCTTCCGGCTGTCCTGCAGCTTCTTCACTGCCACGCCCACTGCTGCTCCTGCTGCCGCAGCTGTCAGGATTTTACCCACTTTTTTGTTCATCGACTTACCTTCCTTTCTGTTTTATATATAATTTCTCTGATGATTCAGATAATTGTCCTTCCAGGATTATTCCCCTTTATCCCCGTGAAATACACCACGGACCCCGTTTTTGTATTCCTGGCATCATATTGCGAACCTTAAGCCCCATTTCCCGCTGTGCGGGTAAAATAATCGGACAAGCCGGCGAACTGCTCCAGCGTCAATGCTTCCCCCCTGACAGAAGCAGGAACGCCCAGGCTCTCAATGGCAGCCGCTATCTGCTCCTTTGTATACGGAACCTCCGGCGAGTTATTTAATCCGTTCTGCAGCGTCTTCCTGCGCTGATTAAACGAGGCCCTTATAAGCCGGAACATGACACCTGGCTCGTCCACCTGTACCGGCGGTTCCTTATACCTTGTCAGACGGATAACCGCGGATCCCACATTGGGGCGCGGAATAAAGCAGTTGGGCGGTACATTTGCCACGATATAAGGCTTTGCATAGTACTGCACTGCCAGGGACAAGGCGCCGTAGTCCTTGGAGCCGGGTCCCACCTGCATCCGGTCCGCCACCTCCTTCTGCACCATAACAGTGATATTGTCAATGGGCACATTGCTCTCAAACAATCCCATGATAATGGGCGTGGTGATGTAATATGGGAGGTTGGCCACCACCTTGATAGGCCTTCCATCATTATACTCGTCCACAAGCTGGTTCATGTCTAATTTCAGGATATCACTGTTGATAACCGTCACATTGGAATAGCCCTTTAACGTCTCGTCCAGTATGGGCAGAAGATTGGTGTCAATCTCCACTGCAACCACTTTTCCTGCATGCTCCGCCAGGTACTGGGTCATGGTTCCGATGCCCGGTCCTATTTCCAGCACGCAGTCATCCCCGGTAATCCCTGCGGCACTTATGATTTTGTCCAGCACGTGGGTATCTATGAGAAAATTCTGACCAAATTTCTTTTGGAATGCGAACTGATATTTCTGTATGATTTCAATGGTATTTTTCGGATCACCCAAATTTGCCATGTATTAGAATTCCTTTCTGCGGACCGGATTCGGCCCTCTTTTAAGAGTAATGGATTCCCGTCCAAAAGTCAATGCCTGGGCAAAAGAACAGTCAAAAAAGAAGCGCTGTATATCGTACACTACAGCGCTTTTTGTCTATTTGTCAACTCTGTCTCCCATAACCGGGCTGCCTACAGCCGGTAGAGCCTTTTTCCATTTTCCCAGGTGACCTTCACAACGGTTTCCGGGTCCACTCCCTTAAGCTGGCTGACAGCCTCCACCACATAGGGAAGATTGAGGGATGAGTTTCTCTTTCCGCGGTTGGGGACCGGCGCCAGATAGGGACAGTCTGTCTCCAATACAATGGACTCCAGAGGTATATACTCCACCACCTCTTTCAGCTTCCTTGCATTGTTGAAGGTAAGGACGCCTCCGATTCCAAGGAAAAAGCCCATGTTCAAGTACTCCCTGGCCATTTCCCTGGTGTAGGAAAAGCAGTGGACGACGCCTCCGATATCCCCGGCCTTAGCCGCCTTCATCATATCCAGGGTATCCTTTGCGGCATCCCTGCTGTGGATGATGACTGGAAGCTTAACCTGCCTGGCCAAATCCATCTGTGCCTCAAACCATTTTTTCTGTATATCGTGGGCCGGTTCCTCCCAGTAGTAATCCAGGCCGATTTCGCCCACGGCCTTTATCTTCCGGCGGCCACACTGTTCCTTAATCCACTGTAGGCCCTCCTGGTCCAGCTCCCCTGTCTCACTGGGATGGACTCCCATGGCCCCGTATATCCAGTCATAGGCTTCGGCCAGCTTCAGGGTACTTCGGCAGCTCTCCAGGCTGGCAGCTACATTCATAACCGCACCCACGCCCGCCTGAGCATCAGC
>OCAS01001486.1_pt1 | contig 11408 bp, 10 predicted proteins | sample 1550751 | NCBI WGS metagenome assembly OCAS01 (sample SAMEA2580301, study PRJEB22360) | human gut metagenome | biome: human gut; feature: human-associated habitat; material: faeces | place: Denmark | collected 2008/2010
TTTCTCTACCTGCACGCTGCCTTTGAGGGCCTGAAAGAGAGCAGGATCACCAGACATCTGGTGATTGATGAGATGCAGGACTACGCTCCCATCCAGTACGCAGTGATAAATCTGCTTTTTCCGTGTTCCAAAACCATTCTGGGCGACTTCGGACAGATACTGAACCCGAACCACAGCCATACTCTGGATGACCTGCGGGCCATGTATGAAAAGGCAGAATTTACCGAGCTGAACACCAGTTACCGTTCCACCTGGGAAATCATGAACTTTGCCAAATCCATCCTGAAAGATACAAAAATCCGGCCTGTAAAGCGCCATGGAAAGGCTCCGTCTGTCATCTTCTGTCAGACTCCCGGGGAAGAACTCCTGAAAATAGAAGCGGAGATCCGAAATTTTTTACAAGGCAGGGACGCCTCCATGGGCATAATCCTGAAGACGGACAAAGCCGCTGAAGCGCTCTTTAAACACCTGCATCCCACATCCCCTGTAGAGCTGATATCCCCCCACAGCACAAGCTTTAAAAACGGGATATCCATCACCTCTGTGCGCATGTCAAAAGGGCTGGAATTTGACGCGGTCCTCATACCGGATGCGGGAAAGGAAACGTATTTTTCGGAATACGACCGCAGCCTGCTCTATATTGCCTGCACAAGAGCCATGCACAGTCTTACACTCTTCCATACAAAAGAACCCTGTTGTTTCCTTCCGAAATAACAGACGAGCCGGGCCGCGCAGACGGGACCGGCTCATTATCTTCTGTCTTCTATTTATCTCAGCAGCGGCAGACTGCCTGTCAGTTTATTGACCAGCTTCCTGGCACCGCAGATACCGATGCCAAAGTAAGTCATTTCCTCTTCTGCCACACTTGCTGCTTTTTTTATATACTCCTCATAGACGTTACAGCTCTGCGCAACATCTGAAAAATCCACCACCACCAGGTCCGCGTATTCCGGCCGGTAGAGCTGCTCCCTGATCTCTCTGATCTTCTCCTGATCCGCCTTCAGAATCGGAACAGGAAGCTCTATGATCCCAAGATGTTCCTTCCCGCTTTTGTCCATCACATCCGGCCCCACTGTCTCCGGGATGTGTTTTCCCAGTGTGATTCCCATGATTCCCGCTGTGTTGGCCAGAATGCCAAGGGGCAGGTCCTTGTCCAGTACCATGACGCATTTATCACTTTGTGCCTGCATATGCCTTATACTCCTTTGCTGTATTCTTCTCAGTTTTTCTGTCCTCAGATAAGAACAGGCCGATCAGTGTCAGGACAATGCCTGAGATGATCGTCCGTGTTAATTTCTCATGCAGGATAAGGGCCGACGTAACTGCCGTGATGACAGGAACCATGTAAATATAGACACTGGTCTTCACGGAACCCAGGATCTTAACCGCAAGATTCCAGGTCACAAAGCAGAGCGCAGAAGCTCCGAATCCCAGGAACAGCAGATTCAGCAGGTTTTTCAGGCTGGCAAACTGCTGAAGTTCCATATGAAAATCCATCAGAAGCAAGGCCGGGAGCATAAAGATAAGCCCATAGAAAAACGTCCGCCTTGTAGTCTGAATGGTATTATATCCAAACCCACTGATCTTTTTCGTGATCGTCGAAAACGCAGCCCAGATCATTGCCGCTATCACAGCCAGCAAATCTCCCACGGGATTTAACTGCAGGTTCTTCTCCCCTCCGAAACTGATCAGAAAGATACCCGCAAGGGCAATCAAAAACCCGGCGAAGAACCGTATATTCGGCCTCCTGTCGTGCAGAAACAGACAGGAAAAGATCACTGTAAAAAAAGGCGCAATGGAGATGATGACACCCACATTGGAGGCCAGCGTATAGGTCAGCGCAATATTTTCAAACAGATAATACAGTGTCACACCGCAGAGTCCTGCTGCGGCAAAGTACCATTCCTGTTTACTCCTGCGTACCTTCAGCCTGCGGGGGCAGACACACCAGAGCGCAAAATACCCGATCATAAAACGGATAAATAATATTTCCACCGGTTCAAAACTTATAAGAAGCACTTTTGTGGAGATAAACGTAGTTCCCCAGATCAAAATGGTAAGAAAGGCTGCTATATGCCCATGTATTGTCTTATTCATTCGGCCACTCCTTTGCCGGAGTGACAGGCAGCGGTTTATCTGTAAAGATTTTCTGATACTGTTTTGGTGTCAATCCGATAAATTCTTTGAAAAAATTAGTAAAATGACTCTGGTCCGCAAAACCGGCCATATCTGCCGCGTCAATGGGTGCCACACCCTGTTCCAGGAACTCCTTGGCTTTCTTAAGGCGCACAGTCTGCAGATAGCGGTACGGAGAAACTCCCACCTGTTTGGTAAAAGAACGCAGCAGGTACGATTTTCCGAAACTGGTCATGGAGAGCAGATCATCCAGCGTGATATTTTCCGAAAAATGCTCCTCCATATAGCTGCAGAGCGTCTTGATCTGCTGATTCGGCTCTGATATATCCGCCTCGTCAAAAGGCGCTGCGTGTTCCTGCAGGATCTGCTGCAGAAGGAAGAAAAATGCCTCCTCCTTTTTCAGCTTGGGTTCGTGAGCGAGAATGGCATCATACAGATCTCCGATGGACTGCGTAATGTCACTTTGATATACCACGTTTTTAGTAAAATGCGGGATAAACTCCTTTCCCGTAATTTCCTTAACAGCTCTCTGCATCACATCCATATTAATATTGACCGCACGGTAATCTAAAATTTCACCATTGATGGGCGCACAGAAGTGATTGTCTCTGGGGTTAAACAAGATCAAATCTCCGGCATTCAGGTCATACTCCATTCCTTTGCACCAGAGATGCCTCTTTCCTCCCTCCACAAACCCAATCACATAATAATCATGAAAATGGTTTGGAAATTTCTGGACAATCCCGCTCAAATTATATGCTTCGATTCCCAGGTCATGGTCATAATACACATGCCTTTGTTCTTGTTCCGCGTGCATTTCTTGTCCTCCTCCTCGTATTATAAAGTAGTAGTGTTTATAGTCCCTCTCCAAGGACTGTATGCTATACTATTGGAGATACTGTGGATTGGTTTCCACCTCCTACCACTTGATGGTTCTTGAAAGGCTCCAACCACAGTCTCTTTGTATATTTGTTAATCAGTTAGTTACCGCATGACGGTTTATTTAGAACGAGGTTACAATCGCAAAGAGTACCAGTGGTTCTAAACAGTATCAAATTTTATGCAAAGGAGTATTTTTATGATTTACGTTGGAATTGATATTGCTAAAGATAAACATGATTGTTTTATCACTAACTCAGATGGCGAAGTATTATTCAAATCGTTCACCATCTCTAACAATCGGGAAGGGTTTGAAACCTTATTTCAAAGAATTAAATCTATTTCAGATGATTTAACTAAAGTAAAAGTAGGACTGGAAGCCACCGGACACTACAGCTACAATCTTCTGGGATTCCTTCTTGATAAAGGTCTGACCACCTGTGTTATCAATCCGTTACATACCAATCTTTACAGAAAAAGTCTAAGCCTTAGAAAGACGAAAACGGATAAAGTTGATTCCCATACCATTGCCGCTATGCTAATGTCTGATTTGAACTTGAAGTCCTACTCAGACATATCTTACCACAACGAAGAACTAAAGTCACTTACTCGTTACCGTTTCGATAAAGTAAAGGAGCGGGCTAAATTGAAGTCTTCTATTTCCAGACTGGTAAATATTCTGTTTCCGGAACTCGAAAAACTGGTTCCTACGCTTCATATGGCTTCGATTTATGCTATGTTATCCGAATTTCCCGGTGCTTCCCATGTGGCATCTGCACACCTTACAAAGCTGGCAAATCTATTTTCTCAAAGCTCGAAAGGACATTACGGCAAGGATACCGCCATTCTTTTCAGAGAAGCTGCCAGAAACTCCATCGGCTCTGTTATGCCAGCAAAGTCTTTGGAACTAAAACATACCATCAAACTAATTCAGGAATTAACTACTGAGATTGATGAAATTGAAACAGCTATCAAGCAGATCATGGATGAAGAAATCAAATCCCCTATCCTTACCATTCCCGGTATCAGTTACCGGATGGGAGCTATGATTCTTGCTGAAATTGGTGATTTCAGCCGTTTTGATTCTGCGGATAAAATACTTGCATATGCCGGAATGTCACCCTCCACTTATCAATCCGGGCAACTGGATAATTGTTATTCACATATGGAAAAACGTGGTTCCAGATACCTCCGCTATGCACTTTACAATGCTACCAAATACGTTTGCCACTGGGATGAATCTTTCGGTGCATATCTGGAGAAGAAACGTTCCGAAGGCAAGCACTATAATGTTGCCCTGTCCCATGCCACGAAAAAACTTGTAAGAACAATTTTTGCTATGGAAAAATCAGGACAGGCATACCGAGTAACCGTTTAGCTTTATTCTGTAAATATCTCCTTTTAGAGCACCTGCAAAGATGCTCTTATTGTCATGCAGTTTTCAAGGTTCAAATAAAGCTGAAATGCATTTCTGCAATTCATTCAAAAAACTTCATTTTTAGATTTGACTTTTAATAGTTAGTCTTTCATTTTCACTATTGTAGCATTTCGGAAAAAAGAAATCTTGAACGATATGACACCTGGTGTCCGTTTTCGTCCATTATAACATATACGAACTCTTCATTGACAAGGAACTTTTTTACATGCTATAGTAATCATTAGGACAAGCAAATCATCCCAATGAGGTGGATTTTATGAACTTTATTTTGACTGATAAATTGAGAAGACGAATCAGCTCCGTACAGATAACGTTTCCGGTGAGACATTGTACGGAGTTCAGATAGCGGCAGAGCTGCTGTATTCACCGGGAAACAGGTATGGTGCGTATCGGATTATCTGATGCGTTTGTTTGTGTACCTGTTTTCCGTGAATACCCTTGTTCTGTATCTGGCTGCGGCGATGTGTTCGCCGCAGCCTTTTGTCTGCAGACTGACAGGCAGAGGCTTATGATGTCCTCTGCCTTTTTTGCTGCCCGGCAGAGGCATCTGTACAGTACCCATATGCGGGTGGCAGCAGATTTTATCATTTACAGAAAGAGGTATTTACAATATGAATTTGAATACATGGAAAGGAAAGACCTTTCGATTTTTAACAGCCCAGACTATCTCCCTGTTCGGTTCCTCCCTGGTTCAGTACGCGATTGTCTGGTATATTACACTGACAACATCTTCAGGAAAAATGCTCACCATCTCCACCCTCTGCGGCTTCCTTCCCCAGATCATCATTTCCCTTTTTGCGGGGGTATGGATTGACCGCTATGACAGGAAGCTGTTGATCATGCTCTCAGACGGCGTTATTGCTTGTTCCACGCTTATACTGGCTCTGGCTTTTTTGTCAGGGCATAAGAACATCTGGTTTCTGTTTGCTGTGCTGATCATCCGTTCAGCCGGCACCGGAATCCAGACACCTGCGGTGAACGCCATCTTTCCGCAGCTTGTTCCCAAAGAACATCTCATGAGGATGAACGGAATCAACAGTACCCTGTCCTCCTTCATGATGTTCTTATCACCGGCAGCCGGAGGCGCCGTTCTCTCCGCTGCGCCTCTGGAGGCGGCACTTTTTATTGACGTGATCACAGCCATGATCGGCATCAGTATTACTTTTACCATTAAAATACCGCCCTACGCAAAATCATCTGCCGTGGAGGAATCCAGTCTGCAGAAAATAACAGGCGGTATTTCCTACATCAAGAACCATGCTTTTATCAGAAGACTGATGCTGTTTCAGATCATCATCCTGTTTCTGATCAGCCCCTCCGCCTTCCTCACACCTCTTATGGTGAGCAGGACCTTCGGACCGGAGGTATGGCGGCTCACGGTCAGTGAAATGACCTACAGCCTCGGCATGGTCCTGGGCGGCATCCTCATCGCCTCCTGGGGCGGATTTAAAAACCATCTGCAGACCACTCTTCTGGCCGGAGGTGTGTACGGGGCGATCATGATCGGTCTGGGGACGGCGCCTGTATTTTTCATATACCTGGTCATGAATACCATGATAGGCGTTACCTCCCCCTGCTACAACACCCCCATCAATGTGACCATCCAGGAAAAAGTGGAACCAGGCATGCATGGCAGGATTTTCAGTTTCATGCAGATCTCCACTTCCTGCGCGCTGCCTCTGGGTATGGCCTTTTTCGGCCCTCTGGCAGATTATGTTCCGGTACAGTATCTCCTTGTGGCCGCAGGCGCTCTGGTTCTTACCATCTCTGTCTGCTTTAAACTCTTTCGATGTTTTAAGTAGAAAAGGTGTAGCTGTCATCCCATGGCACCAGGGCGTTTTGCATGGATGACTGCCTGTAAATGTAAGGGCACTGAACCGTAAAAAAACACCTGGCCGCAGATGCCGTTTGACTTTTCCGGCATTTATATTATAATAGAGTCAGATTTGTTATTACGAATGTAATATAACAGGATTCCGTTATGATTTACGGGCACCCCGAAAGGAGTGAAATTATGGTGATATCACAGGCATTTATTTTCCGTTTTCTGCTCAGCAATGTGATCATTATGCTGGTCACCCTGGTCTTTTTCCTTATGAAACGCCTTTTTAAAAAGCAGATTCCGGCACGGGGACAATATCAGATTTGGATCATCTATCTTATAATGCTCACGATTCCTTTTCTGCCATTTCGGAACCGGACCTTTTTCCCGGCAGGCTTTCTGAACAGATTATCTTCAAATGCAGGCAGAGCTGTGGAATCTCTGACTGCCGCTGCCGCGCCTGCAGCAAAAAGCACCCTGCAGATACAGGATTACGCGCTGGAGGCAGAAAAATCCGGTGGGAGTACGCTTTTGCTGGTTTTATCTGCTGTCTGGCTCCTGGGTGCGTGCCTGATACTCTGGTATACAGCACGTTCGGCAAAAAAGCTGCATCAGCTTTTCAAAACCGCCCTCCCTGTGCAAAATAAGGCGGTACGCACGCTTTATAAAAAATGCCTGAAGCAATGCGGCCAAAAAAGGCCGTTCCCTCTGCTTGCCAGCGCTTTTATCCAATCTCCTGTATCTGCCAGGGCCTTTCGCCCCTGTATCATTCTTCCCATGGCGTATCTGTCAGAGGAAGATTCAAAAGCGCTTTCTTATATCCTGCTGCATGAGATCCAGCACTGCCGCCGCAGGGATCACGCGGTGAATCTTTTTATGAATCTGTTTTGTATCATTTACTGGTTTAACCCCGCAGTATGGCTGGCAGGCAGGAAGATGCGGGCGGACAGGGAACTGGCCTGCGATGCGTCCGTGCTGGGAATCCTGCAGGAGGGGTGTTACCGGGAATATGGCTCTGTGCTCTTACATCACACGGCAAATGCCTCCCGCTCTGAATATTCCATGACCACCGGATTCGCGGAGAATCAAAAACAGATGAAGAAAAGAATCCTGGGCATTGTCACTTATCGGAAAGAAACAGGAACCGTCCGGATAAAGAACACTGCCTTTTTATTTTTGGCAGCCATACTTGTACTGGCAAACACGCCTTTCCTGTCTGTGACCACATGGGGAGAGACCGTTTCCACATCCCCCAAGGGCAAAACGAAAGCCCTGGAACTGGATACTTTCTTTGAAGGCTATGCAGGCAGTTTCGTGCTGTATCAGCCCTCCTCGGATACCTGGAGCATCTATGGGGAGGAAGAAAGCCGTACACGTATATCTCCGGATTCCACATACAAAATATACAGCGCGCTGCTCGCCCTTGAAAAAGGAACCATCACCCCGGATTCTTCAATCCTGCCCTGGAAGGAAGAGGTGTATCCTTTTGAGAGCTGGAATCAGGACCAGGATCTAAAATCTGCTATGAAAAATTCAGTCAACTGGTATTTTCAGGAGTTAGACAGCAGAGCCGGTCTATCTTCCATACAGGGCTTTTTAGATCAGATCGGGTACGGAAACAGCGATGTGTCGGCAGGTCCCGAAACCTTCTGGATGGAATCCTCCCTGAAAATCTCACCCATTGAGCAGGTCAGACTGCTTGCTGATCTCTATGACAATACATTCGGATTTCAGGAATCCTCCATACAGGCAGTGAAGGAGGCCCTGTGTATTGCAGAGGAAAACGGCTATACGCTCTACGGGAAAACGGGGACCGGCAATATTGATGGCAAAGACAAAAACGGCTGGTTCACAGGCTATGTGGAGACCCATGGTGTTCCAAGCTTCTTTGCCGTAAACATCCGGGGGGAAGACCACGCTGACGGGGCGACTGCCAGCAGGATCGCCCTTGAGATTCTGGCTCAGATGCAGCTTCTGCCGGATTAGAAAGGCAGGATCGCCATACGCGTCTGCGATTGACAAGCTTATGCCGTAAGAATATAATATTTATAATCTCTTTATCAAACCAGGAGGCTGAACCATGAAAGATTTACCCCAGATATCTGAGGCCGAATATGAAGTTATGAAGGTTGTGTGGAAGAATGCTCCCATTAACACCAATGAAATCACAGAAATGCTGTTAAAGACTACAAGCTGGAGCCCCAAAACCATCCAGACACTGATCAAAAGGCTGGTCCAGAAAGGTGCTCTGACATATGTAAAGGAAGGACGCGTATTTGTCTACACACCGCTGGTTCAGAAGGACGAATATCTGGATCATGAGAACAGTTCCTTTTTAAAACGCTTCTATAACGGAAGCCTGTCCTCCATGCTGGCCAATTTTATCGAAAAAGACCGATTAAGCGAACAGGAGATTGAAAATCTCCAGGAGCTTTTGGCACAGCGGTCTTTACATGAAAAATAAAGTATTTTAAGGGAGACAGCTGATGGCTGTCTCCCGTTTTTGTCTGCTACTGCCGGACAGGCACGATCGTCCATCTTCCGTTCTGTTTCATCAGAAAACAGGGGTGTCCCAGTTTATACCTGTAATACTTCTCCACAAGCTGCTGCGGAACCGGGAAATCAAAGCGGTCGAGAAAATAAGATACTTTATAATTTACGGACATGGGCAGTGCCTCCTTCTCTCTGGATAGTATATTCTATGTCCTGTCCCAATGCATTATGACTCCTTCCTGCCCTTATCTGCGGTCTTGGCACCGTCATACAGATATTTTCCCAGCAGATACTGGTATTCCTTTCGCAGGCCGTAATAGGTATCCAGAATCGGTCTGCAGCTTTCTTCCACTTCCTCCAGAACCACATCGAAGTTTTCCCTCAGAACCTCCACCACACTTTTGTCAATCTTTCCTTCCCGGGCCTGCTCCTCTATAATAGACAGAGTCCTGTTCTTGGAAAATGCCTCCTTGTAGCTGCGGGTCCCCAAAAGCGCACTGACAATATCCGATACCGCCACGATCCGCTCCTCTATGGTCAGCTCCTCCCCGCAAAGCCCTCTGGGATATCCGCTTCCGTCCAGCTTCTCGTGATGCCTGAGGGCGATTCTTGTTATCCCTTCCTCTATGGTGCCTCCCAGGATTTCCTCCGTCCGGTCCACATGGGTCCGCATGATAGCCATAGCCTGATTGCTCAGCCTTCCCGGGTACTCCAGTATCTCCACCGGGATTCCGATCTTCCCCAGATCATGCAGAAGCGCCCCATAGAAAATATTATGTATCTGTTCCTCTGACAGTCCCATATGTCTGGCAGCACAGCAGCTTATGCGTGTCGTTGTGATGGTGTGGGTCACTGTATGCTGGCTTCTGAAATCAATGGCATATATCATCATTCTCAAATAATCCTCACATTCCTGCTCTGACAGACGGACATCCGGAAGGATTTTATGAAAGTCTTTCTCCTCATCCAGACATGCAAGCATAGAGAACTGATTATCCGCCTCATAAAACAGATCCAGAATGCTGCCGTCAAATTTGCTTCCTCTTACCCGGTCAAGATATCCAAACAGGTTATGGGAATCCGGATGTTCCTGAAGGTATATGTCAACTCGGTCAGCAAGGCTGATCATCTGGGCTGCTTCCCTTATTCTGTCTTCCAGCGTATCCGGCAGATGGACTGCTGCCACATGATGAAACATAACTGCCCTGGCCCAGTTTTTTAAGGGAGAGAGATTATCAAGAAACACATATCCGTAGATGGAATGTTCCCAGATATCTTCGGATTCAAACTGGGCCATCCGGTTGATCTCCTCGGTCTTGTAAGCGCCGATATCATGCAGCATGGCAAGGATACAAATGTCCTGGATATCTTTTGCAGAATACTTTTTCTGCACTGCCAGCATTCCGTAGACCAGGGATGCCACCCTTTTTCCGTGGTCCACCAGCCTCGGGTCCACATAGTTCAGCGTCCGTTCAATCAGACCGCTGATATTATTACTGTTGACAACTGCTTTTGCCTCCATATAAAACCTCCAACATACGCTTTCTCCACCGCGCGCATTACCAAAAAATATGATATTATTATAATATAATTATTCTGTAATTACAATGAATACCTTACACACAGTCAAAAGAAAACCGTCAAAAGGCGCCCGGCAGACCGGACGCCCATGTGGCAGTGAATCTATCTTTATCAGGAATAGGATTCCGTGTATTCAAAGAAATCAAAATCCGCGTAATGTCTGTGAAACATCCTGTCCGCACAGGTCAGACCTGCCATGGTTCCGGTAAATTCCCCGTACCTGCAGTATTCATCAGAAAAACGGGAGGTATCGAATACCCGGCCGATCTTCTGAAACTCCGTTCCGTCACAGCTCCACTCAAACCATGTCTTCCTCTGCTCCACATACAGCCGCAGATAGACCGGTCCTTCCCCCACAGGTGTTCTGGTATCTGTAAATTCCGTCTTCTCCCTGTTCTCCAGGCAAATAACAGACAGGGCACTTTGTCCCAGGGTCTGGCTGTAATACTTTCTCAGATTGATATAGTTCATATTGTCATAATAGAGGATAAGACCTGCGCTGTGCTGGTAAATCTCAGGATGAAACTCCATTTTCGTGGTGATGCGCGCGTGAAGGGAGGTGAGCTTTCTTGCCAGAATGCTGACGCGGTTTAAGGAGGTTCTGGATTCCTGGCCTCTCAGCCGCACATATCCCGGCCTGGCTGTCACATCCGCAAAGGACTGGGGCATGATCCTGGGTGCGTAATACCAGTTTCCAAGGGTGTCCGCGTCAAAGTCGTCGTAATCCGGTATCTTCGGCATCTCACACTTTGGAAGGCCGCTCTCAGGCACCTGCATCTTTGCCAGCCTGCCGCCGTCAAGCCAGCCATCCTCTGTCCATACCATTTTCTGGACAGCCGTCTCCCTGCCCAGTGTGCAGCGAAGCTCCGGTACAAACGGCCTGGCGGTCAGATGCACCAGATACACTTCCCCATTTGGGGTCTCCACATAGCTTCCGTGACCTGATTTCTGCAGTACGGAATCCGGGTTATAGTATTGGGGCTTTAAGTGGTCCGGGTCATGACGCTCATTGGATACACCGGGAGAGGAGGTCACAATGGGATTTTCAGAGTGGGAGAC
>OCAS01001493.1_pt1 | contig 11326 bp, 9 predicted proteins | sample 1550751 | NCBI WGS metagenome assembly OCAS01 (sample SAMEA2580301, study PRJEB22360) | human gut metagenome | biome: human gut; feature: human-associated habitat; material: faeces | place: Denmark | collected 2008/2010
ATCTGAAGTGCGGAATCTCACATGGAGGGAGTTTGACTGGCTGATGTCTGGCATTGATATCGAACAGCCAAAAGCAATAAAAACCACCTGATCCAAGACTAAAATAGTGCACATAAAAGTGCTGCTTTTCCTTGTATTTTCGGCACTTTCAGGTCTGTTGGAAACGTTGTTTTACTGGGCTTTTCCTGCTCTTTTTGGTATAATAAAGGTATTAAAAACAGGAGGGGAAAACCGTGGCAGACAGTTCCAAAGATCTCCAGCTGCGTGAGCTGAAAGATATGATCACCGATCTGAAACAGATGATAAAAACGCTTCAGGCAACTGTCGATGCTGCCAACAAACGGGAAGAAGCACTTATTCAGGAACGTGATAACCTGAAAGATGAAATCGCACTTCTTCGTAAGAAGTTATTCGGTTCTTCCAGTGAAAAATCTCCTGTTGATTTTCCGGGCCAGCTGAATCTTTTTAATGAAGCTGAAATGGAACAGAATCTGGCTGCCATCGAAGCTGAGAAACTCTCAGATTCACTTGCTGAATCCGCAACAAAAAAGCATAAAGCCAGAACCACAGATGCAGACCGTTTTAAAGGAATCCCAGTCACCCGCAGATACCTTGATCTTTCAGATGAGGAAAAAGTCTGTCCTATTTGTAATACCCCATTGAAAAAGATCGGTGAGGAGTTTGTGCGTAGGGAACTGGTTTTTATTCCGGCTAAGCTGCGTGTGATTGAATTCTACAGTATAAACTATGCCTGTCCCAACAATAGCGAACATGCGCTTCCTGTTATCCGAAAAGGAAAAGACGGAAAACCACACATGCTTTACGGAATGGCATCTGCGAATACCGTTGCATGGGTTATGTACCAGAAGTTCTGTAACAGCATGCCATACTTCCGTCAGGAAAAGGAATGGAAACAATACGGAGTCTCTATTACAAGAGCAACCATGGCAAACTGGGTGATCCGTAATTCCCAGGCATTTTTCCTTCCGATGTATGAATACTTTCATCGGAAACTTTTAGAGCGTAAATTCGCAATGGCAGATGAAACTCCCTTGCAGGTGTTACAGGAACCAGGACGCCGTGCACAGACCAAGTCTTATATGTGGCTGTTTCGCAGTGGAGAAGATGGAGAAGCGCCAGTCATCATTTTTAAGTATTCAGAAACCCGTGCTGGTGACACTGCGGTTGAATTTCTCCAGGGTTTAAGAGGATACCTGATGTGCGACGGATACAGCGGCTACAATAAGGTCCCAGATGCAAAGAGAACAGCTTGTTGGGCACATATCCGCAGGTATCTGACAGACGCCATTCCCAAAGGGAAAGAATTGGATTACTCCCAGCCTTCTGTACAGGGAATCATGTATATCAATCAACTTTTTCATATGGAAGAAGTGATCAAAGCGAAACAAACTTCCTTCGATGCTATCAAGAAGGCTCGTCTTGAAAAAGAAAAGCCGATAGTAGAAGGCTTTTTGTCGTGGCTTGATAAACAGAACCCTGTACGCGGATCCAGAATGGATAAAGCAGTTACCTATATCAAAAACCGCCGCTCCTATCTTGCAACTTACTTTGAAGATGGCAGATGCAGCTTTTCCAATAACCTTAGTGAAAACGCTATTCGCCCATTTACTGTAGGGCGGAAAAACTGGCTGTTCTGCGACACACCAAATGGGGCACAGGCAAGTGCTATCGTATACACGATGGTAGAAATGGCAAAAGCGAATGGAGTAAACGTCTACCACTCCCTTACCTACCTTCTTGAACATCAGCCAAACGATAAGATGAGCGATGAAGAACTGGAGGCGCTGGCGCCATGGAATGAATCTGTCAAAGCGGAAATCGCACAGCGGGCAGATGACGCAAACCAGCAATAATCGTATATGAATTGTCAAGGTACTCCGGTCACTGAAAGGTGACCGGGAATTTTTATATCAACGGCTAAAATTTAAGCGCTTACATCGTATCTTCTGGGCAATGTTATATTAAATCATGAACATCATTTTAATTCATATATAATTCATTAAAACGGCTAATAACATCCTCTGAAAACGCATAATGGATTTTCTTGGGTGGGAGAGAATCTATTAACCTTCTCACAGTATCAATATCAATATCTTTGTTTGAGAGATGGACAAGTATTTCGGTAATAGTATCCAGGGCAGCATCATTCCAGTCATATCGGGCAATTTCCTGAGTACCAAGCCGGATACCATATCCATAAAATAACTGTTTATGCTTTTTGTTAAGTGTTACTTCGCATTTATAGGCATTATCGTATATTGTATCCATTTCCTCTTTGCTGCATCTGATAAATATCTGATGGGTAGCTGAAATCTGTCCATGGACATCGGCTACATCATAGCCCCTATCCCGAAGATTGGCGCCAAGATAGTTGGCACAGTGAACCATATGACTCATATACCCTGATCCATATTTTTCGAATTCAATCAATGCAAAAAGTAAGGATATCTTTTGATGCATTTGTGAGTGGCGCAGATATTTGGGATTGATTTCCGTTTCCATCATATCGTGCAGATATTTATCATTGGTCATGATAAGACCAGATGCGGGGCCTGGAAAGGTTTTGTGGGTTCCTCCAAACATTATGATGTTTTTCATAGTTTTCAGAGGATTTGGGCAGAGACCTGCTGCAATTAATCCCATAACCTGGCTGCAATCCCATAAAAGTACACAGTTTGTTGTATCAATGCGTTCCACATCCAATGGTTTAATCAAATCTGACGGTGCCAGCAGGATATAATCAATCGCCTGTTCATTGATGATTTTGTTGACGGCATTGTAATTCAGATCATTTTCCTCAATATCGTATGGCGCGTCCATTGTCTTTACTCCAAGCCGTTCTACCACGGGTTTAACCGAAGCATGACCGCCATGGTCTTTGCTCAATATCAGCATTTTGCTGCCAGGTGTACAAACGGTCTTTGTTATCATATCAATACAATGCATACCGGTAAATGGACGGGGGTCCGTATATTTGGCGCCAAAAATCCTGCTGCAGACATCAGAAATTTTCTGATAAAATGGAAATAACTTCTCACATCCAATAAAGTTATCATCCATGTTAAAGGAATAGGTATTGTTCATTATGTATCTTTCCTGAAATCCTAAAGCCAAAGGAAGGTTTGCAAAGGGAGAGACTATATTTTCAGCTGCGCACAAAGGGAGCGCGCGTTTATGGTAAGCTTCAAAATCCTTTGAATATTCATATAGTTGATTTAGTTCGTTTTCTGTATCCATAAAGTATACACCGCCTATCCGTATGTTTTTATCCATTTTAAATAATTTAAGCGTCCCTTCTGAGAAATCCCGGCATTGATAATATACCCTGCCCTGATATGTTAATTTTTCCTGCTCATCTGGATTGACATCGCATATATAGGTATCTCCTTTGCAGCGGAATTTAAACAGGGATGGCTTTACTTTCTTTAATGATTCGATTCCTATGATGTTGTTTTCTTTAGCTGCCAGCATATAACAAAGTGTATGCATGATTTGTGAGCCTGTATTATGCAGATACTTTTCATCAAATGCCCGCAGTTCTTCAAGAGAATCAAATTCATGTATTATTTCTGCATCACATCTTTTTGCATACATATAAAGTTCATTTAAATAATCATCCTGTATATCTGCCCAGAATTTATTAGCGGTTTCAGGCAGGTCATATATTTTATCCAAGATATTAATCATATTGGAAGAAAAACCAGAAGAAAAGAATGCATATCCTAAAGTCACCCATATGTCATAGCATTTATCGCCATACATTGTTGTGAGGATTCTGTCGTCATCATCTGTTTCAATGCCTCTTTCCGCTGTTTTGCCTGAAACATAGACTGTACAATAGAAGGAATCATAGGCGTATGTTTCGAATATATTTTCATCAAAATATAAGTCAGATGAAGTGATGATTGTATTTTTTAAATACTGCCTTGCAGCCCAGATGCTTGCATGGTTATTTTTTGTCTCATATTCGTCTGTTTCGACTAATATTACGCCATATTTCCCAACAAGATATTCAAACTGCTCTTTCATATACCCAACCACGATTATTATTTCTTCAATGCCTTTTTCACGCAGCTGGCAAATCTGGCGTTCAATCAGAGGTTCTCCCTTCACCGTAAGCAGTCCTTTGGGTATTTCAAAATTTAAAGGAACAAAGCGGGTGGACATTCCGGCTGATAGGATGACAGCATTATCGATGCGATGCGTATTAAGCAGGGAGTCGCCCGCTTGTGTTAATGAGCCATTCAATATATAGCCCTGTCTTATTAATTCTGAATAGGCATTTTCAATGGCCTCTAGCGGCTTGTAAAGAATGCGGGCCATGTAATCTGCCTCATATTGTTTGTTTTCTTTGATTTTTGTTAAAATATCAAATTCGGTTTTAGTCATATCGTTTTTTACCTTTCTTAGGAAGAATAATATTTTTAATAATCTCCAAAATCTAATTTTATATATTCATGTGTTTTCCTCTGGCTGACAGGTGGCAGTGTCATATAGTCGCCATAGGACTTTTTAAGTAAGCTGTGATAATCTTCTATTGCGGAAAATTCCGTGTCTTCAAAGCGTAAGGTGGTATAATGGGTATGCCAGCTTCTTAGGACCGAGTTTTTTTATATCCTAATACGCCTACTGCACATGTAACCATATTTCCAGGAGGATATTTCCTGAGTTCCCTTTCGCAATTTGAAACTAAAGATTCATGTGTCATGAATCGGGTTATGTATCGAAGCAAGACGAAGAGTCCTTTTTTAAAACGGGTGCTGTTTTCGGGAATCTTTGCATCATGCTTTGCAATTAGAAGATTTTTATAAATCATGATTTTTAGGTCATGTTGTTTTCTTAGCAGGGGGCTATCAGGGATATTGTCCCAGGGGAAAATGTCCACAAATACCCCCTTTTCACAAAGCGTCGTTTCGCCTCTTTTTTCTATGGCACATGTTCCTTTTAAAAGAATTTTTGCAAATCCATTATGATAATTCGGATCCGTAATCCAGGTTTGTAAACGGAATTCGGGATTTAAACCTGTTTTGCAGGCAGCAATGAATTTATCATAATTTTCACGCGTCATATCGATGTCCATATCATCATCCCATGGGATAAAGCCTTTGTGGCGGACAGCCCCTAAAAGTGTTCCCCCGCTAAGGCTATACGAAATATGTTCTTTTTCACAAATCCGTTTAATTTCCTTTGCGATTTTTAAAGTTAATGTATGTAATTTCCGGAGTTCGCTTTCAGTCATTATGAATCAATTTACCTCTCTTTCCGTTCAGCGATTAAATTGGGTTTTAAATTTCAAGCAGTTAAAAGCCCGTGTTCCTAATAGCAGAAGTTCCGTCAGACAGCGCAGAACAGCAATTGAAACCAGGTTGAAGTGTCCGGTTACGGCTAGTATAGCTAACCCGGCTATTTGGAAAACAGCGGTCCAGACAGTGGTCTTAGTAACCTGCTGTTCCTTATTGATAGCCCCCAGAGTTGGCCATCCTAACAGCATGGCAGGAAAACTAAATATTAGAACCGGAATCAGGTAACGGAATACAGTTGAGGCAGCCATATATTGTTTGCCAGCTGCCAAAGCAAGAATAGAATCCGCATACAAAAATGAAAATGCACTTCCGGCTAACACAATGGGCATAAAAAATAGTAGGATTTTTTTTATTAACCGGGCACTCCTGCTTTTAATCATTTCAGGATATACACCATCCGTTATAGGTGTGTATAGAGCCTGAACCGCTCCAATTAATTGCATGCTTACGCTCCAATATGCAATCTTTTCGCCTTGCAGGAAAATTCCTATTAGAATTGTATTTAGGGCACCAAAAGCTGTTGTTGCCATATTTGAAATAAAATAAACGGCAGACGTTTTAAGCTTTTTGAAAGCAGATATAAGCTTTATGTCCTGGGCTGTAAGTCCCAGCAGCTTTAGTTCCCTCAATATAAATACAATAGCGGCCAGAGAACCGGCTATATCCAGTAATGGGATAATCAGTATATCGCTGTCATCTTTGATGGAAATAAAAGTAAAAAGTGTGGAAATACCCCGCATAACCATAAATCGGGCAGCAATTACATGCATTTTTTCTATGCCGCGGAATAAATAATCAAATAAAAATACAGAGAGGAAAACCGGGATGAATGATAAAATGCTGAAAAGCTTATTCGTATTCAAAATAGGTATGAAAAAAATCATGACCAGCAGTGCGCAGAATGCAGCAATAGTTAACACAATTCTTGCCAGTAATATTTCAAAAGTCACCTTGCCTAAGGATTGGTTATTTTGGCAGGCCTGGACAACCTCCTTTGTCCCTGAAAGAAGGAAACCAAAATCAACCAGTATCTGCATGTAGGACATAACAGACTTTGTATAGGCTACTGCGGCATATGATTGTACGGATAATACCCTTGTCAGGTAGGGTAATGTGAGTAATGGAAAAACAAGCTTTGCGATATTCATTCCGTAAAGCATAAGTGTATTTTTTATTACATTATTTCGTTTCATAATTTACCTTTGCCAGACTGATTGCTTAAATCTGTTTCCAGAAAGTGTGATATGGTATACAATAGGCGGTGTTAACAAACAATAAATATAGGTAATAAGACCACCCTGCCAGGAAGCAGATAAAAAACATGTTTGCCTTCATTGACTTTATACGATAGATTACTTTGGGAATCAGTAAGATGAGAAAAATGTCAAAGTAATAACCGAAACGCCATATGAGTGCAACTTTGGTGGTCATCACACTGATACCTGCCCCAATCACCGAAAATAACAGAAGTCTGTAAAGCTCCTGGTTTGTGTCCAAAATCGGATTCAGCATAAAAACCAGAATGGTAAAGCCTAGTTTTGCCGCTAAAAAGACAGTGTATGTATTACTGAAAGCAACGCCTGAAAACTTTGTGTGTCCCATTTCTGAATAGGCATAGTAACGCGGGAATAGCTTAAAAGCAATATAGAGCAATGAATCAAAATTCAAATAAATAATAAGGCAGGCAATAATGCAGATTAATACAGTTCTCTGATTTATCTGTTTAATTGCAAAGGACCATATTATAACCAGGCATGCAATGGAGGATGTGTGGAAAGACATTGCGGCTCCAAATAACAGGATGGATTTCACATAGGATTTCATTGCTGTGCTTTTATTCAATACTGTATAAATGTTTATTCCTATTGCCAGTGCACAATATTGCCGTAAACTTACCATTGAGGTTAAATAGTGGTTAAGTGTGACAAAGAAGAAAACAGGCCAGAAGGCTGACTGGGCGGGAGTGGTGTTTTCTATAATAAAATAGCCTATTCCTGTCAAAATCACAGCACTAATGATTGCGAGCAGCCAGTATGGATTATTACCGGTTATTGTTCCGACTATCTTGTTTAAAAGAACATATCCCTTTTCCCAATTTTGCGATTCCCAACTGGATGTCAGGGAGTTGATATTAAGATAACCACGTATGTAAGCTGGTGTATCAGCGCCTACATCCAGCCCCCGCATAGACTGGATGAGGAATATGGCAATAAACGAGACTATGACAAAATATCTGTTTCCAGATTTTGATACACCGTTTTTAAAAAAAATATATCCTAATATGCATATATATATTAATAAACCAATATGTACAGCCATGTATCACCTTAACCTTTAATGATTTGTAACGTAATGTATATGTATTAGCGGCGACATTTAATTTTTAAATATGCCATTATATATAGCAGACGCCAGAGCCTATGCTTGATACCGAATAAGAAGAGTCTCATACGAAAGGGTAATTCTGCAATATACGGATGGGTTAGACAACTAGGGTACCTATTCTTTATACCAGAGACAAAAGCCGATATGTCTTTTTTACAACTCCCTGAACATAACATATGGAGGGTGCCTGCATACAATAATTCGCGGAGCATGAGAGCCGTCAGGATATCCGGATACTGGGATAGGTTTTCCGCCAGGACTTGAAACGCAATAATATCATTGCGTATGTCATAGGCTTTTTCTGAGTGCATGAGGGAGTTGGGGTGTATCTTGTAGTAGTAAAGACCTTCCTCCAGATAAAAGATGTTTTTGCAGCAGGATAAGGCCAGTTTGTTAAATACCATATCTTCTTTGATGTAAATATCAGGGAATGTAATATTATTTTCTGTGATTATGGATGACCGATATTGTTTGCACCATACACTGCCGGATGAATATAAAAGAGCATCCTCCCTTTTAAGTTCTCCCTGATTCCGTTTTTCTACGGTAGAACGTAATGTCTGCCTGCTGCTTACAATAAAATAATCGAATATGACACAGTCATATGCATGTTTGGAAATAAGTTGTTTAAGTGTATGGATGGCATTATCATGCAGCCAATCATCGCTGTCTAAAAAAAGCAGGTAATCTCCCTGAGCGATTTGGATACCACGATTACGGGAATAACCAGGGCCATGGTTTTTATCATTATGCAATAGCTGGATGGATATATCTGCAGATTGGACTAATTGGTCTAAATGCTTTGTGGATACATCGGTTGAGGCGTCATCAATCAGGATTAATTCAAAATCCCTGCAGCTTTGCCTTTCCAAAGACGAGATACATTTTTTTATTGTGCCAAAGCAATTGTAAAAGGGGGTGATTATGGATAAAAACATGTCATACCTTCCTGCCTGTTATATTTGATGCAGCCGCCTTATGTATATATATCTTCTCACAGGACCCGGAGCCATAATGACACATCCGCGGATGATACAGTTTGCCATAAGCCTGCCAAAAGAGATGAATCCCAGCTTCCAGATCTTATATTGGAAACTACAGATTTTTTTTGCATATGCCCATCCGCCCCTGCGTGCATACATACCATTTCCAACACGGGCGTGTACAAGTGTCTGGTTTATATTAATGGCATGGTATCCTCTTTGGAACATCCGCACCCAAAGATAGTAATCTTCTGCCAGACTGACTTCTATGTAACTTCCAGAGCTCAACACTGCATTCTTCCGATACATGACAGCCATATGGTTCATGGGGTTCCGCTTTTTTGAGAATTTTATGATTTCTTCATGTGTAAGAGGAACATGCCTTACACTTTTTATCTGACTGGGCGTGGTTTCGAATTCAGCAATCATACCGCTGCATAAAGCTAATTCAGGGTTATCCTGAAATGCTTTTAGCTGTAATTCACATCGGTCAGGCAGGGAGATATCATCACTGTCCATTCTTGCCACCAGGTTATTCCTGCAAGCAGTAAGACCGATATTTAAAGCATTGCCAAGCCCCATATTTGTTTCCAGACGGAGAACCTGAAACAGATTTTTATTCCGGAGGCTTATTTCATGGATTACTGCATTTAATTCAGGAGTAAGTGGTCCATCACATACCAATACGAAGTCATTGGCTGGAACCGTCTGATTGAGCATGCTTTCAATTGCCGTCCTGAAAAAACAAGGGTTATCCTGCTGGTATACTGACATCAAAACTGAGTAATCAGGATACATGAATTACTCCCTTTCTTTTACTCCGGGATTACTCCGGGCTGCTGTTGTCTGATTCTGAGCAACTCCTTCGGTGCTGTCTTTCATGAACAGGATTTTTACTGTCTGGATAATTAGTTTGATATCCAGCATGAATGAGTAATTTTGGATGTAATGTAAATCCAGCTTAAGCTTGTCATAAGGAGTCGTATTGTATTTTCCAAAAATCTGCGCATATCCGGTCAATCCTGCCTTTACGCGCAAACGATAATGGAACTCCGGCATTTCTTTTTCGTACTGTTCTGCAATTTCCGGCCGTTCCGGGCGCGGACCAACTATGCTCATATCGCCCTTTAGGATATTGAAAAGCTGTGGGAGTTCATCAAAACGTATTTTTCGGATAATGGCGCCGATGGGGGTGATGCGGTTATCATCAATACATGCTAACCGGGCAATGCCATCTTTTTCAGCGTCCATTGTCATGCTGCGGAATTTGTATACATAAAACACATGACCGTTAAGGGTCAGACGTCTTTGACGGTAAATAACAGGCCCTCCGTCCTGGAGTTTGATAGCGGCTGCAGTTATTGCCATAAGTGGGAAGGCAATGACACAGGCAGTTCCGGCAATGATGATATCAAGTATCCGTTTGAGAAAAGCCTGTTCAATTGATATCTGTCCATTACGCGCCATAATTAAAGGTGTATCAAATAAAGTCATGTCTTCGGCGCTTCGGACAAGAATGTCGGAAATCTTTGGAGTCATATACACCCGTATGCCTTTTCCATAGCAATATTTCAATATAAGGTTTCTGATGGAAGATGGAACATCACAGATTACAACTGCGTCATAGGAGGGAATCATCTGTTTGATTTGTTCCAAGCCTGCATCTATGTGGACAATGTTTTTTATTTGATAGCGGTCACTGCGGCAATTCATTTTATCCATAAGGGTTAAAGAGGGGCGGTTGCCATAAACTAAAAGCATCTGCCGGGGAGGAAACAATTTCTGGAATAAAAAGTTTGCCAGGAATGTCCAGATGCATATGGCAACAGCCTGCAATATGAACATCAGCAGGAAGGACATTATATTAAGGAAATGCTTGGCTATTAAGGCAACCTGCAAATATGTAATCATATTGGTCAGGATAATGGAAAGCATTTGTGAATAGAGCACATTTCCGCGTTCCAGATAACCAACTTTCAGACCGCCATACATTTTTGAAAAAAATAATAAAAGCAGTCCGTATACCATAGCCATGAGCCAATCACCTTTACGAAAGAAAGGTGTTCCTGCCGCCTGTGAGAAATATTGATTCCAGGCAAACCAATAAATACCGATTTCTACGGTTAAGATGGCAACCGATGTCAGGAACCGTAGGATTCTTTTGTATTGTTCATAATTTTTCATTGGAAATACTCCTGCCGGATTTACATAGTGGAATATTCAGGTTTAAGGTTAAACTTCGTACAATGTCCCTTATAGGAACCGTACAATCAGACTATTAGAGAAATACACAATAAAAAGTTTAAAATGAGGCTTCAATAATGAATTATTAAAAAAGATTTAAATGTTTTTTTCATATTTAAGAGTGTCACAAGAGTTGCGTTAAACGGTGGTTGATGTTATACTATACAGAAGCTAAAAGGGCTGAATATATGGGAAAAGAAGAGAAAGTGCTGCTTTCTTCCCTTTCTTCCACATATTGTTATTGCTTTTTTTGGAACAAGTGTTATTATATTAGTTGGCTGGCTGAGGCGGTATTGCTGGCTGGTGTGAAGTAAGGTAGAAATTGGATGTTTTACTTGGTATAAGGGACATTATAGGAAGTAATTTGATAAAACGATTGCCATTTACAGC
>OCAS01001496.1_pt1 | contig 11286 bp, 10 predicted proteins | sample 1550751 | NCBI WGS metagenome assembly OCAS01 (sample SAMEA2580301, study PRJEB22360) | human gut metagenome | biome: human gut; feature: human-associated habitat; material: faeces | place: Denmark | collected 2008/2010
AGTTCCACATTTTTTATTCGCCTTTTGAAAGTGGAATTTAACTTTTCACTTCAGCTTTTATGATTCTTTATCAAATGCATGCACAATACCATCCGCAATCGCCTTAGCCATTGCCTCCTGATTCTTCTCTGATTTCAGATAGGACAGGTCACCATCATTGGATAAAAAGCCTGCCTCCACTAAAATTGTCGGAATATCGGTATATTCCATCAGAGAAAGCGGGGCGTCCGCCTCATCCTTCAGCCCTCTGCTTTTCATCCCCTTCAGACCCGTGAGCTGTTTATTTACCTTCTTTGCCAGTGCCCTGCTTTTCGCATCACTCTCTCTTACCCAGATTTCCGCACCCCTTGCGGAATCCTGCGCTGTATCCGAAAAATTCATATGAATCGATATAAAATAATCCGCTTTTGATGTGTTGGCAATGCGGGAACGCTCCAGCAAATCCTTTTCATTATCCGACGGCCAGGACACCTTGTCCTGCACTCGTGTATACACAACATCCACATCCTGCTTCTCCAGCAGCTTTCCGATTTTTTTCGTCAGCTGCAGTGTAATGTTTTTTTCCTTTGTGCCATCCGCCGCAACACTGCCGTCATCATAGCCGCCGTGACCGGCATCCAGAACAACCCGTCGCTTTGTGACCTTCTTTTCTTCAGCCTGCTTCTGTGTACGGATAACCAGTGTTTCCGCCTGCTGCTTTTTATCTGCTTTTTCCTGTGCATAGGCATTTCGTATAAAGGGTACGATTACGAAACAGAATACAATGACAGAAAAGAACAAAGCATGTCGCTGTACAAAATTCTTTTGCATGAAATCACCTCATGTTAGTTATATACATCTTTTTTCAGCTCCTGAATCTCCTCATATGCCGGACTTTCCTTATCCAGCCGTGAGGCATAACGCTCCAGAAGCCTGCGTGTACGTTTTTCATCATCATCCAGATATGCCAGAGCATAATGCAACACCACGTCGGTTACATCACTGTGTGTGGCTAACAGCTTTTGAAACATCTGTTCTCCTTTTTTTGATTTTAGTGCGATATATGCCTTCGCCTGCTCATACTGCATTCCGACACGGAAGAAATCGCTCGTTTTGGAAAATACATGCAGAAACTTATCGACAAATGCGATAAGTACACGGTACTGTTCCTTGTCCCTGCGTCCCTGCTCCATCAATAGATCCAGCAGAAAGGTAACCACACCAATCATATCCAAGCCATCGTTAACCTGATACATCATAGCTTCCAGGCTGTCAATATGAAATCTTTTCGCAGTTTTAAACAGCAACCGAAACTGTTCCAGCAAATCCGCCGCAACCTGTTCACTGCCCTGTTCCATCAAATCCAGAATCGCATCGGATATAAGACCGTAATGGGTAAAGCCGAAGTCCTCTCTTCTTGCAATCTCCAGCACCGCTTCATCGATGAAGGCTTTGGGGAACGTTGCACGGGTATCGTCAATCTTCTGTGTTTCAAAGATAGCATCCGCGACTGCAAGATCGTTGTAGGTGGCTTCCAGACGCCCCCGAATATCCTCACAGGTAAGCGTACACCCAAGCTCCGTAAGATACGTATTGATTTCTTCACTGCGCATACCTCTGATTTTGTTCACCATGTCCTGCGACGTAACCTTTTGCAGATACAGCTCTTTCATACGATTCACTCCATTTCTCGTTCCTGCAGCTTCCCGGGGTGGTACCGGGCTTGATTGTCCGATGCTGCTTATCTTTGGAATTTTCAAATCCCGAGTCATAACGATATCATTTTTTTTACAAATTTGCAACCCATGTTCTCTCTGCCATCTTTTGAAAGGCCTTTCTCCGAATGACTGACACAGCTGACAGCTTACCATACCGTGGATGGTGTTCTTTATGAAAAATATTGCTGGTGAAGTGTATGCAGTGCGCAGACAGCTTGCAATTTCCTTCGTTATCCAGGCATCCAGACACCCTGTCTTGACAGCGACTTATACAAAACAGTGATTCAATACGAGTCTGAATGCAAAAACACAGAATCGCTTCCACTGGACTGTGAAATTGTTCTGTGCTTTCTATTACGGTATACCCCATTCAAACAAATGGGGAAAACATCCGGTATATCCGTTTTTATTTATCCTGCAGACTTTCACACAATGCATACAGACCATCCAGAAACCGTTCATTGTCCTGCTGTATCCGCTTTTTCGCATGATTTCCATAATTGCCATGCTTACGCTCCACACTGCCGACATGACGCATTGTGAGAAGGCGATTGATGTTTTCCGTTGTATAGGGGACTCCATTGCAGGAGATCGGATATCCTTCCTTACTGAGAACCAGTGCAGCCAGACCGTAATCCTGCGTAACAACAATATCTCCCTTTTTTACATGCGACAGCAACAGAAAATCCGTACTGTCTCTTCCTTTATCCGCCATAAGGATAACGACATGCTCATAGGGAAAGACATGGGAGGTATCACATACCAGTATTACAGGAAAACCGAAATCCTCTCCTGCCTGCAGGGTTTCCTCAATCACCGGACAGCCGTCCGCATCGATATAAATATCAGACATGCTCGACCAGATGCGGGTCATAGCCGTTGTTTTTCAGAATTGCAAGCACATCTGCGATATGCTTGTTATCATTGGTTTCAATAATAACGCCGACTCTGCACTGATTAAACAGCATGGCATTCTGAATACGGTTATGATTTACAGAAATGATATTGGCTCCGGTTCTGGATATCAGCTCAATCATACGGGACAGATTCCCCGGCTTATCCATAACGTTCATATTGATGACTGCCTTGCGTCCGGTCTTCATCAAGCCGAGGTCGATTATTTTAGACAGCAGATTGACATCGATATTTCCTCCGGAAAGAACTGCAACGCATTTGTGATGCTTCAGATCCACCTTACCGAACATCGCCGCCGCAACACTGGTGGCTCCGGCTCCCTCAGCGACCATCTTCATTTTCTCTAACAGTGTCAGTATGGCAGCCGCAATTTCCTCCTCACTGACGGTTACCACCTCATCCACGTACTTGCTGCACAGCTCATAGGTCAGCTTTCCCGGAGTTTTTACAGCGATTCCATCCGCGATCGTACTTACATTCTGCAGCTTGATAATCTCCTTCTTTTCCAGCGACTGCTTCATGCTCGGCGCATGCTCGGACTGAACGCCGATAATACGGCAGCTGGGACGCATTGCCTTGATTGCAACGGCAATCCCGCTGATCAGACCGCCCCCGCCAATCGGTACGATTACCGTATCCACATCACTGAGCTTATCCAGAATTTCCAGACCGATCGTTCCCTGTCCGGCAATGACATATTCATCATCAAAGGGCTCCACGAATACTGCGCCTGTGATTTCCTGCAGATTCTTCGCATACTCATAGGCATCATTGAACGTATCTCCCTGCAGCTCCACCGCAACACCATAGCTTCGCGTTGCTTCAATTTTAGACAGCGGAGCGGTTTTCGGCATAACGATCGTTCCCTTGATTCCCATCTTCATGCAGGAATAAGCGACTCCCTGTGCATGGTTTCCGGCGCTTGCGGCTATCACGCCCTTCTCGCGCTCCTTTTGTGTCAGAGAATGCAGCTTATGGTAAGCTCCACGCAGCTTAAAGGCACCGGTTCCCTGCAGATTTTCCGCCTTGATCCACAGATTTTCATGCAGCTTATCCGCATGCACCAGCGGTGTTTTGGAAATAACATCCTTCAATACTTCCTTGGCATCATAAATATTTGAAATATCCATACGATTTCCTCCTGTATCCTTATCTGTATTGTACTATGAATATCACCGTTCGAAAAGAGTATTTTTCTACAATTTGGATACATTTTATTCACATTGTTTTTATATTGCATACAATCATCTATGTTATGCATACATGTTTGTTTCATCGTATACATATCGTGGAATCCTGTATATCGTATCTGTTTCAGTATTCCCCGCCGATGTTCCTTCATACCAATAGCCGCGTCCGTCCGCAGCCATTCTCCTTATGGAAGTATAACCGTAAAAAAACTGCCGTCTCCAGTTGGAAAACAGCAGCTTTACAGACTTAGTCTTTATCGATGAAGTCCAGCAGCTCCTTGGCCGCGATATTGATACCGTCACGGTTTTCTTTATCAAGTCCCAGGTGGGTGTAAATTTCTCCGACGAAGCAGCCGCTGTCGCGTAGTGCGACAAACATCTGGTCAATCAGAGGCTCACAAACCTCCTGCTGCTGCATCGGTCCAAACGGGTTCGCAAAGTAGGTTGTGGAAATACCGACCTCCTGTGTCGTTCCCTTGGCCATACGTTTTCCCTCCTTGCAGGTTGCCTTCGCATCCTCAAGAGTATCAAAACGATGCAGTCCCAGCTTATCATCATAGTTATTTGCATAGGCAAATAAGTCAATTCTATGATTCATCGCTACGATTTCATATGGTGCAGCCGGTGTGATAACACGGGCATTGTTGCTGGATTCCGGATTCATGAAAATGGAGCGGTCCATATCACGGTACGGGGTTCCCGGATCCAGATCATCCAGACGGATAAAGGCACCGATTTCCGTACCCTGTCCATAAGGAACACCGTCCTCCAGATGAATGGTACCCATATCATCAAAGACAACCTCAATGTCCTTAATGACATCCGCACCGGCAATTTTCAAGGCTTCAATGGATTCGGACTTACCTGCTCCGGAATCCCCCATCAGCATAATACCCTTGCGTTTTCCGCTCTTTAAGGTAATATTGACGAATGCTCCGTGAATCGGCAGCCAGCCCTTCTGCATTTTTCTTACGTTATGCAGTGTCAGTGTCATTTTCTTCAGATATCCGAAGTATTCAATACGTTCATGATAGCTGACACATCCGATCCATACATCATCCTCGGCATCATAATGGAAGGTTGTCTGTTCCTTATCATCCTGATTACCGAATAAACAAATCAGATCCGGTTTTTTGCGGCACTCATCCTCATTCGCCAGCTCAAACAGATTTGCCAGAGATACGGCAGAGGAAATAAAGTCACGGTGGAAGTAGATAAAGGCAAGCAGACTTCCGACCTTGCATGGGTAACAGAACCATTCATCCGGTGTTCCGGTAAATTCCGTAATCGGATTGGTATCCCGTTCTGTAAACATCCCGGTACGCTTGTTTGACTTCGGATGAAGGATCATCGGTGTCCGCAGCATAACGGACTGAATGAATTCGATATCCTTTAATGCATCGTATTTAGGGCTCAGCTTTGGATTATCAATGTTTTTCACTGCAATCGATGCATTGGTACCAGCCTGCAGCTGACGGTATACACGGTTTTTTCTTCCCATGATCTGTTCCTCGATGTTACGGTACAATCCAAGAATCAGACTGGTAAAGCTGGAATCTGCGCCCACAAAGGTCAGATCCTGCAATGCATTCCCCTGTCCGATCGACATTACGGAGAATCGCTGATGCTTTTTCCAGAAGTTGTACATTTCCTCCACGAACTCCAGCAGCTTCGCTTTATCGTTCAGATATGGAGAATCCACCTCTTCCGCTTTGAATACACGCAGCATGCGGAACAGCTTCAGAATTTCAAAGGTTGCCTCTCTGGTTGTTTTGCCGTTCAATGCGTAGAAGTATAAAGCCTCGTTATCAGCTTTTAAGTAATCCAGGTAGTTATGAACATAATTACTGAACGTGGAAGAATTCAGCAGCTGGTCACCGGAATGTGCGTATCCTGCGCTGTAGTTCAGTATTGCAAGTTCTTTTGTTAAATACAATGTCTCTTTCATAATCTGCTCCTTTCAAATTCAAAAATGAAGTTGGAAAATAAAGTTAAATAACCCTATCGGGTTATATTATACAATAAAAAGAAAAAATAAGAAAGTAGTTTTTGTAATATTTTCATTTTATGAAAACTTTTTCAATCCCAATTTCTGTTTCGCAGCTGTGCTCACCTGTCGCACAGCATACTGGTAACGATTACATGATATGCGAGAGCCGGGAAAAGTATACCGCAATTTTGTCACACGATCGTAAAAAGACCGTATTTTTTTGAAATCCTGAAGCACTTCGGTCTTCCATATCATATATAGAAAGCGATGATGGGGATTCTCATCGTCAAGTGATCCAACCGGCTTTCATCTGTAGCTGTAAGGTACCTTTCCCATGTACCTTACAGCAGTTATTAAAAGCTTCAGCACTTGCATAGGCAGCCTGCTCTTCGCATGCATCACTTCGCGCTCTAAGCTTTAGAAAAAAGTCCGAATCCCCTTCGAACTTTTTCACAGCATATTCAGACTGCCTGAAAGTCTCACGCAGACTTATTTCTGTAATTCCTTCTTGACCATGTCAACAATCTCATGCAGGGAAACATCACTGCTTTCATCAGCTGTTCTGGCACGGAATTCCACATTGCCGTCCTTGATTCCTCTGCCGACGGTGATGCGGTATGGAATACCGATCAGCTCCATATCCTTGAACTTCACGCCCGGACGTTCCTTGCGATCATCCAGCAGAACATCAATACCTTCTTTTTTCAGTGCCTCATACAGTTCATTTCCAATGCGCATCTGTTCATCATCCTTGCTGGACACAACCACAACAGCGACCTCAAACGGTGCCACGCTTGTTGGCCAGATGATACCGGATGCATCGTTATGCTGTTCCACGATTGCCGCCATGCAGCGCTCCAGACCAAAGCCATAGCATCCCATTTCCACAGGATGCAGCTTATTGTTGACATCCTGATATTCCAGACCGAGTGCCTTTGCATATTTGGTTCCCAGCTTGAAGGTGTTGCCGACCTCAATGCCCTTACAGAACTTCAGCGGTTTTCCGCATTTCGGACAAATATCCCCTTCATGAACCTGCGCGATATCCGCAACGGTTTCCACTGTGAAATCCTTCAGGTTTACATTTTTGATATGATGATCGGTTTTGTTTGCTCCGACGATAAAGTTTTTCATATTTGCCACTTCACGATCCATGATAATCGGACACTCCAGTCCAACCGGACCTGCAAAGCCAACCCTTGCATGGGTAACACGTTCCACCTCGTCAAAGGACGCAAGCTCCATTTCATTTGCCTGCAGCAGCTTCAGCACCTTGGTTTCATTCAGCTCCCGATCCCCCTTCAACAGGAAGGCCATCGTTTTCCCATCAACGGAATAAATCAGTGTTTTCACAAAATCATTTACGGATTTCTGGAAGAATGCCGCAACATCCTCAATTGTTTTCGCATCCGGAGTTTCCACGATTTCCATATCCAGCGCCTCTTCATCGGATGGCCTGCCGGTATCGATAACCTCGGTGATTTCCAGATTACTGGAGAAGTCACAGCCCTCACAGGTCACCACGACATCCTCCCCGATTTCGGTGATTGCCTGAAATTCCTCAGACAGAGAACCGCCCATAGCTCCGGTATCCGCCTTGACGATCTTATAGTTCAGATTGCAGCGTTCCATGATATTCTTATATGCTTGAAACATCTTCATATAGGATTCCTGCAGACCGGCTTCATCAATATCAAAGGAATACGCGTCCTTCATGATGAATTCACGCACACGGATCAGGCCATAGCGCGGTCTTGTCTCATCACGGAATTTTGTCTGAATCTGATACAGGTTATATGGAAAATCCTTATAGGAGCTTCCCTTCATCATCGCTGCCATGGTAAACAGCTCTTCATGGGTCGGTCCCAGTACATAATTTTTCTGATAGCGGTCCTTTAATGCAAACATATTGGAGCCAAAAGCCTCACGGCGTCCGCTTTTCTCATAAATTTCTTCCGGTATCATGGCAGGCATGAGCAGCTCCTGTGCACCTGCGGCATCCATTTCTTCACGTACGATTTCCTCAATCTTTTTCAGTACGCGTTTCCCCATAGGCATAATCATATAAATTCCACTGCTGCTCTTTTTGATCATTCCCGCACGCACCAGCAGATTCCCGCTTGTACTGTCTTCATCCTTCACGTTTTCCCGCAATGTATAAAAATACGACTTACTCAGTTTCATAATCTTCTCTCCTTAGTATCCTTTATAAAGCACTGCGATATCCGACACCTTCGTTATGCCGCAATACCGCATACCCACATATCCACACACCGTTCAGTATATACCGGAGCGATTCCTTGTCACAACCTTGCGAATCATGGCGTCCTTTTCCAGACGCAGGGGAACATGGGTTCTGATTTTCTGCATTGGTGTTTTGGCAACGTCCAAGAGATTTCCATCCATATCATAGAGCTCCTGCAGCTCAAAACGTGTGGCGGATATCGTCGGTCCAAAAACCTCTGCAGCGATATGTCCGCGAAAGTTATTGCGCACCTCCAGCGTTGCCATGCCGCTTTCTTCCTCATAATCCAGAACATAGGCGATAAATTCCTGTGTCACACCGGCTCCGTTGACACCGTACAAATGCCCGTGAAAGCTCGGCATACCCTCATAGAAGCCGCACCCAGTGGGTCGGTTTTCCGCCTTTGCCAGTTCATTATAATACCATTCCATCCGTTTGTCACTCAGTCTTCCGCCTTCCGCATAAATTTCATCAATCAGCATGCGGTAGGTTTTGATCAGGGTGGCGATGTAATACGCGCTTTTCATACGTCCTTCGATTTTCAGACTGGCGATACCCGCCGTAATCAAATCCGGAATATATTTGGCAGCCATCAGATCCTTGCTGGACATGGAAAACAGATCCTGTTCATCATGCAGTGCACGATCTCCCTCATACAGACGATATTTCCAACGGCAGCTCTGCGCACACCCACCGCGATTGGCATCACGGCCTGTCATATTGTTGCTGAGTACACAGCGTCCTGAATAGGAGATACACATACCGCCATGGATGAAGACCTCCAAAGGTACCTGCGTATGAGCAGCACTTGCTTTGATTTCCTCCAGCGTAACCTCACGGCCGAGAACAACACGATCCATGCCTTTCTCCTGCCAGTAATTTGCGGCGCTGGAATTGGTGGAGGAATGCTGGGTGCTAACATGAACCTCCAGCTTCGGTGCCCATTTTTTGGCACACATCATGATGCCGGGAGAGGCAGCGATGATCGCCGTTACACCAATTCGCTCCAGCTCCATCAGATATTCCTTTAAGCCGTGTAAATCCTCTTCATGGGGCAGCATGTTCACGGTCACATGCACATGGGCGCCATGCTCCTTCGCAAAAGCAACCCCCTCTGCAATCTCCTTTAATCCGAAATTACTGGCACGGGAGCGCAGGGAAAACTGCTTGCCTCCCAGATATACGGCATCCGCACCGTACAATACCGCGATTTTCAAACGCTCCAGATCACCTGCCGGAGCGAGCAATTCTATCTTCTTCAAGCTCTCACCTACTTTACCTTGCTTGTTTTCGTATAATAGAAGCCATGACTCACATGATCCTCTTTGTATTTCTTTTCATATTCCTGATAGGTCTGACGGCCGTCCCGCACACCCTTTAACACATCCTGATACAGTCGAAGCGCTTCACATACATACTCGATATCATGGAAGATACCGTCAATGCGAAAATGCCGTACACCCGCTTCATACAGCTCCCGTATTTCTTCAAAGGAGACAAGTGTAAATCCGGTAAACACATGGGTTCCAAGCGCATCCTCAACAATCGGCATATGATCATCCCGTGTCTCCTCCATCAGATACAGCTGATGATTGTCCGTTACCGCTTCCTCTTTCCCCAGAAACTCCATATAGGCACTCAGCAGCTTCCGCTTGGAATGCATCATATTCAATCTGCCATGCAGAACGACTTCACATTCCCCCTGTACATCCCGTGCCACTGTGCACATTTCCTGCAGGGTGATTTCCTTGGATATGGTTGCCATGCGGATTCCCTCATCCAGATAATACTGCATATCCATGGCATTGGTAATCAGGGTGTCCGGGTTGTAAATAAGCCGGTCCTTCATATCAAGACGCGCTGCCTCATAAAGAACACCCTCGTCCCCGTAATAGATGCCTTCCACATCCAGCTCCTTCAAAAGCTTCAGAAAGTCACGCAGCCTCTCCAGCTCCTCCTCCACAAAAATGCGGTTGACCAGAACATACAAGCTGATTTGACAACGGACACATTCCGCTTTGATATCCGGCAGCTCCTCTATTGGAAAACAGGCAGCTCCTCTCGCCGAGAAAAACGGTACCGCAATCAGTACACTCTGCGCACCTGCCGTCTTTAATTTTTCTATATCACCAAACGCAAATGGCGTTGCGATGAAATCAACCATAACGTCACCTTTCCTTTATGTGTCGAGTGCACGAAGGCACCCGCTAACACTGCTTTTTATTATAATATATTCTGTACAGAAAAGGTAGGGAAAACATCTATTTCAAACAAAAAACCGCTTTTCATACCGTTGATGACCATGATGTATCTGCGGTGTACATGGAAGAAAAATGTCCAAGGACATTCCGAAAGACAAAAAGCAAAGATAGATAAATAAAGAAGGATTTTGTATAATAATATGGGTGATATATATTTCCTCTTTTGAAAACAAACATACAGTAATTGCGACGGGACATTGTGACTCTTATTTCCCAGGGTCAAACAAAATCTCTATTGCGAGAATCCTCTATGAAAATAAAGGTAGGCTCCTTTATGATTGAATTTGCACGTAAAGGTCTTCGTTCCAGCGTTATGAAAGCGATCAACCTTATTATTTTATGCTTTCTTCACGATTTAGGTCATTCTCTTTACGAGTGCCCTAATTGCGAAAATTTCACTTTTGTCCGGCATACCTGTAAATCAAGATTCTGCACATCATGTGGTATGAACTATCAGAAGATTCGTTCTGCGGCTGTTATGGATAAAGTCTTTGACTGTCCACACAGGCAATGGTATTTTTACGGTTCCTGACCCTTTACGTGAATACTTTTTGAAAGATCGATCTCTTTTGAACGAACTCTTTGGAGCTGTCAATGATACCTTATCTTCTGTCATTCGTAAGGATGGCACAAAGAAGGATGAACTTATCCCCTGTGCTGTGCTTACTCTCCACATATTTGGTAGAGGATTAAATTGGATACCTCACATCCACGTTTTACTAGCTGAAGGAGGTGTACGAAAGGATGGCTCTTTTAAACGCTTGAAGCACATCAATTACGAATCTCTTCGCCGCTCCTTTCAAAGATCACTGCTCAATCGTTTATCAGAAAAAATTGATACGATCGAATTCAAGCAATTAAAGAGGAAGCTGTATAAAGATTATTCAGAAGGCTTTGACTCTGTCCGCCTTCGGTGTACGCTTACTGCCCTCTCAGTGAACATAAAAATCTAAAGGACTGTATAGAGTATGTTACTCGCTATGTAGGC
>OCAS01001503.1_pt1 | contig 11209 bp, 9 predicted proteins | sample 1550751 | NCBI WGS metagenome assembly OCAS01 (sample SAMEA2580301, study PRJEB22360) | human gut metagenome | biome: human gut; feature: human-associated habitat; material: faeces | place: Denmark | collected 2008/2010
TTTTCGTCATGCCTGCCTTACGGCAGCAGCTCATAAAGGCTGCTTTTATTTTCAATCTTGATTCCGCCGCGGAACAGGGATATATCCCCCTTTTTTACCATCTGTTTCAGGGTTCTGCTCACCGCTTCCCTGGCACTGCCGATGGCTTTTGCGATTTCCTCATGGGTCATACGGATGCTGTCATCCTTCCTCTGTGCGGATTCGTCGATGAGAAAAGCGGCGATCCTCTGAGTCAGACTTAAAAACAGCATCTGCTGCAGAGCCTCCACAACGCTTGAAAAACGCTCCGTTGCGATCTTGTAGGCATAATTCTCCACATAGATATTGTCCACCGCAAGAGCTGAAAATACAGGTGCCGGTATCAGCAGAACATCACAGTCCGCCTCTGCCTCTATCTCCACATCAAAGGTGATGGCCGACAGGGCACAGGAGGCTGTGAGCACACAGGTATCCCCTTCCCTGATCCGGTATATGGTCACCTCTTTGCCCTCGTCAGACAGGAGATACGCACGGATAACGCCCTTTAAAATAAATACGGTTCCCAGGCATTCCCTGGTGGGTGAATAGATCAGGCTTCCCGCCGGATAGTGCACTTCTCTGGAATCCCGGCACACCCTCTCCTGCTGCTCTTTTGTCAAATGTTCCCAGAAAGGTGTCTGCACCAGAACTTCTTTTATTCTATCTTCCATTTTTGTATCCTTCCCTTGCAATTCCATTTTTTAGCCCTTACAATAAGATATGCATGTGAAATATGAAAAAAGGAGAAAATTCCTTTATGAGACAAAAGAAACTTTCTGATTACCTGCTGCGCTTTGCCGTTCTTCTGGCCGTCATACTCCTCGTCCTCCGGTTGACCTGCCCTTCCCAAACGCGGATCGCCTGTGTGGGGGACAGCATAACCTACGGCGCCACGATCCGGGACAAAAGCCACGACAGTTATCCCGCACAGCTTGGAACTATGCTCGGCCGGAAATATTCCGTAAAAAATTTCGGTGCCAGCGGATACACACTTCAGGAAAGCTGTGACAGACCTTATACGAGCCACAAGCGGTACAAAAAAAGCCTGGACTTCAAACCGGATGTGGTGCTGATCATGCTGGGGACCAACGATACAAAGCCCTATAACTGGATCAGCACAGAGGCATTCCAGGATGATTACCGACAGTTGATCCTCTCCTACCAGGAGCTGCCATCCAGACCGGATGTCATTCTCATGACGCCTGCCTCTGTATTCCCGGAGAATTTCAATCCTGCAAAGCCCTATAAGATACGGGCCGGCGTAGCCGGCGAAGCAGCAAAAGCAGTCCGTGAGCTCGCCAAGGAACTGGGACTGCCTTTTATCGATATTCATGAGGTGACTGCCAGTCACCCCGAATTTTTCCTCCAGGACGGTGTCCATCCCAACGAACTGGGAGCCAAAGCCATTGCCCGGACTGTCTATGAGGCCCTGAAGGATTGGGGGTACTAAGCTTTCCCTCTCTTTTCATCAATATACCACATATCAGGAAGTTATTCCAGTACAGAATATTTTAACCGGTCTGCCGGCACTACTTTTTCATACGGTCAGCGCAGTCAATACGCAGACCTGTCTGAACTGTTACGTTTTGCCATCTCTGTGCGGATCACCGGCAATTCTTTGTCCAGGCGGTAAAACAGCATAAGTACAGAGCACAGGGCCACACAGATAACGGGAATCCAGTTGTAGCAAAAGCTGATCGCGCTCTGTGCACCTGCTGACTGCACGGCTTTTGCCGCATCGAATCCGCCTGCCGCAAGAATCCAACCCATAACTGCCTGTCCAAGACCGAGTCCCAGCTTCTGGGCTGTGCTGACGCCTGCATTGCCCATTCCCACAGCCACAACACCGGTCTTCCACTCTCCGTATTCAATCGTATCTGACACCATTCCAAAGGCCATACCGCCGGCAGCCCCTAACCCCACGCCTTTTACTGCGTTAAAGAAAATAAGTAACGGAAGGTTTGTACCGCACAGGCCTGTGCCTGCGAATCCCGCCATCATAGCAATAAGACCGACCTGATAGGTTCTGTGTTTTCCGAATTTCTTCATGAATGCCGGTGTGAGGAACATGATGCCAAACTGTGCGATGGACAGCGCGTTGTTGATCGGGGTGTAGAAGCCTATATCCCCGAGAACATACTGCGCATAGTAGGCTGCCGCCACTGCGTACATGACAATGACAAAGAAAATCAGGAACATACAGACTGTCATCAGAACCCAGTATTTATTTTGGAACAGGGATTTTACGGCTTTCCTTGCAGGTACGGATTTTTCTTCTTTTTCTCCTCCTGACTGTTTTTCCATGTTTTTTACGCGTTCCTTTGTTCCGAAGAAATAGAGGATACTGGCAGCAATGACAATTATGCCTACAATCATAAAGGCTTTTGTCCATGCTTTCTGTGTGTAGATATCACCGTCTCCGAATTTGTTCAGCCAAGTGAGGAAGAAGGTGTTCATGGTGATGTTCGCCAGTGTCTGGAAAATCATGTTCATGTTGCCCAGCAGACCACGGTCAAAGTCATTCTGGGTCATAAGGTAATTCATGGAAGTATACGGTACATACATAGCTGTGTAGAATACGGCGTTTACCAGGTTATACATGATAAATATGTAGACGTATTTTATAAATCCGGTCATGGATGCCGGAATACAGAACAGTAGCAGTGTGGAAACTGCCAGCGGAATACACATGCGCACCAGCCAGATCCTGGCCTTGCCGTGTTTGGATTTGGTGTGGTCCACGATTCCGCCCATGATCAGATCGCTGATACCGTCAAATACTTTTGACAGGGCAATGATCGTGCCTGCCACACCTGCATCCACGAAGGATACATTGGTCAGATAGATCATAAAGAAGGCTGACATGATGCCGTTTACCCACGCCATACCATAGTTGCCGATACCGTAGCCGATGCGTTCGCTCCAGCCTAATTTTGCTTTGGGGTCATTATGTTTTGATGCATAACTAAACATTTTCTTCTCTCCTTTTCAGGGCAGTGTTTGGTCTTTACTGCCTCAGTTGTAACGCTTCAGCCACGTTACCCTCAGTTTTCATAAAACCGCATGTCCTTCCAGAGTTCCATAAGCTTACTGAAATCCCGTATTTCTGTCCTGCTCACTCTGTCAAAGACACGGACCGGGGTGTGATATCCCGTGTATTTTGGCCAGTTCTCTTTATCGGGTTCCCCTGTTTTTATAAATCGGACCCAGGAACTGTGCATAGCTTCTATCAGCGTGTCTGCGGTTTCCTCCGTTTCCCCGTCAAAGATAAATCTGCTGAAAGCAAATTCTTTGTCGGCGAACATACAGGGAAGTTCATAAGCGTGGGAGGCTCCCATCCCTGTACTTTTCCCGGATTTTGAAACAAATTCAAAGCTATACAGCCACACATCCCCGTATGCTTTCTGGGCCTGCGCTGCCTTCAGGGAAGGCATACGAAAAGCGTAGTCTGTGGCGAAATTTATAAATGGTTTTAACTGTTCCGCCGGGACTTCTCTTTGTCTGTCTGATACTTCTTTCAGCTTCTGTTCTTCCGGGGAAGGCTGGTAATAACGGATCATTTCCGGAAGCGCGGCGGCATGTCCGTTCTTCTCAAACATAGCAGCAGTCATGGCCCAGTTGTTTGGAAACCCCGTCTTTTCCGGATGGACGAACAGGGATCCCTCATGCTTGTTGGTACCGATGAGAAGCTTTACGCCCTCTGCGCTGCCGCTGCGGATGGCATCAATGGGGCGTACGGGAAGCAGATCGTCCTGTATGGGGCCGGGAAGAAAGATTCCCGGGTTTTTGTACTGGTGCTTTTCTGCCACATAAGTATTGCCTTTCTGCAATTCAAAGGGATTTATCGTTCTGAGCTTCTGCAGATCCCCCACGTTCCACCCCATGCCTTCCAGAAACAGATCTATATTCTCTCCGGCTGTCCTGTGGGTGGCAATACAGTTCGGCAGGGGGCTTTGTGCGATTGCCTGGCTGAACATACCTTTTACGGCGGGAGCTGCCAGCATATTGACCACAGAGGCTCCGCCGGCTGATTCTCCGGCTATGGTGATGCGGCCGGGGTCGCCGCCGAAGGCTTTTATATTTTCATGGATCCAGGTTATGGCAAGGATCTGGTCAGATACACCGCAGTTACTCTCAAAATCTTCGCAGCCGGGGTATGTGGTAAAGTCATAAAATCCCAGTACATTTAAACGATACTGAACGGAGACAAAGACAATACCTTTTTCCGCAAATGAGACACCGCTGTAAAGGGGAACGGACGCTGATCCCGTATTGTATCCGCCGCCGTGTATCCACACAAGAACCGGCAGATCCTTTCCCTCCATGGGGCGTCTTATGTTCAGGGTAAGGCAGTCTTCGCTGCCTTTTAACTGTCCTTCGTCCAGTTGGACAGCTTCTTTTCCATAGTCTCCGGCATCATAAATCCCTTTCCATGGAGCCACAGGCTGTGCTCTTTTAAAGCGCAGGCTGCCAACGGGAGGCTGTGCAAATGGGATGCCCAGATATTCCACCAGATTGTTTCTCAGATAGCCTTTTACTTTCCCGGATGTTGTATTTACCATGTATTCTTTCATTGCGGTTTCCTCATGATTTCTTCCTTAAAAGTGCCACTTTTTTCCCTGCTGCAGCCAAGTCTTCGTGACCGTCCGCTGCCTCCTGTAAGACATATGCCTTTAATCTTGGTCTGCAGTTCTTATGGGGTTCCTCGAAAAATCCGAAGTACACTTCTGCCCGGCCGCCAATCTGGTTTTTCTCTATGCCCTGCTTTTCCAGCATTCCTGTCTCGGTCAGCAGCCGGAAATTATAGATTGTCCGGACATAAGGGAGTTCTCCCGCAAGCTGCAGCAATTTACGTGTATATTCAGCCTGCATTTTTTCAAGCTTGGGATCTCCGCAGTCTGTAAAACCCGTTTCTGTTAGGATGACCTGTTTCTCTGCATCACCGTATTTGCACATGACACGGTATGCTGCGTCGTTATAATCCTTCCACAAATGGTCCGGTTCCTCAATGTGCAGGAACAGATCCGCATCTCTTTTGTCCTGACAGGTACTCATCTGATAGGGGTGCCATGCCACCAGGTCAAAGTAATCATCCGGGTCTGTGGACCAGAATTTTCCTGACCGGATGCGGCTATAAATCTTGTCCAGAGTCCACGCGATTCCATACATGGGCGGCAGGAAGTCCGGCAGATTTCCTCCCAGCCAGGGCGTGCTCAGCGCCGGGGAAAAGGAAACAACTTTTGCATTGGGGTTCGCTCTTCTGATGCCCTTTGCAGCAAAATACATGAGGTCAACCGCTATATCCAGCTTCTCCTCCGGGCTAAACGGCTTTGACATATCGCTGTCAAGAAATCCGTCAGGCTGCAGAAATGCATTGATGTTCCACTCGTTCCCCACCTCCCACTGGGACACCTGTGGAAACAGGGATACCATGGTAAACCAGGACTGCTCCAGCATCTCAAGTGTCTGACGGTAAAGACTGCCTTCTGTCAAATCCCGCCTTGGAACTGCATGCCCTGTATGCTGAATACATCCCTCCGGCAGAAACCACTCGTGGCTCATGCCCGTCACTTCCAGATCCAGCTCCACTGCCCTGTCCAAAAGCTCTGTATGAGCGGAAACAGCCTCCTCATCAGGTGTAAGAGGGTCCTTCAGAATCTCTGTCAGATGCATCCAGGAACGGTATGCCATACATCCCAATGCCTTTACCAAATCCAGATATTCTGCTGCCGGTACATGGGTATCCCGCTCCCGCTGGATCAGCGGTTCCCCGATTCCGTAAAAACGTTCTGAAATCATGTGCTTTCTCCTTTAATTGTCTTGTGTTTTGATGTATTTATAATAGCAGTGGACGGGAAATTGATATACTGTTATTTTGTTGTTTTTGTAATTATTTTGTTGTAATAATGGTGTTGTGTGGGGATGGGAAAGGAGGGAGGGAGCGTTTGGGGATGGGCGGAAAATATATAATTATCTGGTAAAATAATAAAAACCCTTTTGCATACAGACTGCTGCTCTGGTGTTACAGCCTGTATGTAAAAGGGGTTATGTAATAATGTTATTTTTTGTTTCAATCTACATTCGGTTATTTCATAGAGTATGATTACGTCATATATGGATGCGAGGCTTGCTCTCATGTCCGTGGAGGATACGGTTTCTCCCTGTCCGTCACTGCCGCTGAGTTTGTTTTGGCGATTTATGCCTCCGCCTATAAAGGTGAGGAAATTTTCACACAGGCGCAGGCAGCACCTCTATATCTTCCGGTACCGTATACTCCACTTTACAGTTCCCATGTTCCAATTTCCATGACACCTGTATATCACCCACCGGTGTTTTTACTTTCCCTGATGCATGTGTCAGATATCCCGCTGTGGGAGCAATGCGGACTTTTCGAAATCCGGGTTTTGCGGGGCGTACCCCAAGCGTAACGCAGGGCAGTTCATATAAAATAAGAGCACCCCATCCGTGGCATTCACTCCTGGCATATGCCTCTGCTTCCACACAGGTCGTGCAATGATTTTTCACCATGTTTCTCCATATCTCCCAATACTGGTTTGTATATTGATACAGTCCTGTCTTTTCCAGAGCTCGGAAGAGATAAAAACACATGGCAACGGTACACTGGGTATACTTCTTATTTTTTATGGTTTCCAACAGATTCCCGGTCCCGGTAAGTGTATCTACAGTATCTGTCAGAACCGCAAACACCTGGCAGTGCTGACTGTATTCCTCGACTCCGGGGCCGTCCTGAAGCATACTATTTTTCCCTGTACAATAGGTTCTGACAGCATTCCTGACTTTTTCCGCCTTTTCCGAAAATCTATGCGCCTCTTCCCTTCGGTCCAAAAATAACGCCAGTTTTGCAGCGTGCTGAAGGCCGTAAATATATAATAGACTTTCCATTGTGATTGGTCCATTCACCCCGGCCGGAGGCATTCCTGTGGTGTCGTTCCACTCCTCTGCCCAATCAATAAAAGACCAGAAGGGAGTCTCCATATTCATTCCGCCGATTTTCCCCACATATCCCTGCGGGGTCAGATTTCTATCAAAAAAGTTTAAAATCTGATGAATTGCCGGCATGTGTTCCTCTATCAACTTTTTGTCACCGAAATACATCATGTGGTCATAGACCATCAATATATAATAAACGGAAAATCCCGGAATCACATTGGGATTGCAGTTCGGATAGCAGCAGTTCAGCAGACCGTCATACCGCTGGGAACGTTTTAAATCGTCCAGACATTTCCTGGCCAGTCTGTCATCCGCACTGACTGCATATGTGTAGAGAATCTGCTGCCTTGCATCCATTATATACTGGAGCTGCTCATAAAAAGGACAATCCTCGTAGCTTTCATGCATACACCGTCTCAGAGTTCTTTCGCTGATATCCCAAATGTCTGCTAAAGTGTTATCGGAGGTTGTAACCTCTGTCTGCACCTGCAGAGGGTATCCTGTTTCTTCGTAATGCATGCTGCAGAGTGTAAGCGGTTCCTGTCTTGTAATGATGTGCAGACGTATAAAACGGAAGGTACGGAACCAATAAGGTTCATAGGTTTCCGGCATATCCGGACTGCCAAATCCCCCCACAGAATATGTGTCTTCATAGCCCTGCAGATGGCCGTTCATGTTATCTGCTCGGTCTCTTTTTACCGGGATTTTTTCCGGCCCTGTAAAACCATTTTGAACGTAAGCTTCCGAATAGAGGAATTGTACTTTGGATCCTTTTCCGTGACAAAATTCTGTTTTCAGATATCCTGTCATTTCTTCTCCTGCGTCAAGTTCTATAATTTCTTCGGTTTCTGCAGGGAATTTTAAAGTTTTTTTCCCATTTATAAAATCTGCCCAATCCTGACCGGTATATCCGGATTTTTTAACATCCATAACACCGGAAAACTGACGCTCTTTCCGGTACATAAAAGGGATAGTCCGGGGATATAAATTACCCGGGCTGATGGCTTTTGAAATCTGTTTATTGATATACGGTCTTGCCGCATCCCATAGGCTGTCATCATAGGTATCTGTCTTCCAGCCGAAGAGTTCCGGATTTCCTATGGCATTTTCATGTATGATCAGGGGAGCAAAACGTTCCTCTTCCCGAATAAATAAGACGGAATCATCTTTTTTGCATTTCCAGGATGCGTCGGCGGACAACACATATTGTTTTCCGCTGACAGTCCGTATTTCCCCCTTCACGTACAGGCCCGGTACCGGTGTACGGAACATTCCGTGATTTCCTTTTTCCGGGTCCTGGGGATAGCGGAGAACAGAGACTGCGATTACATTTATACCATCTTTCAGATATGGCATTATGTCAATGGTATCATAAAACCATATCTGCAGATCGCCTCTGGAAGGTCCTGCCTCTATGAATTTCCCATTGATATATAGTTTATAGCGGGTGTCTGCGGATATGTGCAGAGCTGCTTCCTTTATTTTTCCGTCTATGTCTATTGATTTGCGGAAAAACACGATTCGCGGCTTTTCCTTGTCTTCCGGATTCCAAGACGGGCTCCAGATCCAGTTTGAATCTTTCAGATATTCCATGGCAAACTCCTTTAGATAGTGCGATCGTTGGCAGTTTGATCAATGTCGTTCTGCCTGTGATTTTTCCTGTTTTGTTGATGGGAATGGGTCTGTAATATTGGGGAATATAGGTATGTATGGATTGCCGTTCCCACCACTGCTGTTCCGTTTTTGAAGATTCGTCGCTCCACTCGTGGTTGTCATTCCACTTATAGTGACAGAGAATCTTCAGTTATTTTGTTGAAGATATCTTAACAGGAATCTACAAATGGATATATCTGTATTTTGATCTTTTTGATTTTATTTTGTTCTTATTTTATTGGTGCTGTCTTTCTTTTGTTACTTTTTGCTATTCCTACGTTCTTTCGTCATTCCTCATATTTTATACATTTTTGTTTTGTCTATTTTTCTTCCAGAAATTCCGTTGGTTTATAGGATTCCCGGTACTGTCTTGGTGTCATGTTCTTTTTCGCTTTGAAAATTTTTCCAAAGTAACTTTGTGACGGAAAATTGACGTACTCTGCTATTCTCGGAATCGATTCCTCTGAATAAATCAAAAGGTTTGCAGCACGTTCAATTCTTATATCGTTCACATAGTCCTGGATACATATGCCTGTCTCTCTTTTGAAAATTCGTGATAAATAACTGCTGCTGATTCCCAGCTTACCTGCAATATCATCCAGATATACTTTTTCTTTGAAATGCTTCTTTACATAATCCTTACACTGCTCTGTATAACTGGAAGTATGGCGCTTAGTCTTCAGCTCACAGACACGTTTTGTAAGTTCCTCTATGGCATGATTCCGATAGGCAAGAATCTGCATTATATCTTTACATTCTGACCCTTTATTAATGTAATACCCGCTCATGCGATAAGCCGCATATGGCATTAATCCGCCCTCAATCGCCGCGCGAGCACACAAAGTCACACCTACAACCAGCATATTCCGCCAATGGGTCAGCTCACTGGCTCCCAGTTTTCCGACTTCCGCATCCATATCTTTTGACAAACGGACTGCCTCTTCCACATTCCCCTCACGCACCATATCCAGAAGTTTCCTCTCTTCCTGATAGGAATGGCGGTAAAAGTCTTCTTCCTCAGACTTTAAGGTAAACAAAATCTGCTCTTCCGTTTCTTGTTCTTTCGTGACCGGAACCAGATGATTGGCATCCAACAGCTGCTGATCCGTGTATTCTGCATCGCACACAATTTTTGCAAGTATGCAGACTGTCTGAAGTATTTCAGTAACCGTAAACTGGCGAAGGTTCTTCTCTGCATCTTCCGGGATACCATATGCGCGATAGAACTTGTGTCTTTCGATTTTATTAAAGAAAACCGTGCACATTGGGCCAGCCAGATAGTACGCATCTGGTGCCTTGATACAAACAAAATAGGCCTGGTAATCGTCTTTACAGATGTATGGAACTGTTTGTTTTTCTGCATTTTCTACCAGGTAACACTGCAGTTCTGCGCAATGGTGTAAAGGATTGTGAGCAGAATTTTTCTGATATGAAATGACGTTGTTATCTTTTAAAGAAAATATACCAACGCTCTGCAGCTCTGACAGGTGCGTTAACAGGTATCGGGATTGTGGCGTTTGGCTCTTCTGCATTGTTTCAAACCTTCTTTGCTGTTTTTTGGCTGATGGCTTTTTCTGCTGCCTGCAGCCGGATCAGATTTTCTTCTGACGACGCAAAGTCTCCAGAAAGGCCCGGCAGCCTTCTACAATGTCGGAATATGTTGTCTCGAAATTTCCTGTATACCATGGATCTGCGATGTCTCTGGGATGCTCGGAAAAATCCAGCAGGCGGCAGATCTTATGTTCCGGATCGTGGCCTGCAATGCGGTTCATGTTACGGATATTCCACGCATCCATGCCTATGAGGTAATCATATTTTGCGTAATCTGATTTTTTCATCTGCACCGCGTATTTGCCCGCTGTGGAAATGCCTACTTCACGAAGTTTGTTCCTGGTTCCGTGGTGTACGGGATTGCCGATTTCTTCTGTGCTGGTGGCAGCGGATGCGATGTAGAAACTGTTGGATAGGTTTTCTTTTTGGGTTATGTCTTTTAGGACAAATTCGGCCATGGGGGAACGGCAGATGTTGCCGTGGCAGATAAATAGTATCTTAATCATAATTTTATATCCCTTCATAAGCCTTCAAATGCCTGTAGTTACTGGCTTTCTGGCGTTTTCTTGATTTTCTGTTTTTGCCTCTCTCTACGCATATCTACATAAATCTGCATAAATTACCGGGCAAATGGTGTAGTAATTGGTGTAGTAAACTGGTATACAATCAACCCGATTTTCTTCTCTGTTCCTGCTTGTCAACCTGCTTGAAGTCTACGATTTTCGCCATCTGCTCGGCGGCTCGGTCATAGCTTGCATGAGTATAAATGTTCAGTGTAACTCCCACATCTGAATGTCCCATCAGATATTGCAGTGTTTTCACATCCATACCGGCATTCGCCATATTCGTACAGAACGTATGTCGGAAAACATGAGGACGTGTCAAGTATGGGACAAAAAAAATAATTCTTTTTTCTTGCCGGAAAGTACCTGACCATTCCAATCAGGTACCCAACACTTTTATTATCTTCCACAAAATCGCTCTTGTCCAGAACATTTTATCTCTGCCCTAAAAATACATCATCACAATTCCATTC
>OCAS01001525.1_pt1 | contig 11095 bp, 8 predicted proteins | sample 1550751 | NCBI WGS metagenome assembly OCAS01 (sample SAMEA2580301, study PRJEB22360) | human gut metagenome | biome: human gut; feature: human-associated habitat; material: faeces | place: Denmark | collected 2008/2010
ATCTGCGCCGGCACGCCGGAAGAAGCTATCCGCAACATGGGCCGCGTCAGCAATCCGGGCATGGCGCAGACAGACCGGACAATACTGGAAATCATGATGGAGAAGGGATGATATAAGAGGCCGGCGGATATCTGCCTAAAAGAACGGGCCCTGGGACTATGCAAGGGCTATGTGCCGGTGTTTGTGTGCCCGGCCGGAATGCAAAAAAACAGAAGGCGGATCTGGAGCGCCCCACGCCCAAATCCGCCTTCTGTTTTTGCATTCCGGATACATCCCCGCCCCATTACACCCCTTAATTTAAATCAAATTTTCCGGATTCAGGCACTTCAGTTCATCCAGCACAAACATCCCGTCCTTGCGGATCAGCACATCGTCAAACCAGATTTCCCCGCCGCCGTATTCCGGTGTCTGGATACAGATTAAATCCCAGTGCACCGCAGAGTGGTTGCCGTTATCCGTGTTGTCATAAGCATTGCCCGGGGTCAGGTGGAAGCTTCCGGCAATCTTCTCATCAAAAAGGATATCCCCGATTGCCCGGTGGATCTGGGGGTTTACGCCAAAGGCAAACTCTCCCACATAGCGGGCTCCCTCATCAATATCAAATATCTTATTCATGCGGTCCGTATTGTTGGAGCTGCATTCCACAATCTTACCGTCCTTAAACACCAGCTTCACATTCTGATACACAAAGCCGTCATACGGCGCCGGGGTATTGTATGTTATCACCCCATTGACAGACTCCCTGACCGGCGCCGTGTAAACCTCGCCGTCTGGTATATTCTTATTGCCGTGCATGCCATAACACGGAATACCCTTGATGGAAAAGGTGATGTCGGTCCCAGGCCCCAGGATATGTACCTTGTCCGTGCGGTCCATCAGCGCTTCCAGCTTCTCCATGGCCTTTCCCATCTTATCATAATCCACCAGGCAGGCTGCAAAATAAAAATCCTCATATTCCTCAGTGCTCATGCCGGCCAGCTGGGCCATGGCATCATTGGGATAGCGCAGCACGGACCACTTGGTGTGGTTGCAGCGTTCCGCCAGATGGATGGGCCCCCAGTAATGCTTGCGGTAGTATCCGTTTTTCTCATCTGAAACACGGTTCCACACACTAATGTTATCCGTGGCCCGTATGTCGATGTAGGCGTCCATGTCCTTCATCCGTTCCAGCTCATAGGATGCGATTTCAGCCATGTGCGCCTCGCTGCTTCCCTCAATCAGGGCGCCTTCCACCTCATAATCAAAGATGTGTACAAAAGGCTTTCCTCCGGCCGCGTAGGCCTCCTCCACCAGCGCCTTTAAAAGGCCTGTCTGCTTTCCGTGCAGCTCCAGAAGGATTTTCTCATCCTTCTGGAGATACACTGCATGGTTAATTAAAAACTTGGCAAATTTACGTATACGTGGGTCTTCCATAATAAACCGATTCCTTTCCTTTCATATCCCAGGGCATTAAGCGCAGCTCCCTGGCACTGAACCTTATTAAGATTTGCTGTCCTTATACAGAAGCTTATAGGTCTCTTCCCCCTTGAATCCGGTCAGAGCGCTGACTAACACAATCACAACCACTGCTGCCGGGACAGCCACAATGGCGCTGGCAATCCCGTAGGGGCTGTTAAGCGCCATGGTCCATACAACCGTCACCACGCCGCCGGTCAGGATTCCCGCAATGCCGCCAGCCTTTGTCACCTTCCTGGAGAACAGGGCAAACAAAAGGGCCGGGGTAATGGCCGCACCATACATGGTATAAGCTGTCATCTGCAGGCTCAGGATGGTTGGGAAGAACAGGGTCAGCACGACCGCCAGGATGGTGAGCACCAGGATGGTGGCGCGCATGAAGCGGATTTTCTGCTTATCATCCGCGTTCTTGTTCAGATATTTGCCCCATACATCATATGTAACATTGGTGGCAGCGCTCAGCAGATAGGAATCAGCCGTTGTAACGATAAATGCCACGCAGGCCACCAGCACCACTGCGCCCAGCACAAATGGCAGGTAATTAACCGCAAGTGAGAAAATAATGTTGGACGGCACGTCCAGGCTTGGGAACAGGGCAATTCCTATGGTACACATAAGGATAATCAGCACACAGACCGTGATTTCTGCTGCAAACAATCCAAGATTGGACTTCTTTGCCTCTTCCGCACTCTTGGCGGACGCAAAACGCTGCATCATGTTCTGGTCGCCTAACAGCAGGGAAATGGTCGGTATCATGTAGCCGAGAATCGCAATCACGCCCAGTCCCCCGGTTCCTGTCAGCCGTTCCGCGGGTATGGCAGCCATGGCCTCAGACCATCCGCCGGCCTTGCCGATCAGCATGGGGATGGCAAGGAGGAAGCCGCCTACCATCAGCAGCGCGCTGACAGCATCCGTATAAGCCACGGAAATCATCCCGCCGGAAACAGTCAGGAGCAGGATGCCGACCGCTGACAGCACGGTTGCCAGGTTTGCATCCATGCCCGTAATCAGGCTGATGATATTGCCGGCCGCCTTAATCTGTGTTGCGCAAAGACCCACATAAGCCAGCATGATGCAGATAACAGCAATGATGCTTGCCCCGTCGCCATAGCGTGCCGCAAATACCTCAGGCACCGTAATCTTCGTGCTGCTGCGCACCTTGCTGGATATAAAGTACAGAAGCAGCATGCCGATGGGCGCTCCTGCAAAGTGCAGGGTTCCCACAACCGGACCATACAGGTACACCACACTGGCGCTTCCGGTAATACCGCCGCCTCCGCACCAGCTTGCAAGCAGGGTCCCTATCAGGATCATAAATGGCAGCTGACGCCCCGCAACCACGAAATCGTCAGATGTCTTAACTTTTTTCTTACCCATCACAATGCCATAGATGATGATTCCGGCAATGTAGAGCAGGATACAAACCAAATATCCCATATCTAACCTCCAATTTATAAAATTTAAATAAAATCATACCAATTAATTGCAGATTAGTCAAACATGTTTTCCTTTCCCGTACCCCCGGTCCCTTTTCCGTGTTCCAGGTGTATGATCCTGGTGCATCCGGTCAGGGTGGACATCCGATGTGATATGATCAGCAGGGTTTTATGGGAATATTCTTTTTCCAGGGTCTTTAACAGCTCCTTTTCGTGCAGTATATCCAGGCTGCTGGTGGGTTCATCCATCACCACCACGTCAGGATCAGCCAGCATGACCCTGGCAATGCCCACCCGCTGGCGTTCCCCTCCGGACAGGCGGCTGCCCATGGCGCCCATTTCCGTTGCATACCCGTCCGGCAATGTCCGTAAAAAATCATGGAGGCCCGCACGTTTTGCCGCTGTCATGATTTCATCCATGGACGCCTCCGGTTTTCCCAGGGCAATATTGTCCGCAATGGTGCCGTTGAATAGAAAGGTATCCTGTTCCAATACCGCTATCCTGCGGTGCAGTTCTTCCAGTGAAATCTGGTCAATGGAAATGCCGTTAATCCGGATGGAACCTTCTGACGGATTCCAGAACCGCAGCAAAAGGCGCAGCACCGTGGATTTGCCGATGCCGCTTTCACCCACGATGCCAACCTTGTCCCCTTCCTCAATCTTAAGGTCAAAGCCGTCCAGGATTTTTCCCCTTTCCTGTGAATAGCCAAAGGAAACATGGTCAAATTCAATGCTTCTTATGGTCCCTGCGGTCTGGGGATGTGCTGTTTCCACAATCTCAGGCCGCGTATCCTCAATGATGAACAGCCGCTCCGCTGCCGCAAAAGCCTCCAGCAGGCTGGATATGACCATGGTCAGCGAAAACGTGGAGGAAAAGGAAGCTACCGCCACAAAGGATATCACGACCGTGCCAATGGGATTGGAGGCGCCGTTGGCAGCAAGGACAGAGGCCGCCAGAAGGATCAGTATCCTGGCCAGGTACACGAAAAAGGTAGGGGCTGAGGACACGGCCTGCTTATGCATGGTCAGCCCGTGGGCTGCCTGGTTTACCTTCCTGTTCTGTTCCAGCACACGCTCCAGCTGCCTGTTCCCAAAGCCAAATATCTGGATATCCTTGATTCCATACACGCTTTCCAGCACAAGGGATTTCATCTCCCCAAGCCTTGTCCTGTAACGCATGCCCACCGGCCTTCCCGCTTTCATGGCAAGCAGGGGCAGCAGGATGCTGATTATCACGTACACGGGCAGCAGCGCTGCCGCAAACAGGGGATTGATATACAGCGCCAGCCCAAGGGTTGTGCACGGAAGGATGATTACCGTAAACATAGGCCCGATGGTGTGTGCAAAAAAATACTCGATTGTCTCAATATCCGACACAGCCACGTTCAGGATATCACCCTTGGTCCTGTCCATCAGGCAGGCGGGCGCCAGTTTTCGTATGGTCTTAAACAAATGGATCCGCATGGATGCCAGGAGCTGATATGCCCCTGCATGGGAGGCCACGCCTTCCAGATAACGGCAGGCCACTATCAGGATGGCACAGGCCGCCATCAGCGTCCCAAACAGCACAGGACTTCCCTCTGGCAGCCAGTCTGCGCAGGCAAGGATCCAAAGGGCGCCAAATCCCATAAGCCCCATATGGGAAAGATTCCCCACAATACTTGCAATGGCTGCCGCTGCCAGAGGCGCTTTGACCGGAGCCGCAATCTTTAACAGACGGATGGTCATCTCACGGATTGAATATTGGAATTTACGCTTCATGATTCCCACCCCCTTTCTGCCAGTGCTTCCGGCTGCGCCTGTCCTTCCAGCTGCGCCTGTTCCGTCACCAGCCTGTGATACAGGCCATGCCGCTGCATCAGCTCCTCATGGCGGCCGCTCTCTGAGATTTCCCCTCCGTCCAGGACATAGATGCAGTCAGCGCTGCGGATGGTGGACAGCCGGTGGGAAATGATGATCAGGGTCCTTGTCAGGGCCAGCCTGTCAATGCAGTTCCATATCTCCTGCTCGCTCTCCACATCCACGCTGGAAGTTGCCTCATCAAAAATAATATATTCAGCCTGGCACAGAAGCGCCCTGGCGATTCCGATTTTCTGCCTCTGCCCGCCATCGCCCACATCCGTAAGAAGACCGTCCGGCTGTTCCAGGACCCAGTCCTTCAGGCGCACCTGTTTAAGCGCCTCAAGCAGTTCCTCCTCAGAAGCATCCTCCTTTGCAATCCTCAGGTTGTCGGCAATGGTTCCCGCAAACATGCTGACGGACTGCGGAACCATGATAATATGCTTTCTAAGCTCCTCGGGCGTAAAGCTGATATAGTCCCTGCCTTCCAGTACAATCCGTCCGGTCAAAAAAGCGCATGAGAAGCCCGGCCACCGTACTTTTGCCGCAGCCGGAAAGCCCGGCCAGGGCAGTCACCTTTCCCCGCCGGATTGTCAGTGAGACATCCTTAAGCGCAATGTTCCTTCCCGTATAAGTGTGCGAGACATGCTCCATCCGTATTCCCATATAACCCGTCTCATCCTTTGGGAAATCCGGGCAATAGGGCCTGGAAGTATCCATATCCAGCAGATCCGATACCTTCTCCGCCGCCGATACACCTGCCAGCGCCGTATGGGTGGCTCCCATGAGCTGGCGCACAGAGTCAAAGAAGCTGTAGGACAGAAGCAGCACCATAAGGGCCGCGCTGAATGAAACATTTCCCCGTACCAGGTTAATGCAGATGATTCCAGTGGCAGCAAGGACGGCGCCGTATATCATACCGTCCGTCATCAAAAAGGACAGGAAGTTGACCTTCATCACATCCATGATTTTCCGGTTAAACGCATCTGCCTTACCGGTCAGCACAGCGGTCCTGTCCTCATCCCTTTCAAACAGCTTAAGCGTGGCCAGCCCCCGGACACTTTCCAGGTAATAACCGGTCAGGTCCTCCAGTGAGGTCCAATACTCTGTCTTGAGCAGTTCAATCCTGGACCGGAACACATTATTCAGCGGCAGCAGGATAAATGCAATGGCAAACAGCAGGATTGCAACTGTAAGGGAGGCCCCCTTGAGCTGGAAAAACAGATAGACCGGGGCGCACATGCAGTAAATCAGCCCCGGAAGATACTGGCTGTAATAAGTCTGCATGGATTCCACACCGTCAACCGATGACGTGATGGCTGAAACCGGTCCTATTTTCTCGATGTTGCCTGCGTCCAGCTCCAGGACCTTGGAAAAAATCCTGGCCCTCAGCCCAGTCCTGGCCCTGGCCGTGCAGCGGTACTCCGCCTCTCCCCGGAGAAGTTCGGAACAGAGCATGAGAAATGCCGCCGCCAGCGCGGAAAGGATGGCAGCGCCAGCATCCTTAACCGTCAGGGACGGCGAGGCAATATTGCCCAGAAAGCCTGAAATCGTTTTTGCAAACGCTGCCGCCCCAATCAAAGTCACCATCTTAAGTCCGGCGATTGCCGCCATCCATCCCCACAGTCCCTTTGATAGTTTCAGCAGTGTCCGGTTCATCAAAAGCATATGGTTACCCCCTGTCCTATATGTACCGGTACCGCCATGGACCGCACGGTACCGGAATTCATGAAAACGCTATGAAGCGGCATAGCCTTATGGTGGCCATGCCGCTCCGTTCTATTAGCATAAGCTAACTACTCTTATTCTACTACAAGGCCCGTATAAGGTCAAGCAGTTTAACTTCCTCATTAATCCACAAGCTTATCCAGTTCCTTCACATGCTCTGTCTCATTGGATGTCTTATGGTTTGCCTTGGAGGCATAAAGGTTCACTGCTGCCTGGGATTTCTTTATGGGCTGCATGGTTCCTGCCCCAGCCACGCATCCGCCCGGACACGCCATTCCCTCTAACAGGTAACCGTTGTATTTGCCTGCCTTGGCCATGGTAAGAAGCTTCCGGCAGTCCTTAAGCCCTTCTGCGTTGGCAACCTTGATTTCCCTGTCCGGGAAGCGCTGGTGGATGACGTCAACCACTGACTTTGCAACGCCTCCTGACACGGCAAAGTTACGCCCGTCCATGGACGCATCATTGACACCGTCCGGGTCCTCCTCCATTTTCTCAATCTCCACATGCTTTGCATCAAAAATCCCGTCCATCTCCTCAAAGGTCAGCACAAAGTCCACATCACTGCGGATATCCGTCCGCATGGCTTCCAGCTTCTTGGCCGCGCACGGACCGATGAACACAACCTTGGCGTTCTTATGGTGCCGTTTAATCAGACGGGCTGTCAGGGTCATGGGGGTCAGGGCCATGGAAATGCAGTCAGCCTGTTCAGGGAACAGCTTCTTAGCCATCATGGACCAGGCCGGACAACAGGATGTGGCCATGAACGGAAGCTTTTCCGGTACCTCCTGCATGAAGTCAATAGCCTCCTGGGTGGCGCACAGGTCGGCGCCCACAGCCACCTCAAAAACATCGGCAAATCCCAGCGCCTTCATGGCCGCACGCAGTTTGCCCGGCGTCACCTTCTGGCCGAACTGTCCCACGAATGCGGGCGCCACGGCAGCATACACACGCTCGCCGGACTGGATGGCGCGGATGACCTGGAATATCTGGGACTTGTCCGCAATGGCCCCAAAGGGGCAGTTCACAAGGCACATGCCGCAGGATACACATTTATCATAATCAATATCCGCCTTGCCGTTTTCATCTGAGTGTATGCAGTCCATGCCGCAGGCCGCTGCACACGGACGTTCCTGGACAATGATTGCATGGTAGGAACAGACATCCGCGCACCTTTTGCACCGGATGCATTTGTCCTGGTCAATATGGGAGCGTCCGTTGGAACGGTCAATGCTCACAGCATCCTTAGGGCACACCTCCACACAGGGGTGGGCCAGGCAGCCCTGGCATCCGTCCGTCACCATTACCCGCATTTCATGGCAGGCATTGCATGCAAACTTCATCACATTGATAAGGGGAGGCGTATAATACGTCTCAGGCTGGTCCGCGGCTTCTATATTATCCGATATCGGCGCAGGGTCAGCCGCGCTGCGGTAGGGAAGCCCCATGGCCAGTCTCAGCCGCTCCCCCACAATGGCCCTTTCCAAGAATACGTCGCTGCGGTAATTGCCAATCTCTCCCGGAATGATTTTATAGGGAAGTTCTTCTATCCTTTTATCCACAGGCCATTCCGTGTGGTAAGCCATGCGGGCCACTTCCCTGAATATCCTGTGCCTGATTTCCTGTATACGCGTTTCTACGCCTCTCATGGTGTGCCTCCTTAACATCTATCTGTCAACCGGTTCTTTTTTACTTGATAATACAGTACCGATTATATAGGAAAGGCACGCAAATGCAAGTATATTAACTTATTTTTAACCATTGTTCCTGATTTTAACCATCCGCCAGCTCCCTGACGGGCAGCAGTTCAATGTATCCCCTGGTTCCTATGGGTTCCAGCTGGATCCGGGGATTGTCCCTGTCCCATCTGTACCCGGCCGCCGACGGTTCATACCGGCTGATGGCTGCCTGCACCTGACCGATTGCTTCACAGTAGTCTTCCTCGGCAAATGGTTCCCCCTGGAACATCAGGTATCTGCATGCAGGAAACGTTATCACATCAAAACCTTCAGGCACCACGCCGTCATAATCCGCCGCCACCTCCACGCCCTGCACATACACGGACGTGCCCGGCTTTACATAGGCGCCCGGCAGCCACAGGCACACCGGCTCCCCGCTGATGGAACGGATGCTTGTGAGCAGTCCCCACACATCGCAGCCCACCTCTTCACAATACGTAAAATACTCCTCCGCCTTTACGCCCCGTTTTACCAATACCTTGCGCTCCGGCTTTTGGATTTCCCGGATAAATACATTTTTAACTGCTTCCATGCTTTTCTCCCTTCTGATATACCTGTACTTGACTCCGTAAGGTGTAAACAGATTGATAGGAACCGGGTTCAGAGCATATTCCTTTGGATTGCATCCAAATTCCCTGGAAAATGCCCTCTGGTAGCCGTCCACACTTTTAAATCCCATTTCAAAAGCAACATCCACAACCTTTACCTTCCCATCCCTCAGTCTGAGCGCTGAACGCGAAAGCCGGAACCTGCGGATATAATCCGAAGGAGTCATTCCCACATGGCGTACAAAAAGCCGGTAGGAATACCAGGGTGAATACAGGGAACATGCGGCCAGGGCTCCTAAGCTGATTTCCTCATCCAGATGCCCGGCTATATAATCCTGCATCCTCTGCACCGCTTCAATCTGCACCGCATCAACCTGCGTGGATGCGTCCTGCCCCGCTTTGTCCTGCGCTGCTTCAATCTGTCCCTCTTTGTCCTGCGCTGCTTCAATCTGTCCTGCGTTCCCTTTTATCTGTTCCATTATCTGTCCACCGCCTTACACACACATTATAATCATCATAAGGAAAATGCTCTCGACTTTTTTTGCCCTGTTCCATCCCAGCATTCCCAGGGTGCGCCAGAACAATCATTCCAGCCGTCTGAGCGCCCCGGTACATATCAAAAAAGGAGGGGCAGGAATCAATCCGCCCCACCCCCCCGGCATGTCAGAAAACACGTATCATACGCAGCACTGCTTCCGCCCCGCCGCTGTCATGGTCACCGGTAACATAATCGGCCCGCTCCTTTAATTCCTCAGGACTGTTTCCCATGGCAATCCCATAACCTGCAAACTCAATCATTTCCATATCATTGTCACCGTCCCCAATGGCAAGGGTTGCCTCCCGGCCAATGCCAAGGCGGCCGCACAGCCACTCCATGGCCCTGCCTTTGTTGACAGACGCCCCATTGATTTCAATGTTGCCTGCCATGGAACTGGTAATCCGGACGTCCCCTCTGGCCTCCAGCCTGGCTTTCAGCATTTCCCGGTGGCGGTCTTCCAGGAAGAATACGTTCAGCTTCTCTGCTTCCTCCCATAAAGCCTCAAGCCCGTACAGGCTTGGCACCATCACATGGTCCTTTTGGAAATACCGGATGAAATTATCATCTGTTACTTTCCGGGCCGCCTTTTGCACATCCCCTTCATTTATATAGGATCTGCCCTGGGAAAACAGCTCAATGTATCCTTCCTTCCCTTTCATGGCCTCCAGCACCTCTTTTACCACGCCTGAGGGAAGCTTTACCCGGTACAGGGAGGTCAGGGACCCAACATCCCATATCTGCGCCCCGTTTGCCGTTATTGCATACCTGATTTTCCCCATCTGCAAAAGCTCCCTGGGAATTGACCCCAGATATCTGCCTGTACACGGCACCACCAGACAGCCGGCCTCATTCAGAAGCCCTATCCGGCGAATGGCCGCCTCCCCTATGTGGTTGGCGCTGTCCATAAGGGTACCGTCCAGGTCAACTGCGGCCAGCCTGATATCCTGCGTTATTTCCATACTGTCCCACACCTTTCACAGGCAGCAGCGAAAGCAGGGAATCTTCCTGCCGTCAATCACTGAAACAGCCTCCCCATCCCGCTGCGCCCCCATCTTTTCATAAAAACCTGCAGCCTCCCAACTGGTGACAAAGTGTATTCTGCGAATACCATGATTCCTGCACCAGAAGGTTAAATGCTCCCACATCCGCCTCCCATATCCCTTACCCAGATATGCTTCTGCAATGTAGAAATATTCCAGCACGCACCTGTCCCCCTCGGGAATCACTCCCCAGAAAGCAGCCGGTTCCCCATCCTTCTGAAAAACAAATACAGGATGTCCTTCAATGAATTCCTGGGTGATGTTGAATTTCCTGTCAAATGTGTCCATAAACGCCTCATCAAAGCCCCAATGGGCCTCTGATTCCCTGGCAATCCGCCTCAAACAGCCAGTATCCCCTGCCGATGCCCGGCGCCACTGCCCGCTTCCGGCCTTCTCATACCGGTCCCCATAAAGGGATTTTGCTTTCTGGGTATATTTCCTGACAAATCCAGCCTTGCTGTCAGTGTAGGCGTCACGGTCATGTTCATACTGCTTCCACAGTCCCAGCTTCAGCGTCTCATACTCCTTAGCCGCATCCGGATAATCCCGCATATAATCCCTGAAATACAGCTCATCATGGTCCCCGTCCTGTCTCAGATGAAGGTGGTATACACGCTCTGCAAACCCTTGGGGTGTATATCCTTTATTAAAGGACAGCCTGCTGCCTGTTTCCGACATGCAGACATACCCGTTCTGTTCCAGTATGTCCCTCACGCCCCCCATGTCTTCCCCTGGCTTCATTTCCACAAGGATATCAATAATCGGCTTAGCCCAT
>OCAS01001527.1_pt1 | contig 11091 bp, 7 predicted proteins | sample 1550751 | NCBI WGS metagenome assembly OCAS01 (sample SAMEA2580301, study PRJEB22360) | human gut metagenome | biome: human gut; feature: human-associated habitat; material: faeces | place: Denmark | collected 2008/2010
TAAATTAAAATATTTTCTTTTAAATAATATAATTTATATTATAATGATATTCATGGAGAAGTTTATGAAGAATATCACAAAAATGTTTTTATTTATATTATCGTTCTACTTAGTCTTAGGTTCCCTTTGGATTGGAAAAGATGTTATCATTCATTATCAAAATATTGATGGTTTACCAATCCTAGGTTATCATGGTGTCCTCGAAGATAAAGATAAAGAAAAATACTTTGCTAATTATCCATACTGTATGTCATTGAGTGAATTTGAAGCTCAGATGAAGTATTTAAATCAAAATAATTATCATACCTTAACAATGGATGAAATCAACGATTATTATCAAAATCATACACCACTACCCAAAAAAAGTGTTGCTCTTACCTTTGATGATGGCTTATTAAACTTTAAAACAGTTGTTAAACCTATTTTAGAAAAATATAATTTTAAAGCTACTTGTTTTGTTATTGGCTATAAAACTACAGTAAAAAATAGCCAAAACCCTTATAAGCATCAATACTTAAGAAAAAGTGATTTAGTAAATGACGAATATGTTGAATACTATTCACATTCTTATAATCTTCATCATAACACTAAATATCCTAATACCAAACTAATTGAAACATTATCCACACAAGAAATAATCAATGATTTTAAACAAAATGAAAATATTGTTTCTAGTAAATACTTTGCCTTTCCATATGGTCGAACATGTGACAATGCTAATGAAGCATTGATAAAAGCTAATGTTTCATTAGCTTTTGGTTATAACCAAAATAGAACGATGACCTATCATGATGATAAGTACTTGTTACCACGATATCTAATGTTTAGTAAAATGCCAATGTTCTATTTTAAATGGATCGTTGAATAAAAAATGACAAGGACTGTTTGTTCTTGTCATTTTTATAATTATTATAAGACTTTTCCATTACTAGCAATAACCTTTTGATACCAATAAAAACTATCTTTTAAATATCTCTTTCCACTTCCATTTCCATAATCATCGTAGTCAACATAAATATAACCATATCGCTTATTCATCTCTGAAGTACCTGCACTTATCATATCAATTGGTGACCAGCTCAAATATCCTAAGCATATGACTCCATCCAACTCAATTGCCTTCTTTAACTCATTAATATGTTTTTGAAGATACTTAATTCGATATTCATCATGAATCTGATTGTCTACAGTCAAAATATCATTAGCACCAAAACCATTTTCACTAATCAAAATAGGTAAATTATAACGGTAGTATATCTCATTCATTGTAATTCTTAAACCAATTGGATCAATAGCCCAACCCCAATCTGATTTTTCCAAATATGGATTTTCAACACCACCTTTTAAATTACCTTCCCCTACTTTTCTAGCAGGGTCATGAGATGCTACTAATGATAAATAATAACTAAAAGATATGTAATCAACTGTATTATTTTTGATTATGTCTAATTCTTCTTTTGAGAAATTTAAATGAATATCTCTTTTTTCTAAATTTTTTAAATACCAGTTAGGATAATTCCCATTAGCCTGAACATCTGCGTATAAATAATATTCTTGATTTGCTCTCATTGCTTTAAGAATATCATGCGGATCACAGCTTGCTGGATAAGTTGTAAATGAAGCGATCATACAACCCATTTTAGCAGTTTTATCAATTCTTTTTAGCTCTCTAGTTACTAATGCACTTGCTAAAAACTGGTTATACAGTCCCTGATGCACTCGTGTTTCATATAATTGATCTTGACTAAAGGGAACTGCTGAACCTTTAAATGGTATTTCTAATGCCGCATTGATCTCGTTAAATGACATCCAATATTTTATTCGTCCTTTAAAATGTGTAAAAACTGTATAACAATATGTTTGAAAAAATTTAATGACTTCTTTATTACACCAGCCACCATATTCAGTCGCAATAACTAGTGGTGTTTCAAAGTGAGATAAAGTTATAATCGGTTCAATTTTATATTTAAGTAATTCATTAATAATATTGTCATAAAATTTCAGTCCTGCTTTATTGGGTTCTTTCTCGTCCCCTCGTGGGAAAATCCTCGACCAGCTAAATGACATTCTAAAAGCTTTAATTCCCATTTTAGCCAGTAAAGCAATATCCTCTTGATAATGATGATAAAAATCATTCCCTCTTCTTTTGGGAAAATTATTACTTTTATTTTCTTTAAGTTTTTTAATTTCTTCAATGGTTAATTCCTTTTTAGCTAAATGACGTTCCTTCTTTTCATAAAACATAAAAACATCGGCTATTGACATTCCACGCCCATCAAGGTCATATCCACCTTCCATTTGATTGGCAGCACTTGCACCACCCCACAGAAAATCTTTATCTAATTCACACATACCGAACATCCTTTCCTTTCTCTATTATTGATTTATGATCTCTTACTCCAATCGCAAAATATCATCATTATTTACTACTGTATTCATATTTAACAGCTCGACTTTATTATAATGATTAGTATTTGTTACAATAACAATAATAGTTGGATCATATCCCGCATGGTTGATTTCATCAATGTTAAAATCTAGTAATAATTGTCCTTTCTTGACCATATCACCTTCTTTTACAAAAGCATAAAAACCTTTTCCCTCCATTTTAACTGTATCAATTCCTACATGTAATAATATTTCTGCTCCTAATATTGACCTTAACCCAATTGCATGATTAGTCGGAAATACAGCAACGATCTTAGCATCACAGGGAGCATATAATTTCCCTTCATCAGGAATAATAGCAACCCCATTTCCTAATGCTAACGAACTAAAAGTACTGTCATTTACTATTTCTAACGGCAATACTTTACCAGTCCCTACAGCACCTAATATCTCAGTATCAACCTCAAGCAGTTGATCAGTTTCCTTGATTACATCATCATTTTTTTCAATAAATTCATCTTTCCAAAATAATAATACTAATACTAAAGTTCCAATAAATGAAATTAATAAACCGGCAATATACCATACAAACCCATGTTCAGCAAACAATGGTAATGATAAAATTCCACCTGCTGGCAACCCCGTCGTATAGCATCCAGCCCCACCAACAACTGCACCCCCGAAACCACTCATTAGACATGCCATGAAAAAAGCTTTTTTAGCCTTCAAAGTAGTTCCATAAATCAGTGGTTCTGTAATTCCTAAAACTGAGGGAATTACATTTGCTGCTGCAACCGATTTAAAATTTTTATTTTTTGATTTAAAAGCAATCCCTAATGCAGCACCAGTTTGTGCAAATGCTGACGGCATCGTCATTGCTAACAATGCATCTCTACCAGTTGTTGCAAGATTATTTAAATTGACAGGAATAAATCCACGATGTAAACCAAAAATAACTAATGGCTGCCAACATGCACAAAATATAAATCCAAAAATAATCGGATTGAAACTATAAACTGCTAATAATCCATCTGTAAAAATATTTGTTAAAAATGTCACTACTGGTCCAATTGCTAATAATGATAATGGGGCCATAATAACTAAATCAATCAATGGAGTAACAAAACTTCTAATTATTGAAGGCAGTCTATCACGAATCAGCCTATCCAATAATGATACAGCATATACTGCAACAATAATCGGTACTACAGAAGATGCATATTTAATTAAAATTACATCAAGTCCTAAGAAAGATAACTTTGCACCTTCACTAAAAGCTGTCAATAAGGTTGGATATAACATTGTTCCAGCTAAAGTGACTCCTATAAATTCATCTATTTTAAAGTAGCGTGATGCACTAATCGCTAAATAGAACGGCATAAAATACAAGATTGCATCTGCGGCAGCATATAAAATCATATATGTTCCACTTTCAGTTGTTAATATTCCCATACTAGTAAATATGGTTAACAATCCCCTCAATACACCTGCTCCTGCCATAACAGGAACAAATGGTGTAAATATGCCTGAAAATAATGCAAATATTTTATCCAATAATTTCTTATTTTTATTTGATTGTTCCTTTACAGTACTTATTTTAGCTGTTGCCAAGATTGCTTTATATACATCAGCAACATGGGTACCAATAACCACTTGACACTGTCCACCCGAAAATAACACTTGAAGAATTTCTGAACTATTTTCTAAGTTTACTTTATTTACTTTCTCCTCATCTTTTAATTCAAATCTTAACCTAGTAGCACAATGCTGTACTATATTTATATTTTTTTCGCCACCAACATTTTTTATAATAAATCTTGCTAATTTTTCATATTTCATTTTTTCTCCTCCTAATAAAATAACCTAGAATAAAACATGTATTCAATCATGTTTTTATTCTAGGTTTAGCTTGCCAAAGCAATAACAATCCTAATATTTTAATCTTGCAATATGCAAAGTTAAATACAACTTTTCCGCCTGACTTAAATCTTTTTTATAAATTTTTTGAACATGTTTTTCTATATTCTTTACACATTCAAATGCTTCTGGATATCTTTCAATAACGATGTCAAATAATATATCATCTCTTTTAGCTTCTTTTTCACCAAACATCAGCCGCTTTGCAAAAAACTTTAAATGTGTCACAAAACGATGATAGTCTAGAGAATCCTCATCAAATGATATCTTCAAATGATATCTCACAATATTAAGTATTTCTTGAATAATTTTGGTAATTTGAGTTACTTCTTCCATTTCACTATTAAGTTCAGCATTGACAAAATGTAGAGCAATAAAACCAACTTCATCTTCTGATAAATTAACCATTAATTTTTGGTTAATTATTTTCAAAGCTTCTGCTGCGATCTTATATTCCTCTTGATAAAATTGCCTAATCTCCCATAAAAGCGGATTTTGAACATTAATTCCTTGTAAATATCTCTCTATGGCATAGTTTATATGATCTGTAAGAGTTATATATATTCCATCATTCAACTCTTTATCCAATCCTTTCCGTGCAAAATCAATAATTTCATCAGTAACATTAAGAACATCGACTGGAATATCCTTAATCAATTCAAGGAAGCGATTGTTTTGTTTATCATTTTTTAAATAAAATTGTTTTTCAATCATTTCATCTGGAACAACTTCTCCCCGTGATTTTTGATATGCAATACCTCTTCCCATAAGAATAATTTCATTATGATTTTCGTCAAGTGAGCTTACAATATTATTATTAATAATTTTATGAATTATCATAAGACACCTCCTTTTTTGCATAGAAAAAGCCAAACTCAAATAATATATATAAAAAATATATATCCATCAAAGTTTAGCCTAATTGAATAGTAACAATCTTTGTAATTTTATGATAGCACTTCCAAAATTAATTGTCAATTACCAATCATATATATCAAAAATTAGTTGTTAATTCCTTGATGCGGCACAAACGAACTATCTGTAATTGCCTCAAAGCGATAACCACGTGCTTTATAATTTTCAATTATTGCCGGTAGAGCCTGAACAGTTGTTGATTTGGCAGCTGTATCATGAAATAAAATATTAATGTTATTTGCTTTGCTTGATGTAGCATTAGCAATTAACTTGCTGACAGGAACATTATTTCCAGAAGCATCTGTAGAATCGCCATTCCAATCATAATATTGATAACCGCGATTGATTAATTCCCTTGACAATACAGTCATAATACCTGGACAATATTTACGTGATACCGTATTTGAAGAACCTCCAGGAAAGCGTACATATTTGGGTACAAACCCAATTATATCCTTCACCATATTACCGACTTTTGTTAAATCGTCAAAATAAGCTTCTGGTGAAGCATAAACAGTTTTATAGTCATGACTATATGTATGCAACGCTATTGTATGTCCTTTATCATGAGCAGTTTTAATTAAATGATTATAAGGTTTATTATTCCCAGTAACAAAGAATGTCGCCTTTGCTCCATAAACATCTAAAATATCTAAAATCTTTTGGGTATTAGCTGATGGACCATCATCAAAAGTTAAATAAACGATTTTATCACTTGTTTGATTATTGCTTCCAATTGCTTTCTTTTCAACTACTTTAATTTCACGCTGCTTTTCTATTTTGTTTCCAGAACGATCTATCCCTATATAAATAAGTGTATAAGTTCCCTCTTTTTGAATATTCACATTACTAGAATCAACCGTTAATTTTGGTTCGGGATCACGGTTATCACTAATGCTGACACCACTATTATAATCTGTTTTTGCCCCTATCACGATCGTCAAAGGCTCTAACCCTGTAATTTGGGGTGGCTCACTATCTTTAGTAACCTTGACTTTTCCCTTCTTTTCAGTTACATTATTTCCTTTATCCTTAACCTGAATAATTACTTCAACAGTTCCCTCTTTACTAAAATCATAATCTTCTTTAAAAGAAACTTCAGTTTTTGTTGCATCATTAATATTTGTTGCCATACTTGCAGGATCAACTTTCATTCCTAAATCAATATCAAGATCAACAACATCAAACTGTGGTTTTTTAGTATCAACTATCTCGATCGTTGCTTCATATTTTTTATCTTTATATATATAGATTACTGGATATCTTCCCAACTTATTATAATCTATTTTAGAAATATCAGCCTTTACATCTTTAATATTTCCATTGCGTACGCTAGCGATATTTTTCATCACATCATAACTATCATTAATCTCGACTTTGATAATATCCGCTTTAAAGACTATCGGTGAGCGGGTTAAAAAATATGTTGCTACTCCACCAACTATTATGGCTAGTAATACTGATACAATTACAATCTTATTTCCTATAGTTAAATTTTTAATTTTTTTCATTATATCTTTCCCTTAACTAATTTATATACTTTTAGTATATGTCAAACCTCAGTATTTTACAATCTTTGTCAATAAAACTATTTATAAAAATCAACTAAATAAAAAATACTTATCTATAATCAGATAAGTATTTAATCATTATTAATCAATAATAGCACGGACATTAATAATTCCATTTGCCGACTCAATCCGCTCAATAATATCAGGTCGAACTTCATCATTTGTATCAATTAGTGTATATGCATATTCACCACGAGAGCGATTAACCATATTTTCAATATTCAAATTATGATCAGCAAATAATTTAGAAATATTTGCTAAAATATTAGGAACATTTTTATTAATAATACATAATCTTGTTTTAGACATTCTTGCTTGATTGACTCCTGGGAAGTTTACTGAATTAATGATATTTCCGTTTTCTAAATATTCACAAACTTCTTCAACCGCCATCTTTGCACAATTATCTTCTGATTCTGGTGTACTTGCACCCAAATGTGGAAGAATAATAATATTTTCTTGTCCAATTAATTCTGGTGCAGCGAAATCACTAATATATTTATTAATTTTACCGCTTGCAACATTAGCTAATAAATCTTCATTATTAACTAAATCACCACGAGCAAAATTTAAAATTCTGACACCGGTTTTCATCTGTGCAAATGCTTCTTTGTTCATGAAACCTTTTGTTTCTTTAGTACTAGGTACATGGATTGTAATATAGTCACATTCTTGATAAATTTCTTCTAAAGAAGCTGCATGACGAGCATGCTTAGATAAAGCCCAGGCCGCATTTACGCCAATATACGGATCATAACCTTTTACTTTCATTCCTAATTTAATAGCTGCATTGGCAACATTTACTCCAATAGCACCTAAGCCAATTACCCCTAAAGTTTTTCCTTCAATTTCTGGTCCAACAAAATTACTTTTACCTTTTTCTGCTGTTTTAGCAATATCCTGATCGTCTTTTAGACCATCAATCCAACGAGTACTTTCAACAATTTTTCTTGAAGAGAGAAATAATCCACATAATACAAGTTCTTTAACAGCGTTAGCATTTGCTCCCGGTGTATTAAATACAACAATTCCTTTTTCACTACAATCATCAAGTGGAATATTATTTACTCCTGCTCCTGCTCTTGCAATAGCTTTTAGATTTTCCCCAAAATCATATTCATGTAAAGAAGCTGATCTAACCAAAATAGCATCTTCATTAGTCATTTCTTCGCTATAAGCATAATTTTCATCAAATCCATCTAATCCTACTTTAGATATTTTATTTAATAATTTTATGTTATACATAATTATTCTCCTATTTGTTTGCTGCTTCAAAATCTCTCATGAAAGCAACTAATTTTTCAACACCTTCTAATGGCATAGCATTATAGATAGATGCTCTAATTCCCCCAACTGAACGGTGACCTTTTAAATTAGTCATACCCGCGGCAATACTTTCCTTAACAAACTTAGCATCAAGATCTTTGTTTGGTGTAGTAAAAGTAACATTCATTAAAGAACGATTATCTTTATCACTATGTGCGATATAGAAATCACTACTATCAAGATAATCATAAAGAAGATTAGCTTTTTTAATATTTCTTTCTTGCATAACTTCAAGTCCACCCATACTATCGATCCATTCCAAAACTAGTCCTAATACATAAATCGCATAAGCAGGCGGAGTATTATACATTGAATCATTTTCAATCATCAATTTATAATCTAATAATACTGGTGTTGTCGCAGCAACTTTTTGTAATAAATCTTCTTTAATAATTGCTACTCCTAATCCAGCGATCCCCATATTTTTTTGTGCACCTGCATAAATCATTCCAAACTTTGAAACATCCACTGGTTTTGATAAAATATTTGATGACATATCCGCAATTACAGGAACACCATTAGTTTCTGGAATATATTTCCATTCAGTTCCGTAAATTGTATTATTTGCACATAAATGAACATAAGATGCTTCAGGATCTAATTTCAATTCGTCTTGAGTTGGAATATGTTTAAAATTGTTTTCACTTCCGTCATAAGCAATATTAATTTCCCCAAATTTTTTTGCTTCGGCTGCAGCTTTTTTACTAAAAGCTCCAGTTACAACATAATCAGCTTTACCATTTTTTAATAAGTTTAATGGAACCATTGAAAATTGTTGTGTTGCTCCCCCTTGGATAAACACAATTTTGTAATCATCAGGGATATTCATTACTTTCTTTAATAACCCTTTTGTTTTTTCAAAAATGTCTAAGTAGGAAGAGGATCTATGACTCATCTCCATAACACTCATCCCACTATTTTCATAGTTCAACATTTGTTTAGCAGCTTTTTCTAAAACTGGCTCAGGCAACATTGAAGGACCTGCAGAAAAATTCAGTACTCTCTTTTCAGTCATATATATACCTTTCCTTTCTTGTATGTGAAGTCTATTATATTGTATACAATCTAATTTGTAAAGGGATTTTGTAAAAAATTGTATACAATTATACATCGTTTCATAAAAAAGCTATTTTTCTTAGTAATTATCAGTTTCATTATATGCTGGAACATTTGATAAATTCACGATATTTTAACTACATTTACGATAAAATAAATTGAATTAAATACATTTCTAAGATATGATGAAAAGGTACATATAGGAGAGAAAAAATGAAAAGAAAAAAACTAAAATTGAAAAAACAAGCTTACTTTGTTATTGGTGGCCTCGTCATCCTAGCTGCCCTTATACTATACCTTATTTTATGTTTAGTAACAGGGGGAGACAATTTTGTTTCAAATACAACTATCAATGGTATTAAAGTTGGTAATATGAATAAAGAAGAAGCACGTAAGGCTATAGAACAACAATATCAAAATGATTTAAATCCCCCTACTTTAACTTTATTACTCGATCAACAAGAATACCCAGTTGATTTAACTGATAATCTTACATTCGATAGTAAAAAAGCTGTAGATAAAATTTCTAAACAGTCTAATAGTTCATTCTTCAGACGAGGATATAACTATTTGTTTAATCATGATTATACAGTTGGGGTAAAAATAAAAAATAAAGACCTTTTAAATGAAAAAATTACTAATAGTCAAATTCTAAATTATAGTACTTTGACTCCTACTAACTATGAACTTAAAGATGATAAAATTATTTTCACTAAAGGAAAATCCGGTAAAACAGCAGAATTAGAATCAGTTTTCAATACAATTAATAAGGCATTAAATAATTATGATTTTAAAGGGAAAATTAAATATTCTCCAGTAGAACATAAACTTAATGATGAAGAAATAAAACTAATTCATGAAAATTTATCAAAGGAAGCTAAAAATGCTACTCTAGATAAAAATAACAATTATGAAATCATCGATAGCCAAGTAGGTGCTAAATTTGATTTAGAAGATGCTGTTGCTAAATACAATAAAACTACTGAAGGTAAACAGTTTACCCTAAATGCTACGATCATTAAACCTGAAATAACCAAAGAAATGTTAGAACAAAATTTATTTAAAGATGTTTTAGGTGAATATGCGACTAACGTCAGCGGTACTTCAGTTCGTAAAAATAATGTTAAACTTTCTGGTGATAAATGCAATGGAGTTATTTTATTGCCAGGTGAGGAATTCTCTTATAATAATGTTGTTGGCAAAAGAACGAAAGAAAATGGCTTCGGTGAAGCTGCAGCCTATTTAAATGGAGAGACTGTGCAAGAAGTTGGAGGTGGAATCTGTCAGACATCATCAACTTTGTATAATGCTGTATTGTACGCTAATCTAAAGATTACTGAGCGGACTAATCATACTTTTGTTTCTGGCTATGTTCCAATCGGTCGTGATGCTACAGTATCTTGGGGTGGCCCTGATTTTAAATTTAAAAATGACCAGGCTTATCCTATTAAGATCATCGCTTCTTATGAAAATAGTCGTCTAACAACTAAAATTTTAGGTACTAATGTTAATAATATTCGTGTTGAGCTAAAAAGTCAAAAACTTGCTTCAACTAATTATAATACTAAATATGAAGACGATCCTACATTACCCGAAGGACAGACAAAAGTAAAACAAAAAGGAACTCCAGGTAGTAAAGCAAAATCATGGCGTTATGTTTATGATGCTAATGGCAATTTAATTTCATCAAATGAAGAAGCATATAGTGTATATAAAGGACATGAGGAAATTATTTTAAGAGGTACTATGAAAATAACTGAACCAGCTACGCCTGCACCAACTGAACCTACAACTCCAGCACAACCAGAAACGCCTACCATTCCCAATAATGAAACATCGTAGAATCTTAAATTAAATACTGGTGGAATTTTTCCACCTTTTTCTATAATTAAAAAGATTATTACATAAAATAATAATC
>OCAS01001533.1_pt1 | contig 11057 bp, 9 predicted proteins | sample 1550751 | NCBI WGS metagenome assembly OCAS01 (sample SAMEA2580301, study PRJEB22360) | human gut metagenome | biome: human gut; feature: human-associated habitat; material: faeces | place: Denmark | collected 2008/2010
ATGGTAATAAGCATATGCGGCACCGGAATGTGTCCCGTGGGGGTGGCAACCCAGGACGAGAAACTGCGCAGCCGCTTCAAGGAGGACGCGGCCGCGCAGAGAGTGGCTAATTTCCTCAGGGTATCCCTGGAGGAGATAAAGACATTTGCCAGGATTACAGGGCATGACAACATTCACGACATGGATGCGGATGATTTATGCACGGTCAGCAGGGAGATATCGGAATTTACCAATATACGCCATGCTTAAGGGCGGTCAGGAACAATACGTTCCGTAGACCTTTTCAAAAATTTCCACATGCAGCCGTTCATCCAGAATAATACGCCTTAAGTTTTCGGTGATATTTTCATCCCGTATGTAGGAAATCTGGTGCTGGTACTTGCTGATGGCTGCCTTTTCTCCGTCGATAACATTGCGCATCAGGGTCCGCAGCTCTCCGGGATACTGGTTGTAGCTGGGGGACCAGTATATCTTCTTACATCCGTGCTGGGTCCACAGCCGCGGCTCCTCTCCCAGCTGCTGGGCCAGCTTGCCAAATATTTCCAGATGGTGCATTTCCACGATGCTGACCTTGTGGAATACGGCGCTGACATCGGGATTGTATCCGGTAATCAGTTGGTTGAAGACATAGAGGGATATGGCGGACATCTCTGAATTGCTTCCGCCTATGTTGTCCAACATCACCCTTGCATAGGCCGGATTCCCGGACTCTGCTTTGATGGGTGGATAGGGTGCATCGGAGGAATAATGAAAATCATGGATGGATAACATCATGAGCTCCTTTATATGTATAGTAGTTTCCATATTGCAGTCTATGCAGAGCGGAGTAAAAATATGACATGCCGGGACCTGCTTTCCATCCGTTTTATGGAATGACGGCAGACAGTTTCAATTGTTACAATAAATATTCAGACACGGATATATTTATTGTGAAATTATCTAAAATTCATCCCGGAGAAATATTTGCCCTTGACTTTGAATCAGTGATGTACTATTTTAGTAAATAAATAATCAACAGCAATGAAAGAGACTCTGGCCTGAGAAATGTGACAGGAAGGGGGCGTCACCGACTGAGAGCGCCGCCGGGCAGGACTGGGCTAAGGGAACACTCTGGAGCTGGTATATCGAAGCGGCCAGGACACGGCTGATAGTAGGTATATCCGTTGTACACGTTACGTACATAGAGAGGGGAGCTGGAAGCGCAGGGCAGTTTGCTGCGGGACCAGGTCTCAATGCGGGTGGTACCGCGGGAAATGTCTGAATTGAATCCCGTCCCGGAATGCAGTTACTGTGTTCCGGGGCGTTTTTTTATTTGTGGACCAGACAGCCGGCTTATGTCCATGGAAAAGAAAATCAACCGGAACCGAAATCCAGTTTGTACTGAACATCTAAAAGACAGATGTCAAGTGCTCATAGCGAATCACTGCACTAGGCAGTCAAAGTACGCCTGCCAAGTGCCAGTGACATGCATCGCACTAGACATCTAAAAGACAGATGTCAAGTGCTCATAGCGAGGAGAGAGTGCCATGGAATTTGTGAACGGAGTTAAGGAGAAGAGGGTCCTGGATATCAGGGAAGTGCTTGAAGGGGAATATGAGGGCAAGGAAATACGGATGAACGGGGCTGTTCATACCATACGCCATATGGGCGAGGTGGCCTTCGTCATCCTGCGCAAGTCCCGGGGGCTGGTGCAGTGTGTATATGAGGCCGGGATTACGGATTTTGATATCAGGGAGTTGAAGGAAGAGAGCGCCGTGGAGGTGATGGGTGTTGTAAAGGCCGAGGAACGGGCGCCCCAGGGTTTTGAGATACGGTTAAAGGAAATCCGGGTGCTGTCCCGGCCTGCAGAGCCCCTGCCTCTTGCAGTCAGTAAATGGAAGCTGAATACATCCCTGGAGACAAAGCTTTCCCTGCGCCCCATCTCCCTGCGCAATGTGCGGGAGCGGGCCAAATTCAAGATTCAGGAAGGCATTGTAAGGGGATTTAGGGATTATCTTTTAAGCAGGGATTTTACGGAGATACGCACTCCTAAAATCGTGGCCAGGGGAGCAGAGGGCGGCTCCAACGTATTTAAACTGGAATATTTTAATAAGAAGGCAGAGCTGGGACAGAGTCCCCAGTTTTACAAACAGACCATGGTGGGCGTATATGACAGGGTGTTTGAGGCAGCGCCTGTGTTCCGGGCTGAAAAACATAATACCACCCGGCATCTCAACGAATACACCAGCCTGGATTTCGAGATGGGGTATATCGACAGCTTCCGGGACGTGATGGATATGGAGACGGGAATGCTCCAGTATGTCATGAAACTTCTGGAGCAGGATTATAAGAAGGAGCTGGATATGCTGGGTGTGACCCTGCCGGAGGCGGGACGGATTCCAGCGGTCCGGTTTGACCAGGCAAAGGAACTTGTTTCAAGAAAATATGACAGGAAGATACGCAACCCCTACGATTTGGAGCCGGAGGAGGAGCTGCTCATAGGACGGTATTTCCAGGAAGAGTATGGAAGCGATTTTGTGTTCGTCACACATTACCCTTCCAAAAAACGGCCCTTCTATGCCATGGACGACCCGGCAGACCCCAGATTCACTCTGAGTTTTGACCTTTTGTTTCGGGGGCTGGAGGTGACCACCGGCGGACAGCGGATTCACGATTACAGGGAAATCACAGCCAAGATGGAGAAGCGGGGCATGGATCCGGAGGACATTGCTTCCTATCTTATGATTTTCAAATACGGCATGCCGCCCCACGGCGGCCTGGGTATTGGACTGGAACGCCTTACCATGAGGCTTCTGGATGAACAGAATGTCAGGGAGGCGTCACTGTTCCCAAGAGATGTGACCAGGCTGGAGCCATAGGGACAGGAAAATGACTGAGAGGAGCAGGAATCATGGCAAATATCATAAGTGACGAGACAATCGAGTATGTAGGCATCCTGGCAAAGCTGGAACTTTCCCCGGAGGAAAAGGAGGAAGCAAAGAAGGACATGGGAAGGATGCTGGATTATATAGATAAGTTAAATGAACTGGACACACAGGGCGTGGAGCCTATGTCCCATGTTTTTCCGGTGCATAACGTGTTCCGGGAGGATGTGGTCACAGGCACGGACCAGAGGGACCAGATTCTCTCCAACGCCCCCCAGCAAAAGGACGGAGCATTCAAAGTGCCTAAGACCGTAGGATAGGAGGAATGGGAACATGAGCATATCAGATATGACAGCCCTGGAGCTGGGAAGAAGAATTCAGTCAGGGGATATCACTGCGGTCCAGGCAGCAGAAGCATCTCTGGCTAGGATAAAGACCATGGAGCCATCTGTCCACGCCTTTGTAACCGTAAATGAAGAAAAGACCATGGAACAGGCCGGGAAGGTCCAGGCAGACATTGAGGCGGGAAGGTTGAAAGGCCCCCTGGCCGGAGTACCGGTGGCCATCAAGGACAACATGTGTACAAAGGGAATGCGGACCACCTGCAGTTCCAGGATACTGGGAAATTTCATTCCCACCTACACGGCCCAGGCAGTTTCCAATCTGGAGCAGGCAGGAGCCGTTATCCTGGGAAAGACCAATATGGATGAATTTGCCATGGGAAGCACCACGGAGACCTCCGCCTTTGGCGTTACCAGGAATCCGTGGAACCTGGAACATGTGCCGGGGGGATCCTCCGGCGGTTCCTGCGCGGCGGTGGCTGCCGGGGAGTGCTTTTATGCCCTGGGGTCTGATACCGGCGGTTCCATACGCCAGCCCAGCTCCTTCTGCGGCGTCACGGGCATCAAGCCCACCTACGGGACCGTGTCCAGATATGGGCTTATTGCCTATGGTTCATCCCTGGACCAGATAGGGCCTGTGGCAAAGGACGTGTCGGACTGCGCCGCTGTTTTGGAGGTCCTGGCCTCCCATGACTCCAAGGACAGCACATCCATGGAGCGGGGGGACTGTGATTTCACCTCAGCCCTGTCAGAGGATGTCAGAGGAATGCGCATCGGCATACCGGAATCCTACTTTGGGCAGGGGCTGGACCAGGAGGTGAAGGACGCTGTGCTGGAAGCAGCCGGGATATTGGGAGAAAAGGGGGCCATTGTGGAGACCTTTGACCTTAAGCTGGCAGAGTATGCCATACCTGCCTATTATGTCATTGCTTCTGCGGAGGCCAGCTCCAACCTGTCCCGGTTTGACGGTGTAAAGTACGGCTACCGGGCGCCGGAATACCAGGGGCTTCACAGCATGTACAAAAAGAGCCGGTCCCTTGGATTCGGACCAGAGGTGAAGCGACGCATCATGCTGGGATCCTTTGTGCTGAGTTCCGGCTACTATGACGCATATTATCTGAAGGCTCTCCGCACAAAGGCACTGATTAAAAGGGAATTTGACCGTGCATTTGCGTCCTATGACGTCATACTGGCGCCGTCAGCGCCGTCAACAGCCCCGCGGTTAGGCCAGTCCCTGGGGGATCCTCTGAAGATGTATCTGGGGGATATCTATACCATTTCCGTGAACCTGGCCGGTCTTCCCGGAATCAGCCTTCCCTGCGGCCTGGATTCAAAGGGACTACCCATTGGACTGCAGCTCATAGGCGACTGTTTTATGGAAAAAAATATCATCCGGGCCGCCTATGCTTACGAGAAAACGCGGGAGTGGAAGCTGTCTCCTGCAGCTGCCGGGAAGGCCAAGGAGCCGTCCGGCGCCTTGACCGGGAAGGCAGAGAGGAGGAGCCATGAGTAAACAGTATGAGACCGTTATCGGCCTGGAGGTCCATGTGGAGCTGGCCACCAAAACCAAGATTTTCTGCGGCTGTTCCACCCGGTTCGGGGGAGCGCCCAATACCCATACCTGCCCTGTCTGCACCGGCATGCCGGGCTCCCTGCCTGTGTTAAATAAGCAGGTGGTGGAGTATGCTCTGGCTGTGGGGCTGGCAGCCAACTGCCGGATTAACCAGTACTGCAAATTTGACAGAAAAAACTATTTTTATCCGGATAATCCGCAGAACTACCAGATATCCCAGCTGTACCTGCCTGTCTGCCGCGACGGCTGGGTGGACATAGAGACGGAGTCCGGCCTTAAGAAACGCGTGGGAATCCATGAAATCCACATGGAGGAGGATGCAGGCAAGCTGATTCATGATGAGTGGGAGGACTGTTCCCTGGTGGATTACAACCGCAGCGGTGTCCCTCTGATTGAGATTGTGTCGGAGCCTGATATGCGCAGCGCCGAGGAAGTCATAGCCTACCTGGAGAAGCTGAGGCTGATTATCCAGTACCTGGGCGCCTCTGACTGCAAGCTTCAGGAGGGATCCATGAGAGCGGACGTGAACCTGTCCGTGAGAGAGGCGGGGGCCTCTGAGTTTGGCACCAGGACCGAGATGAAGAACCTGAACTCCTTTAAGGCCATTGCCAGAGCCATAGAGGGGGAGCGCAGGCGTCAGATTGAGCTGCTGGAAGAGGGCAGGAAGGTAATCCAGGAGACGCGGCGCTGGGATGATAACAAGGAGAGCTCCAAGGCCATGCGATCCAAGGAGGATGCCCAGGATTACAGGTATTTCCCTGATCCGGATCTGGTGCCGGTGGTCATAAGCGACCAGTGGATTGCCAGGGTAAAGGCCCGCCAGCCGGAGCTGCGCACGGAGAAAATAGCCAGGTACAAGGAGGAATACGGGCTTCCTGATTATGATGCCAGGCTTCTCACCAGTTCCAAGCACATGGCGGACATCTTCGAGGAGACCACCCGCTTGAGCGGCCGGCCCAAGGAGGCATCCAACTGGCTTATGGTGGAAGCCATGCGCTTGATGAAGGAACAGGAGATGGAGCCGGAGGACATGGAGTTCTCCCCCTCTCATCTGGCTGCCCTTATCCGCATGGTGGAAAACAACATCATCAACAGGACGGTTGCCAAAACCGTGTTTGAAGAGATATTCAGGCACGATACGGACCCTGAGGTATATGTGGAGGAAAATGGCCTTAAGGTGGTGAAGGATGAGGGCGCCCTGCGGGACACCGTAAAGGCGGTCATGGCTGCCAATCCGCAGTCTGTTGAGGATTACAGGAACGGCAGGGAAAAGGCCATGGGATTTCTGGTGGGCCAGACCATGAAGGCTATGAAGGGAAAGGCGGATCCGTCCATAGTGAACCAGCTTGTAAGGGAGCTGCTTGCCGGCGGAGATGTATAAGCTGTGATAGAGACAGATGGAAAAAGGCATAAGTATATCTTTTGACAATATAAGAAAATTTTGTATTGACGGAATGCTTTTATTGGTGTATGCTTGTGTACAATGTACGAAAATGTTGACCGGTGGCTGACAGATGTATGCCTGACGGACACATTTTATAGAAAATATAGTGAGCCAGGAGGATATTATGAAGCCATATGCAGAGATGACAAAAGAAGAACTGCTTTCACTGCGCCAGGATCTGAAAGCACAGTACCATGAGTTTCAGGCAAAGGACCTGAAGCTGGATATGTCCAGGGGAAAGCCGTGTGTGGAGCAGCTGGACCTTTCCATGGGTATGATGGACGTACTGAGCAGCACCAGCGACCTGACCTGCGAGGACGGTACAGACTGCCGCAATTACGGTGTGCTGACAGGAATTGACGAGGCCAAGGTACTGCTGGCGGATATGATGGAGGTGAATCCTTCCACCATTATCATTTACGGCAATTCCAGCCTGAATGTTATGTACGATACCGTATCCAGGGCCATGACCCACGGAATCATGGGATGCACTCCCTGGTGCAAGCTGGATAAGGTGAAATTCCTCTGCCCGGTTCCCGGATATGACCGCCATTTTGCCATCACAGAATACTTCGGCATCGAGATGATCAATGTACCTATGACTGAGGACGGACCTGATATGGATATGGTGGAGGAACTGGTGGCTTCCGATGATTCCATCAAGGGAATCTGGTGCGTACCCAAGTACTCCAATCCCCAGGGCTATTCCTATTCAGACGAGACGGTCCGCCGTTTTGCAAGGCTGAAGCCGGCCGCGTCCGACTTCCGTATATTCTGGGACAATGCCTACGGCGTACACCACCTGTATGACCATGACCAGGATCATTTGATTGAAATTCTGGCAGAGTGCAAGAGGGCCGGAAATCCTGACCTGGTTTATAAGTTCGCTTCCACCTCCAAAATCAGCTTCCCGGGGTCCGGCATTGCGGCCATTGCCACCTCCCACAATAACCTGGAGGATATCAAGGCCCAGTTAAAGAACCAGACCATTGGCCATGATAAGGTAAACCAGCTGCGCCATGCCCGTTTCTTTAAGGATATCCACGGCATGGTAGAGCATATGAGAAAGCACGCAGACATCATCCGGCCAAAATTTGAGGTAGTGGAGGAGATATTGGAGCGTGAGCTGGAAGGACTGGGAATCGGCCGGTGGACAAAGCCAAGGGGCGGATATTTTATCTCCTTTGATTCTCTGGAGGGGTGTGCAAAGGATATTGTGGCCAGATGCAAGAAGGCAGGAGTGGTTATGACATCTGCCGGAGCCACCTATCCTTACGGAAAGGATCCCCATGACAGCAATATCCGCATTGCGCCCACCTATCCCACATTGGGGGATTTGATAACGGCTGCGGAGCTGTTTGCACTCTGCGTAAAGCTCTCCTCTGTGGAAAAGCTTTTAAAAACAATGGCATAATTGGAGGTCAGATACCTTCAAAGGAAAATGATTCAAGTGTAAAAGTCAGCACTTCATCAGATAATGATAGGGAGCGGCGCATCGCAAGCAGATGTGCGCGCTCCCTTCCTCATTGTCCCGGATATGCGGATAGCAGGCGATCCGGGACAGATTTAAGAGCAGGGACCATCTGATAAAGGAGGCAGGACCATGCAGGGCCGGAATGTACGGTTTCAAGGAAAATACGACCTCTTCACGATTTATCTGATTCCCGGCGTGACTATATTCCTGGCATCCTTTGACAGCTGGACCGGTACCAACCTGTCTGTCCTGGGCAACCGCACAGGCAACAAGCTGCTGTTTGCGGTGTGGGGATTTGCCACCGGCATCTATTACTGTGTGTATGTCCGTTATCTTTTTCACATAGGAAGATACAGAAATCCGGGAGGCAGGACCCTGATGTATACAGCGGCAGCCTTTCTTCTCATGGCGGTTATGATTCCCTATATGCCGGAGAAATATCCCCTGAAGGCAGACCTCCATGTGCTGCTTGCATTTTTTTCGCCTGTGCTTCTGGCCTTCAGTATCATTGGCTTCCTCCGCTTTCTCAGCTCCCGCGACCGGATGCGTTTTCGCAGGGCATGGGGCATCCTGTGGATGATGGCAGCCTGCTCCGTCCTCTTCCTCCTGGAAGCAGGCTTTATCACCAGTTTTCTGGAAATATTCATCATTACAGGGCTGTGCGGGTATCTGCGCTATATGGAACAGCTTCTGGCAACGTGAAAATACCAATGTGAAAAGGGTGGGAAAGACGAATTCTTTCCCACCCTTTTCGGGCAGTAAAAACAAACCGTATATATGGAGTGTAACACAAAAGGGGGCAGTTAAAAATCTACTTCCTCGTCATAGTAGCAGCATTTTAACAGCTGTTCCATAACCTCAGGAGTGATGGTTCTTGGGTTGGAGCCGGTGCAGGCATCGCCTACGGCCAGTTCGGCAACCTTTGGAAGCTTATCCATAAATTCCTTCTCATCAATGATTCCGCCTTCATAATCCTTTATGCAGGCCGGGATGTCCAGGGCCTTGTTCATCTCTAAGAGACGGGCAATAAGGGCATCAGTCAGTTCCTCATCTGTGGTGCCGGGAAGGTTGATAAATTTAGCGATTTTCGCATATCTGGCGGCGGCCTCAGGTTCTTTGGAGTTGAATTTTATAACCTTGGGAAGGTACATTGCATTAGCACAACCGTGAACAATGTGACCGCCGGAATATGCAGCACCTGTCTTATGAGCCATGGAGTGTACGATTCCAAGCAAAGCATTGGAAAACGCCATTCCGGCCAGACACTGTGCATCGTGCATCTTATCACGGGCTTCCATATCCCCGTTATAAGAAGGTATCAGATACTCGTTAATCATCTCGATGGCATGGAGTGCTAACGGGTCCGTATACTCGCAGTGAAGGGTTGAGACATAAGCCTCAATTGCATGGGTCATGGCATCCATTCCTGTGTGTGCGGTCAGCTTCTTTGGCATGGTCTCAGCCAGGGCCGGGTCCACGATAGCCACATCCGGTGTGATGTTGAAGTCGGCCAGAGGATATTTGATGCCTTTCTTATAATCAGTAATAACGGAAAATGCGGTAACCTCAGTTGCTGTTCCTGATGTGGAGGAAATCGCACAGAATTTAGCCTTGGTACGAAGGGTCGGGAAGCTGAATGGTGTAATCAAGTCCTCAAAGGATGTGTCGGGGTATTCGTAGAATGCCCACATTGCCTTTGCCGCGTCAATGGGAGAACCGCCGCCCACAGCCACAATCCAGTCAGGTTCAAATTCCTGCATGGCAGCAGCGCCTTTTAAAACTGTATCCACAGATGGATCCGGCTCAACACCTTCAAATAATTGAACCTCCATGCCGGCTTCCTTCAGGTAATCAATTACCTTGTCCAGAAAACCAAACCGCTTCATGGAGCCGCCGCCCACTACAACAATGGCTTTTTTGCCGGCCAGGGTCTTAAGGGCTTCCAGTGCATCTTTTCCATGGTACAAATCTCTTGGCAGTGTAAATCTCATGATAATACCTCCCAGTATATGTAAAAGGTTGTTTTGGTGTGTTATTTCTTTAACGATTACATCTTAACACCTTTGACCTGGAATGGGTAGGTATGAAAAAGGAATACCGGTATTCCTTTTCCGGTATCTCCCGAACGGAATTATAAAATTATTGGAAACTGGAGAGAAATGCTATCCGGTATGTGAAACTTATGATATACTTCTCTAAAATGACTGAGAAAGGGGAATACCGGATGAATTTTTTCATGGGTAAGAAGTTCGTGGGACCTGGAGGCGGTAAAAAAGATCAGGGACCGGAAGTAGTATTTGACAACGGGGAAGAAAGCAACAAGAGGATGAAGCGGATGCTCCGCCCCATAAAGATAGCCATTGTGGTGGCTGTTCTGGCCATTGCTGCCTTTGATTCTTTCTATACCCTGTCAGAGAACGAGATGGCAGTGCTTACCACCTTCGGCCGTCCAAGCAGCGTCACTACCTCGGGGCCCAAGTTCAAGGTGCCTTTTATACAGAAGGTACATAAGATGTCCAAGGAAATCAAGGGCATGCCCATTGGATATGACCCGGATTACAACGCGCAGAACCATGCGGACAGCGAAAACAATCCAATTTCAGTTACGTCCGAGTCAGAGATGATAACCAAGGATTTTAACTTTGTAAATGTGGATTTTTACATCGAGTATCAGATTGTGGACCCCATTAAGGCGTATATCCACAGCGATACGGCCATTCCGATTTTAAAAAACCTGGCCCAGTCCTATATCAGGGATACGGTGGGTTCCTACAGCGTGGACGAGGTCATCACCACCGGCAAAACCGAGATTCAGGCTAAGGTGAAGGCACTGCTGTCTGAGCGCCTGGAGCAGGAGGACATCGGCCTGGGCATTAACAATGTGACCATCCAGGACGCGCAGCCGCCTACAGATGCTGTAAACAATGCGTTTAAGGCAGTGGAGGATGCGAAACAGGGCATGGATACCAAAATCAACGAGGCCAGGAAGTACCAGTCCGAGCGGCTTCCGGCAGCCAATGCAGAGGCGGACAAGGCTGCAAGGGACGCAGAAAGCCTACCGCCAGCAGAGAATCAGCGAGGCAGAGGGGCAGGTATCCAGGTTCAACGATATGTACCAGGAATATGCAAAGTATCCTCTTATTACAAAGAAGAGGATGTTCTATGAGACCATGGAGGATATCCTTCCGGGGCTTAAGGTCATCATAAACGGATCAGACGGGACACAGACCATGCTTCCCCTGGACTCCTTTGTTTCCGGAACCCAGAGCAGCACCGGCTCTCCGGCAGGTTCATACAACAGCCAGGCAAATCAGCCGGACCAGACAGGACGGGCAAATCAGGCAGGGGCCGACAGCGGCAG
>OCAS01001539.1_pt1 | contig 11019 bp, 9 predicted proteins | sample 1550751 | NCBI WGS metagenome assembly OCAS01 (sample SAMEA2580301, study PRJEB22360) | human gut metagenome | biome: human gut; feature: human-associated habitat; material: faeces | place: Denmark | collected 2008/2010
CGTATGCCACACTGACCGGCAGCTCTTCTTTTTTGTCTTCTGCCGTCAGGACTTCCTCTCTCTGGAGTTTTGTCCTTTTCAGCTTGTTAATAGAAGAGAAGGCATTCTCCTCTGTTTTTTCTTTCTGCCGGTCCTGGGTCTTAATGCCGCTTTCTTCTTCTCCTGTGATTGGAGCAAAAGAGATTTCATACTTATCATGCTCCATTAAAACCGGCGTGGATTCCGTCAGTTTCTTGGGCAGATACTGCTTTTTATCTCCGTCTTTGTTTTCATATTGGTAATCTTTCAGATTATGTCCATGCTCGCTGGTCTTGTCTTGAATCTCCACAAGGGTCGGATCATAATCTTTCAAGTTTCCATTTTCATCTTCATACCTTACATCCTGTCCGTAAAATACAGATTCCTTTTTTCCGTTGGACAGGCGGAATGTGGTTGAATTTTTTGTGCTCTCACTATCAATAACTTCTTTTGATTGTGCTGCTTTTACATCTCCTGATCCGGCAGTCATACCGCTCCATTGAACAGATGTAAACATCAAAACAAAGGACAGAGCCGCACAGACTGCTGGCTTTACCAATTTCTTCATTATAACGCTTCTCCTTTTCTCCATTTGTTCTGTCTGTTATAATAAAGATATCCATGTGATACGCTATCTGCGTTTGCAGATGTCTGGTTTGGCCGCCATTTGTATTGCATGGATCTTTATTATAAACGCCTTCTTATGTGTCGTTTCTATTGCAGGTCATGTCTGTTTCTTCTTCGGCATCACCCAGACCAATTCAGTGCATACGCTGTTGAATATGTAGTCATAAGTACTTCATCCACAGTCTCAACAGTCACATCCGGATCGTCTTCCATTGAAAAATATTCTGTCTCTCCGTCCGCTTCTTCTGCGAACACAGGCATTGGGGCAGTGATCAATGCACAGGCCGCTGCGATTGCCATAACTTTAATTCGTATTTTTCCTATTCCTGCTCCTCCTTTATTGTTTTATAAGTTTTCGGAATTCTCAGCCCTTACTTTTCAAGGCTTTCCATCCCTTTATTATAAAAATCACCCGCTTTTTTCGCTAAAACTCTTGACAAGCTGTCCATAATTTGCGGCGAAGCCGATTGAATATATTCTATTTTCATCGACGGGAGGTGATTTTTATGTTACCTTGTAACATCGGCGGTCATTCCGCCTATCAGGACTTTGTCCTGACTCAAATTTTTCATTTCTATCCTGATCTTTTTGCCCTTTCTAAGGACACTTGGGACATCATCATTGAATTTTGGCATCTTGATCTTTCCTTAACAGATACTCTTATGATGGATCGTTATTCCAAACAGGGGCTTGCCCCCAGACTTCCTTCCTGCATGCTTCGTTCCTATCTCTTATCCATTAAATTTAAGGTCTCTTCCATTACCCGCTGATACGGTTTCTATTTCTTCAAGGCTCCTTCCGTTCTTTCAGCGACACCCTATAAACCCTTCCCATGCCTTTTCTTCCATCTCTATCATAAGCAGTTTCTTCTGAAATCGGTTGAGTATGGTCTCATAAACCCCGCAAAGCTTTGCCTTGCTGGTGATGGCACTCCGCTCAGGACCTCCTCTCTCCTTCGTAAAAAACGGATCTGCACGTGTAAGGATAATGGCATCTCTGATTGTAACTGCAAACGCCTGTTTTCCCAGCCCGATACCAACTCTGGTTGGGATTCCTCACGGGAATGTTATTTAATGGATACCACCTTTTCATGTTTGTCGCTTCCGATTCCTTTAGCGACCTTCCCGATTTCCATCTGGAAAAACTTCTCCTGGACTCTGCCATGGATGCTATCCCTGTCTATGAGTACTGTAAGGCAGAAGGAATCCAACCCTTTATTATGATATGACATTAAAAATAGTTATTTCTTTATATTTTTTATCATATTATGTATATATACTATTTTCAATATAATTTTCATTTTTTTGGTAATCGATCTGCTTTTTCAATAAACGGTTCGTTTTTTCTTTTATTTTACATTTTTTTATATTTCAAATAAATTACCATCCTACTATAATTGTTTCAAAACAAAATTATGTCACAACCTCCGATGAAAAAGATAGCATTAGTCTGTATTTACATTCATGCAAATCATAAGCTATGATAAATACAGATAAACGTTTACTGCAAACAGCAGCCGCCCGGGAATCGGCTGCTGCCCAACAAAGGAGAGGTGAGCATGGCCGGCAAACTTCTTAATGATGAATTCTTAAACAACATTGCATGGGGACTTCCAAGTACAGCAAAGAAAGATGCGATCCGCATTGCAGGCAGACTTCTTGTATCCAACCGATATGTGAATCCCGGATATGAAGACAGCATGCTCGAACGTGAGCTTGAGCATAATACATATTTAGGGTTTGGCGTTGCCATACCTCATGGGAATGAAACTTCTCTGGACCAGGTATTAAAATCCGGAATCTGCATTGCACACTTTCCTGACACCATAGATTACAACGGAGAAAGTGTAACCTATGTGATAGGAATTGCATGTAAAGAAGAAGACACCATACAGGAACTTATGCAGATTACTGATATCCTCTGCAAACCGGAGGAATGTGAAAAACTATTATCTGCCGCATCAAAAGAAGAATTCATCAGGATTATCAATGAGAATTATCTAAAAGAAGGAGAGTTATAGTATGGAACATGAAAAAACAACATTCTCCCAGAAGCTTCAAAAATTCGGAGCATTTCTGGCCGGAATGGTGATCCCAAATATCGGCGCATTTATCGGATTTGGTTTGATCACCGCATTCTTCCTTGAAACAGGCTGGACACCAAATGCAAAGCTTGCAAATTTAATCAGCCCGATCCTTAATTCACTGCTTCCTATCCTGATCGGTCACACCGGAGGTAAGATGGTCGGAGGAGACCGCGGAGGAGTCATTGGTGCATTGGTAACTGTCGGTGCCATCGTAGCAGTGCCGGGAACCCCGATGTTCCTCGCAGCCATGATCTTAGGACCTGCATCCGGATGGTGCATTAAAAAGTTTGATGCTGCCGTAGACGGAAAGATCCCCGGCGGTTTTGAAATGATCGTCAACAACTTCTCTTTAGGTATCATCGGCGGTATTCTCTGCTGTGTAGCTTACCTTGTATTCGGCCCTGTCATGGATACCGTGACTCAGGTACTCACAAACGGAGTAAACTGGATTGTAACTCACAATGTACTTCCTTTGTCTGCAATTTTTGTAGAACCTGCAAAAGTACTATTCTTAAATAACGCTTTAGACCACGGTATTTTTGGACCGATCGGTTACGAGCAGGTTAAAACTTTAGGACATTCAGCACTGTTTTTATTAGTTCCTAACCCGGGAACCGGACTCGGACTCCTGCTTGCTTACTGGTTCTTCGGAAAAGGCGAGATGAAAGAAGCCGCTCCCGGAATGATTCTTATTCATTTCTTCGGCGGTATCCATGAAGTTTATTTCCCATATGTATTAGCCAATCCTCTCACAATCATCGGTATGATCGCCGGCGGTATCGCAGGTACCGGTACATTTACGCTTATGAATGTGGGAACCGTTGCAACACCTTCTCCGGGCAGTATCTTCTCAGTCCTTGCACTGTCGCCCAAGAGTTCTATGATCGGTGTCATCGCAGGTGTGGCAATCTCCTGTGCGGTATCTTTTGTGATCAACGCCTTCTTTGTAAAACGAATGGTGGCAAAAGGAAAGGGAGAAGCTTCTTTAGGTCCTTCTGTCATTCCAAAAGAAGCCATGGGCTCCAGTGCTTCCAGTACATCTGATGCCGTGACAAACGATTCTTCTCTCGGTGTTGCAGGCTTAGATCTTACAAATGTAAATAAGATTGTCGTTGCCTGTGATGCGGGTATGGGATCCAGTGCAATGTCTGCTGCTGCATTAAAGAAAAAAGTAAAAGCGGCTGACCTCCCGGTTGAAGTCATCAACACCGCGATCTCCAAGATTCCGGCTGACACAGACTTGGTCATCACTCACAAAGAGCTGACAGGTACTGCAAAAGCAGCTCAGCCTAACAAGCAGCATTTATCGATTACAAACTATCTTCAGGCTCCGGAATATGACGAACTCGTAGAACGTTTAAAGAACCGTTAAGCTGAGTACTCTTGGTACAATCCAAATAATAAGCATAGCAAATGGAGCGGGCGTTTCCTTCCGGGGAAATGCCCTGTTCCGGTATTTTGGGAGGGAATTCAAATGAAAGCAGTTATGTATGGGGCAGGCAATATCGGACGGGGCTTTATCGGTGCCCTGCTTTCACAGACCGGCTATGAAGTCGTATTTGTGGATGTAAATGATGACGTTGTAAATACCATTAACAGAGATAAAACTTATCCCCAGGAAATTGTAGGTGAAAACGGAAAAACTGTCTGGATAGAAAACATACGGGCCGTTGACGGAAAAGATACTTCCACTGTCAGTGACGAAATCGCATCTGCGAACCTTCTGGCTACTTCGGTGGGTGTCACTGTACTCGAAAAGATCATTCCGGTTATCTGTGAGGGTCTCACCAGACGCTGGGACAAAGATCCTGACAACACTCTGGATCTTTTGATCTGTGAAAATCTAATGGATGCCAATGAATTTTTATATGAAAGAATCAAAGACACACTGCCCGCCAGACATAAAAAAACCTTGGATGAAAGCCTTGGACTTGTAGAAACTTCCATCGGCCGTATGGTGCCTGTGATGACAGAAGCTATGAAAAAAGGTGATCCGCTCCGGATCTGTGTGGAAGATTATGATTATCTTCCGGTTGACCGGGCTGCCTTTAAAGGGCCAATTCCTGACTATAAAAAAATAGTGCCTTTCAGCCCGTTTTCTTTTTATCTGGAACGAAAGCTGTACATCCATAACATGGCCCATGCTGTTACTGCATTTCTTGGAAAAATAAAAGGATATACATATATTGACGAAAGTATTGGTGATATCTATATACGAAAGCTGGTGGAAGGTGCTATGATAGAAAGTGCCATGATGATCTCAAAAAGGTATCATGTAGAATTTTCTGAGCTGAAAGCTCATATAGACAATCTGCTGTTCCGCTTCCAAAACCCTTATCTCCACGATACCGTGGAACGTGTAGGAAGGGAACCGATCAGAAAGTTAAAGCCGAAGGACCGTTTGGTAGGAGCACTGCGCGGCTGCGAACAGGAAGGCGTTCTCCCTGTTTATCTGTCTTTTTCCACAGCAGCTGCCCTATATAGTATAGCGGATGCTTCCGCTCACGAGCTTTTAAACGAGACATGCCAAATATCATCCGATGAACCCTGCGGCAACTATATTATGGCATTTTATGAACAGTTGAAAAATTCACCCAAAGATTTTGCATCCATTTTAAAAATGATTGACAGACAATACAATGAAATCAGAGGGCTCGTTGTTTAAATTCAATGATCGATTTTATCAGAGAGGAAGATAGGTGAAGATATGGTTATTTCTGACCGCGCAAAAGAAATTATCGAATATCTGCTGGATGCAACCGGTTATGTGAGGGTTTCAGAGATTGCAAAGGAACTGGGCGTCACAGAACGTACCGTTTACCGCGAAATGCCCGAAATAAATGACATCATGGAATCCTGTGATTTAAAGCTGGAATCTCAGTCCGGCAGGGGAATGCAGATCTATGGTTCCCTGTATAATATGAAACGGCTGGAGTATCTCTTTGAGGAGTCCAAGGTGGAACAGACTTATACCGCAAAAGAACGGAATGATCTGATACTTCTCATCCTTCTCCACGAGAATGATTATGTAAAGACTCAGTCACTGGCCATCGATCTGAAAACGTCTACGCAGACGATCAGAAACAGTCTGCACCAGCTGCAGAATTTCCTTGAAAATGATGATATTACCTTGATTACAAAACGAAGTGAAGGTGTTATACTAGAAGGGAAAGAAATATCAAAACGTCACCTGTTGATCAGCATAATTCTGAGAAATATTCCTCTGGATAATTTCTTTGACTGGATGAAAAACAAAAAATACAAAAGCTGTGCATTCATCAATCTCCTGATTCAATGGGATTATGAAGACACATTATCTGTCATCTATGATTTTCTGAATCCACTTATTTCAAAAAAGAGACTCAATGTATCCGATAAAGAATTCCAGGAGTTTTTGTTCCTCCTGTGTATTTTTATCAAAAGGCATTCTCTTGTAGATGAAAAGGAGGACGAGTTAAGGCTCTCCGTGGATATACCAAATCCTGAGCTGGAACTTTACAAAAGTATCAAACACCTGCTGGAACATAAGTTTCATATTAAGCTCTATGATACAGAGCTTAACTACTTCAACTGGATGATCAACCTATATACAGGACGCACTCACTACCATGTTGCAAATGATTCCAGCATTTTAAAACAGCTGGATCTGGTCACCCAGCTGATCGCCAGAGTAGAGGAACGGTTTGGTTTCCCATACAGCGAAGATGAGAACCTTGCCGAGAATCTTATGCTTCACATCAATATGGCCCTGGAACGGATCAGAAGCGGCATGAATGTATCCAATCCTCTCAATGACGATATTTATCAGTCCCATCCAAAGCTTTATGATATTGTGAGGCAGAGTTTTATAGAAGTTTTTAAACACACCTCCGTACCGGTGCCGGATGATGAAATAGGGTATATCGTCATCTACTTTATTGCATCGATGGAGTATCTGACCAAACAGTCCATTGAAGTCCTGGTCGTCTGTGCCTCAGGCATGGGTTCATCCAAGATGTTAAGAAGCCGTCTGGAGCGGGAATTTGCAGAGATCGACGTAGAGAAGATTATTTCTCTCCATAAACTCTCCGATGAAGACCTGTCTCGCTATGACCTGATTATTTCCACAGTACCGCTGGATTTAGGCGACGATAAGTACATCTGTGTATCCCCGCTGCTCAACGACAGGGACAAGGAAGAAACCAGAAAACGCATCAAACACCTCAATAAAAAAGGAGAACATCATGAATAAGATTTTCAACGCAGACAACATTGTTTTAAACAAACGCCTCCGGAATAAGGAAGACGCTATTGACGTGGCGGGTAAAGTTCTGGTGGAACAGGGCTATGTGGATCCAAAATATGTAGAATGTATGCACAAGAGAGAAGAAGTCATCTCTACCTACATCGGCAATAACGTAGCCATCCCTCATGGTATCGACGGTTCCGAAAAATACATAAAAGAATCCGGTATATCCTTTATTCAGGTACCGGAAGGGGTGAAATACGGCGATGACACCGTATATATCGTTATGGGTGTTGCAGGCAAAGACGGAACCCACCTGGATATCCTTATGAAGCTCTCTGAAGTAATCTGTGAAGAAGAAAATATCAAAAATTTAAAAGAAGCACAGACAAAAGAAGAAATCCTGGACATCATCGGAGACTTGACCGTTTAATTCAATCATTTAAGCCAGCTATAAATTACAAAAAGGAGATATATTATGTTAATTTTAATTGACGACGCAGACTTAACAAAAATCGAGGAACTCTATGCAATATATCCTTATGATGGAGTCACTACCAATCCCACGATCTTGGGCAAGACCGGAAATCCTGATCCTATGGACCAGTTAAAGAAGATCCGTGCTCTGATCCCGGAAGAAGCGATGCTTCATGCACAGGTGCTTTCAACAGAGACCGATGATATGGTAAAAGAAGCAAAACATATGGTTGATGCCATCGGCGGCAACATGTACATTAAAGTACCCGTAACTGCAAACGGATTAAAAGCGATTTCTATCCTGAGCAAAGAGGGAATTAACGTAACCGCAACCGCTATTTACGGTGTAATGCCTGCATTCATGGCTGCGAAAGCAGGAGCTAAGTTCCTCGCCCCTTATGTAAACCGCCTGGATAACTTAGGATACAATGGTGTGCAGATTTCAAAAGATATTCATACCATGGTCAGGGCTGCAGGATATGATGCGGAAGTCCTCGGTGCATCTTTCAAAAACTCTCAGCAGGTTCTTGAAATGGGCAAATTCGGTATCGGATCTGTCACAGTCAATCCGGATACCTTGAAAACCCTCGCATTCAACCAGGTTGCTGAAGGTGCCGTAAAAGACTTCATCCGCGACTTTGAAAACTGCTGCGGTGAAGGAAAGACTATGCTTGATTTCTAAAAAACGTTACAAAAAAACTCCGGAGTTCATGTTTTGCTCCGGAGTTTTTTTATATATCTTATTATAATAATTCTTTGCGCAGTTCTTCTCCTGTTTTCGCACTGAGGTATGCAGGCGCAATATCAAATACAGTTTTGCATCCTGTCTGTCCTTCTTTGGCAAGTCTGTAAGCGGCCCTTGCATATGCCGCAATAACACTGGATGTAAACTCAGGATTAGAATCCAGCTTCAAACTATATTCAATCAGATGCTTATTTTCGTTTTCCCATCCGGTCTTTCCGCTTCTCAAAACGAATCCTCCGTGAGGAATGCTGCTGTGATCTCTTTTTAATTCTTCTTCACTTATAAAATGCACGGTTGTATCGTAGTCTGCAAAATAATTCGGCATATTTTTGATCTCTGACTCTATCATTGACGCATCTGCCCCTTCTTCCAGCACGACAAAACATTCTCTCGTATGTTTCTCACGGGTTGTAAGTTCAGGGTCCTCTCCGTTTCTTACTGCTTCCAGTGCTGTATCTACGGGAATTGTATACTGCTTTCCGTCTTTTACTCCATCTATCCGGCGGATTGCATCCGAATGGCCCTGACTTACTCCTCTGCCCCAAAATGTATAGTCCTTTCCGTCTGGAAGGATCGCATTAGCATACATTCTGTTTAAAGAAAACATTCCTGGGTCCCATCCCACGGAAATAATGCCTACGTTTCCTCCTTCTTTCGCAGCTTTATCAACATTAGCGAAATGCTCCGGAATTCTTGCATGTGTATCAAAACTGTCCACAACATTGAATATAGAGGCATATTCCGGCGTCTGTACAGGAAGGTCTGTGGCGCTTCCGCCGCACAGGATCATTACATCTATTTTATCCTTCCAGTCTGCCGCATCCGCCACATTGCACACTACCGCCGACTCTGTAAGAATCGTTACATCTTGTGGGTTCCTTCTTGTAAAAACTGCAGCAAGTTCCATATCCGGATTCTGACGGACTGCACATTCCACTCCGCGTCCGAGATTTCCATAACCTAAAATACCTATACGTATACTCATATTTTTTCTCCTGTCTGTTTTTTTTCTTTTTTGATTATACTTGCTTGAATGGAATTCTGCAAGAATAAAACGTTCTGTAATTCATATTTTTTCCTGCTCTACACAGGGTCATTCGAAAATTCTACCGGATATCTTCTATATAAACAGATACTTATGAATACAGTTATCGTTTCCGCAGCTAAAAAAGACCACCAGATTCCTTTCATACCAATAAAATATGAAAGAATCCACATAAATGGCAGCAGAAGTATCAGCTGCCTCAGTATATTAATGATCAGACTGAATCCAACTCTCCTGGTTGACTGCATAAACGATGCAGCCATTGTGGCCGCCGCGGCAAATACATAACTTGTACACATAATTTTTAATGCGGGCACTCCAAATGTCATCATTTCATCGGATGCATTGAAAATCCTTAAAATCTGTTCCGGAAATGTCCAAAACAGAATAATGCTGATGCCTGTAAGGCCAATTCCTATTCCTGTTCCATATTTAAATGCCTGACGAAGCCTTGGCATATTTTTTGCACCATAGTTATAACTCATAATCGGAATACATCCTTGTACAAGACCATTTAAAGTCATAATGACAACTTGCTGCAATTTAAAATATGCCCCGAAAAATGCTACCCCAGTCGTGGAATATACAACAAGAAATATATTTGTAAAGTAAATCATAAATGCTCCCAGGGCATTCATGATAAAGGATGGAAATCCGATCACAAAAATTTCTTTTATCATCTGGAAATCAATATGAAAACCTCTTATTTTTAGCCTGACCTTTTGCTTTCGGAAAATAAGTACAATAAAGGCTAAAATCATGGAAAGCGTATACCCGCATACAGTTGACACAGCGGCCCCTTCGATGCCCATTTTAGGAAAATTGAAATAGCCAAATATAAGAATCGGGTCAAGTATAAAGTTCAGGACAACTCCCGCGATCTGAAACCACATGGGACCGATCATATTCCCTGTTCCCTGAAGAATCTTTTGAATACAAATATGTACCATACTGGATACTTCCAAAAAAGCACAGATTCTCATGTAGCGGACAGCTAAATGATATATTTCCGGATCGTCTGTAAAAGATGAAAAAAAAGGTTTTGTTATCACAAGCACAGCACCGGTAACGATGATTCCCATAACAGCTGAAAGCAATATACCATTTGTGACAACACTATTTGCCCTGTCCTGATTCTTTTGCCCAAGATTATCTGCGATTAGTACATTAACGCCGACACCGATCCATATGGACATCGCAATCATCAGGGTTGTGATTGGAAATGCCAGAGACACGGCAGTCAGTTCCTTTTCTCCAATCCATGAGACAAACATACAGTCTACAAAATTATATGTATACTGCATAAACATGGATATGAGCGGAGGTACTGCCATGGATACGATCAACGGAAACATCGGTCGGGTCTCCATCTTGTTCTTATGATTCATAATCCCTCCTTTAAATAAAGTACAAAGTTAGAAAGCCCACCTCTTCTCCCCAACCCCTCACTTTTTGAAATGCTTGACAACTTTTCGTGCCCAGATGCCTTAAAATATAAAAAAGCCGGATATCTTTCGATATCCAGACTGTCTTAGAGTTGCGGGGGCCGGATTTGAACCAACGACCTTCGGGTTATGAGCCCGACGAGCTACCAGACTGCTCCACCCCGCGTTATTAAAGTAAAAAGGCGCCAACCAGATTTGAACTGGTGATCAGGGAGTTGCAGTCCCATGCCTTACCACTTGGCTATGGCGCCATATAATATAGTATATGCAAACGTATCTAATTTATGATACGAAAAAATGACTCCAACGGGATTTGAACCCGTGTTACCGCCGTGAAAGGGCGGTGTCTTA
>OCAS01001544.1_pt1 | contig 10980 bp, 7 predicted proteins | sample 1550751 | NCBI WGS metagenome assembly OCAS01 (sample SAMEA2580301, study PRJEB22360) | human gut metagenome | biome: human gut; feature: human-associated habitat; material: faeces | place: Denmark | collected 2008/2010
ACAGCCCCTCAATATCAACCACACGCTGTAAGCCGGTAATACCTGAAAATCAGCCTATTACCGCCCGCGCCTCCGTTACCGAACGCTCAGGTGACCAGACTGAAGCCCTGCACGCACTCGTAAAGTTTGCGGTCAGTTCCGTCAGTCGGTGGGCAACCGCAGAGTTACGGGCTTCCAGGTCCACAGGAGTGAGTCTATAACGCGTGTGAAAAATCATTTTTTCTGGCGTTGACAGAACACATTACAGGCTGCCACTTACCCGGTGTCCCGCAATACAGCCTTAGTGTTCCGTTATCGGGGATCCGGACGCACCGCAACAACCGGGGAAGTATTTCTGGTTTAGAGCTGTGTCAAGAGGGATTTCTCAGCCCCTCACTCACCGGCTCAGTCTCAGAGCAGGAGCATTAATACGCTCAGTTCATGTCTTATACAGGAATGGGCACAGGGGGAGCTGGCGTGTCACTGCTGATTTTACGCATCAGCGTTCATGTATTTGCACTCTGATACAGAATGCTTCACAGCGCTCTGTTACCGGAGAGATTTACTCTCTTAGCTTACTCTGGCAAATCCTTTACGTTACTCTCTGATGACTTCTTATATTTATAATACCAATCAGACAGCCTTATCCCATCGGTGATATCAGTCTCCTCCTCGCCAGGAACGGGCTGACTCACTGTAACCACCTCCGAAAACAACTCTGCAATTATCAGAACGCTAGTTTTCCCCTTGTCTCACGAAAGTCCTCCCTCCTTTATCGCGCGTGCGTGCGGAAGCATCTTTTCGCAACAACCCCCCGGGATTCCGCTACGGCTCTGCCATCGCAATCCCCCCGTTTATCTCCGGACAGCCACATTCCCGATTATTTTTTACGTTTCTCCCCGGTTGTTATGCCAGTGAAGGTGGCGCGCTGTTTTCATGACCACACCGGCTGGTTTAACAACATCCGGAGGAACATTCTCATGGCTACCCCTGTTTCGCTGATGGATGACCAGATGGTCGACATGGCGTTTATCACTCAACTTACCGGCTTAACCGATAAGTGGTTTTACAAACTCATCAAAGATGGGGGCTTTCCTGCCCCCATCAAAATGGGGCGCAGCTCCCGCTGGCTGAAAAGTGAAGTGGAAGCCTGGCTGCAGGCGCGTATTGCACAGTCCCGTCCGTAATTTCTGACCGTTATCCGTTCACCCGCAGCAGACGTAATCCCCGGCCTGCCGGCGGCATTCTGCTGCCTGTTATATCCCCCGTGAGGAATATGAAAATGAAACAACAGTATCAGACCCGTTACGAACTGCTCCACGAAAGCTACCAGAAATGGCTGACCGGCTTCACCCGGCACGCCGTATCCTGGGGCGTGTGTCATCCGAATATCTACTACTTCCATAATCTGACGCCCGGGTGGGTGTCATTCAATGGTGAAAAACCGGAGATTGCCATCGTACCCCAGAGCCTGCACCGGCTGATTTATGGCCCTGACAAACGGGCCACGCCGCCCCTGGATGATGATCTGATAGTGAATTTATGCACCAGTGAACATCTGCTGGTTCATCATCCGATGCTGGAAGGCATTCTCCTGTCTGAATGTGAACGTCTGAGGCAGCGTTCTCTGGCAAATAAACTGATCAGCCTCTTCCGTCAGTTTGGTGGCACGGAGTTGCGCCTCAAACTGGTCTGGCTTTGCTGGCTTGATTTAATGACCGGAAACTGCCTTGACGACTGGACGGAGAATCTGAAACGGAAATCAGAAAAAGAGCTGGAGGAATGGATCATCAACCGTCAGAAGCAGAGCGCAGCACTGACGGATCTGATGGATCAGTACGTGCTCCTGGCATACCGCACAACGGTTGACGATAAGCGCACCTGATGCCAGTTGTTTCAGGGAAGCTGGTATCCGGGCAGGGTGCCAGGGCTGACTGAACGGCCTGTCTGCCTGCCGTTTCGCTCTCCGTGCGTTCTGTCACACGCTGCACCTGAACGCCGGACTGCGGGCACGCAGACAGGAAAGTCGCAGGCTGGAACTTCTGACCGGCGGGTATCAGTTATATGCCTGTTGATTCATCACCACCACGCAGCTCCTGAGCTTTAGTTCATCACCGATATTCATACATCTGAATATCGGTGATGAAATCCCCATAATAATCAATCATCTAAGTCTGAAGCATAATGGAGAAAAACTGCTCACCGGTTACTTCGCTCTCAGCTTATTGTAGTGATAACCCGAGGTAAAAATACCAGAGACATCAGACAACTTTAAACTGGCTATCTGGGGAAGCAGAACATACATGGTTTTTCCTTCCGGCACGACAGAAAGCCTGAACTGAGATTCAAGAATGTTCAGCAATGCGTTCAGTTTTTTCCTGTTTCTGAACCGGCCCGGGCCACACTGGAGAATATAATTTTTCCTGACACGGGGCGGGCATTCTCCGCGGCACTCCTCAATGAGCCAGTCGAACAGCTCCTCGGCGTCCTTCTGCTGCAGTTCAGATTCATCAGGTAACGCAAATAATTTTTTATATTCATCTGTGTACCACGAACTTATTACGACAGCAGACGTCATGATATCGGCAGAGATTTTCCCTTCACCATAGCTGAAATACTGAAATAACGCTGCAATTCTTGCAATGTTTTCTGTTTTTTTTGAAACATGTCCCCGAAACGGGCTTAAGGGTCCGGAAGGGGATAAATCCTGCTCCAGAACATTATAGTGCTCAATAAATATTTTTTGCGCTTCAGGCGAAAAATGCAGACAATACCGTTCATCCTCACTGGATTTTTCAATACTGCCTCTGGCCAGTTCCATTAATCGTTCATGAAATGCCGTTAATGATCCTCCCGGAATCACAGCTCCGTTAATAAAGCGTTTCCCCTGCGTGGTTGCAGGTTTACTGATAAGACAACGGGCAAGAAAACCACTGTCCCTGGCAACAGAACCTTTTCGCTCCATATATCGGTCAAAAAGACCGGGTTGCACCATGAGGGATAACGTCATTCTGGCATTTTCAATCATCTGTTCGGGTTCATTCTTTCTGTCCAAAGACAATACAGAGCCATCCCACATTTTGTTAATAAAAGGCAACTCAGACAGGGTATATCCATCAAATATAATACCGGCTTCATCTGACATAATACCAACTGAACGCCATTTACCACAAAGCTGATTCTTAATTGCCGCAGTCGTGGCATCATTAAAAATGAATTTATACCTCACAGGTTCTTCCGCACTGTTTTTCTGAAGTACTTCCAGTTGTCTGAGGGTTTCTGACTCATCCGCGCCTTTGCGGAGTTCTTTATTCAGTTTTGACAACAATGCTTTTTTCTGAGCCTTTAAAAGCTCTTCCTTGTTTTTCCAGACAGCCAGTTCACTTTTGTATCTGGAATATAACTGCATCTCCTGCTGGTACAGGGGCTTCATTAATAATTTGTCCACTGCGGTTTTTCGTTCTCCGGACTCGGCAAGCGTCAGGAAAAAAAGAGAGACCGGCCCCCGCAGTGTATTCAGTCTGCAGACATCAATCAGATTCTGGCAGACAAGTGAAACAGCGCCCAGGGCAGACGCTGCCACAAGCCCAAGGGGAGCCTGCGTAATTTGCTGAGCTTCAATAACGGCATCACGAATGAGTGGAGGCAGCGAACTCAGGGGAAACTCATCACAAGGCTGACCGAATGACATAGTAACCTCACTATACACAGATATAAAAGCACTGCAATTCTGGCTATTAATAGCAAAAATAGCAGTCAAATCAATATGAGGTAAAATTTTTTGTTGATTTAATGGTTAAATAATAACCACAGTGTATTTTGCTGCTGAAGAAAGACAAAATGAATCTGTGTGTCCCCTCCTTCCCTTCGGAGCACATCCACTATTCAAATTTTACACAACCACGTACGAACAAAAAGCATCATCCCGGGTATTGCAGATACCGGTTTCCTGCCGGGAAGAATCATAAACAGAACACCGGGAATAACGCCTTCAGGAATCACCCCCCCCTCCTGAAGAAGAATAAAATAAAGAAGACTACAGTTCCTGCACTGAATGCTGAGTACAATATTTTATGGACAGGATGACATTTTTATAAATAACAAAAACCATTTAATACTGATACATCAATAAAATACTTCTTCCCTGCTGACACAGATAAAATGCACCATTTTTTCTTCAAATACTTCTGTATAATCGCCAGCCAATGATGAGAATGGATTAAAATAACACTTCTTCGACAAACACAAAAACAGCCTTCATTTTACATCATCATCCAGTTTCAGTTAACCCCGGACGAGCGACAGTGTTTCAGTACAGGAATTAAAAGCCAGCTTTTGCTCAGTAAAACACACTCAACTAATAATATCTCAGCAGATATTATCCTGACCAGGACACCTCACATTACTGAATTCTCTTCCGACAGTATCACTGCACAAATAAAAAGAACGGGATAAATATTCAGACCGGAAGAATGGTGTCACAAAAGCATTTAATCATTACGCATGACCAGGAAGGGAAACACTTAACCACATGGTATCAACAGATATCATTACGTGTGCACTCTTATAAAAAACACACAGAAGAAGTAAGATAATTATAAACGTAAATTTAATATCTCCCACTGACATCTCCCCCACAATACACTAAAAAATACTCACAGCAGTAAACACAGATACACCTGATAATCATACAGCCGATAAATATTTTCCCCTTTACGGAGAAATCAGCCTGCTGTTTAACAATAACGGCGTATTTTCATGGAAGGAGATCACCCAGTAACGGATAAGTCCTGATCTCCTTCATGTTAATACGCAACAATCCCATCGATTCAAAACAATTTCAGACAGATATTATCTCCGTGAATCCCCCGCCACCTTTCCGGTGCGCGGGGTTTTGTCTTTTTTCACCGGGAATACATGTATGAATCCGTCTGATGCCATTGAGGCAATTGAAAAACCGCTCTCCTCCCTGCCTTACTCACTTTCCCGTCACATCCTGGAACATCTGCGTAAACTCACCAGTCACGAACCCGTGATTGGCATTATGGGTAAAAGCGGGGCCGGTAAATCCTCACTCTGTAATGCACTGTTTCAGGGGGAGGTCACCCCGGTCAGTGATGTTCACGCCGGCACCCGGGAAGTGCAGCGCTTCCGTCTGAGTGGCCATGGTCACAGCATGGTTATCACTGACCTGCCCGGGGTGGGCGAGAGTCGTGACAGGGATGCAGAGTATGAAGCCCTGTACCGTGACATTCTGCCTGAACTGGACCTGGTACTGTGGCTGATTAAAGCCGATGACCGGGCCCTGTCTGTGGATGAGTATTTCTGGCGACACATCCTGCACCGGGGACATCAGCAGGTGCTGTTTGTGGTGACGCAGGCCGACAAAACGGAGCCCTGCCATGAATGGGATATGGCCGGCATTCAGCCTTCTCCCGCACAGGCACAGAACATTCGCGAAAAAACGGAGGCGGTATTCCGTCTGTTCCGGCCCGTACATCCGGTTGTGGCCGTATCGGCCCGCACCGGCTGGGAACTGGATACGCTGGTCAGTGCGCTCATGACAGCGCTTCCCGACCATGCCGCCAGTCCCCTGATGACCCGCCTGCAGGACGAGCTGCGCACGGAATCTGTCCGCGCTCAGGCCCGTGAACAGTTTACCGGTGCGGTGGACCGGATATTTGACACGGCGGAGAGCGTCTGTATTGCCTCTGTTGCATGCACGGTTCTGCGTGCCGTCCGTGACACGGTGGTCTCTGTTGCCCGCGCTGTATGGAACTGGATTTTCTTCTGAACACTCTGCCAGGGGAAATGCCTGATTACATTGCGTTAACCAACTGAAAACATGACACAAACACCTCATACCCCTCCTGTTTCTCTTGCGTGGCCGCCTTGTTATTAATAGAATAAAACGATCGATAAAACAGGTATTGATCGTTACTATCGATCGTTTATAGTGGTTAATGGTCTGCGAAAAGGCAGCTGAATCTCTTCATCATGCAGAACGGAATTGCACACAACGGACTGATACTTCTCTGGCGGATGAGAGAGGGGAAGCATTTATGTCCGGGAAAAACCACTTTATCTGAGCATGCTGTTTTGTACCTGCCGGTATCCACATTTGTGGGTACCGGCTTTTTTATTCACCCTCTGTAAGGAAAAGCTGATGAAACGACATCTGAACACCAGCTACAGGCTGGTATGGAATCACATTACGGGCACCCTGGTGGTGGCCTCCGAACTGGCCCGCTCACGGGGAAAACGCGCTGGTGTGGCGGTTGCGCTGTCTCTTGCTGCTGTCACATCAGTCCCGGCACTGGCTGCTGACAAGGTTGTACAGGCGGGAGAAACCGTGAACGACGGAACACTGACAAATCATGACAACCAGATTGTCCTCGGTACGGCCAACGGAATGACCATCAGTACCGGTCTGGAGTATGGGCCGGATAACGAGGCCAATACCGGCGGACAATGGATACAAAATGGCGGTATCGCCAACAACACTACTGTCACCGGTGGTGGTCTTCAGAGAGTGAATGCCGGAGGAAGCGTTTCAGACACGGTTATCAGTGCCGGAGGCGGACAGAGCCTTCAGGGGCAGGCAGTGAACACCACTCTGAACGGCGGTGAGCAGTGGGTACATGAAGGCGGGATTGCAACGGGTACCGTCATTAATGAGAAGGGCTGGCAGGCCATCAAATCCGGCGCAGTGGCAACCGACACGGTTGTGAATACCGGCGCGGAAGGGGGACCGGATGCGGAAAATGGTGATACCGGGCAGACCGTCTACGGAGATGCCGTACGCACCACCATCAATAAAAATGGTCGTCAGATTGTGGCTGCTGAAGGAACGGCAAATACCACTGTGGTTTATGCCGGCGGCGACCAGACTGTACATGGTCACGCACTGGATACCACGCTGAATGGGGGGTACCAGTATGTGCACAACGGCGGTACGGCGTCTGGCACTGTTGTAAACAGTGACGGCTGGCAGATTGTCAAAAACGGGGGTGTGGCCGGGAATACCACCGTTAATCAGAAGGGCAGACTGCAGGTGGACGCCGGTGGTACAGCCACGAATGTCACCCTGAAGCAGGGCGGCGCACTGGTTACCAGTACGGCTGCAACCGTTACCGGCATAAACCGCCTGGGAGCATTCTCTGTTGTGGAGGGTAAAGCTGATAATGTCGTACTGGAAAATGGCGGACGCCTGGATGTGCTGACCGGACACACAGCCACTAATACCCGCGTGGATGATGGCGGAACGCTGGATGTCCGCAACGGTGGCACCGCCACCACCGTATCCATGGGAAATGGCGGTGTACTGCTGGCCGATTCCGGTGCCGCTGTCAGTGGTACCCGGAGCGACGGAAAGGCATTCAGTATCGGAGGCGGTCAGGCGGATGCCCTGATGCTGGAAAAAGGCAGTTCATTCACGCTGAACGCCGGTGATACGGCCACGGATACCACGGTAAATGGCGGACTGTTCACCGCCAGGGGCGGCACACTGGCGGGCACCACCACGCTGAATAACGGCGCCATACTTACCCTTTCCGGGAAGACGGTGAACAACGATACCCTGACCATCCGTGAAGGCGATGCACTCCTGCAGGGAGGCTCTCTCACCGGTAACGGCAGCGTGGAAAAATCAGGAAGTGGCACACTCACTGTCAGCAACACCACACTCACCCAGAAAGCCGTCAACCTGAATGAAGGCACGCTGACGCTGAACGACAGTACCGTCACCACGGATGTCATTGCTCAGCGCGGTACAGCCCTGAAGCTGACCGGCAGCACTGTGCTGAACGGTGCCATTGACCCCACGAATGTCACTCTCGCCTCTGGTGCCACCTGGAATATTCCCGATAACGCCACGGTGCAGTCGGTGGTGGATGACCTCAGCCATGCCGGACAGATTCATTTCACCTCCACCCGCACAGGGAAGTTCGTACCGGCAACCCTGAAAGTGAAAAACCTGAACGGACAGAATGGCACCATCAGCCTGCGTGTACGCCCGGATATGGCACAGAACAATGCTGACAGACTGGTCATTGACGGTGGCAGGGCAACCGGAAAAACCATCCTGAACCTGGTGAACGCCGGCAACAGTGCGTCGGGGCTGGCGACCAGCGGTAAGGGTATTCAGGTGGTGGAAGCCATTAACGGTGCCACCACGGAGGAAGGGGCCTTTATCCAGGGGAATAAGCTGCAGGCCGGTGCCTTTAACTACTCCCTCAACCGGGACAGTGATGAGAGCTGGTATCTGCGCAGTGAAAATGCTTATCGTGCTGAAGTCCCCCTGTATACATCCATGCTGACACAGGCAATGGACTATGACCGGATTCTGGCAGGCTCCCGCAGCCATCAGACCGGTGTAAACGGTGAAAATAACAGCGTCCGTCTCAGCATTCAGGGCGGTCATCTCGGTCACGATAACAACGGCGGTATTGCCCGTGGAGCCACGCCGGAAAGCAGTGGCAGCTATGGCTTCGTCCGTCTGGAGGGTGACCTGCTGAGAACAGAGGTTGCCGGTATGTCTCTGACGACAGGGGTGTATGGTGCCGCAGGCCATTCTTCCGTTGATGTTAAGGATGATGACGGTTCCCGCGCCGGCACGGTCCGGGATGATGCCGGCAGTCTGGGCGGATACCTGAATCTGGTACACACGTCCTCCGGCCTGTGGGCTGACATTGTGGCACAGGGAACCCGCCACAGCATGAAAGCGTCATCGGACAATAACAACTTCCGCGCCCGGGGCTGGGGCTGGCTGGGCTCACTGGAAACCGGTCTGCCCTTCAGTATCACTGACAACCTGATGCTGGAGCCACAACTGCAGTACACCTGGCAGGGGCTCTCCCTGGATGACGGCCAGGATAACGCCGGTTATGTGAAGTTCGGGCATGGCAGTACACAACATGTGCGTGCCGGCTTCCGTCTGGGCAGCCACAACGATATGACCTTTGGCGAAGGCACCTCATCCCGTGACACCCTGCGCGACAGTACAAAACACCGTGTGAGTGAACTGCCGGTGAACTGGTGGGTACAGCCTTCTGTTATCCGCACTTTCAGCTCCCGGGGTGACATGAGCATGGGTACAGCCGCCGCCGGCAGTAACATGACGTTCTCACCGTCCCGGAATGGCACGTCACTGGACCTGCAGGCCGGACTGGAAGCCCGTGTCCGGGAAAATATCACCCTGGGCGTTCAGGCCGGTTATGCCCACAGCGTCAGCGGCAGCAGCGCTGAAGGTTATAACGGTCAGGCCACGCTGAATGTGACTTTTTGATAATCAGGTCACTCTCCTTCAGGCCCCGGTCATCATGACCGGGGCTTTTTACTTTCAGGGAGCAACAGATATGCCGGGTTGTACATCTCGTTTATTGCCCGAAGGCCCTTTCTCACGCGAACAGGCTGTTGCCGTCAAAACAGCTTACCGCAATGTGTTTACTGAAGATGACCAGGGAACATATTCCCGGCTGGTTATCCGTAATGCTGAAGGTCAGTTGCGCTGGTGATGCCGGAACACAGCTTAATACTCAGCTCGCCAGTTAAGGGCTTCTCAGACAATAAACGTCATTCATTTCATCTGTCAGGCCGCGTCTTCTCCGGGAGACGTGGCTTTTTCATTTATTACACCAGTAAATCTTAACCACCGATAAGGAGCAAATTATGCGACTAGCCAGTCGTTTTGGTTATGCGAACCAGATACGCCGTGACCGTCCGCTGACACACGAAGAACTGATGCACTATGTGCCGGGGATTTTCGGGGAAGATAAACACACGTCCCGAAGCCAGAACTATACGTACATCCCCACCATCACCGTACTGGAAAGCCTGCAGCGGGAAGGCTTTCAGCCATTCTTCGCCTGCCAGACCCGTGTGCGCGACCCGGGCCGCCGGGGATACACAAAACACATGCTGCGTCTGCGGCGGGCCGGAGAGATAAACGGAGAACATGTCCCTGAAATTATTCTGCTCAACTCTCATGACGGTACCTCCAGCTACCAGATGCTGCCGGGTTACTTCAGGTTCGTCTGCCAGAACGGATGCGTCTGTGGTCAGTCTCTGGGGGAAGTGCGTGTTCCGCACCGGGGAAATGTGGTGGACAGAGTCATTGAAGGGGCTTACGAGGTGGTGGGCGTGTTTGACCGGATAGAGGAGAAGCATGATGCCATGCAGTCGCTGGTCCTGTCGCCACCGGCACGCCAGGCGCTGGCACAGGCGGCACTGACTTACCGTTATGGTGACGAACATCAGCCAGTCACCACCGCTGACATTCTGACACCACGACGCAGGGAGGATTACGGTCAGGACCTGTGGAGCGCATATCAGACCATCCAGGAGAATATGCTGAAAGGCGGAATTTCCGGCCGCAGTGCAAAAGGAAAACGTATCCACACCCGTGCCATTCACAACATCGACACCGATATTAAGCTCAACCGCGCATTGTGGGTAATGGCAGAAACGCTGCTGGAGAGCCTGCGCTGATGCAGCATGTCCCTGAAAGCGTGATTCAGGCACCAGAATCACCCGACGCCCCGGAGGCGCTGCCGGGGTGTCGTTCCATTTCTGATGATGACCTGTGCGCCTGGTGTACCCGTCTGCTTTACCGTCCCGGAGAAATCAGTCTGTGCAGACTGAGTATACAGGCAATGGCATCTGGCCATCCGTCTGTGACCGGAACGGTTACGCGTACGGCTGTCCGGAATTTCAGCCGAATATCATTCATCCCTGATATTACCGGGTCATCACGGTCAGTGATGAACGTGATGTTGCCAGCTCCCGACCTTTACTCCCTCTCATTTATTCACATTACAAGGATTTCATACATGAAAACATTGTCTCAGAACACCACCTCTTCGGCCTGTGCACCGGAGACTGACCTGCAAAAACTGGTAGCCACTCCCGTCCCTGATGAACGGCGCATCAGCTTCTGGCCGCAGCACTTTGGCCTCATTCCACAGTGGGTGACCCTGGAGCCCCGTGTCTTCGGCTGGATGG
>OCAS01001551.1_pt1 | contig 10925 bp, 15 predicted proteins | sample 1550751 | NCBI WGS metagenome assembly OCAS01 (sample SAMEA2580301, study PRJEB22360) | human gut metagenome | biome: human gut; feature: human-associated habitat; material: faeces | place: Denmark | collected 2008/2010
GAGGAACTGAACTACCTGGCCTATCGTGTGAAATGGATGGACAGCCAGGACGAGACAGTATTCGGAACCGTGATTGAGATGATGAAACCGGAGACACTCCAAGATATCATAAATCTTTCCTGCAACATGGATAAATTCAAATATCTGCCGGGGGTGAAAACAGAAGCAAAATTAGGAGAATATCTGCTGAAAGGAAACACTGATATGACTATGGAGGAGCAGGCAGCCAGATCTAATTATGAAGGGATTGGAAAAGATTATATAAAAAAACACGGTGGTATGTTTCATGCATTTGGCTATACCAGCGGGATTCAAGAAGAATTGGAGCCCATCTATAGAGGGAAGGAGTTACCGGATCCGAGTTACAAGCAGACTTGTAGTTTTAAAGTATGGATCTATAAAGGGAATCCTTATGATAACTATACATTGACCCTTCCGGCAGCCGAAAACAAAATGGATGCGCTCAAGAGCGCTATGGGAATTTCAAACTGGAGCGAATGTAAACAGTTAGCCATCCAGTGCAGAGTGCCGGCAATGTGGGATGGGCTGCCGGAGTATGGTTCCATAGAGGAGCTGAATGATTTGGTGACACAGTATTGTCAGAGCATAGAGAATCGGCAGGCACCAGTTTTGGAGATGTAAAAGAAAGATATCGAATAAAAATATCAGGTCAGCCAGATTAAAAATGTCTGGCCTTTTTAATAGAGAATAAAATATGAAGGAGGAGTTTCATGCAGATCACAACAGATGAGTTACGCAGGATGACAAATCAGGAGGGACTGATTCTCCAGGGCTGCGGCGGAGACGTGCAGGAGTGGATAGACGGAATCAACGAACTGTTAACACAGGAAGGGATTTTATTGGAGGGAACAGAGTTTAAAAACGTGAAGTCATTTTGTCATAAAGGATTGACCAACCTGCTGTTTCCGTTTGAAGACGTGAAACTCGATATCGGAAAGCTGGCGATTTGGAGGATTAAGAGCCATGAGACATTTGGAGGCACATGGCTGTCTGGTTATGTTCTGAATCGGTTGGGAGGTTTTCTGGAGGAAGCGCCTGCACAAAAGGCAGAGGAAATTCAGCAGGCGGGAGAAGATCCGTCTCATCCTACAGGGGAAGCCGAGGAAGCTGGTCTGGGCGGAATGTTAATGAAGCAGTAAATACGCGGAGCACAAATTGATTCGATTCTGCAAAGTCAATCATTCAAGGAAGGATGGTGAGTCATAAATTGAAAGATTATACAGTGAACACAGCTATAACCTTTTATACTGGATTTGATGACAGGGAGAATAACTGCCTGATGTATGAAGGGATGAAGGAAAAGATTAAAAATGATATCCAGACAGCATTCTTGAAGGATGAAAACCTTAAAGGGTATATCACCAGCGATTTGACACTGCGGTTTCTGGACGGCTACAAGGTAAGGGTGGAGTATGAGTTTTCCTGTTACGATGAAAATGAACAGGAGGCGGAAGGATTTTCCAACTACTGTGTGAAAGGTGTCCAGAGTAGTCTGGAAGAACTGGGGTACCGTATGGAATGTGTCAGTTCAAAAGCAGAAGAGATGGATATGGGGTGGCTGGATGAATTGGAATCCATGGTGTTCCGTTAGAGAGAAGAGCTGGAAATATAATCAGCCAAACTTAGATTGGAACGTGCTGACAGCCGGTGAGATCGTGGAACCGCAGTTATGTCTTTTAGAATAAAGGCATAGCTGTTTTTTTATGTCAAAATCCCACCGATTTGAAAGGAAGGACTGAGAACCATGACTGTAAGATTTATGAAAGGAACGTCAATCGCAGAGCTGGAGCGGGAAATGCAGCAGGTGCCGGGCTTTGTGCCACGTAAAAGCGGTGTTATCCGGAGCCGGCAGGCTGGAGAGACAGCCAGAGCTGGAAGCTGCCGGTATATCAATGTCTGGAGAACAGGAAAAGAACAGGGTATGGACAGCCGTCTGTATGCCGTGGAGGATGGGGAAATGCCCCCGGCATTTTATCAGATCTTACTCAGCCTGTTGACAGAGGAGCTGCCGGGATCGGCTCTGACGATCCGGGTAGGTAAGCTCCAGGAGGAAGGAGAGGCGGGGGTTATGTTTTTTAAAAGTGAGGAACACAGACGGCGATTCCGTGCGCTCATGCGCTGCGGTTTATATCCGGGGCTTGTGACAGAACCGGGCTTTGCAGCGGCCGTGTTTTTGTTGAGCAGCGATGAGAGACTCTGGGAAAAGGCCGGACCATTTGTGCAGGAGCGGACGATTGACTACGGCCGCTTCCGCCTTCACGGGGCAGATTTGGATAGCTATGCAACATTCTGTGTGGCGAAGGAATTATGTACTGGGAAACCATATGTGTCTTTAGCGGAATTAGGGGATCCGGAGCTGTTCCATGACGGGCTGCTGCGTCTGATTGTCCATGCAATCTTAATCAGCCGGCACGGAATAGAAACTGTTTTGAATGAGGAGGGAGCAGGATGTTAGCAATCCGGATTGGTTTTGAGGATACTATTTCAGAACAAATCGTACTTCCCATGTCATCTACGGATGAAGAGGCTGTAAAGAAGATATTGGCTGCAGGGAGAGCAGAAAATCAGCCTGTGGCCATCCTTACTCTGGTTTCACCGGTTCAGCCGCTGGCGGATCGGATCACAGGAATGGATTACGGGGAGGAACAGATACGGAAGGAACTGGGTTTCCTGGAATCGCGGCTGCGGCATATGACAAGGAAGGAGCAGGATGTTTTTTCCGTGGCGCTTAGATTGGAGGAGCCGGGAACGCTGAAAGAAATCATCAATCTTTCCTACAACCTGGATTCCTACGATCTGTTGGAGGATATCAGCGATCCGGGACGAGTTGCGGCAGAGCTGTTACGCAGGGGAAAACAGCTCGAGATTCCAGAGGAGCTGTACCCCATGTTGGACGTTGAACGCATCCGGGATTCTTACTTTGCAGATCACAAGGGGGATTATTGCCCGAGTGGTCTTGTATTAAAGCGTGAGGATGGTGTTTTTATGGAGGTTTATCAAGACACGTTTCCAGATCCCGGGTATGATAAAAATTCCCTTTTCCTGCTGCATCTGCGCCGCTCCTCACGAAATGGTATGGTAAATTTTTCTCTGGCGGTGCCGGCAGAAGAAGAGAGGATGGAACTGGCAAAAAAAGAGATGGGGATCCAGGAGTTTTCTGAATGTCAATGGAATCAGTATGGAGGACCGCTTGATGAGCTGCGTGATTATCTTCCGGTAGGGAGTAAGATAGAAAAGCTGAATTACCTGGCCTGGGTATTAAAGAAACAGGTACTGGATGGAACCGAACAGACCATAGAGAAACTGAAGGCGGTGCTAACCGCGGAGTGCCCCCGCGACTTAAATGAGGCTGCAGTGGTTGTAAGCGACTTAAGCCGTTACGAAATCCAAACAGACTTTGAAAAGCCGGAGAATTATGCCAGATGGAGGATTCAGAATGACGATGCGCTCCATATTTCCAAGTTTTTTGAAGCATATCTGGATTGGAACGCCCTGGGTAGAGCGCTGATGAAACGGGATGGGGTAAGATGGTCCGAGCAGGGGACTGTGTTATGTGATGTGTGGTACTGCAAGGAATTAAGTGATGAATGTTCGATCACCAGGCTATTCAGCCCGCTGCAGGCAGAACTGGTGGATGAAGATGAGTATTCCTCCACTCTCTCCTCTGTTGGGTTGATTGCTTATGAGGATCATATCCGAAAGGCGATTGCTGAAGATTATGTTTTAACAACGGAAAAAGGCCTCGGAGATTATCTTGATAATCAGCTCTTAAAGCGAAGGATCATCAGTATGCGTCCAACTGTGGAGCGCTATCAATATAATCTCTGGGGAGTGCTGGAAATCAAGAGCCATGGGGAGTTGAATCCGGAAGAACTGGAGGTACTCAAACGGGAATGGGCTGGACAGGCTTATGACGGCTGGGGAGAAGGCTTTTCACAGGACGGCATTGCGTGTGAATCGGACTGCGAACTGTATGTTTATTTTGGTCATTCTAAATTCAGTGTACAGACGGAGCAGGAACTCAAAGGGATTGTCCAGGCGCAGGAGCTGACAGGTATGGAAGGAATGGGAGGCATCTCGTAGAAAGCAGGGGTAGGAGCAGTTAAGCAATTGCGTGAACCTTATAAAGGAAGGAAGGAGGCGAGCGGAGATTGATGCATTATGAGCGCGTCCGTTGGGACTTGGTTCAGGCTGAAAATACGATAAAAATGGAATTAAAATCAACAAGCGATTCGGAAACAGAAAAAAGAGCGTTAGAGGAATCCCCTGAGTTGATACGACAGGCAGCGGAGAAGTGCCAAGTGGTTCAGGCGGAGGCCGTCCGGGCGGCATTTTCGCAGGGAATGAACATGGAGTGATACGCGCAGGAGGGATACAAAAGGAGAGGAGGATGAGAGGCATGAGAAAACCGATGCAGGTATGGATTTATGCCTGCCAGTTTGCAGATGATCCCGCCTATCAGGGAAGTGCCCTTTCTCTGCCGGCTCACCATGAGGCGGTGCGGGATGCCTTTCAGAGAGCCAGGGTCAAGGAAGGAGAGCCCTATCTTTTGGAGCGCGGCGGGGGCTGGCTGGGATTTACCGAATCCGTTCTGGAGCGCTGCAATCATACGCTGGAGGAATTGAATTTGTTAGCCTATAAGCTGATACAAATGACAGAGCGGCAGATCGAGGTTTATGAAGGTGTACTAAAGTCTCTTCCGGAACGAAACATGAAACAGGTTATCAATGGTCTATATAACTTGGAGCGGTTTGAGTTCCTTTCAGGGATCCGATGCGACAATGACATCGGGGAGATGACCATTGATAATGATCTGGATCCACTTCTAAAAAACCTGCCGGGAGATATTTACCCGCTTTTAGATACCGAAAAGGTTGGCGCTTATATAAGGGAAAAAGAAAACGGCGTGTTCACATCCAAAGGATACTGTTATCGTGTTTCGGATCAGTGGCGGGAAGTCTATGACGGGAAGCAGCTCCCGGAACAGGTAGAGATTCCTCAATCCCTGTTCTCCCTGTATCTTGTTCCAGAGGGAACAGAAGCGGAGACTTTAGAAGTGGGTGTCTGGCTGGAACTTCCGTATGATGAAGCAGCAAAACTCCAGGTGTTAGAGAGTTTGGGACTGGAATCATTCGAGCATTGCAGGATCGCCAACGTGCGTTCTGCCGCCCCGCTGTTTGAACAGTTAACAGGGCAGGATCATGACATAGACCGGTGGAACGGCCTGGCTAAGAAGCTATCGTCCATGACAGAGAAGGAACTGTTGAAATACAAGGCGGTAGCTGCGTTTGAAAGCTGTTCCAGCATAGAGCAGGCCACCGGGCTTACAAATATGCTGGATCAGTATGAGTTTGATCCGGTGCAGGTGACTTATGCCACTTACGGCAGGGAATGTCTGGAGCAGATGGGAGCGGACCTGGATGCACAGGCATTCCGGAGGTTTGATTTTGAAGGTTACGGAAAAGAACTGTATGCACAGACAGGAAGGAAGCTCACGGCCTATGGGGCGGTCTCAAAGGAGCCCTGCCAGGAGGAAGTACAGTCGGAGGACCTTTCTACGATGACGCAGGGAATGGGATAGAGGAGGCGAGAAAGTATCAACAGTTTTATATCTTGGGTGGGCGGCAAAAAAGCACTGCGGAACACGGTGTATGAATTGTCCCCGGCCAGTTTTGAGCGCTATATTGAGGTATTCGGAGGCGGAGGCTGGGTGATGTTCGGGAGGCCGCCGGACCCAAAGGTGATGGAAGTCTACAATGATTTCAATTCCAATCTGACCAATTTATATGCCTGTGTGAAGAATCACACCATGGAATTTTTACGCCAGCTGGGCTTTCTGCCTTTGAATGGGAGAGATGAATTCCTCGTACTGCGGAGATTCCTGGAGGGACAGGAGTTTAGTGGGACCTTCCTGGCACAGGAACTGGAACTGGCAATGCATAACCTGCCGCCCCTGGAATTCGAGGAACTGCGTTCTCTCCTTCTGGAACGTGCGTCACCGGGGGATGTCCAGAGGGCGGCAGCCTTTTACAAAGTAATCCGGTACAGCTATGGAAGCGGCTGCACATCCTTTGGCTGCCAGCCCTTTGATGTGAGGAAGACGTTTCAATTGATCTGGCAGGCGGCGGACCGTCTGGCTAATACGGTCATCGAGAATAAAGACTTTGAGGCGCTCATCCGGCAGTACGACCGGGAGAACGCCTTTCTTTATTGCGACCCGCCCTATTTCATGACAGAGGATCACTATGAGGTGGAGTTTCCAAGACAGGACCATGTGAGGCTTCGGGATACCCTGGCGGGCTGTCAGGGAAAATGGATGGTCAGCTATAACGATTGTGAGTATATCCGCGAATTATATGAGGGCTGCCACATCACGGCGGTCAGACGGATCAATAACCTGGCCCAGCGTTATGACAGGGGCTGTGAATTTCCGGAGGTGATCATCACCAACTATGATCCCCAGGAACGGAAGAAACGGGGCCCCCAGCAGATGGATCTGTTTTCTGCCGGGCTGCTGGGAGGTGAGATGGAAGATGGATGGAACTGAGAAGCTCTGGTGGGCAAAGCGCCGGCTGGAGGAAGAGACAGAAGGAAAACAGCGACTGGTCACTGGGACCGGGGGACACCTCTTAGTGAAGGTGGATGACGGCTGCCTGGCTGCTTGTTACTTTGCTATGGTCAGGAATCAGAAAACCGAGCAGTATCACGCGGACGTAAAGGGTTATCTGCGGACATTTAGCGGGTACTGCAATGGAACACGGCTAGAGCAGCTGTCGGAGGAAATAAGCGGGCTGGCGGCGCTTGTGAAGGAACTGGAAGCCGCGCAGCTCTGCGTGAGTGAGGAGGAGCTTTGCCGATTTTGTTATGAAGTGGAAACACAGGAAACAGCACAAGGAGAGGATAGGGAGGCGTAATGAGAAACGTGAAAATCAATGGGAGAGTGGCGGAGGATGGAAGCATCATCCTGCCGCCAGGAGTATTGGAAAGCATGTGTCTGAAACCGGGGAACCTGGTAGCGTTGGAATTTGCCCCAGCCAGTCCCGTAAAAGAGGCTAATGGTTATGGGCCGCGGTTTCAGGTAGAAACGGGTATCTGTGAGACGGATATCATTCCCGATGAGGAGGAAGCGGCGCTGGTGGTACCCCATGATTTATTAAATGATGCCCAGATCCCAATGGACGCAGGGCTGGTAGTACAGACCATTCCGGGAGCCATCTTAATCGGTGATACGGATCCCATGGCGGCGGCTCATGCACCGCTTCTGGAGCTTCTGTCCCTGTTTGGGATATCCAAGGAGGAAGCGTACAAGGCAATCGAAGAAGGAGGATACTATGATGAGTAAGCCGGTTTATAAGGTGATGGACAGTAAGGGAAGAGTGCTGATTCCAAGGGAGCTGCGTCTGGCGGCCGGTATGTGCGGCGGGGATATCCTGGCCCTTGAACTTGAGGAAGGGAAGGTGTCGGTCCGTAAGGTAGAGATTGTGGAGGTGGGGGACCAGTCACCGGAAGCGGTAGAAGCATATGTCCGCGCCGCCATTAAAACCATGCCGGATGCGGTCCGTTTAAGCCTGATCTCCGACCTGTCCGGGCTGGTTCGGGAGAAGGAGGGGCGCAATGTCGGATAATCGGATTTTTACAGACGGAGATTGTGTGGAGACAGGAAGCGGCTGTTCTCTAAAAGGGAAGGTGATTGTCCTGAAAGAATCTGCACTGGAGGGTGGCTTTGGCCGGCAGCTTTATTACTGCACTGGCGGGAATGGAGCCAATGCGAATGCCCTGGGAAAGTCTGTGTTTCTGGTAAACTTGAAGAACGGTGAATTTGAACGCTGTGCCCGGGAGCATGTGCTTGGGGTGTTAAAGCCGGAATTGCTGTCGGATGAGGAGAAGCTGCAGTTCTCTCAGATTCGCCCGCCCGGGGCCCTGCCGTTGGAGAACCATGAACCACAGTACAGCGGATACAGCTTCCTGGAGGATGGAAGGTATGCGGCCGGGGTATGGCTCTGTAATGAAAAGGAAGCTATGGAATATGTAGAAATGCAGAAACCATATCAGCACCGGATTATGCTCTGTGACCGAAATGATTTCTGTGTCTGGGAGGTGCGGTGCGGCATGCAGGTTTACCCTCCACAGAAAGAGTTGGATCAGATGCATCAGGGCTTGGAAGACAATCCGGGACTTGTGCAGATGTAGAGGGAGGATTTGCGATTTAGCTGGGTGGACATCCCATGGTTTTGTCAGGTCTGTTGCAGATTTCACCTTAATGTTTGTTGGATTCTGTGAATCGCTTTCTGTCGTACAGCATGGTATGGTGTTGAGCTGACACAGTAGATAAAAGCAGGAAAGTGAGGGGAGCGGATGTCTCAATACGTGGATAAAATGAACCTTCCTCAGTACAGGTATTACAACAACATGCTGGGGAACGAGGAGGAACGAAAAGAACTGATCAGCGACCTGCTGACGGCAGAAATGATACTGGAGAGAGGAAATAAGAAGGAGCGGAGTCAGGCCTTAATAACGCTGGCAACCAAGAAAAGACGTCTGGCGGATTTCATTTACAGCCAGGAGGAGGACAGGAAACGCTGCCTGAAGGAGCTGACAGGGCGGGACATGAAGCAGTTTCGGAAGCGCCTGGACCATTACCTGGATATGCTGCTCATGATCCCATTCTTTCAAGGACAGTCCGAGAAGAAGCGGCGATATGTGGATGAAATGTCTATCTCATCTATTCCGCCTGAGCAGAGAAGCCGCCGCTTTCAATACGATGTGGAGAAAGGGAAATATTATACCGACTTTGATTGTGTTCCTAAGCTGTTGCTGATCAATGAGCGGCTGTATGAAGAATACGGGTATTATGAGATGACCGAAACAGACCGGGAGAACCTGGACCGGCTGGTGGCAGATGATGTACATTACATCATTAACATCCAGGGAAGCAGTGGTGTAGATTGTGCCTATCTGGTGGAGAAGGATGAGGGGCTCTGCATTAAGCAATTGAACCGGATTACAGGGAGCAGGAAAATTTCTATTCAAAACCTAATCGGAAAGGTGGAAGGTGTAACAGCCGTGTTATTAAGCCTTTTAGATTATTTGCAGGAAATGGAACTGGCGGAGCAGAGACGGCGCAAGTATCTGGAAGAACATCCCAGAAAGTCAGAGTATGGGGGAAAGGCGATTCAAAGTCAGCGGTTTGTAGACAAAAACAGTATCAAGGTGTTCGATATGAAACAGGAAGGAGCAGCCCAGGATTCCATCGGAGCTGTTTATTTTTTTAGTAAGAAGAACAGTGGGAGAGGCGGATTTAGAAGAACGGGATATGAAATGCTGCCCCATACCAGGAGAGGACATTACCGGAAATACAAGAATGGGAAAACCGTCTATGTAAAGCCAGCCATCATCCATAAGGAGAAATATGAGGGGATCCAGTCAGCCCACCGGATGAACCAGTCCGATGGAAAAAGGCATATGAAGCAGGGGGAAGCGGAGGAAGGTGTTTTCTCACAGGGAATGAGCATGTAATATGTATCAGGAGGGATTGAAAATGCGGCATGCATTTCGGGCGAGGGATGCCCCAAACGGAAGCAGAGAGGGCCGGAGAAGACGCTGCAGGCTTCGGGAAAGAGAATGAAACAGTAGAAGGGAGTGAACGCTCCATGCGTGGGATTCGAGTGGAAAACGGGCGGATTATATACTTTGGAAACCCGGCCGGATACATCGCCGGGAGCCAGGCGGTGGTGGATCCAATCTTTAAGGGAAAGGAGCTGGAAGCCTATCTGGAACGACAGGGCGGGATTGAGGCCGTGGTATGGAAGGGCGGCGTATATGACCGACTGATGAATGGACAGACGGAGACCCAGGGAGGCGAGCCCTTGAAGAACTGCCGGATCTGGCAGCTGAAACCGGATGTTAATGTCTATATGAAATTCATTGGCTATGATGTGCTGGTCGGGAAATTTGGGGAACCGGAACCGCAGAATTACCGAATGGTATATGACGGAGAAATTGAAACCAATGAATTGGAGCGAATCTGTGAAAAATTCGATGGCGGGCAGGAAATTCCGGGCTATACGGGACATCACCTTACCGTGTCAGATGTGATTGAGTTATATGATGAGGAATCCAGTGAATTTTATTACGTGGACCATACGGATTTTAAACCAGTTGCATTTGGGGGACCGGAGCCGGTCCAGTGCCAGATGCTTCAGTTGTAACGGAAACCAGGCAGCGAAAGGCTGCCTTTTATCATGTGAGGAGGAGCAATCTATGAGAAAAGGAATTGAGCGTGTAAAACATGCGGCAGAGTGGAAGATGTGGAAGGTGCGGGCAGTTCTTGCAGACCGTTCCGGTGAAAATTTCATTGATAGCGCTATCAAGATCTTGATGGCTGTGGTGATCGGCGCTTTGCTGCTGGCCGGTCTGTACGCATTATTCTCTGAAAACGTGTTACCAACTTTGTCCCGCCGTATTACCGAGATGTTCAACTATGCCGGCTAACAGAAAACGCAGAAAGAAAAAGAAAGAAGGAGGAACATTATATGCCTACTGTAGACGTAAGAATTACATCCATGTACCCGCCCGGAGAGGTGGGAAGTATCCGGGGATATGCATCTGCCACCATCGAGGGCTGTCTTGGAATCCGGGGAATCAAAGTAGTGGAGGGAGGAGAGCGTGGACTCTTTGTTTCCATGCCCAGCCGGAAGACAACGGAAGGATATAAGGAAGTGTGTTTCCCGGTAACGGCGGAGTTTAGGGAACAGCTCCACAATGCAGTGTTATCGGCCTACCAGCAGGCGCTGGAACAGTCTGTGGCCCAGCAGACAGGCGCTCCCCAGCCGGAAACAACGGAACAGGCAGGGGACCAGCCGGGTCTGCAGATGTAGGGTGCAGGGAATCCTGTTTCTTTTTCT
>OCAS01001568.1_pt1 | contig 10792 bp, 10 predicted proteins | sample 1550751 | NCBI WGS metagenome assembly OCAS01 (sample SAMEA2580301, study PRJEB22360) | human gut metagenome | biome: human gut; feature: human-associated habitat; material: faeces | place: Denmark | collected 2008/2010
TGAGGAATGCCGCATGAACAGAGAAGAACCTCTCATGTATTCCCAGTTCTGCTATTACATCCAAAAGGATGAGGAAAAGCGCAGAGCAACCATGCATATCCAGCGCAAACCCGGTGAACAGATCGAAGTTGACTGGGCGGGAGATCCTGCCCACATCATTGATCCGGATACCGGCGAGATCACAGACGCATGGGTTTTTGTAGGAGTTTTGACCTACAGCCAGTATGCATTTGTAAAGGCATACATGGATGAAAAGACAAACAATTGGATTAAAGCACACATCCAGATGTTTGAGTTTTTCGGTGGTGTTACACCAATGCTGGTTTCCGATAACTGCACAACTGCAGTAAATCATGCAAAGAGCGACTGGTATACCACTGCTTTGAATAGCACATATCATGAGATGGCAGAGCACTATAATCTAGCCATTGTTCCGGCAAGAGTCCGGAAACCCAAGGATAAACCGAATGTTGAAGGATCTGTTGGAAAAATATCCACATGGATCACAGCAGCCCTTCGAAACGAACAGTTTTTCTCTTTGTCAGAGTTAAATGCAGCAGTCAGAGAAAAGCTGGATGTCTATAACGCTCGTAAATTCCAGAAAAAGGAATGCAGCAGGCTGAGTTTATTTCTTGGGGAAGAAATGCCATTACTGGCTCCGTTGCCTGCTACACCCTTTGAACTTGCCGAGTGGAAACAAGCCACTGTGCAGTTCAACTATCACATCGCAGTAGAGAAGATATTCTACTCCGTGCCTTATCAGTATATCAAAAATAAGGTCGATGTGCGTATAACAGATACAACGATTGAAATTTTTTATAATCACAAACGAATCGCCTCCCACCGCAGGCTCTATGGCCGAAGCGGTCAGTATTCCACTGTTACGGAACATATGCCGCAGGATCACCAGAAATATCTGGAATGGAACGGCGACCGTTTCCGCAGATGGGCAGATTCGATTGGAATTAACACAAGTAAGGTTGTCGATGGAATCCTTACCTCCGGCAGGGTTGAACAGCAGTCCTACAGAAGCTGTATGGGGCTGCTGAGGCTGGCAGAAAAGCATTCGCCAGCAAAACTGGAACAGGCATGCACAAAGGCACTCACCTATTCTGGAAGACCCAGCTACAAAAGTATCAATAACCTGCTGGCTGCCATGAAGGATGAATCTGATTCCTCATCAGATGATACCGTTACATCTAAGGCGGAAGCAAAACCACATGGCATTACAAGAGGTGCCAGATACTATGGAGGTAAAAAATCATGACAAATCAAAGTACACTTGATAAACTTATTGAAATGCGTCTTACTTCCATGGCAGATGCATTCCGTATCCAGATGGATGACAGCAGCATGAAGGAAGTTCCGTTTGAGGACCGTTTTGGTATGCTGGTCGATGTTGAATACAGCAGCCGCAGAAATAACCGGCTGAAAAGGCTGATTCGTTCAGCAGAACTGGAACAGCCCGATGCAAGTATAGCAGCGATTGACTACCAGTCCGGTCGCAAACTGAATAAAACACTTATCAGCAGACTGGCAACCTGTGAGTACATCACCGAATACCGCAACATCTTTATTACCGGAGCAACCGGAAGCGGTAAAACCTACATGGCCTGTGCCTTTGGTATGGAAGCCTGTAAGCATTACTATTCGGTAAAGTATGTACGCCTTCCTGATTTATTACTGGACTTACAGGCAGCCAGAGATAGTGGCGCATTTGCTGCCACTCTAAAAAAATACACCAAGCCAGTACTGCTGATTATCGACGAATGGCTATTGCTGAAACTCACAGAAGCGGAAGCCAGAAACCTGTTTGAACTAATCCATAAGAGACGGAAAAAATCCTCTACGATTTTTTGCTCTCAGTTCCATGAAAGTGAGTGGTATCAGCAGATCTGTGGTGGTGAAAGCACCCTTGCAGATGCCATCATGGATCGTATATCCTACGATTCATACAAAATCGATATTGAAAGCATTGATCCGACCAAAGATCTCTCGATGAGGGAAGTATATGGTCTGGATCCAGCACAATCTAAGTAACGAAAACAGGTGGCTCCGTTAGTCCGGACAGGTGGCTCTCGCCACACCGGACTGGCGGCTCCGCCGCACCGTAATAATCATCAAACGGTTCCGGACGCGGATACTCCACTGTACATCATAGGATAAAATGGTCGGTAATGCGGAGGCTTATTTGGCATGCCCAAAATCAGTAAAACCTGGAACTAAACATAAAAAGAGCCCTTTTCATAGAATTGGGGCGGGATTTTAACAAATCCCACCCCAACTATTGACAAAGAGCCTTTTCAAACTATCCGGCGCTATCCCCGTCCCCACCAAGAAAGAAACTTATCCATCTCTATTCCTTTAAAAGCACAACACCATTTTCCCCAAATAATTCGGCAACCCCGCCTAGAATCAACCTATCCGCACCAGCAACGCCACTGTTTCAACATGCCATGAGGTACCAATAAAGATGCACAACTCTCGGATAAATTTAATTCCTGTTTAGATTTAATCACTCTTAAATATCATTTGTTTTTATAGATAATTTCGCCTTTTTTTGCAAATTTTCTTATTCCTTTGTTATCCTGTGGGAAAACCACCAATTTCTCAATATTGCCCCGTTCTGCTAGTTTGAAAACATCTCTTGCAATCTTCAATGCATGTTTAGGATTTGTTGTAGGAAAAACATTTACATCCGTCACATTCCTCGGCAAATTTCTTACCTCATCAACAATCTTTGCTATAAACTGTGGGCTATAATATCTGGATACATCTGGACGCACACGATTAATTGTAATTGTTGATAATCTTCGTTTTATGCTCGGCAACTGTTGGTTTTCAATAGGATATGTATCTGCAAGAACTAAATTCACTTCATTTGATACCTGCTCAAAATTTGCTTTTTTAATTTCTATTTCTTCATCTTCTATTACCGGGTAATCATCATTTTCCTCCACACTATACTTTGGAAAGGTATCATTTAACACCAACTTGAATTGTAAATATGGCGGAACTAATTTCAAATTACAAGTTTCATATCCCAGAACTTTCGCACAAAACCAGTACCAAAGATAGGGGTAATTGTGATAAACATTTTTGGTATTAAAAATCTTTTCTTTATTAAATTTCCGAATTTTCAATAATGCAATAACCATTAATACAATTCCAATAACCTGATTCCCAGCATTCAATAAAAAGTAGTATTTTATATTATCAAAATTTATAGATGTATCTTTTAAACATAATTCTATTATTCCTGTAGCATTAATTATAGATGGTATAAAAAAAGCCATTACCAGAACAATAATTTCTACTATGGAACGAGCACTCTCCTGCAACTTTTTAAATAATTGTTTCATTTTCTTTCAGAATTCCTTTCCAATCTATACTACATATTTTGGTGATTTTCTTTTGAACAGCATTATATTCCCAGATACCCACTTCCTGAATTCCAGCAATAATGTGATATTGAATACCACCCTTCATTTCCTTTCCGATTTTTTTCCAATTATTTGAATCTATAAATGAATATTGAGGAATATTTTCCGGGTGTGTATGCCATTCACCCATATAACCATACGCCCCCTCATTTTCTTCATATAACTTTTTAAAAAATTCGAGGTGTCTTTTATCTTTGCGCAAAAATCTACTTCTACTTCTTTGATCTGCGGCCATTGGCTCTGTAATAAACTCAATAATCAAATTTGAATTGCCACAATTCTCTCGTCCTATTAAAATGCCTCCAGCTTCGCAAGATTTCTGCTCACTTTGTACATATTTCTGCATGACTTGAAATGTATTATTACAGAATTTTATCTTTCTGCCTCCATATTCAATTACCATACTTTTCTCCACAAAATTCACATTTCGGTTGAGCAAAGAGTTTTCCGTTGCATTCCACGATGCTGTCTTTTTGATTCAAATATTTATTCGAAACTTGTAACCCGGCTCTCTTAAAATGATAATCGTCGCCCTTTGCTGAAATAATTACATTATCGGAATATCTGCCCTCAAATATCTTTTTTACAGTATCAACACACATCCCGGCTGTTTTAAGGGATATAGTAGAACCATAAGGTATAAAAGAACTTCCACAACCTGCAACTTTTTGAACAACCTTTTGTCCTTGCCGACAATAGGATGTACGATCATATAACTCCCCAGTATCTTCATCTCGTCCAATAAAACACTCATAGCATCCGGCATTCCCATATTCAATGTATGCCACATGATTTCCAATCCCTAATACCTCATTCCATGCATAAACAACCGGTATCGCCAACTTATTTGACATCACATACTGATTAATCCATCTATTGACATTATGATTACCCGTCGCAGATATAATCAAATCATATTCGTCAAATTCGATATTTCCCTCCTGTACTGCCTCCTCTATCTTTTCTGGCAATGATGAAATTTTCAAATCCGAAATATTTTTTTCGAGATAGTTCTGCAAAGCTACGCATTTATATTGCCCTACATATTCTAACCCAAGCAAATGCCTAAAAACATTAATCTCGTACAAATGATCCGCATCAAGCAACATCATCTTTTCAATTCCTGCCTTTACTAACTCATTGGCAATATAACCACCCAGAGAACCGCATCCTATTAATAAAGCTTTTTTGTCCGCCAGGATGTTAGTAACTTCATTTGAACGAGTCATTAAATACTGTTTATCAATTCTGTCAATTAGAATCGGCGTAATCTGATTCACTAATTGTAATCTACACACAGCATTTTCAAAAGAAAGCATACACTTTTCAAGCAAAAATCCCAAAACCGTGCTTACTCCATTTGGTTGCTGCACTTCAAAAATCATTAGTTTATCACTACTTATTTTTGAACTAATTGCTTGAAGCTCCTTCGCATCTACATATTCTAATATGCTTTGGAAAAATTCTTTTATATCTACACATCGTGCATCTGGAGGAAACAAAAAATCGTCTACTTTTATATTTATATAAACTGCATTTCTTATGCTGACCTTATCATCTTCTTTATAATAATGTTTCAACTTTTGAGGTTCTTGGGAAACATATATTTTATCACTCTTTACCCTCTGTATATATTTAGCATATGTCTCTTTTTTATATCTTTTTGCCGTTTTTGTAAAATATTTTACAATACTCATATTTTGAATTCCCGACACATCAACTTTTGCTAAGCGAATAGATGGTAATTGCAGCCAATATGACTCAAATTCCTCTATAAAGTCTTCCTTATTTGTGCCTGCCAATCCATCTTCGATAATTTCTTTTGCCCTCTCAATCGACTGCAAGATGATTCCACACAGATTCTGATCTATCAAAATACCTTCTGTTTCAAACAGACAAAATTTCCCCCTTATATCTACATGGGGTATAAAGGGGAAAGTCAAATGATGCGAAATATAAATATCAATCAGTGTCCTTTGCCAGTTTTGCGGAACAGCAATCACAATAGGAACAACTTGTTCCGCAACTGACAAATCACATTCAATTATTTTCTGATATTCTCCGTCTCTAAACATTGTTATATCAACAAATTTCACATTATGAAGATCAGCACAAGCATACAAGGCTTTTTCAATAACATTTAAATCCATAAAAATCATACTCCTGAAGAACTTGAAGACGGTATATAATTCATCTGCTTTTTAGAGGCATCCTTTGTCTCTGGAACTTTGAAATCGTCACCAAAAATTTTGTTCAACAGCTTACACTGCTCAACTTCATCAACCTCTTTTTTAACCGCTTCCAAATCACTGACCAGCTTGTCAATTTTGTCCTTAAAATCAGTCATATAAATGTCTGTCATTTTCTTGAAAACATCCGTATCAGCCTCAAAGTTTAAAGAAAACGGCAAAGGATATTTTATACGATACAATAATCTGCCATTCTCTGATAGTCCCTGGAAAGTAAACAGGTTCTGAATCTCTTTGACGAATCCTATAAGTGCCTCCAAATCATTATATTTCCATTTTGCTTCCAGATAATCATAAGTTCTGGATACTTCAAATTTATCAGCTGCAATCAATGTAATACCAATGCTCGGGGGTTCAGCATTTCCTAAACTGTTAAATTTAAGATTCTTCCATCTCTTCATATATCGTATCACACGGCGATATTGCTCTCTTTCTTCGCTATCAGCTTCATATTTATCATTAATGTAATCAACCAGTCCTTTGGGATCTGATTTCTCCCAACATATTTCTTCCGGTGTGCTGTCCTTTCCTCTTGCCAGATACAATTGACTGTCTGTATCATCCTTATCCTCATAAGTGTAAACAACCAAATCCACATGATATGCTGCTTCACCGTCCTTCTTATATGTAACCGTTACGCAAGGTTTTTTTACCTTGGCTCCGTACTCGGTATGACTCTGCAAAATATCATAAATTGTATTTTTCAACTCAGTTGGATCCTCATAATCTTCTTTATTAACCTTAAATCTAAGCCCAACATCTATATCATATTCTTTGTCAAGCGGCTCAACCCCAGTATACATAATATAACTACCTTGATTTAATTCAGTAAACGCCGGTAATTTCCCACTGTCTCGAAGCTTCTTCAGCAAAATGTCTCTTTTACTGGCCAATTCTGCTTTTACCTCATAATCCATTTTGATTGTTTTATTAAAGTCTTTAAAATATTTCTGTAAACTCATGCAACATTTCCTTTCTATAGAATAGCCTTCTCTGCATTGGCACTCATCGAGCAAGAGTGCTAACAATGTTAGCTTACCACTTTATTCTTCCAATGTCAATTCTATTAAATATTTTTATTTATTCCTATATTCGCACCATTCTAACCTATCGAAATGGATTTCACTTATATTAATATTATGCCCAAACATCTATACTAAAAAATTACGAAAGTTTTATTTTCCCACCAAACAACTCGATGACTTCTTTTGTACTATTTGTATGTTGAGTTCGTAGATAAAGAAATGCATCATGATAAACCAAAATATAATGATTTTCTACCTTTTCCGTTTCATCAAACAACTCATATTCCGTATGCCATGCATATACATGCATCTCGGTGCTGAACCACAGCCTGTTTAATCCTAAGTTTTCAAACGTATTTTCTATTGAACTCTCTTCTAGAACCAATCCTTTTGTTCCGCTGTAAACGGAATGAGCTGGTATGACCAATTCTTTCATATTTATCTGCTCTTTTACTACTAAACTATTTATATCTTCCAATAAACATATATATTCATCTATCATTCCTAACTGCTTAATTGTTGATAATGTAATATTTCTGCCAAAATCAAACATCATCTTAGTCAGACTTATTTCTTCACTAAAAACAAGATAAGCAACGTCTATAGGTATAATTTCTATTTTCTCTAGCTCCGTTCCCATTATTAATTGCTGCGGTTTTACTTCTACCGTATCAGGGTTTACCTGTTTACCATGCATTATAAGCAATCCCCCAAAAAACAATAACAAAACAGTAACTATAAATAATACAGTCAGTATAATCCTACATTTAATTTTTTCATCTATTTCTTCTTTCATGTTTATTCTGCTTTACTCTCCTGTAATAGCCTTTAGCGACTTCTCGATTTCCTCTATTGAAGGAAGTGAGCTTTCAATTTCCTTTGGAAGAACTTTTGACAACTGATATTCAGAAATCCCTATAGGTACACTACTAGCTTCAAGTGAATATTCCGCAACCACATTGTCCTTTGTCTTACATATAATCAATCCTATTGTTGGATTATCCATATCCGTTTTTAATTGATGGTTTACTGCAACAACATAAGTTCCTACCTGACTCGTATAAGATGCATCAAACTCGCCTACCTTCAAATCAATAACAATATAACATCTCAATTTCATATGGTAAAAAAGAAGGTCGATTGCCATTTCTTTTTGACCTATCATAATAGGCTGTTGTCTGCCAATATATGCAAAGCCCTGCCCTAGCTCCAATAAAAATTTTGTTATATTATCTGTCAATGCATCCTCAAGTTCTTTTTCACGGTATCCTTCTGTTAAAGTCAAAAAATCAAAATTGTATGGATCTTTTATCACTTCTTTCGCCAAATCACTTTGTAAAGCTGGAAGCTGCCTATCAAAATTTGTTATTGCTTTTCCCTGTGATTTATAAAGATTCACATCCAGAAAGTTAAGCAACATTGCTCTACTCCAGCCATTTTCTAATGTTTTACGCACATAAAATAATGCTTCTTCTACGCTTTCACATTTTGTCATTATTAAAATATGGTGTCCCCAAGGTATTGAACATATTTTTTCCAAATCGTCAACAACCTGTTGACGATTTACATTATCGCTTTTATAAAATTCAAAAAAGCGTTTCATATACTTCAAATTCGTCACGGAAAAACCACTAACACTTGGAAATTCCTCTTTTAAAGACTGGCTCATCGTCTTATAAAAACCAGTTCCCCAAATTGCATCTGCATGCATATCAGAAATTTCTTTGCCGATATGCCAGTACATTCTTATCATTTCTGTATTCACTTGAACAGCCGCTTTTAATTGGCTGACATGAACCAATTCCTTTATCTCACAAATCCATTTCTGATAACTCTCATCATTTATAATTTTTAATTCATTCGACATAACATCGCAGCCCCTTTTCAACGTATTATATTATTAATCTCTTTTTCAAGCCAAACACTTCACTATCTTCATCAAATTCCATTTGATATACTTTGCACATATCAATGCTTCTACCAACTTCAACAAGTGCTTTTCTATGCTCCTCGCTACAATTCAGACCTATATAAATTTTAGATGGGATTGCTGGGAAATCATCCCTGAAACAGATAATTCTATATTCGCTTTCATGCTCCCAACTTTTATGTTTTGCTGCAAGAGATAAAATCAACATCTGTAAATAAACATTTGCATCCGCTGATGTATCTGTATAGTCTCTACCTTCTTCTTTCATTTTCATATACTCATACAATAAGTTTGTGGTAATGGCATTGGCAGATACTCTTTCAGGCTCATAAGTCACGGGAAATATGTATTTCTTTTGCATATCGCATAGCAGATATTCAACACAAAATCCTTGATGATTATTTGCATAATAAGCCCACATTGGCATATTATTTTCATCAGTATTACTCAAACAAGTGTAACGGAATCCATTTGTCAAAGAGGTATAGTAACCTACCACCATATCTTTATCCCAACCACTATTTTCCAGTTTGTCTTTATCAAACTTAAAAAACTTTCCTTCAAATGGATCATTAAATCCAGCGGCTGGACTTAAAAATATTCTTTGTTCTTTTAAATAGTTTAATTTTGATTGATTAACAGTTGTATTATCATTCAAACTATAATACTTTACTAACTTTGTTGGAATCTGTGTTGCCTTATATTCAACAGCCTCTTGAAATTTTCCCTGCCTAGACAATTCAATATATCTATCATAATCCATACACTATTCCTCCTCAATGTATTCTTTCATTAATTCGATAATAAAATCAGCTGCTGCTGGTGTATAATTGGGAGAAACACAGAAGGTTAAATAATCAAACTCTCCATTATAACTGATATTCTCAGCAGACCTTACAATTTCAAAATCCACTTCTGGTTCACGATTTGCTGCTACATAATACTTTTCTGTATTTGACGCAATCTCTATCGCTTTCATCTTTTCATTATATACCAACTGAATTTTATCATTTGGTTCCATACCATCTTTTAAAATCATCCACACATAATCGTTTCCTATGTCTGCAGGATTACACACATAAACAAGTTTTTTAATCCATCTGAATGCCAGTGCAAATAACAAATAATCTCCTATTCTTGGCTCATAATACTTTTCAAACATGCTTCCATAATTTTCTATTTTAGTTCTTTCTTCCACCGGTACTGTAATCAAAGAGTCCATAATAAATGTCCAAGAAGGATATCCCAAACCCAAATCAGCATGAGAATCAATATGTACTACCTCAAAAGGCGCAAACAACCGTTTTTCTTGTATTAGCGTTCTCCAATAATATAATGCTTCATTGTGGTGGATGACTATTTTTCCCTTAATTTTTGTTTCTTTAGAAAGCCCCAATTTATTTTCTAGAAAATCAATTACTTCTTCTCTGCTCCATACTTGATAATCTTCATCTGGTATTCTATCTGTATTACTTTCCGATATTATAATAGGGATTTCCTTTAAGAAGTAATCCATATCTATATCCAATATTCTCATATTATTCTTCATTTTATTCCAATACCTACACTTAACATAATTATCAAACTTATTATATCAATATCAGCATTAAGTTACAATTCACTATTTCCCATAATTTACTTATGCCAACAATAAAACGGGGCTATCTATTTCCCGACAGCCCCCTGAAATTTCGTGTTTCATCTGCCAGATACCCGATGTCATCTGTGGAAAGGGCAAAAAAACGAGGTCAAAATCGTTCGATTTTGGCCTCATTTTTCGCCTGTTTTTTGCCACAACACCACAACATCTTGTGGTGTTAACCATCTATTTCTTCTTGTCACCACAATACGTCATCATTATCACTGCTTCAACGTGTGTTGAGTGAATAATAATGATGGCGGAAAGGTATGGTTTTCCCTTGGCGTAACCATTATTACACCCGTTTCTGTCCATGGCCTCTATAGACATTTTTCATGCCCCCTATAACAATACCAAAATTATACTACAAATTCCAAAATTTTGATATGCTAATACATTCACGAATAAAATTAAGAAATGCCTAAAAAGAAATGTTATCGTTGGAAAAAACACTGCCAACAATAAAGCCCTCGAGTTTTAGTCTCTCAAGAGCTTTATTCTTAACA
>OCAS01001589.1_pt1 | contig 10678 bp, 8 predicted proteins | sample 1550751 | NCBI WGS metagenome assembly OCAS01 (sample SAMEA2580301, study PRJEB22360) | human gut metagenome | biome: human gut; feature: human-associated habitat; material: faeces | place: Denmark | collected 2008/2010
AAGGTATGAAAAAGAATAAGGGGTATGGACTTTTATGGATGCTTGCGGCAGAGGTGGTCCTGTTTATTTTCTTCCTTGCCATTGCTCCGCGGCTGAATGCTGAGGGACTTCTGTACCGGTCCGCCGTGCCCGTAACCCCAGAGGAAGTGCTGTCAAAAGACGATAACGGCAGGTTTGAGCTGAAATACGGGGCAGGTTACCCCTGTACGGAGCCGACCGGGTACATGACCTCTGTATCGGATTTACAGAACAACTATATCGGCGCATGGGAGGCAGATGCCTCTCTCTTTCAGGCAACCGGTATCTATAAACAAATCAGCCACAGAACCCGGCCGTCAACGCAGCGCGGCTATTACAGCAGCCGCAGTCCAACCTACGGGGTCACTGCCCCCGCCATTACACGGAGCCGGTGGACCACCTTCTGGATGAGGCCGTATGCGGATTATGCCCAGTATTACCTGATTACTTTTAAGGACGGAACCAGGACCTGGGCTCTGGTGGACAACGCAATCACCAGAATACCTGCAAAAGGCAGGGTGGCCCTTCCTGTGGGATATTACTGGGACGAGGGAGCCGCCCGCTTTCTGACTGATAAGGAAAAAAAGGCATACCGCATAACAGACCGTGATGTGCTGGAAGATAACTGCCTGGGAAATGCCCTGGACCTGTACAGCGGCTGGATAGAGGGAGACGAGATGAGACAATACCATGAAACATGTTCCTTCGTCCAATCCGTTGCGCTGGTAATAATCGGCATTCTTTTATTCATCACCCTGATTCTGTTCATGTTTTCGGGCAAAACGTCCGGCAGGCATACGCAGAACCGCTGATATTAGGAATTTTGCAAGGGAAAATTAAGAGTTCTCTGCCCACACTTATAGTATACTTTTAGTATAAAAATCAAACGCGCAGAGAAAGGATGGAAAGAAATGATATGGTCCCCAATCGTGACAATACTTGCTGTGACTGTTCTCCTCTGCGGATGCGGCAGCACAGTATCTCCCGCAGCAGGCAGCAGCCTGGCGCGTGAGTCTGCCCTGCCGGAGAGCATGGAATATCTGTCCGAGGTGCCGGCGCCGGAAACAGCGTCAGAATCACTGCCTGAAATTACAGTAAAACCGGAGCTGCTGACCGACGCCAAAACCCTCTTCCCCATGGAGTACGGAACGGACGCAGACGTTATATTCTTTGCAGATCTGGACCATGATGGAGAACCGGAACGCATCACTGCCGGACTGGATGATTTCCAGGCATCAGGAGGACAATATGCCTCCCTTAAGGTACTGGCAGGAGAATCGGCTGATTCCCCGGTCATCTGGGAGCATGACTACAGTGTGGTCCATGCGGGCTGGACCATGCTGTATCTCTACAGAGAAAACGGGGCGGATTATCTTATGGAATATTCACCTTATATGAACCAGGGATATGGCGCATACAGCATTCGTGTCTTTTACATAGGTCCGGATAAAATGACAGTGGAAGCGCACTCCCACACAGCAGATTTCGCACTCCAGCAGGAGGACAGGACAGGCTTTTTCGGAGATCAGGACGCTCTTGCAGCATTCATGGATACGGCAGAGGGCTACATAAAGAGCAGTCTTTTGCTGGTAAGCACCGACCAGGGCCGTCTGGCATACAGCACCCCGGAACGTCCGGTTACCCTGAACCATGACGATTCCTTCTTTACAGATTCATGGAATGTAACGGAAAAATGGGACAGGCGGGAAACCATTGAATAGTCCTGTCATGGTAACCAGCAGCAGGAGAGGAGGACGAGTATGGTCAGTATCCTATCTTTCATCATCGTAATTTTAATCATAAGCATCCTGTGTTTTTTGTCAGGGCGCAGAATGGCGGAAAACAGGGCGGAAAAAAACCAAAATCCGGAAAACCCGACAAAGGGAAGCAGGGCAGCCCAATCCATAAATCATTTTCTTATGCGCCATCCTGTCATGGTAAAGGGTCTGCTTTTATTTTATATTGCCTTTGCGGGCTGTTTTACATTTCCCATAAGAAGCCAGCCATATCCCCTGGATTTCACCAAGGCTTATCTGCTGATTTGCTCTTACGGAATCATAGGTTTGGGATTTGCAGGCCTTTACGGGGAGGCAAAAGAGAGGACTGTCTATCCTCTGACCCTCCTTATGACCATTCTGGGCATGGTGTGCAGATATGTTCTTGAATATGGAGAGGCATCCAATGTCTATAATTTTACCATGCTCAATATTCTGTCTTACATAATCCTCATACCTGCTTTTACAGTGGGTGCATACCATTATATTGTAAAGTATCTGATTTCCGCCAGGTAGAGCAGTGAAAGGTTCTTTGCAAAACAGGTTTAGCTGCATCCGGCTTTCCAGGTTTAGCTGCATCCGGCTTTCCAGGTTTAGCTGCGTCCGGCTTTCTTCATCACTTCATCCAATGCTGCCTGCGCGGTCCTTGCCGCCTCATTAAGGGCATCTGCCGCCGGTACATTTTCAATCTCCACCTTGTCCGCTGCAATGGCCAAGGCATCAAATATCTTACCGCCGGTGGGGTCTACGGGGTCAGGGGACGCGTGCATGGCCTGGTCCAGAGGAACAAGGGCCTGGGGATGGTCCTCTATATATTGTTTGTATTCAGGAATATCCAGGGCAGTCCGGCGGACCGGTATATAACCTGTTGCCATAGACCATCTGGCCTGGCTGGAGGCCTCTGCAAAATACCTCATGAACTGGTAAGCCCCATCCTTTGTCTTATCTTTCCCCGTATCCACCATTACCAGCTGTAATACTCTGGCAACAGGTGCAGACGGATTCCCTCCGAATCCAGGCTGCTCCATGGCCCCCACCTTCGTGAAATCCAGGTCCGCCTGGTCGCCGGAGGAGCCGGTATATCCTCCGGCCTTATCCTGCAGCACATCATCCATGGTATCATACCAGTATTCCCAGCCCTGGCCTCCATAGTGGATTGCCATAATGTCATCTTCGTGAATCCATTTGCGCACTGCTTCCCAGGCTTCAATCCACGGTTCCGAGTTTATGAGCACAGTGCGGTTGTCGTCACTGAGCATGGCGCCTCCGTTGCTGAGAGCCATATCAATGAGATTGTCCTCCCCCCACATGGGCTCCCATCCATAGACGCCGGCCTCTGCGCCATCTGTACTCTGCCGTATGACCTCAGACGCTTCAGCTAAATCCTCCCATGTCTTTATGGAGTCAGGCCTGATGCCGGCCTTCCCGAACAGACTTCTGTTATAATACATAACCTGTGTGGTGCCGTATGCAGGCATTGCATACATGGTGCCGTCCTCCCCAAGGCACTGCTGATGGAATACGGGAATCAACGTATCCGGATCAAAAGATGTATCCTGGTCCGTATAGCCGTCCAGGGGGACTAATAATTCCTTCTTCATAAGATTACGCGTCTTGTCAGAGTCCAGAAGAGCTATGTCCGCCGCATTCTTTCCAGCGATTCCGGCCTGAAGCCTGGTGTATGTCTCATCGTAGTCAGCCTGCTGGATGCCGGTCACTGTGTATTGGTTCTGGGACTGGTTGAAACTGTCAATGATTTCCTCCATGACCCCGGCTGCCGTCTTACCTCCTGAATACAAAAGTGTCACCTGGACCCTGCCGTCAGCTGCAACGGTATCCGCCGGAGCCTTGGCCCCGCAGCCTGTGAGCAGAGAAAAACAGCCGGCCGCCAGTACCGCGCCTATGGTCTTTTTGCATATGGTTGTCTTGTAATGATTGATTGGGCTCATATTTGATTCCTCCTTGTTTTGTTTTTCTTAACCCTTACAGCCAAAGTCAGTAATTCCTCGGACAATTAAAGGCCAGGCGACTGTAAATAAAATCAGCAGCGGCACCACGGTTACAGTGCCCGCGGCCATCACCAGGGACCACTGGGTTCCATAGGCACCTCCCTCGTACAGAAAACGCCGGAGTCCCTGGGACACCAGGCTCAGTTCTGGCGTATCGGTTATAAGGGACGGCCACATATAACTGTTGTAGGTATTGATGAAGGACAACAGGATGAATGTGACAAAAGAGGGGCGGGTCATGGGGAATACAACCCCTGTGAGAATTCTAAAATGACCTGCGCCGTCCATCCTGGCCGCCTCCATGGTTTCCATGGGAACGGCCTCAAATGCCTGTCGGAGCAAAAAGATTCCCAGCACACTTACGCCATTTGACAGGATAAGTCCCTGGTAACTGTCTAAAAGCCCTAACCTGGACAGTATGATATAACAGGGAATATAGGTCACGGCAGTCGGCACCATATAGGTAAAAAGAACCAGCCGGAACAGCATATCCCTGCCCCTGATCCTCATGAACGTCACACCATAGGCAAAAAAGGAACAGCATATAACCTGGATTGCCGCCACGCTGACCGCCACCAGAAGACTGTTGGCCAGGTAACGTGGAATGGGAGAGTGGAATACTATTTCCAGGTAATTTCCATATTGGGGTGTTGAGGGAAGGAAGGCATCTGCTGCCATAACCTCTGCCTTTGTTTTAAGGGAGCTGACAGCCATCCACAAAAAGGGAAAAACAGTAAAACAGCACGCGGCCGCCAACAGCATATGGACAACGCCCAAACGGATCATACGAAAGGTGCGGGGGACAAAAATCATATGTAAACCTCCTTTTTCTTCCATTGTATCTGGAACAGGGACAGGCCCAGTCCTATAGCCATAAGAATGACCACGGCCGCAGACGCCCTTCCCATGTCAAATTGTTCAAAGCCCAGCTGATAATACAGATAAAGAAGGGTCCTGGTACTGCCTGCGGGGCCGCCCTGGGTCAGAATCTGAATCTGGTCATAGGCCCGCAGGGAATCCGCGGTCATGATAATTCCTGTCATCAGAATGGTTGGGCGCAAAAGCGGTAGAGTGATATGTAAAAGCCGCTTGATGCTTCCCGCACCGTCAACAGAAGCAGCTTCCGACAGCTCGGACGGCATTCTGGATAAGGCGCCGGTAAAAAGCAGCATAACATACCCCAGGTTCTTCCATACAGTGACCAGGGCCACGCTGCTTAAAGCCGTGTCAGAGCTGTGCAGCCAGGCAAACCCCGGCAGGCCCAGCATATGCAGCAGTTGGTTGGCCAATCCTGCATCCGGTTCAAATATCCAAGTCCACACAATGGATACAGCCACAGCCGGCGTAATCCAGGGAGAGAAGAGTATAAGGGAGTATATGGTGTTCCTCCCGGCAGACCACACCAACAGGGCCAGTATAAGACCCAAAACCAGGACCGGAACCACCGTCTGCGCAGCAAACAAAAGGGTGTGGGAAAGGGCTTCCCAAAAAGCCTTATCCTTTAAAAGTCCCTGATAGTTGGCCCATCCGGTCATCTGGAATCCGGAGGTCATATAATCCCAGTCCGTAAAACTGATTCCAATGGCCGCTGCAATGGGTACCAGCCAGAACAGCATAAGGAAAAGAGAGGCGGGAGTCACGAATAGCATGAATGTAAGTCTGGATTTCCATTGTTTATATAAGTGAGAATTGCCCATCAACCGTTCCTCCGTTTTGTTTTTTTGTTCAAAAAATTAAAATTACTTATTGTATTGAACACGAAAGATAGTACCACGAATGCCAATTGCTGTCAATATTCTTGTTCAATATTTTTTTGATTTATTATAAAATGAACATTTTATAAAAGAGAAGGGTGGTTTTCAAGCCTGACAGATAATAATTTAAAGAATTTGGAATAAATTGGGCTGGATTTTTTATATCCAGAGTGAGATAATCAGAATATCTTTATTACAGGATATCTTTATGTGGGATATATTGATAAGTGCCAGCCATGGGAAGCGGGCAACATCAGACAGAAGATGGAAATGGAAATAAGACTATGTCCCGGCTGCCAAATCGCGGCTGCCGGGACATACATGAAACGGATTCCGGGCCGCAGTTAATGCTTGGGCCTGTAAATGATTTCATTTACCGTATACACGGTGACAAAAGCATCCTTATCTGTTTTCAGAACATAATTCATCAGGGTTACATACTCGTTTTTATCAACAATGGTGATGATCTCCCTCCTTGGCTGGCCGTCATAGGCTCCGATGGCTTCATAAATCGTGGCGCCGCTGTGGAGATGATGCAGGATAAACTCCCTGATTTCTTCCTCCCGCTGGGAAATGATGCACACTCTCTTTTTAATGTTAAAGCCAAAGATGAAATGGTCCAGCACGATTCCGTTGAGATAGGTGCCAAGGATACTGAGCACCACGATTTTCTTGTCATAGACCAGGGCTGCGGACAGTGCCACACACATGCCTGACATGGACATGGCCCGCCCAAGTTCCATATGCAGGTATTTGTTCAAAAGCTTTGCCACGATATCCAGGCCGCCTGATGACGCATTTCTGTTAAACAGCATGGCCAGTCCGATGCTTACCACAAAGATATAGCAAATCATATCCAGAAACGCATCATTGGTGATGGAAGCATTTTCCGGAAATGCCGTCTCAAACACAGCCAGGACCACGGGCAGCAGGAACGAGGTGTAAACAGTCTTTGCCCCGAATTCCCTTCCGATGAGCAGGAAGCCCAGAACCAGGAGGAACATATTGAGGATAAAGGTGATTGCTGAAATCTTAAGGGGAACAAAGTTTCCCAGAACAATTGCCAGACCGGATATACTTCCCACCGATACATGGCTTGGTATTAGGAAGAAAAAGACAGCTGCCGCCACGATGACGGTGGCAAAGGTTATCATGATGAACTCCCTGATCGTTTCCCACTTTTTCATAAAAACAAAGCCTCCAATACATACATTTTTTTACATATACGGTCCCCTCTGAACGGTCCGTCAAACGTCCCGTGTGGTATTGTATCACATCGCGGTCCTTCCTGCAATTCATAGAAGCCACGGTTGATATATTTTCCATCCGAGGTTATATAAAAACTAATGTGAGGAAATCAAATGACAAAAGAAGAATTTTTAAAACGCGTAAAAGAAGACGAAGAATGGGCGCCGGGCTGGGAAACCATTGAACAGGAATTTGAGCGGCTCTACCCGGGACAGGAGCCCAGGCACTATGGCACAAACATGATGGCCAGGGCCATATTTGGCGGCGAATGCTACCTGGACGGCTATTCCATCTATGATTCTCCCAAAGGATATAAGCATATCGTGACGTTTGGAATGACGGAGCTTTATGCAGATGAGGAGTCCTTTGGCGGAGAATGGAATAAGTGGGGTTATGAGATGACCATCAAGCTTAGGGAAAAGGAGCCGGAGGATTGTCTCTGGGCAATCAATATGCTCTCAAATCTTGCCCGCTATACCTATACCCAAAATCAGTTTTTTCTCCCCAACCAATATATAGCAGGTAACGGCACATCCCTTCATGCAGGGATGGATTCAGCCATCACGGCACTGATAACCACCACGGACACAGAGGCGATGTCTCAGGATTCTGTCTATGGAAAGACGGAGTTCATCCAGCTGGTAGGTATTACGGAACAGGAATTTAAGAACATTCAGGGAAAAACAGAGAGCATTGAACTTCTGCTGGAACGGATGAAGCAGGATAACCCGGATTTGGTGACAGACATGACCAGGACAAGATCTTACTTGTAGCGGGACGGAAAACACTGGATTGACTGAACGATATAGACTGTATCTTGACTGAATCTTAAAAATCAAAAGCACATATGAAAACGAAGGTAACTGAATATGAAGTATATTACCAGCAAACATATCTCTAACAAACATATTTCCAAAAAACTGACAGCACCTTTACTCTGCATGGCGCTGTGCGGGGCATTGACTGCCTGCGGGCACAAGGAGCCATCCCATGCGCTGTCCCCGGAACAGACAGAATCCCAAAGCACTGAGGCAGAACCAGAAATCAGGATTGACACCCAAAGGGGCGCCCAGTCTGAGCAGGCATCTGAGCATCCCATAGGCAGCGGCAGCACCGCTGCAACGGCTGATTCAGCCCAGGGGGAGGCCGGATATCGGCTGATTAAAGACCAGACGTTTGATGTGGCCCTGGAACCATTGGGAGGCGTCACATTTGCGTCCTATGAACCGGACAGCCTTCAAAATCCTCTTGCAGATGTCATGTTTGAGATAACGAAGGAGGGGACAAACGTTTGCCTTCTGGACGGCGTGTATGAGGACAATATACGAAGCAACGAGACGTTTATCAAGGTGGAGGCAGTGTCCTTTCCTGACTATAACAGCGATGGTTTCAATGATATCATCATCATATGCAGCTACTCACCGGCCTCCGGGCCAAAGACAGGCACAGGATATCCTGAGGTGAGAATCTACAGCGGAAAGGCTGACGGCAGCTTTACCCTGGAGAGAAATCTGTCGGAAAACACCAACTCGGCCCTTGCCGAAAAGACCGTACAGTCTGTCCTGGGATATCTGGGCGCGGACAAAGGCGGGACCAGGGTATCCGCCTCCGGCTGGCAGCAGGCCTATACCGACCTTCTCCAATCCCAGGACAGCGGTCAGTGGCAGGGGTATAATTTAATTTACATCAATGACGACCACATCCCGGAATTGGTGGAAATCGGCATCGACGAGGCAACCGGCTGCAAGATAGTCAGTTTTGCAGACGGGGCTGTCAATGAAACGCAGCTGTCCAGGCTCTATTTCTCTTATATTGAACGCGGAAATCTTCTGTGCAATTCTGAGGGAAATATGGATTACTACTACGATATTGTGTTCAGTATGGAATCGGGCCGGCTGCTTCCCATTGCTTCCGGATATTATGGGGCTGAGGATAACTCCCATGTGCAGTTTGATGAGGAGGGAAATCCCATCTACCAGTATGAATGGGAAGGTGTCATGATGACGCAGGAGGAATACAATCAGGCATTCCGGGCTGTCTATGACACATCCTCTGAGAAGCCGGGATATGAGTGGGATAAATGGTATTCTCTGGAAGAGGTAATCCAGGCCATCGGAGACATCCAATAAATGCCTGATTGGGAGGGCAGAGCATTCTGATGAAATGATGCTGTATTTATGTCCATGTCTTTGATATAATAGAATAAATCTGCTTATACTGGCAGAGAATCACGCCTGACAAGGAGGAGACAGGAACATGCTTTTAGTGGCTAAAAGGGACGGGGAAACCGTGGAATTCCAATTGGATAAGATAACGCTGGCTATCAAGAAGGCCTTTAAAGCAACAGGTAAATCATATACGGCTGATATTATTGAGCTATTGTCGCTCCGGGTTACCTCTGATTTCCAGGAGAAGATAAAAGACAGCCGGATTAGCGTGGAAGATATCCAGGACAGCGTGGAAAAGGTACTGGAAGAATCCGGCTACACCGATGTGGCCAAGGCCTACATACTATACCGGAAACAGCGGGAGAAAATCAGGAATTTAGATAAGACCATCCTGGACTACAAGGATGTGGTGGATAACTACGTAAAGGTGGAGGACTGGCGCGTCAAGGAAAATTCAACCATTACATACTCTGTGGGCGGGCTGATTCTGAACAATTCCGGCGCAGTGACTGCCAATTACTGGCTTACGGAAGTCTATGACAGGGAGATTTCCGATGCCCATGTAAACGGGGACATCCATATCCATGATTTATCCATGCTGACCAGCTACAGCTGCGGGTGGTCCCTCAGGAAGCTTCTGTTAGACGGACTTGGCGGCATCACCGGGAAGATTACCGCATCCCCGGCCAAGCACCTGGCCACTCTCTGCAACCAGATGGTAAACTTCCTTGGAATCATGCAGAATGAGTGGGCTGCCTCCCAGTCATTTTCCTCCTTTGACACCTACCTGGCTCCCTTTATAAAGGCAGACAGCCTGTCCTATGATAAGGTTAAGAAATGCATGGAGGCGTTTGTCTTTGGAGTCAACACCCCCAGCCGCTGGGGTACCCAGGCTCCGTTTTCCCATATTTTCATGGACCTGAAGGTGCCGGGGGACATGGCTGGCGAAAAGGCCATTGTGGGCGGCAGGAGAATGGATTTTACATATGGGGATTGCCAGAAGGAGATGGACATGGTGAACCGGGCATTTCTGGAGACCATGCTGGAAGGCGATGCCAATGGCCTGGGATTCCAATATCCCATTCCGGCTTATGGGATAGGAGCGGATTATGACTGGTCGGATACCGAACAAAACCGGTTGTTGTTTTCCCTGGCATCCCATTACGGGACCCCGTATTTCATCAACTACATGGGAAATGGCATGAAACCGGAAGATGTAAGGACTTCTTATGATGGAATCCGGCCGGACTTCCATGTGCTGCGGAAAAAGGCCGGCGGCTTTTTCGGATACGGGGAGCATACTGGTTCTGTCGGCGTGGTCACGGTCAATCTGCCCCGGATTGCATACCAGTCAAAGGACGAGAAAGAGTTTTATGCCCGGCTGGACCAGATGATGGACCTGGCTGCCCGTTCCCTGAGCATTAAACGGAATGTGATTTCCACCCTGTTAAAGAATGGTCTTTATCCCTATACGGCCTGTTACCTCACTGATTTTGACAACCACTTTTCATCCATCGGCGTCATCGGCATGAATGAAGCAGGGCTCAATGCGCGGTGGCTGAAGGCCGGCCTGGAATCCGGAGAGACAAAGAAGTTCGCTGTCTCTGTCCTGAACCATATGCGTAAAAAGCTGATTGGATATCAGATGGAGTACGGTAATCTCTACGGCCTGGAAGCAACGCCGGCAGAGTCAGCCACCTTCCGTT
>OCAS01001592.1_pt1 | contig 10652 bp, 9 predicted proteins | sample 1550751 | NCBI WGS metagenome assembly OCAS01 (sample SAMEA2580301, study PRJEB22360) | human gut metagenome | biome: human gut; feature: human-associated habitat; material: faeces | place: Denmark | collected 2008/2010
CGGAACGAGTCAGCCTGCGGTATGCTTCACGGCGAGGCCTTCGTCAAACTGGACGGTTGGGGGACAGCCAATATCAACGTCTGTATTGCCGAATCCGGCATGGGACAGCGATCCTCCGTTGTAAAGATGGCTGCCGAAATTCTAAACCTGCCGTTGGATAAAGTAACGATCTCGACGCCTGACAGCCAGGATAACCCATGGGACTGGGGACTGGCCGGATCGAGAGGAACCCTTGTATACGGGCGCATGGTAGGCGACGCGGCCCGAAACGCCAGAACACAGCTGCTGGAGGGCGCAGCCGCTATTCTTCACTGCCCTGCCGAAATGCTGGATACGCGTGACGGAATCATTTTCATGAAAGACAACCCGGAAGTCGCGCTTCCATGGATTGCCGTGTTAGGGCCCATGAACACCATTACAGGCCATGGCGTCTTCGAAATGGATCACTCCAAGCCATGCTTCATGATCGCATTCGTCGAGGTGGAAGTGGATACCGATACCGGAGACGTAAGAATTGTGCGCATAGTAGAGGGAACCGACGTCGGTCAGGTTATTGATCCGTATTCCTTAAAGATGCAGTTGGAGGGCGGCCTGGGAAGCTGCGGAAGCGACAGCGCCATTAACGAGGAGATGATTCTGGACGAAAAGACCGGAAAATTCCTGACTAACAATCTGGTTGATTTTAAGTGGAGAGTCTTCCCGGATCTTCCGACCTTTGAAACCCATATTGAAGAGACCCCCAACGATTTAAGCGCATTTGGAGGAATCGGAGTCGGTGAGATATCCGGTGCTCCGTTACCGGGCGCTATCATGATGGCGGTTTCCAATGCAATCGGCATTCAGCTTATGGATTATCCTCTGACACCGGATCAGATCCTTAAGGCATTAGGAAAGGCGAGGTGAACACCAAATGAAAAATTTTAACCATACGGATGCAGAGAGCTTAAGCCAGGCCGCCGGCATTTTAAAGGAAGAACAGCAAAATGCCCGAATTATCGCAGGCGGAACGGATCTGCTCAGTGTCTTAAAGCATAAATTAGAACCGGATTACCCGGAAACAATTGTGAATATCAAATCTATTGAAGGACTGGACCACATCGTGGAGGACGAAAACGGTCTGAAGATTGGTGCGACCGCCAAACTCTGTGATATTGCGTCCTCACCTCTGATTCAGCAGGAATACGGTGCGCTGGCCGACGCCGCGAGAAGTGTGGCGACTCCCTTAATCCGCAACCTTGCCACCATCGGCGGCAATCTCTGCCAGGAAGTCCGCTGCTGGTACTACCGCTATCCCGATGAAATCGGCGGCAGAATCCAGTGCCTCCGCAAGGGAGGCGATACCTGCAACGCCATGACCGGCGAAAATAAGAACCACTCCATTTTCGGGGCCAGGAAGGTTAACTTAAGCGGCTGTTCTTCCAACTGTCCCGCCCATGTGGACATCCCGGAATACCTTGCAAAGCTGCGCGCCGGCGATATGGATGGCGCGGCATCGATCCTGCTGGAGGCTAACCCGATTCCGGCCGTCACCTCCCGTGTCTGTACCCATTTCTGCCAGATGAACTGCAAGCGGAAGGAGTACGATGACAATGTCAACATTGGAGGCATGGAGCGGTACGTGGGTGACTATATCCTGGAACACAGCGACCGGTTTATGGTACCCCCAAAGACCGACAGCGGCAAGCGCGTTGCCATCGTAGGCTCCGGCCCCGCCGGTTTGACTGCGGCATTCTATTTAAGGAGCCGCGGACACAGCGTCCGGGTGTACGATAAAATGGAGGAAGCCGGCGGACTTCTCCGCTATGCAATTCCGGAATACCGTCTGCCAAAGGAGATCGTCAGAAACTTAATCTCCGCTCTGGAACACATGGGAATCGAATTCCTGACAGGCGTTGAGATCGGAAAAGACATCCCGGTGAATGATCTGGTGGAACAGTATGACAGCGTCTTTCTAAACACGGGCGCCTGGAAACGGCCTCTGATCGGGCTCGATGGGGAAGAGCTCACCACCTTCGGCCTGGATTTCCTGATTGAAGTCAATAAATGGATGGAAAGCAAGATCGGCAAAGATATCATCGTTGTCGGCGGCGGAAACGTGGCGGTGGACGTAGCAATCACAGCCAAACGTCTGGGCGCTGCAAACGTGGTTATGGCGTGTCTGGAACCGGAAAATCAGATGCCTGCAAGCGAAGAGGAATTGAACCGCGCCAGAGAAGAAGGCATCACGATCCTCCCCTCCTGGGGGCCAAAGGAGATTCTCCGCGACAATGGGGAAATCGTAGGGCTCGTCTTAAAACGCTGTACCGCCGTCTTCAATGAGCTGGGCCATTTTGCCCCATCTTACGATGAAAATGAAACTACCACACTTCACGGCAGTTCCATCCTCATGGCGGTAGGCCAGAAAACCGACCTCTCCTTCCTGGGTGAGGCGCTGGAGCTGGAGGTCAGCCGCGGGCTGATATCCGTAGACCCTGCGACTATGAAAACCAGTGTAGATAAAGTCTTTGCAGTCGGCGACGTCACGACCGGACCGAAAACGGTGGTGGACGCCATTGCAGACGGCAAAAAAGCTTCTGTCGCAGTCCACTGCTTTATGACCGGCGAGACGGAAGGGGACGCGAGACACCCGCTAGGCGGGCTGATTACCTTTGACGCCTCCTGTACCGATCACTCAAAAGCCGCCAGGCTGCCGGAACGCCCGAAGGAGGAGCGTGGACTTCATCTGGAGGATTCCTATGGACTTACGTGGGAACAGGTGCAGGAAGAGGCAAAACGCTGCTTTAACTGCGGCTGTCTCGCCGTGAACCCCTCCGATGTGGCAACCGTCCTTACCGCAATGGATGCGGAGATCGTAACCAGCAAACGCAGAGAACCGATCGGGGAAATGATGAAGAAATCCCACTGCCGGCTGGTGGAAGAGGATGAAATTGTAACGGAAATCCGAATTCCGGCTTCCGCCAGGGACTACCGGATCGGCTATGACAAATTCCGTGTCAGGGATTCCCATGATTTCGCCGTAGTCAGCGTCGCCTCCGCCTACAAGGTACAGGATGGCGTCGTAACAGATGCAAGAATTGTATTGGGTGCCGTCGCCCCGATTCCGCTGCGCGCCAAGGAGGCGGAAGCTTATATCACCGGAAAAGCAGTCACTGGGGAACTGGCAGCGGAAGCGGCTGAGATCGCCCTTCAGGGAGCGCTTCCGCTTTCCAAAAATGGCTATAAAGTACAGATTGCCAGGACTCTGGTACGGAACTCCTTGTTAAATGCCAGAACTCCACAGCGGAGTGAGGACAGTGGCGCTGACGCGCAGTTAATGACCTGATGTACTATTTAATGATATAGGAGGGAAGCTTATGGGCAGAATTGAAGCAATACTTTTAGCCGCGGGTTATTCTTCCAGGATGGGGCGTTTGAAACCTCTTCTGCCCATAGGAGGGACCACGGTGATCCGCAGGCAGGCCGAAGTACTTGACGGCCTGACCGACCGGACCATCGTGGTGACCGGTTACCGTGGAGATGAAGTGGAAGCACATTTATCCGGGAGCCGCGTAACAACGGTCAGAAATCAGGCCTTTGCGGAGGGTATGTTTACCTCGGTAAAGGCCGGGATTCTGGCTCTGGACCAGGAGGTTTCGGCATTTTTGATTCTGCCGGTAGACTACCCGCTGGTAACACGGTCGCTGATAGAAGATCTGATAGATGAATTCCACCGCTCGGACACTCCCGTCCTGTATCCCTCTTTTTCAATGCGGAAAGGCCATCCTCCTGTGATCTCGGCCGCCTGCATTCCGGATATACTGTCTTATCAGGGCGATGCGGGACTAAAAGGAGCACTGACACCATTTAACAGCAAAGCGGAGTATTTTTCAGCGGAGGATGAGACCTGCATCATAGATATGGACACGCCGGAGGACTATAAAAAGGTGCTGGCGCTGGAGGCAAGGCTGCATCAGAGGCTTTTCACTGCCGCCAGGTAACGTATACATCGACAAGCGGCCAGGAGATAATAGAAGCCGGTTTTATAATAATTTTTAATGAATTTTCACAACAATAATCGTGGTTTTTTACTCCTTTTCGTAGTATAATGTAGTTACTCTCACGGAAAGGAGGTAAGATCATGTTAAATACACAGAACCAGGAATTATTACAGGCGATCGGATGTATGGTTGGCGAAAAATTGGAGACTTGCTTTACTGAGTATGACGCGAGGTTGGATGCGAAACTGGATGCTCGTTTTGCTGAGTATGATGCGAGGTTGGACGTGAAGCTGGATGCCCGCTTTGCTGAATATGATGCGAAGTTAGACGCGAAGCTAGAGGCCCGCTTTGCTGAATATGATGCGAAACTGGACGCTCGCTTTGCTGAATATGATACGAAACTGGACGCCCGCTTTGCTGAATATGATGCGAAACTGGACGTTCGCTTTGCTGAATATGATGCGAAACTGGACGCTCGCTTTGCTGACTACGACGCTAAACTCGTTTCACAATTCGCCGACTACGACGCTAAGCTCGATTCACGTTTCGTAGAGTACGACGCAAAACTTGATTCACGTTTCGTAGAGTACGACGCAAAACTTGATTCACGTTTCGACGACTACGACGCTAAGCTCGATTCACGTTTCGTAGAGTACGACGCAAAACTTGATTCACGTTTCGACGACTACGACGCTAAGCTTGATTCACGTTTCGTAGAGTACGATGAAAAACTTGATTCACGTTTCGCCGACTACGACGCTAAGCTCGATTCACGTTTCGTAGAGTACGACGCAAAACTTGATTCACGTTTCGCCGACTACGACGCAAAACTCGACTTCCGCTTCGAATCAACCACCGCATACCTGCTGTCAGAAATAGACAGCCGTATTGCCAGGAGCGAAGCCATGCTTCTCGATGAAATTGAGCGCATCCACATGCAGGTATGGGAAAACTCCAAAAAGCTGAAGCAGCTCCAGAAGGACGTATCCTCGCTGAGATCGAAAGACAATGATTTCGGCATCATTTATTCCTATCTGAATAAGCTCGACTTCCGGGTCTGCAGACTGGAGTCTGCCCTATCGCCCCTATAACCCCTGAAATGAAAAACGCTCCGGCATATCGTTGCGGGAGCGTTTTTATAAACAAACCGGTATCTGGTAGTACGGACTACCAGACCTTCGTATTCTAACCTTCCATTTTTCTGTAATATCCCAAATCCACTTAAACACCTTTACACATTTCTTCCCACAAATTTCACTACAGGCACTTCTTCCGCAATCTCTTTTTCTTAATTCTCCACCCACTAATTATACTGCGGCTCCAGAAAGTTTAAAGTAAAATGCGCCTTCCCATGATCATCCAGTTCCATTATCATAAACGACGGTTTCCTTCCATCCTGTCTGGGATAAGACAGACTTCCGGGATTCAAGATAGTCACACCGCCCCGCACCTCATAGAAAGGTCTGTGGGTATGTCCGTACATGACGATATCCAGACGGCGGTCTCTCGCTTCCTGCTCTAAGCGCTCCACGCCCAAAGATACATTATAATAGTGACCGTGAGTCAGAAGGACGCGGTACTCTCCAATCTTTAATTCCTTCTCCCGGTCTAAATTGGAAAAAAAGTCGTTGTTTCCCAGCACCATTTCCAGGTCACAGTCTTCTCCAACCCAGCCGGCGATTTTCGTTTCGCTGCCTTCCGCATCGCCAAGATGAATAAGCATATCGAGCGGCGATGTCTTCTCAATCACTTTTTTCAGATTATCGTCTTTTCTGTGTGTATCGCTCACAATCAATATCTTCATCGCACGTCCCCCTTATAGATCTCTTCCAGCTTCCGCTTCATCGCCTCAAGCGCTTTCCCGCGGTGGCTGATCCGGTTTTTCTGCTCCATGGTAATCTCCGCGCTGGTCACTCCGAACTCCGGCAGGAAGAGGATCGGATCGTATCCAAAGCCGCCATTTCCCGCCGCTTTTTCTGCAATGATTCCCTCCATGGTCTCTTCCGTATGGACAACACTTCCATCCGGCAGCACGGCCGCAATATTGCACACAAACCGGGCGCTTCTGTCGTCACCGGCCGCCTCATTGACCCTGGAGATAATGGTCTGGTTCTTGATCTCATAGGAAGTATCCTCGCCCATATATCTGGCTGAATAGATACCCGGCTCTTCATTTAGACAGTCCACCACCAGGCCGGAATCATCCGCAAGGACAATTCCTCCGGTCTCAGCCCACACCGCTTTCGCCTTGATCTCCGCGTTCTCACCGAACGTTTTCCCATCCTCGACGATCTCCGGATCGGCCCCGGCCTCTTTCATGGATAAAATCTCCATTCCCAAATCGGCCAGAATCAGCCGGATCTCCTTCATCTTTCCCTCATTGCCAGTGGCAAATACGATCCTGCTATTACTCATCTGTATATTCTCCTTCATAAAACGGATTCACTTCCTGTCCGTGGTATAGGCCTTCAGGCAGAGGTTGCATTTCTGCTCCTCCTCGACCCTGGTAAAATTCACCCCATCGGGACTGATGTACCCCTCACCGTCACTGATGTCCACGACCGTCTTTCCATCCCCTGCATCGTATTCGATTGCGGCCGGATGGACGCTGTCCGGAGTCGTCAGCTTCACCAGCACGGCAAACCGCTCCCCCGGTTCAAGATCCAGCCCAGCCCCTGTATCTGCGTTCAGAGGGATGGTATAGAATCCGGCATAGTCGAGACTTCCTGACGCCGCCAGCTTCCGGTTTTTGAAACCTTCTCCGGCCTTTATGGACTCCTCGTCCCCGATATTTTTCACAACATAGACTTCATAGGAAGAATGTCTGTCTGTGGCATAGAATCCAGCCGCCTCCAGAGTCTCCTTCCCCTGCGCCTCATAGACATTGGAGAACCATACCGTATCGGAACCATACCCCAGCTGCCCCACCCAGCCCCTTAAATCTGTCTGGTAGTTATGATCGTAATGATCCGGATCTTCCACATCCGTGTAAATAATATTATTCAGCCCGATATTGGAGTCGTAATATGACACATAAAAATATCCGTCATCGCCAAAGCCGTCTCCCCAGCTGTTCATGCAGATAAACGCTCCATCGCCATTGACTTCCATGTTAAAATTCTCCCGCGGATACTCGTCATCCCAGCCAATGATCACGGAATCATGGTTCGGCGGCTGAGACCCAATATAGCAGTAGGCGTATTTCTCCTCATTATAATGAACGGACTGGCTTTCCTCGTCCGTCATGGAAGTGTAAAGGGAGCTTTGTACGCCTCCGTACTGCAGAATGGCCCTCTTAATCTTTTCATAATCTTTTCCCGGCACCAGTTCGACTCCCTGGACATGTTTGACCGCCTTCAGGCCTGCGGGAGAGACACCGTCTCCATAGGGATCATCCGCTTCCAGGACCGGCCCCTTCCAGGACAGGAGATACGCCATAGACATCGTATACTCCCCTCCGTCGCTCTGCGGAATGCAGAAACCATTATTCAGGGACATATGATCCTCCGAAAAGTCGTATACCTCATTGGGAAGCAGACGCGCTTCCAGCGCCATCAGAGAGGCAAAGGCCCAGCAGGTTCCCAGAGATCCCTGGTTCTTTATCGAAGGCGCCCTGCCTGTTGTACGGCCGTCATAGGCCACAGGAAGCACCTCCGGCACCGGATTCGCGGCATCTCCCACCCCATCAGTTCCGGCGTCTCTCCCCGTCTCCGACTCCAGCGGTCTGTTAAATTCTCTGCCGCCCATCTCCGCATTTCCATTGCCCTGGGCCACATCGTTTTGATCTGCACTGCCCTTACCGGCATCTCTGCCGTTCTCCCCGGTACCCGTAAATGCCCATTCCGGCACTCGGAAGCCGCCTGTCGGCCACCGGCCGTTAATCCAGAGTACAGCGGTTCCGGTGAGCACCAGAACGGCCGCCGTTCCCAGCCATTTTCCTGCTTTCAACTAATCAATCTCCTGTTTTCCGCTTCGGAGGTTTCGGTCCCATAAACTGGTAGAAATACGTCTTCATCATACCATTGTAAATCTTCCGGTTCTTGTCCGCTTTTCGCCCGACGTACCGTTCCGCATCCTCATAAGCGGTTATCATATAGAGGGACCAGGAATCCAGCGCGCGGTATCGTTCACCGATCTCCTTATACAGCGCCGGCAGATTCTCCTTCTCCTCAATTCTCTCTCCATAAGGCGGATTCGTAATGATAAATCCGTACTTCTTCGGATGGCTGAGCGCGCTTAATGGCCTCTGCTGGAAATGAATCATATGATCCACACCGGCAGACTCCGCATTGGCTCTCGCCGCCTTCACAATATCGCCATCGATATCGTACCCCTGGATATCGACCTCCACCTCTGTCTCCAGCAGATCCGAGGCCTCATCCATGGCCTCATACCAGAACTTCCGCGGTATGATGTTCTTCCAGTCTTCCGCCAGGAAGGACCGGTTCATGCCGGGCGCCATATTGGCCGCTATCATGGCTGCTTCAATCGGAAATGTACCGCTTCCGCAGAAGGGATCCACCAGAATCCGGTCCCGGTTCCACGGTGTCATCATGATCAGAGCCGCGGCCAGGGTCTCCGTGATAGGCGCCTTGCTGGTAAGGGTACGGTAGCCTCTTTTATGGAGCGAATCTCCTGAAGTATCGATCCCTACCGTCACCTCATCTTTATACAAAAATACACGGAGCGGATAGCTGCTTCCGCTCTCCGGAAACCATTCCAGGCCATACGCCTTCTTCAGCCGTTCCACCATGGCTTTCTTCATGATCGACTGGATATCGGAAGGGCTAAACAGCTTGCTCTTGATAGAGGACGCCTTCGCAACCCAGAACTTTCCGTCCTGAGGAATATATTCCTCCCACGGAATACTCCGCGTATTCTGAAATAACTCCTCAAATGATTCCGCATGAAAGCTTCCCACTTTCAACAGGACACGCTCTGCCGTGCGCAGAAATATATTCGCGCGGCAGATGGTCTCTTCATCTCCGATAAATGTCACACGGCCGTCTTCCACCAGTGTGATATCATAGCCCAGATCCGTAATCTCTCTTTTTAAAACAGCCTCCATGCCAAAGTGACACGGTGCAATGAGTTCAAATGTTTTTTTCACTTTATTCTCCCAGGTTCTTTTCTTTAATCACGCGGCCCTCGAAATCCAGGATCCGAAAGACCCCATCCTCCAAAATCGCGTATGTCGGCGGATTGCCTTCCTTCGGTATGGATACGGAGCCGGGATTTAAGATGGTAATATCCCCGCACTGATCCGCCCGGAGCACATGGGTGTGCCCATGAAGCAGCACATCCCCCTTCTGCATGGGTGGAAGGTGATTCTCATGATAAACGTGGCCATGTGTGGCATAGATGGTGATTCCATCCATCGCCAGCAGTGCATAGTCCGCCATCACAGGAAATTCCAGCACCATCTGGTCCACCTCCGTGTCACAGTTTCCCCTGACACAGTAGATTCTGTCTTTACAGCCGTTTAACATGGCCAGCACCTCTTTGGGAGCATATTCCTTCGGCAGATCATTTCTCGGTCCGTGATAAAGAATATCTCCCAGTAAAACAAGGCGATTCGCTCCGGATGCCTCAAACGCTTCCAGCAGCTTTCTGCAATAGAACGCGGAACCGTGGATATCGGACGCAATCATATATTTCATAAAGTAAATTCTCCTTCTTGCATTAATAGGTATATTTTAAGTCTTACAGGGCGTATCTGTCAATAAATTTACCCTCGAACCAGATATTTTCCCCGGTAATAGGCGATTCCATTAGCCACATTCAGCACAGAATACCCCATACGGGCCAGATAGCGGCAAACCATCATACTTTGTCCGCCTCTTGCACAGTAAAATACCAGCAGCTTATCCTTTGGAAGTTCGGAAACTCTCCGCTCCATTTCCTCATACGGAATATTGACAGCCCCATTTAAATGGGCTCTCTGATACGATGCGGCGTTTCGCAGATCAATCAGCATCATATCGTACTCATTTTCTATATAATAATCGACTTCACCAATCGGTATTGTCTTGAACATACAATCACCTGTCCTTTCTATTACCATTATATTCACGACCCGTGAAAAGTTTATCTTTCTGATCATGGCTGCAGGAAAGGCGTCCTTGCAATCAAAAAGCACAGGGAGATATGCTTTCGCATCGTTTCCCTGTGCTTTTCGACGAAATCATGAACTTATTGGCAAGTCCTTATTTTCGTACCACCAGACAGATTAATAGTCAGACTTATTCTGGCTGTTATTCTGGTTGTTGTTGCGGCTGCTGTTCTGGCTGTTGTTCTGGCTGTTGTTGCGGCTGCTGTTCTGGCTGTTGTTCTGGCTGTTGTTCTGGCTGTTGTTCTTGCTGCTGTTCTTGCTGTTGTTCTGATTGCTGTTCTTGGAAGAATTGCTGCAATCGTTGTAGTTATCATTGTAGTTGTTATTAGACATCTTATGATACCTCCTGTCGGATTTTTTGTTACACGGTTAGTATGGCTGATTCCTCAAATATTATACGAAAAATTATGAAAAATAACTTTGCTTTTTTCATCTGCCTATATTATAATTAAAGTGAGGAATTAGATTTCCTCATCCTTATTAATTATTTATACTCCCCTCAAAAGAGTCCGGATAGCTCCCCTATCCGGGCTCTTCCTTTTTTTGACCATATTTTTGATCCC
>OCAS01001595.1_pt1 | contig 10627 bp, 7 predicted proteins | sample 1550751 | NCBI WGS metagenome assembly OCAS01 (sample SAMEA2580301, study PRJEB22360) | human gut metagenome | biome: human gut; feature: human-associated habitat; material: faeces | place: Denmark | collected 2008/2010
GACTTTTTGAAATTTTCTTCAAAAAACACTTGACTTTTTATTAGCAGGCTTTCTGTAATGCATCATACTGTTCCCTGTTATTGAAACTCCCGGTCAGTAATGCCATAAATCCGTCTAGTTTTGCCATATATACTCCTCCTAATATATAAGTGTAGGGTTTTCTGGAAACCGATGGCTATCTTTAGATACCATCACATAATAATACTTCATATGCACATATTTTCTTCCATTCATTATACAGGAAAATCCAGTAAAAGAAAAGGCATGGCGAATCATACGCCATACCATTCCTATATACTGAATGTCAAATTGAACCTTTCATAAGCCTACTGCACACAGGCCCCGCTCCCGTCCACCTTAAACCCATCCGGCGTGGTGGTATCCGTAAGCATAGTCCCATCTGCCCCCAGATAAAACCACAGGCCGTTCTCCTCAACCTTTTCCCACTGATTCCTGGCCATGGCGCCATTGGAACGCAGGAAATACCATTTCCCGTCAATCTGACGCCATCCCTTTGCCATGTATGTATTGGAATCAAACCAGTAGGTTACGCCGTCCACGGTAATCCATTCATTGGATGCCTTTGCACCGTTATCTTTTACATAATACCAGCCATTGCTGTCCTGTATCCAGCCCTTTCCGGCCGTGGTCCCAGGACCTGCATTTCCCGAACCGGAAGGAGACGCCGTACCGCCTGTGCCGCTTCCTCCCAGCGCGCCGGCCTTAGCAAGTTCAAACCCGTAATCAAACATTGCTTTTGTATCTGTATAATGGGTGGATTTGCTCTTCATCACCACTGCGATGAGCCTTACGCCGTCCTTTTCCACAGCGGTCACCAGCGTATTCCCAGCTTTGGAGGTATAGCCTGTCTTACCGCCTATGACGCCCGGATAATATCTCGAATCACTGGGATTAAGCATCTTATGTCCCATGGTCACCGTCAGACCTGAAGGGTTCTTAATTGTTGGGGGCAGTGTATACGTCCTTGTGGAAGCCACGGTCTTAACAGTATCATTCTGGAATGCCGCCCTGGCAATCAGCGCCATATCATGGGGTGTCGTATAATGGTTGGTGTCATTCAGCCCGTGGGGATTGGTAAAATGGGTATTGGTGCATCCAAGTGCGGCTGCCTTGGCATTCATCATCTCCGCAAACTTGGCATTGCTGCCGGCCACATGCTCTGCCAGGGCATTGCCCACTTCATTGGCAGACTTTAACAGCAGGGCGTACAGACACTGCCGGACAGTCATCACATCCCCCTCAACCATGTTGATGGAGACAGCGCCTGATTCCAGATTGGTGGTGGCTGTGGCTGAAAATGTAACCTTGTCGTCCAGGCCGCAGTTTTCAGCTACCAGCAGGGCTGTCATCAGTTTGGTGATGCTGGCCGGGTAAAACTTTGTATCCCCATTCTTGGAAAACAGCACATTGCCTGTGGCTGCATCCATAAGGACTGCGCCTTCCGCCTCAACGGCCGGCTGCTGAATTGAGGCCGTGTCCACTGTCCCTTGATTGGTCCCTTGATTTACCCCTGTGCCGTTACCCGGGTTCACACCGGTACTGCTTCCTGCCCCCTCTGGTCCGGCAGCCGTCCCATCCGCTGTCTGGGATGGCCCTGAGGGGCTGCTTGGGTTATTTGTATTGTTTGTATTGTCAGCAGAAGGCCCGGTGGAGGATACCACCCCTGCGCTGTCCGCGCCACCCCCCACACTGCCTGTCCCACTGCTGCCGTAACTGCCGTCCGGCCCCTGTCCCTGTGCAGGACTGCCGGACTGGAAGGACGCCACCTGGCTTTCTTCCAATGGTGTGATGACAACCGGGTTGCCGTATGCGGCCGTGCTCATCATAAGGGCGCTGGCCATGAATATGCTTAAAAATGATTTCCATTTTTTCAATCTCATCCTGATACCTCTCCTGCATGTCTTATAAAAACAGTCCAGCATCAGTATATCATATTTCATGGTTACAAAAAACATCTAATTCTGACGATAAACTTACGATTTTTATAAGTTAATCCCCCTGCCCGGCGCCCAGATACTGCTTTAAAAGTTCCAGTTCATCCATGTACAGGCAATTGGGAAGCGTCCCCTGTCCCACTGCTTCCATACACGCGTCAAGTTCCATCCACATCACGCTTTCCACTTCCTCTTCCTGAAGCTTCAGTCCCTGTATGTCAACAGGTTCCCGGTACACATATACATGGCTGTACTCGCTGTCCCTGAACATTTTCCCATAAAACTCCTCTTCCATGTAACCTTTGTGGATTCCTGCGAATTCCAACTGCCCTGCCTCTGCCGAAATCCCCAGTTCTTCCTTCAGTTCCCTGAGCGCCGTGGTCAGGAAATCATCCCCGGCCTGCACATGCCCGGCCGAAGAAATATCGAAACACCCCGGATAGGAATCCTTCCCCTGGCTCCTTTTCTGAAGGAGGATTTCAAATCCTCCCTCCCCGCAGGCCCTGACAATCCAGATATGGGCCGTGCCATGGGTATCACCGTCCATATGGACCATGGTGCGCTCCCGCACCGTTCCTGTCCTATGTCCTTCCCCATCCCTTATATCAAACAGCTCCAGCGCCTTCCCGTCCAGGGCTGCCTCCACCAGCCGGTCACCGCGGTAGGACAGCTTCAGGGAAAAGAAGGGGGCGTCCTCATTTATCAGGCGGTGGAAAATCTTATCCCCTTCCCAGATATTTAATTTCAGCACATCTTCCTTTTTCACCCACTCCAGCACGCCTTCATTGCAGGGAAGTATCTGGCCTTCATGACTGTCCGCAGTATACAGACACATATACTCTGTATCCCAGCCTTCCGCCACAAAGGTTACAAGCCCTCTGAACCGCCAGGAAGTAAGGGTCAGTCCTGTCTCCTCCTTCACCTCCCGCAAAAGGCATTCCTCCGGGCTCTCGCTTATCTCAAAATGCCCGCCCACCCCTATCCATTTATCCTTGCATACATCGTGTTTCTTGCTGACACGGTGGAGCATCAGATATGCCCCATCCTTTTCTATATAACACAGCGTTGTCATTTTTGCTTCTATGCCCATCCCGCGCCTCCTCTTACCAAAAATAAAAGGGTACCCGCCGGATCATCCTAACGGGTACCATTATTAACCAACCTTAATGCTGTCTGGGGTCTGTTTGGAATTTCCAGACACGCCCTTGCGCAAATACCGCGAAAGCCCCTGCCAATGCGGTACGGCACCCCTTATTCTTCAATCGAATAGTTGGGAGCCTCTTTTGTGATATGGATATCATGAGGATGGCTCTCTTTTAAGGATGCGGCGGAAATCTTGATGAACCTTGCTGTCTCCTGAAGGGTCGGGATATCCTTTGCGCCGCAGTATCCCATACCGGAACGCAGCCCGCCCAGCAGCTGGAATACGGTGTCCTCCACCATGCCCTTGTATGCCACCCGGCCTTCCACGCCTTCCGGCACCAGCTTCTTGGCATCGGTCTGGAAGTAGCGGTCCTTACTGCCGTTCTCCATGGCTGATATAGAGCCCATGCCGCGGTATACTTTATATTTACGTCCCTGATACAGTTCAAATGTCCCCGGGCTCTCGTCACATCCGGCAAAGATACTTCCCATCATACAAACGCTTCCGCCTGCCGCAATGGCCTTGGTCACATCGCCTGAATACTTGATTCCGCCGTCAGCAATGATCGGCACTCCGTACTCCTTGGCAACGCGGTAGCAGTCCATGACAGCGGTGACCTGGGGAACACCGATGCCAGCAACCACGCGGGTGGTGCAGATGGAACCAGGCCCGATGCCGACCTTGACACAGTCAGCGCCCGCTTCAATCAGATCCCTGGTGGCCTCTGCCGTGGCCACGTTGCCCGCCACTACCTGAAGCTCAGGAAATGCTTCCTTGATCATCCTGACGCAGCGTACCACATTGGCGGAATGGCCATGGGCGGAATCCAGTACGACCACATCCACCTTTGATTTAACCAGGGCTTCCACACGCTCCAGCACATTGGCCGTGATACCCACGGCAGCACCGCACAGAAGGCGTCCCTGTTCGTCCTTTGCGGACAGCGGGTACTTAATCTGCTTCTCAATATCCTTGATGGTGATGAGTCCTTTCAGGTTAAAGTCAGCATCCACAATCGGCAGCTTCTCTACCTTTGCCTTGGCCAGGATGGCCTTGGCTTCCTTCATGGTTACGCCCTCCCTGGCCGTGACCAGGTTCTCGGATGTCATGCACTCCCTGATTGGGCGGTCAAAATCCTCTTCAAACTTTAAATCACGGTTGGTGATGATACCAACCAGCTTCCTGCCCTCGGTAATGGGCACGCCGGAGATGCGGAACTTAGCCATCAGGTCATTGGCATCCCTTAATGTATGGTCCGCTGAAAGGAAAAATGGGTCTGTGATGACTCCGTTCTCAGAACGCTTTACCCGGTCCACTTCCTCTGCCTGCTCTGCAATTGACATATTTTTGTGTATCACGCCGATACCGCCCTGTCTGGCCATGGCAATCGCCATGCGGTGCTCTGTAACCGTATCCATGCCGGCGCTCATCATTGGGATGTTCAGTCTAATCTTCCTGGTCAGATTGGTAGTCAGGTCCACCTGGTTGGGAATTACTTCTGAATAAGATGGTACCAGAAGTACATCATCAAAGGTTATGCCTTCGCCGATAATTGTACCCATTTCGAATTTCCTCTCTTTCTGTGTGTTTGCTTTGACATTTGTTTTCAGGGGCACGGGGCCTGTCTGGAACGGGCCCCATGCCCCGGAATATATCTGCTGGATATTGTTTGAACTGCCTGTCTGCTTCTTATTAGTATCTAATACTAGCAAATTTTATGTGGCTTGTCAAATCAAATTGAAAGGAAAAATTCATTCATTTTACTTATAGGTATCAATCAGCCCATCTAATAGACTTCAGCAATAATTTTCCAGTTTACGGATGGCCTCACACATCATTTCTTCTGTAATGACATCAAAGGGTCTGGCGCGCATCAGTACGTCATTCACTGCCTTGCGGGCCACCTTTTTTATATTCCCATCGTTAAATTCCAGGTTCAGTCCCTTAAAGGAAGGCACAAGTTCCAGGCTGCGGTAAAATCCAAATAACTCCTCCAGTTCTTCCTCCGGGCTCTCAAGCACCATCAGCTGTACACCGATCCCATATGCCACTTTTTCCCCGTGGGTGACGTCGTGGCTTCCCTCCAAAAGAGTGAGGCCGTTCTGTACCGAGTGGGCAATGCCGTTCCTCACAGCCTTGATTCCCAGGGCCTGCACCGTGGATGCTGTATAAATATTCAAATTTACAACATCAATAAAATCCTGTGACACGGTCTTTGCCTTCATGGACCTGACAGCGGATACAGCCTTTTCATACATCTGCGCCTTTAACATCCCGGCCACGGCCAACGCCATATGGTCAAATATATCGCTGTTGTCCGAGCCCGGCAGGGAAGCGCTCCCCTCATACCACTTTGCCAGCGAATCATAGATGCCTGAAATAAAATACCCATATGGGGAACCCACGATCACTTCCGGGTCCACCAGCACAAGCGGGGGGTTGGTTTTAGGATAGATATTCTCCAGATACTCCCCTTCATCGGAATACACGATTATCTGGTTGCTGGACGCCGCGCAGGTGGCTGCAATGGTAGGCACGGTGACAATGGGGACATTATACAGTTCAGCTGCATATTTAGCCGTATCAATGGATTTTCCCCCGCCTGTGCCAATGATGAAATCCGGTTGGAATCCCTCACACAGGTCTAATATTTTTTTTACATTACCCATGCTGCTCTCGCCGAAGAATTCATTGACCACATACTGGATTCCCGCTGCCTTAAGGGCCGGGAACAGTTTCTCCCTGACAGAAGCCCTGGACCTGGCCCCGCCGCTGACCACTGCCCGTTTTCCAAAGGAAGGCAGGACCATGGCGGCCTCCTTCCACACATCTGTCCGGCAGCAGTATCTTGCCGGACCTGACTTATTATATTTAACCGTCTCTTCAAGACTGAATTTTCCCATAGCAATCTCCTTTTATCCGCCCAGATATGATTTGTTGACCTCTTCATTGCCCATAAGCTCCGTGCTGTCACCGCTAAGCTTGATGGCGCCGTTCTGCATGATGTAGCACCGGTCAGAAATACTCAGCGCCATATACGCGTTCTGCTCCACCAGGAGCACCGGTATCTTTTTTTCCTGATTGATCCTTGTGATGACCCGGAACATATCTTCCACGATCACAGGCGCCAGCCCCAGGGACGGCTCGTCAAACATAATCAGCCTGGGATCGCTCATAAGCCCCCTGGAGATTGCCAGCATCTGCTGCTCTCCTCCGCTCAGGGAGCCTGCCAATTGTTTCTGCCGCTCCTTAAGACGCGGGAAAATATCGTACATCTCCTCTATCTTCCGGTTCATTTCCTTTTGGGAATATTTCCTGCAGTAAGCCCCCATTTCCAGATTGTCCCTTACCGTCATTTCAGGAAACACCTCACGGCCTTCCGGCACATAGACAATCCCCCTGGATACAATCCTGGTATTCCTGATTTTAGTCAGGTCCTCCCCGTCAAACAGGACTTCTCCCCGGGCTGGTCTTAACAGTCCCATAACTGTTTTCATCAGGGTGCTTTTACCTGCCCCGTTGGCACCTATGAGGGAAATGATCTCATTGTCCCCCACCTCCAGGCTGACGTCGTACAGCGCCTGGACTTTCCCATAAAATGCGTCAATATGTTTAATCTCCAGCATTGGATTGTCCCCCTTCTGCCTGCGCCGCTTTCTTCCTGTACCCTTCGCCCAGATATGCCCGGATAACCTCCTCATTCTTCTGTATTTCCCTGGGGCCGCCCTCTGCGATCTTGTACCCGAAGTTCAGCACCGTGATGTCGTGGCTCAGGTTCATGACCACGTCCATGTTGTGCTCAATCATGAAAATGTCCACGCCGCTTTCATATACCCGCCTTATGATATCGATGAATTCCCTGCGCTCCGACGGGTTCAGCCCTGCAGCCGGTTCATCCAGCAGGATCAGCCTGGGTTCCATCATCAGGGTCCGCCCCAGCTCTGTCATCTTCTGCCGTCCATACGCCAGATTGCTTACCACCTCGTCCCGGTAACGGCTCATGCCGATAAATGCAAGTATGGACTCCGCCTTTTCCCTAAGTTCCCGCTCCTCCCGTGCGGACCTTACCACGTTTACCAGATAGCTTAACAGGTTCTGGTTGGTGTTGTACTGAGCGCCTATCATCAGGTTCTCCAGGACCGTCATGGTGGAGAACAGCTTTATGTTCTGGAAGGTGCGCCCAATGCCCCTCTGGGCCCGCATATAAACAGGCAGCCTGGATATGGACTCCCCAAACAGCAGCACATCCCCTTCTGTCTGCGGACCGTCGCCCGTAATCATGTTGACCGTAGTGGTCTTACCGGCCCCGTTGGGTCCAATCAGGGCGTGGATCCTGCGCTTTTTCACCTGAAAGCTTAAATCACTTACAGCCACCAGTCCTGAAAACCGTTTTACCAGATTCCTTACCTCCAGAACCGTCTCTGCCTCACTTCCCAAACCGTTCACCGCCCTTTCCTGTTTTCTTCACCAGATGCCTGAACCTCCCCGGCAGCGAGACCAGCCCGTTGGGCAGGAACACAGCGCAGAGCAGGACCATGGTGCAAAAAGTAATCTGATAGTAATCCCCCAGGAAACGGAGCATTTCCGGAAGGATCGTGATGACAATGGCGCCGATCATATTGCCCAGGATATTGCCGATTCCCCCTATCATCAGCATGATGACATAGGAGATGGACAGGTCGGTGGTAAACGACAGGGATGTTACAAACTGGTTAAAATGGGCGTACAGCGCCCCGCCCAGGGCCCCATATACCGCGGCCAGGGTAAATGCGCGGATCTTAATCTTTTTGATATCCAGACCAAGGGATTCGATTGCCTCCGCGTTGTCCTTTACCGCCTTAAATTCCCTGCCCCATTTGGAATGGGCAATCCGCATGGACAGAAGACACAGCAGCACGGCCACGGTCCATACAAAGTAAAAGTATTTCACATTGGTATCCAGGTTCCAGAACAGCACACAAAACCTGGGTATGTTCTTGATTCCCTGGGTTCCTCCTGTAATATCCATCAGGTTGGTGGCCAGGATCCGGATGATTTCAGAAAATGCCAGGGTTGTAAGGGAAAGATACACCCCTTTCATCTTAAGGCTGGGATATCCCAGCCCCCTGCCGATAAGGAACCCAACCACCAGGGCCGCCACCATGGTGAGCCAGGGCGACAGCCCAAAGTTCCTGGAAAGCAGGGCCGAGGTATAGGCGCCCAGGGCATAGATTCCCGCTGTCCCCAGGTTCATCTGCCCGGCCAGGCCCGTAATGAAATTCAGTCCGAACACCACAATCATGTTGATAACCATCTGGTTCAGGATCGTTATATAGTAATTATTGGACATAAATAACGGAACCAGTGCTAATATGAGAAAGGCTGATGCCATCATTGCATACTGCCAGTTTATTTTCTTATTCACGTTTTCCACCTCTGTTCCTTCCATCCGATTTCCAATGGGTCAGCGCGTCTTCCCGGTAATTCCTGCGGGCCTGATTAACAGGAAACCCACAAGCAGGACAAAGGCTACAATATCCTTATAAACAGATGGCAGTACCATGGAAGCAATATTTTCCACAATCCCAATGCACAGTCCTCCAAGAATGGCTCCTGGCAGGTACCCGAACCCTCCGATGACTCCGGCTGCAAACCCTTTAAGTCCAATCATGTTGGACATGGTGGTGGTGATATTCAGCAGCGGGGATACCAAAAGCCCAATCAGGCAGCATATCATCATACTGATCATGACCGTTACCGTCATGACCGTCCTCACATCAATCCCCATAAGCTGGGCCGCCTTCCGGTTCTGCGCCACACACCGCATGGCCTTTCCCGGTTTTGTCTTATATAAGAAAAGCTGCAGCGCCAGCACACAGAATGCAGCAGCCGCGATAATTGCAATATTGGCAATGGAAATGACCACATCCCCCGCCTTCACGGTGCCGATTAGGAAACCCGGGACGGAAAACGGCACAGGCCCCCACAGCAGGCGGATGGCCTCCACAATGATCTTTCCCAGCATGACAGTGGCCATTATGGTATATATCATGGTCATATTCCTCAGCGGTATGAAGATGACCCTGGCCACCACAATACCCAGAAGGGCCACGGTTATAAGGCTGAGCAGGATACCTGGTATGAAATCCATTCCCAGGCCCAGAATATAGGTTCCGCCGAAAATATAAGCGCCTGTTGTAATCATCTTGTCATGGCTGAAATTAAGGACGCCGGACGCGTTCCATATCAACGTGTACTCAATCCCCACCAGCGCATAGATGAACCCCATGGCAATCCCGCTTACAATCAGCTGTATCAAAATCCCAAACATAGGCATACCTCCACATTTTATTGCAGGGATGCAAAAACCTGCTTTTCGCATCCCTGAACCGTACAACTGATTAATCCTCTACCGTAATGGAATCCAGGTAAACCGCGGTGCCGTCCTCCAGTTTGCAGATGATTCCTTCATGGACCATTTCCCGCATGGAGTTAGGTTTGTATTTTCCCACCACGCCCTGAAGGTTGTCTGTCTCATTGAGCGCTTTTAACAGGGCGTCGCTTTCCGTGGTCCCGGCCCGCTCAATGGCATCCTTGAGGATATAGATGGAGCCATAGTAGGTGGCCGCGTACAACTCCGGCGTTTCATTGTATTTAGCCTCAAAATCCTTCACAAACCTTGTCACATGGTCACTGGTATTGGAAGCGGTAAAGTCCGTCACGCAGTACCAGTTATCCAGCCATTGGGGCTGGCAGAGCCCGGATACCTGGGGAGTGGAAATGGAGGGTGAACCGATGATCGGCACATCCAGCCCCAGGTCGTGGAACTGCCTTGCGGCCAGGGCTGTCTCTGCATCATCCGTCCATATGATGACCCCGTCCACCCCGGCGTCCTTTAACTTAAGGATCTGGCTGGTCATATCCGTATCCCCTGTATTATGGGCTTCCGCCACATATTCGGTTCCGATTCCGTCCAGATATTCCTGTATGACGTTTAAGGCTCCTGAACCATAATCATTGCTGTTGGTAAACAGCCCCAGCTTTTTGCACCCCAGGTTCTGGGTGGCATAGGTTGCTGCCAGCTTTGCCTGCACCGTATCAGCCGCGCGGATCCGGAACAGATATGGATTGTCAATGGTGGTAACCAGCTTGGGGCTGGTGGCGCCTGTGAGCATGGGAACCCTGGCCTGTGACAGCAGGCCTTCCACTGCCAGCGCCATACCGGACAGGTTTGGCCCTACCTGTGCCGCCACGTCCTGGCTGATAATCAGGTTGGCCGCATTGATGGCCGTATCCTGGGCGCCTCCGTCATCCGCGACAAAAAGTTCAATCTGCCTTCCCAGCACGCCGCCGGCCGCATTGATTTCATCTGCCGCCATCTGTGCCCCTTGCTTGGTCCTCAGGCCATTGATGGGCGCTGCTCCGGTGATGGACCCTGATACCCCAATCAGGATTGTATCCCCGGAAGCCTGGTTTGCCGTATCCTCCGGGGATTCCCCCGCGGTCCCGTCCTGCCGGCTTTCCTCCTTTGCATCACCGGCAGCCTGTG
>OCAS01001596.1_pt1 | contig 10606 bp, 7 predicted proteins | sample 1550751 | NCBI WGS metagenome assembly OCAS01 (sample SAMEA2580301, study PRJEB22360) | human gut metagenome | biome: human gut; feature: human-associated habitat; material: faeces | place: Denmark | collected 2008/2010
GACAAAAAAATAAGCAGCCATAAGGCTTGCAAGATTTTCAGGTGTCAAACTCCCGCGTGTTCTAATATATCGTTGCAGTTTTGTATGAATATCTGGTCTGCGTAGCTCATGTTCATTGTCCTCCATTTTAAATATGGAATCATTATAACAGAGGACACCTTTTCTTTCAAAGGGTTTCATGATATAATCGGTCAAGACCGGTGATCGGGACAGGGATAAACAGATACTTGGAAGAAAATGGGAGGTATTCACACATGAATCTGATTGTTGCAGTGGATGAGAAATGGGGAATAGGTAAGGACGGCGGTCTCCTTGCGCATCTCCCTGAGGATATGAAGTATTTCAGAGAGACCACCAGTGGCAGGACCGTGGTCATGGGACGCAGGACCCTGGAGAGCTTTCCCGGTGGAAAGCCCCTGAAGAACCGCGTAAATGTGGTTTTGTCCAGAAATGAAGCGTATTCTCCTGAGGGCGTGCAGGTGTACCATAGGGCGGAGGATGTGCTGGAGGCATTAAAGGACTGTAATGAGGATGATGTGTTCATTATCGGCGGAGGCATGATATACAGGGAGTTTCTTCCCTACTGCAATAAGGCATATGTGACCTACATCCACAGGACCTTTGATGTGGACACGGATTTTGAAAATCTGGATCAGGATGAAAACTGGAAACTGGAGTCGGTCAGCGATGGCAGGGAGCATGAGGGCATTTCCTTTGAATTCAGAATATACAGAAGGGTAAGGTGAGGGAATATTGAATCTTTGCGTGACAGCGGACAGGCATTGGGCCATCGGCAAGGACGGCAGGCCACTGGTGACGATTCCGGCCGACCGGCAGATGTTCCTTAAGGAGACGGTCGGCAAGGTGGTGGTCATGGGGCGCAGGACCCTGGAGGGACTGCCGGGAGGACAGCCCTTTGGAAACCGGGTAAATATTGTCCTGACCCATGATATGCAGTATAAGGTAAAGGGCGCAGTGGTCTGCCACAGCCTGGAGGAGGCGCTTAAGGCGCTTAAGGATTACGATGAAGATGATATCTATATCATAGGAGGGGAGAGCATTTACCGGCAGTTCCTTCCCTATTGCACAACGGCCCATGTGACCAGTATTGATTATACCTATGACGGGGATGCATACTTTCCTGATTTGGAAGAGGAAGAGGGATGGTATCTGGCGGAAGAGGGGGACGAGCAGACCTATTTTGACCTCTGTTATACCTTCCGGAGGTTCCGGAGAAAAAAGTAATAAAAAAATTGTTCAACACGCTGAAAAAAAGAAAATAATTTTTGAAAAAATTTAAAAACCGGTTGTAACATGAAGCAGAAAATGTTAATATAAAGCTTGTGCGAGGGTAAATTCTCACAAGCTTCTTAAAAAACAGGAGAACGGGGGAATATATAGTGAAACAGGATGGAACATTATTTACACTTGAAAATGATGAGCTTCTAGTTACTGTTGCCCGCCGCGGTGCAGAACTTACCAGGATTTATGACAAGAAAGCGGACCGCGAAGTGCTTTGGTGCGCTGAACCGTCTGTGTGGAACAGACACGCCCCTGTGCTTTTTCCGTTTGTGGGAAAATGTTATGAGGGAGCGTATGTCCATGATGGGAAAGAATACGGCATGACGCCCCACGGCTTTGCAAGGGATATGGATTTTGAACCCCTTCTATGCGATATGGACGAATGCTGGTTCCGTTTGAAGGACACGCCGGAGACATATGAAAAGTATCCGTTCCATTTCGAGGTAGAGATTGGTCACAGGCTGGAAGGCAGAACCATCGAAGTTATGTGGAAGGTTGCCAATAGGGATTCAGGCGAGATGCTGTTCATGATGGGCGGACATCCTGCTTTTCAGGTGCCGGAAGGGAAAAACATATACGATTTCACCTTTGAATTTAACCGGAGAGGGTGCAGGGAGGGACAGTTTACGGATTGTCTCCATTATCTTGCGCCTAATGCAAACGGCTATGAGAAGGAAGAACTTCAGGGAAATTTGAAGCTGTCAGAGGGCCGGGTGCCGCTGACAAAAGGATTTTTCGATACAGCTCTTACATATATGTTTGATGAAGCACAGGTCAGCAGCGTGAGCCTGATGGTGGATGGAAGCCCCTATGTGACGTTGGAATGCAGCGATTTCCCATATTTGGGAATATGGACAATGGAGGCCACCCATCCCTTTGTATGTCTGGAACCATGGTATGGTATCTGCGCATCAGATGGATATAAGGGGGAATTGAAGGACAGAAGGGGAATCATATCGTTGCCCGGATGGGAAAACTGGCAGAAGAGCTACCAGATCTGGGTGGAATAACAATGAATGTCACGTCCGGATGCGCGGCGAAATCCAGCTGAGGACGCGAGTATATATTACTAGGAGGAGAACCATGTATAAGATTGTAAAATCAGAATGCCTGGCAGATAAGATATATCTGATGGACGTGGAAGCACCGCGTATAGCCAGGGCCTGTCAACCAGGCGAATTTGTAATTGTCAAGATGGACGAAGTAGGAGAGAGAATCCCGTTAACCATCTGTGACTACGACCGTGAGAAGGGCCTGGTAACCATCGTGTTCCAGATTGTGGGAGCATCCACAGAGCGTATGGCCGGACTGAAGGCCGGAGACAGCTTCGCAGATTTCGTAGGTCCCCTGGGACAGCCTTCCGAATTCGTGAAGGATGACCTGGAGGAAGTAAAGAAGAGACGTTATCTCTTTGTAGCCGGCGGCGTGGGAAGCGCGCCTGTTTACCCACAGGTAAAATGGCTGAAAGAGCGCGGCATTGACGTGGATGTGGTGGAAGGCGCCAAGACCAAGGACATGCTGATTTTGGAAGAGGAAATGAGATCTGTTGCAGGAAACCTCTACATTACCACAGATGACGGTTCCTATGTGCGCAAGGGCATGGTAACCGATGTTGTCAAGGATTTGGTGGAGAACCAGGGCAAGAAGTACGATGTCTGTGTTGCCATCGGACCTATGATTATGATGAAATTTGTCTGCAAGCTCACCAAGGAGCTGGGAATCCCAACCATCGTCAGCATGAACCCAATCATGGTGGACGGCACAGGAATGTGCGGCGCCTGCCGTGTAAGCGTTGGCGGGGAAGTGAAGTTCGCATGTGTGGACGGACCTGAGTTTGACGGCCATCTGGTAGATTTCGACCAGGCCATGAAGCGCCAGCAGATGTACAAGACAGAAGAGGGCAGAGCCATCTTAAGGCTGCGTGAGGGTGCTACCCATCACGGCGGATGCGGAAACTGCGGAGGTGAGGAATAATGGACGTATTAAAGAAGATACCCGTAAGGGAACAGGACCCAAAGGAGAGGGCAACGAATTTTAAGGAAGTATGTCTGGGATATAACCAGGAAGAAGCCCAGGAAGAAGCTTCCCGCTGCATTAACTGTAAGAATGCAAAATGTATCCAGGGATGCCCGGTTGCCATCAATATACCAAAGTTCATTGCAGAAGTAAAAGAAGGAAAATTTGAGGATGCAGCAAATACCATAGCAGAATCCAGCGCCCTTCCCGCAGTATGCGGACGTGTATGCCCTCAGGAGAGCCAGTGCGAAGGCAAATGTATCCGCGGCATCAAAGGCGAGCCTATTTCCATCGGAAAGCTGGAGCGTTTCGTGGCAGACTGGTCCAGGGAAAATGGATTCGTACCGGCTAAGCCAGAGAAAACCAACGGCATCAAGGTAGCTGTAATCGGTTCCGGCCCTGCAGGACTTACCTGCGCAGGCGACCTTGCAAAGATGGGATATGAAGTAACTATTTTTGAAGCCCTTCATGAGCCAGGCGGCGTGCTTACATATGGAATTCCTGAATTCCGTCTTCCAAAGTCCGGCGTGGTACAGCCTGAAATCGACAACGTAAGGAAACTGGGCGTTAAGATTGAGACCAATGTTATCATCGGTAAATCCGTGACCATAGACGAGCTGATGGATGAGGAAGGCTTTAAGGCCGTATTCATCGGTTCCGGCGCAGGACTTCCCAAGTTCATGGGAATTCCAGGTGAGAACGCCAACGGTGTATTCTCTGCCAACGAGTATCTGACCAGAAGCAACCTGATGAAGGCCTTCCGTGATGATTACGATACGCCAATCTACCTGGGCAAGAAGGTAGCAGTTGTAGGCGGCGGAAACGTTGCCATGGATGCTGCCAGAACAGCACTCCGTCTGGGCGCAGAGGTGCATGTAGTGTACAGAAGAAGCGAAGCTGAGCTGCCTGCCCGTGTGGAGGAAGTACATCATGCAAAAGAAGAGGGAATTATCTTCAATCTGCTGACCAATCCGGTAGAGATTCTGACCGACGACAACGGCTGGGTTAAGGGAATGGTAGTGCGCAAGATGGAACTGGGCGAGCCGGATGCATCAGGCCGCCGCAGACCGGTAGAGGTTGCCGGATCGGATTACACCATTGATGTGGACGCTGTCATCATGTCCCTTGGAACCTCTCCAAACCCACTGATTTCTTCTACCACAGAAGGCCTTGAGACCAACAAGTGGAAATGTATCATTGCAGATGAGAGCAACGGCAAGACCACCAAGGAAGGCGTATATGCAGGCGGCGATGCCGTAACAGGCGCTGCAACCGTAATCCTTGCCATGGAGGCAGGCCGCGCAGGTGCAAGAGGAATTGATGAGTACCTTAATGGAAATAAATAGGTAAATATGGTATCTGAAATATAGAAAGCCGGTATCCGGGGTATGTCTGTTGTGGACAGAAGAGCCTGGATGCCGGTTTTTTTGTAGTGGGGGATTGGGCGATGGTGTGTGTGGTTTATAGAGTTTGGTATGTGTGGCTGTGGTGGGGATGGGGAGAGGGGTGGATTGTTGGTGGAGTGTGGTGATGGCAGCGGTAGCAGGAGTGGAAGACAACGGATTTTACTTTTACATTTCTCCCGCGAAAACAGAAGAGAAATAATTCTGCGGAGAGAAATAAAAACGAGTTGTGGAGAGAAATAAAAATGAGTTGGGTATTGACGCTTTAAGGGTATATATGATATTCTATATAAAATCGCACGGAAGTCTCTGTGCAGGATTCTTATTAGCAGTTTCATGATCGTTTGGCTGGTTCAGCCGTTTTTCACGTAGGGATGATTAAAAAAGGTGGTGATGCGTGTTTTATTGCCTTATTCAGTATGCAGCGGTGTGTTTGGATTATATCTGTAAGTTTCTTAAAATCAGTACTGTTTATCAGTAGTCAGTTGTGTTCGTTAATCAATATTCTTGAAAAATCAGAGGGATTGTTTGTACTTGAAAATTGAATCATATTATTTTGCGCACCTTGAAACTTCATTTTAGCTAAAAAAGGTGAAAATTCCCCTGCCTTTACAGGTGGTGTATGCGGATGGTGACGGGGGAGAACCGCCAGAAACAAACGTAACAGCAGCAGCGGGCGGAGAAAAACCGGTATCTTTGCTGATATGAGGTCAAACCATGGGCCTTTATAAGATGTGGCGGTGCATTGTTTAATAACCGGGCGCGGATTGAAATATCTGATGATAATAAATGGGGAATGAATCCGAATTTAAGTATTGTCAGGCTCGGTTTGCTGTTATTGCGGGTTCGGTGTGGATTGCAGGCAAGATGATGAAAATGGGAGATGAAATTTCAGATGGATTTGGGAGAGGAAAAATGTTTAGTGCTGTTTTCAGTGAAGAAAAATGTAGGTGTGAGTAAAAGAGCGGGATTTTTTTGGAGGAGGAGAGCAGGATAGCAGAAAGAAATGTGGCCCGGAAAAAAATGACCGTGAGGAAAGGATGAAAGTGAAAGGGCTGAAAAAGAATAGGCTGAAAAAGGGATGACTGGACAGGCCATGACGAAAGGGTAATTAAGAGATGGGGAAAAGACCGGGGGAAAATAATTGGAGGAGAGATAGCGTGGAGTGAAATAGCAGGGGGTAAAATAGCGTGGAGTGAAATAGCAGGGAGTGAAATAGTGGGAAGTGAAATAGTGGGGAGTGAAATAGCGGGGAGTGAAATAACGGGGAGTGAAATAGCAGGGAGTGAAATAGTGGGGAGTGAAATAGCAGGGGGTGAAATAGCGGAGAGTGAAATAACGGGAGTGAAATAGGGGGAAGTGAAATAGCGGGGAGTGAAATAGCGGAGAGTGAAATGGCGGAGAGTGATATAACGAAGAGTGATATAGCAGGAAGAAAAATTACAGAAAGGGATATAAGGGGAAGTAACATAATGGGAAGAGAAACAACCGAAAAGAAAACAGTTAAAAAGAAAACCACCAAGAGAATTGATATCAACCGAAAATTGAGACAGAGTACCACAGTACCCGTCCTGTCAGTCCTGTTATCAATCATGGCAGCAATGCCGGTTTACGCAGGACAGTGGTTGCAGGATGGCAATGGGTGGCGTTGGAAGAATGACAATGGAAGCTATCCTGAGAACTGCTGGCAGTGGCTGGACGGCAATCAAGACGGAATGGCGGAACATTATTATTTTGGCCCGGACGGATACATGATTTCAGATACCACGGCGCCGGATGGACAGCAGGTAAATGAAGAAGGAGCCTGGATAATGGATGGGGTGATCCAGAGGGAGGAGATGGCCGGAGCAGATAACAGAACATGGCAGATAAATATGTCGGAAACAGAGTACATACAGTTTACGGATATGGCAAACCGGATAAATGGTAAAAACAGAACATGGGACGGAGAAGAACCGGAACATCAGAGAACTAACTCAACCTCAACAAAAGATATTTCAACAGATGAATCAGCATACCGTATTATTGAATTAGTCAATGCCGAGAGACAGAAAAGAGGGGAAAACGTATTATCTGTTAATCAGGAATTAATGGATAATGCTGCTGCCAGGGCAGAGGAGGCACGTATATATTACAGTCACACGCGTCCCGATAAAAGTAAGTTTGATACGGCAATAACCGTAAAACGTTATTCCTCCGCAGAAAACCTGGCAAAGCTGTATTCCAGGGACAGTATGGAAATGATTACAGAGGCGGCGGTCGAAAAATGGATGGATTCGGAGAGCCATAAGAAGCAAATGCTGGATGACAGATGGACGGAGACAGGAGCAGGTGTCTGTGAGAGCGGCGGATATATTTATATTTCGCAGATATTCGTCAAAGGCGTGTAGTATAAAGTTTTTACCGGAGGAGAAAAAATGAGGATAATGAAGACACTGAAACGCATGATGGCATTGTTCCTTGCAACAGTATTGGTATGTACAGCAATACGGACTACCAGCGGAGCCGGTGATTTGATTAATTTAAATCCATACCGCCAGGTGTTCCGGGGGAAGAATCTGAATGCATTCGGAAGGACACACCGGGATATGAACATTTACCAGGTGGGTGAAGGGGCTGGGGCGCTGCCTGCATTATGTATACAGGAAGGCCACAAACTGCCGGACGGAAGTCCGGCCAAATACGAGCAATATTATGTGGAGCCGGGGAAGCCGGTTCCTGTCATCGGGCCATTTGAGCGTTATCTGTCCATGGTGCTTGCCTATGAATGGCTGGTATCGGACAACTATTATGTTCCGGCGCGCTACGGGGTAGTCCAGGTTTATTACTGGGGATGCATGAATGGATATGAACATAACTGGGCATTGCAGAAGCAGGCCATGGAAAAATTCCAGGCAGTAATGAATGGGGATCCCATGGTTATGGTCTATTATGAGGAAATGAAGGCCCACATACTGGAGGGAGAAGCCCAGTTTAATGGGACGGGCAGTTCTTCCCTTCCTGCGTGGACTGGTTCTGTCCAAAAAATGACTTTGGAAGACGGGCATTATGAGCTTACATTGGATATCAGCAGCTGTCCGCAGCTCCAGGACACTTCCTGGTCCTTTCCAGATAATCAGTGGTCATATAAACTTGCGCCGGATGGCAGAAGTGTGACATTTCAGTACAATGGAAACCAGGAGCCCCAGGGAACAATTGTGTCCGCGCAGATCCAGGGCATCGAAAACCGTTTTTATGCTTATATTTTTACCCCTGCTGCATCTGAAAACCTTCAAAAGCAGTTGGGATGGCTGGATTTTAACCGGCCCATGGCATCTGTCTCTTTTTCGGTTGGAACAGATGCGGTTCTGCCGGGCAGCAGTGATTTGGAATTATACCGCCATTCTGAAACATTTCAGAGCAATTACAACATTGATTTGGAGAAATATTGTGCTGAGACGAATCAACCGTTGGAGGGAACGGTGTTCAACGTGTGGGAGGATTTTGATTTTTCTCAGGTAAATGAACAGGGATATGAGGAAGGTGAACCGGATGGGACCAGCGGACAGGTCTACTTAAACTGCATGTCGCCGGAACCGGAAAACGATTATATCTGTGATATATTGACCACGGATTCGGATGGATATGCAAGGCATAGCGATACCAGATATTATAATTACAGCAAAACATACTGTATGGGCCATCCTGCACCGGAATGGATTGAGTGCGACCATGAGGAGGATGAGGATTGCAGCTGTGACGAAGAAAATGACCGGCTTCGCGGACAGTGGAGGGCAGAACAGGAATTGTGTGCAGCCACTTGTGATTTCCATGCCCCGAACAATGATGAGGACAACCGCGAACAGGACACTTCGGCTATGGAAGCCATGCTGGCGGATCGGGATGAGACGTATGAACGGTTTATAGAATTGGAATACAGTTACCATTTACAGGAAAAGACAGCCCGGACAGGATATATTCTCCATGGACTGCACAACGATGACAAGGAGATAGAAACAGTTGTACTGTCAGCCGCCCAGGCGGGAGGAAGCGCGCGGTCAGCTGTATACAGGCCAGGCTCTTTTGTGGGAAAGGCAGTGGAGCCTGTGTACACTTACGTGGCGGCAATGAGGGAAAGAAGAGCTTACAAATATCCGGTTCCGGATGCCCTGGAGATGGAGCTTGGGGAACAGCGCAGCATATTCAGTTTATGGGGAGATGAGAAGGAAAAAAAGAAACCGGAGGTTCCTGCGAAGGGAGCAGCTGCCGGCGGCATTTTCGAGGACCAGGAAAATACTTCCGGCAGTGCGGGAGAGCAGGAGGCTGGAGATGGAACACAGGGAGAGGAAGAAGATACATCCGGGAACGGAGGACAAGATGAGGACGGCAATGGAAATCCGAAAGGTGAGGAGGAGAAAGATGGAGAGCTGACGGAAAAAAATCCGGAGGATGGCAACAAAGAGGATGAGGAAAGCGGAGGAACAGAGACCGGGAACTCCGCAAGTGGAGGCGCAGGACCAGAAACAGGAAACTCCGAAGGGGGAGAAACAGAGACAGAGAACTCTGGGAGTGGAGGCGCAGAGCCGGAGACCGGAAATTCCGGAAGTGGAGGAGCGGGGACAGAGAGCACCGGGAATGGAGGAGCAGGGCCAGAGACAGGGATTTCCGGAAGTGAAGGAACGGGACCGGAGAACACCGGGAATGCAGGCGCAGGGCCAGAGGCCGGTAACTCCGGGAGTGAAGGAACGGGACCAGAGAACACCGGGAATGCAGGCGCAGGGCCAGAGGCCAGGAACACCGGAAGTGAAGGAACAGGGCCAAAGAACACCGGGAGCGGAGGCCCCAAAAGCGACGATTCTATAAGTGAAAAAACAGGAGACAGCCGTCAGAAAAATGAAACTTCATATAGGGAGGATCAAGACAATGGGAGTCAAGAGAAGGAAGAACAGAAAAGCGGAAACCTTCAGGTCCAATCATATTCGGTGTCCGCATCCCCTATTCTATTAAAATCAAGCCATGGAAAAACCATTCTATTTTCCGGCATTTCATCAGAAGAACACACAGTTAATCCCAAACATCAATCCCAAAACAAACCAGAAGATACAGCAAATGAAAATTTAAAGTATGAAACAGATGAAGATACAAAAAAAGAAATAAATGAAGAAACAAATGAAGACACAAATGGTAAAGCAGACGCAGACACAGAAATCAATATAGAAATCAGCTCAGAAAACAGTACAGACAACACCACGGAAAACACCACAGACAAGGAAAAGCATGAGATACAAGACAGCACCACAGAAACTGCGGATATCCGGGATGAAGCTGAAGGGAATTCTCATATAGAAAATAAGGACGGCACCAGTCAACGTGATGGGGATGAGGAGGATGGCGGTCAAAGCCCAATTTATGAAGAATATGAATATGCCAGAAATCCTATTTCACCGTCCTTTGGCATAGCTGCGTATTTCCAGGCAGACACTGGGAACGGAGATGAAGAACCTGAAGAGGAAGGAAACCGTGCAGTGCGGTTTATCAGATCCCTGTTTTCCGGAGAAGAGGATGACGACGACACCATATCAGTATCCCTGCCGTCATTTATGGACGATGATCTGGGAGCCTTGGATGTATCGGCTTATGGGGAACCGGATAGGATTCTTTACACCTTTAAGGTGTGGGACCATCGGACAGAGGGCAGGCTGCATATCAATAAAAGAGATTTGGAGCTGTACCGCGCGGACGGGGATAAAAGTTATGGACTGACCCAGGGGGATGCCACGCTGGAGGGCGCTGTCTATGGACTGTTTGCGGCCCAGGATATCATTCACCCGGATGGAAAATCCGGCACTATTTATAATCAGAATGATTTGACAGCCGTAGCCGCCACGGATAAACAGGGAAATGCC
>OCAS01001598.1_pt1 | contig 10577 bp, 9 predicted proteins | sample 1550751 | NCBI WGS metagenome assembly OCAS01 (sample SAMEA2580301, study PRJEB22360) | human gut metagenome | biome: human gut; feature: human-associated habitat; material: faeces | place: Denmark | collected 2008/2010
CCGTTTCATAACCGTGTCCCTTTGCCCATTTAGCTGTCTGCCGTTATTTGTTTGTTTTGTCAGTTTCCTAACGACATTCGCTTAAACGAAGTACGCCTTGTCTTTCCTCTTCACAATTCACTTTCCGAGTACCATTTCCACAGCCTTTTTCCACCCGGAATATTTCTTATCCACAAGGCTTTTTTCCATCTGCGGTTCAAAAGAAGTCCTCTTCATTTTCGCAAAAAGTTCTTCCTTTTTGTAGATGCCAAGTCCAATACCTGCAGCATACGCGGCCCCGATCCCGGACAGTTCCTCAGCTTCTGGCACCTGTACCGGTATGCCGGCCATATCGCTTTGGAACTGCATGAGATAGGCATTTTTTGTGGGACCGCCGTCTACCCGCAGTTCCCGGATCGGTATCTCGGCATCCTCCTCCATGGCTTTTAAAATGTCCGTGATCTGGTACGCAATGCAGTCAAGTCCTGCGCGCACCATTTCCGCTTTCCCTGTGGTCCTGGTGATCCCACAGAGAATCCCGGTGGCTGAACTGTCCCAGTAGGGGGCACCAAGGCCGGTAAATGCGGGTACAAAATATGTCCTGTCCTCCGGCGCCGCCTCCCTTGCAAGCCGCTCTGTCTCCGCTGCGGACGCAACCATCTGAAGGTCCTTCTGCATCCAGCTTATCACTGCACCCGTATAATTGATATTGCCTTCCAGCACATAATTTACCTGCCCGTCCATCCCCCAGGCCAGGGAAGAAACTAAACCGTGGCTGCCAAATACCGGTGTTTTTCCCACATTCATCATCACAGAGGAGCCGGTGCCGTAAGTGGCTTTCACCATTCCCTCCTCCAGGCATCCCTGCCCGAAGAGAGCGCCGTGGGAATCTCCCAGCACTCCGTGTATGGAAACCGGTTTATCCAGAAATCCTTCAAAATCCGTCTCCCCATAGTAACCATTGGAGTCCGAAACCCGGGGCAGATTTTCCGCCGGGATTTTAAAGACCCTGCAGATTTCCTCATCCCAGGCAAGTGTCTTGATATTGAAGAGCTGGGTTCTGGATGCGTTGGAATAATCCGTAAGAAAGGATCTGCCGCCTGTGAGCCGGTATACCAGGAAACTGTCCATGGTTCCATAACACAGATCACCTTTTTCGGCTCTTTCCCGGGCGCCCTCCACATTTTCCAGTATCCAGGCAATCTTTGCCGCTGAAAAGTAGGGGGAGAGCTTAAGCCCTGTCCGTTCTCTTATCATACCCGCACTGTCTGTGATCCTGCTGCAGATCTCCTCTCCCCTGGCACACTGCCATACCACGGCGTTATATACCGGTCTGCCATCCTTTTTCCAGGCAAGGGCAGTCTCCCTCTGGTTGCTGATGCCCGCGCCTGCTATCAGGTTCTTATCGATACCGGCCTTTTCCACCACATTCTTAACCGTCTGAATGGTGTTCCTGTAGATCTCCTCCGGGTCATGCTCCACCCAGCCGTTGTTATCTATGATCTGCCTGTGGGAAAGGTCCGCACGGGCAATCAGGGCTCCCTGTCTGTCAAAAAGCAGTGCTTTTGTCCCCTGCGTGCTCTGGTCAATTCCCAGTATGTATCTCTCCATATCAGACTAACTCCCTGGCTTTTGCTGCGATTCCTTCTGCGTTTAATCCGTAGTAATCAAATACCTCCTTTGAGGTTCCTGTGATGACCGGCGCATCCGGCAGGGACAGGTTCACAACCTTTTTCGGGCATTCGCTTCCCTCTGCCTGGCTTACCATACTGCCAAGTCCGCCGAAGGGAGCGTGCTCCTCCGCTGTGATCACAGCCTTCACACCGGATACCATCCGGAGCAGAGTCTCTTTGTCAAAAGGCTTTACACAGTACATATCCAAGACTGCTGCACTGATGCCTTCCTTTTCCAGCAGCTTCGCTGCGTCAAGAGAAGGCTTTACCATCTCTCCGCACGCTACGATTGCCACGTCATTTCCCTCTTTCACCACGGTGGCTTTATCCATTTCAAAAGGACAATTTCCTTCTTCATAGACATCCTCCACCGCGTTTCTCCCCACACGGATATAGGCAGGTTTTTCATCTCCGAGCAGCGCTTCTGTCAGGCACTTCGTCTGATTTTTATCACTTGGTATGTAAACCCTCATGTTCGGAACCGCTGACATGGCAGCGATATCCTGGGCAGAGTGGTGGCTCATGCCCAGGGCACCGTAGCTGATGCCGCCGCTGATGCCGATCAGCTTCACATTGGTATTGGAATAGGCCACATCCACCTTTGCCTGCTCGTAGCTTCTGGTAGATAAAAAGCAGGCAGGGGATACTGCGTAGGCTTTCTTACCACATTTTGCAAGGCCCGCGGAAATACTCACCAGATTCTGTTCCGCAATGCCCACCTCCACAAACTGTTCCGGGTAATTCTCTGCAAAAGGTGTCATGGACGCGGAACCGCGGGAGTCACTGCACAGCACCACAACGTCTTTATCTGTCTTTGCTTTCTCCATCAGTACCTGGCAGATCACCTGTTTATTTGCTATCTTATTCATGAAGAGCAGCCTCCTTCCCTGCGGCGAAATCACTGATAATCTGATTATATTCCTCCTGTGTAGGTACCTTGTGATGCCAATTTGCCTTATTTTCCATAACAGGGGAACCATACCCTTTTGTGGTATTTGCTATGATGACACTTGGTTTTCCCTTTGTCTGTGACGCCTCTGAAAATGCCTGCAGAAGTTCATCCAAATCGTTTCCCCGCACACTGATCACATGCCATCCGAAGGAGGAAAATCTCTCTGCCAGATCATCATGTCCCATCACATCTTCCGTACAGCCGGAAATCTGCAGCCTGTTTCTGTCCACCACTGCACAGAGGTTATCCAGATGATACTGGTTGGCAGCCATGGCTCCCTCCCAGACAGAACCTTCCGCCAGCTCACCGTCTCCCATAACCGTATATACCCGGTATTCCTTTTTGTTCATCTTTCCTGCCAAAGCCATTCCCACGCATACGGGAAGGCCGTGTCCGAGGGATCCGGAATTCATCTCGATTCCCGGCAGTTTATTGTTTGGATGTCCGATGTAAGAGGAACCGAACTTTGAAAACTTTTCTTTTACCTCTTCCAGATCAAGGAATCCCTTTGCGCACAGCACCGCATAATAAGCCTCCATGGAATGTCCCTTGCTGAGGACAAACCGGTCTCTGTCCGGGTCATCTGCCCGTTTCGGAGAAACATTCATAACACGGAAATACAGAGCGGCCAGGATTTCCATAACACTCATATCACCGCCGATATGACCTCCCTTTCCGGCAACAATAATATCAACCGTATCCCTGCGCAGATCAAACACTTTCGCTTTCAGATCATCCATCTCATTCACCTCTCAAATATGCCTTAACCTGTTCCTCGATCGGATCATACAGATCCGGTTTTACACCTATATACTTGCAGGCCTCGTAGAGCACGGGCACCACATCCTTGTGAATACCCACACAGTGATGGATGTATGGCCCTTCCACCAGCTTTGCCTCCAGGCGCTTAAGATTCTCAACCTCGACCCAGACATAGGTACCCTTGGTATACGGTCCTTCCACACCTTTCGCGTGCCCCAGAAGCAGGGAGTATTCTCCGTTGTCTCCGTCAAAACGGCACAGGGTCATATCCCCGTGTTTTGCCTCAGCCTCCACAGCTCCGGGATGGTCAAAGGCCAGGGGATAACCGATGGACGGCCTTTCCTTTGCCACAGAGACAGGCCAGGGGCCGCAGTGCTGCAAAAGCTCACCGTTTTCATTGTCAGGATGACGTACCGTCCAGTCTGCAAAGAAGGTTCTGGCCTCATCCATGCCTGCTGCTTCCATAAGAAGTGCTGTGACGGCGCCGTGTATATCCGTCTCACAGACGACCGGGATTCCCTCCTCATTCAGCAGGGAATTGGCCGCGCAGGGTATAATTCCGATCTCTCCCTGAAGGGCATTCCAGCACTGGATGGCAATAGCATTACAGCCGTATTTTTCTGCCAGATTCTTCATGGCAGCTTTCAGTGCAGCCACGTTTTCCAATTCGTTTTCCCTGATCCTGACACACATATTATCATGACAGTATGCCATGATCTTTGCCACCTCGGTGCCCTCTTCCTTTACCTTTTTCATCTCTTTTGTCAATTCCGGAATCGGTATGGGTGAAAGCTGGATATTGAATCTTTCCAGCAGTTCTCCCTCGTTGCACATGGTACTCCAGAAGTCAAACGGGCGCGGCCCGATCTGCAGGATTCTTGTATTTCTGAACACCTTCACCACATTGCACACAGCCAGGAAATCCCGGATTCCCCGCTCGAACTCCGGGTCTGTAAGCCTGCAGTTTGTCATGTAGGTAAACGGTACCTGAAACCTTCTCAGAACCTTGCCTGTGGCAAAAAGCCCGCACTGGCTGTCACGGAGACGGACGCCGTTCTCATCCGGGCGCTCATCCCTGGGTCCCCATAAAAGCACCGGAACATTCAGTTCCTTGGCCAGTCTTGCGACTTCATACTCTGTGCCGAAATTGCCGTGGGGGAAGAAGAGGCCGTCCACCTTCTCCGCCTTGAATTTTTCCGCGATCTTTATTCTGTCTGCCTCGTTGTACAGAAGTCCTTCCTCATTGATATCCTTAATATCCACAAAGGAAACGTCCAGTTCACCCAGTCTTTCCCTTGTCAAATCCGCATATTTAATAGCATCCGGAGCACTGAAAATGCTCCTTCGTGTTGGGGCGAACCCTAATTTTATCTTATTCAAACTCACACACCCTGCTTTCTAATTTTTAAGTTCAAGGACACTGTCCCGCTCAATAAATTCCGTACAGATCTGAATCTTTGTCTTGGCTGTGCTCCTCTCCTGCATCATTTCCACAATGCGGCGCACTGCCAGCCTTCCCATCTCCTGCTTGGGCACCCTGAGGCTTGTCAGCCTGGGCACTGCGATCTCACAGAAGGGGAGGTCATCAAATCCGATGATCGACACATCCTGCGGCACCCGGTAGCCGGATTCCTGCAGCGCTTTCATGGCTCCCAGAGCCAGATTGTCATTATCCGCAAAAAAGGCGGTGGGCAGCTCCGGTTTTCCTTCCAGATACCGCAGCATGTCTTGGTGGGCAGCCTCCATAGTAACGCCGATGGTCACCGTGTACCTGTTCTCCAGCCTCAGATTGTGCTTATTGAGAGCAATCTGAAATCCGGAAGCCCTGGAGCCGAACGCCTTGATCCGGTAACTGCCCCGCAGATATCCGATTCTGGTATGGCCTTTCTGGATCAGATACTCCCCGGCCATTCTGGCCGCGTCCGCGTTGTTGATAAACACCCCGTCAAACGACATATCGTGGTTCCAGTAATCCAGCACCAGAAAAGGTACCTTCATGCCCCTGAACACCGCTGCCTCCTCGTCTGTAAGCTCTGTGCCCAGAAGCACAATGGCGGAAGCCCGGTCCAGGCACAGGTTTTCCACCTGTCTTTTATAATCCTCTGTCTGCCGGTCCAGATAACAGAGCGCCATCTCATAGCCGGCCTCCCTGCATTCCTTTTCAAATCCGTCCACTACCAGGGAAAAGAAGGGATTGTCATCCACGATCAGGCCCTTGTCCTTATAGATGACAAGCTTGATCTTCGTGATCCCCATCTCCCCGATATAGCCCAGTTCCTTGGCTGCACGGAGAATTTCTGACGCGGTGTCCTTATTCACACCTTTTTTATGGTTCAAAGCATTGGATACGGTAGCCGGAGAAAATCCTGTATATTCTGATATGGTCCTTATATTTACTTTCACCGTCTCACCTCCAACAAAATCTTATGCTTTTTTTATCTGCACTGCCATGTACTGTTTTCCCGGCAGCTCAACTCTGAATTTCCCTTTATGGATGCCCCTGTTCTCCACAGTCATATTCCAGGTATCCAGCACGCGGACTTCAAACGCAGTCTCATCGTCAAAGTAAAAATCCCGGAAGGATGGGCGCATGAAGCTGTAATAAAACAGATAATACTCTTTTACAGCCTTGATCTGGGATGTACTCTCCTCAGGTACGGCACACACTTCATCCCAGCCGCATTTTTCATAGGGCATAAGTCCAATGCCCGGCGTCTCCTTCATGATATCCAGAAGGAATCCGAAACGCTTGTGGCTCTCCCCGTGAAGTTCCCCGCCGTGTGACCACCAGAGGATATCCTGGGGATGCATATATGTCTCTCCGTGTCCCGGATACCCGCCCCGCACAGCGGCCTCCCAGAATCTGCGCAGCATCTCCTCTCCGCTTATATTGCCCCAGCCGTGCTGGATATTTCCCTCATAGGCGATCTCATCCAGTACAACAGGTTTTTTGTACTTCTCCCGCCATTCATTCACCAGCTCTGAAGATTTGTACAAATCCTGCCTCTGGATGCTGCAGTGCGTGATCCATGGGCGGTTATGGTCGTAGAAATTTCTGCAGTTGTGGATGGAACGCAGATGTTTGTATGGGTCTTTTTCGCAGATGATTTTTGCGTAACGCTCCCAGTCTTCCACACTTTTTTCCTCAAACAGGTCAAATTCATTTGCCAGAGACCACCAGATATTTCTGTAGGCTGCGAACCGGGCGATCACATACTTCCAGTAAAGGTCATCCTCCTCAGGCTTCATACAGGAAAATCCCCAGCGGTCATAAGGATGCATGACGATCAGATCCGCGTCAATACCTAAGTCTCTGAGAGCCTCAATGCATTTCTCAATATGTCTGAAATGTTCCGTGTTGAATCTGGTAAAATCCCAGTTATTCCCCTCACTTCTTCCTGTGTATTCCTGGAAGTTCTCCTTTGTGAGCACACTGGAATCCATAGGTGTTCCCTGGTAAGGATAGGAGCGCGGTTCCCCCAGGTTATAGTCATAATGTTTCGGGAAAACGCAGAAACGTATCTTATTAAAAGCGCTCGCCTTTAATGTTTTAAGTGTCTTCTCAATCAGTTCGTCGGACTGCAGGTCCCACACATAGCAGGTCGTTCCCACAGAGTAATAGGGTGTGCCGTCCTCGTACGCAAAATGGTATGTATTCGCCACTCTCACAGGACCGTGATTGTCCTGTCCGGGAGCTGTCGCTGTAAAACTTCCCTCCAGGTCAGAGTCTAAGAATCCCGCGTGGATCCTGAAGGTATATTCCTCCTCAAAAGAGGGCATAAACCGCAATTTATAGATGCCTTCCCCGTCGTAAAAGCCGTCGGCTTCTGTGCACTCATTTTTGCTCTCAAAGGTTCCTGTCACTTCATAGTCCGTGAATGGATTTCCCGTTGCAGGACCCTGGAACTCCACCTCAAAGACATCCCATTTCTCCACCTGCTTTTTATATTTCATTGTCTCCATACTCTACCTCCAAGTCTTTTTCTTTAAACGGTCAGGCTTTTACAGCACCGGCCATACCTTCCACGAAATGTCTCTGGAAAATCAGATACACGATCAGCACCGGAATAACGGAGATCAGCACACCCGCGCACAGATAGCCGTAATCTGTTCCATGCTCGCCCACGAAGGTCATGATACCTACCGGAACGGTTTTCTTCATATTATCATTGATAATAACGCTTGCCAGCAGATACTCATTCCATGTGGACAAAAAGTCTGTGATGATCAGTGTTGCCACAGCAGGCTTTGCCACCGGGAAGATAATTTTATAAAACAACTGCCATTTGTTGCATCCGTCAATGTATGCCGCCTCGTCAAGCTCCCTGGGGACACCGTTGAAAAAGCCCCGCAGGATCAGAATACCAAAGGAGATACCGAAACCCACATATACATAGAACAGTCCAAAATAAGAGTTCAGCAGGCCCAGTTTGCTGTAGATCACATTGATCGGTACCAGGGCTGTCTGCATGGGAAGCATCATTCCGATGAGAAAGAAGATAAAAGTTCCCGTTTTATGCCTGATTTCCAGTCTGGTCAGGGCAAAAGCTGCCAGTGCCTCAATGAAAATTCCCAGAGGCACTTTTAAACAGGATACAATCAGGTCGTTTTTCATATAAGTGAACAGCCGGCCTTTTGTAATGGCATTGACAAAGTTGTCCCAGGCAACGTGTGCCGGCATACTGAACAATCCCGCGCCGCTGTAGAAATCAGATTTACTCTTGATCGCAGTTGCCACCAGTGTGAACATGGGTACCACCCAGATAAGCGCCAGGATGATCAGAACAAGATATAATACTGCTTTTTTTGTGATTTTCTTTGTTTTTCCTTCCACGATAATCCCTCCCCGCTAATCTTCTTTTGCTGTAAAGGATACATAAGGAATGATAACGATCATCATCATCAGTACCATAATACAGGCAACTGCTGTTCCGTATCCCACGTTGTTGTACTGGAACACCTGTGAATACATATAGGTGGAAAGCATCTGAGTGGCATTGTTTGGACCGCCGCCGGTAAGCCCCTGCACCACATCGTAAACCTTCATGGCTGCAACGATCAGTGTTGCAATAACAATGACAAAGGTATCCTTAAGGAGCGGTACTTTGATCAGGAAAAACTGCTCAATTCCGTTGGCACCGTCAATGGTCGCCGCCTCCAGAACATCCGGTGAGATAGCCTGCAGACCTGCCAGAAACAGGATCATGGGCTGTCCGATCGCCTGCCACAGAGCTGCCGCGAATACGGCATATAGACTGACATTGGGGTCCGATATCCATCCCTGGGTAAAATTGATCCCCAGTGCTTTGAAAAATTCATTGATAAATCCAATGTTGGGGTTGTAGATCCATCTCCAGATAATAGCCACCGCAATGGGTGCGATGACACATGGGAAATAGAAAAAGCCTCTGAAGAAGGTACGTCCTCTAAACTGCTTGCTCAGTATCACTGCAAAGAGCAGTGCAATGGTCATGGTCACAAATATAGTCAAAACAATCCAGATCAGGTTGTTGATAATTGCCGTATGAAAGATTTTATCGCCTTTAAAAAGATTTATGTAATTAGATAAGCCAACAAACTGTTTCTCGCCGATACCGTTCCATTTGAACAGGCTGATAAAGAAGGAGTAGCACACAGGTGCCACGATCACGGATAAATAGATGACCGCCGCCGGGAGCAGGAAGAAATACGCGGCTTTGTCCGTCCTGGTATAATTATTCTTTTTTTTCATGGTTTCACTCCAATCTGTTTGGTCAGTGCAGTGGTTTTCAAAAAACGGAGGAGTGGCCTTCACCCCTCCGCGTTCTTATATTACATGTCTTTTCTCTGTTATTTGTTATTGTAAGCCTCAATTGCCTCCTGAATGCTCTTCGCTCCGTCTTCCGGTGTCATCTGACCATTGGCAATGGCATCCTGCGCATTGAACAGTACATCTGCAACCTCTGTGGGGAATGCCTGGTCTGTGATGGTGAAGATGCCGTTTTTCTCAGATGTCTCTAACAGTACAGGTACGTTCGGCTGTCCTTCCGGCATTTCTGCGCCTACTACCGGCAGCGGAAGGTTGTAATACTCCGCATATTTTACTGTGTTTTCTTCATTATAATAGTAATCTGTAAAACGCATGCAGGCATCCAGCTCTTCCTCTGTATTGTCCACATTGAACTGTGTCATCTCAGCAAATGCTGACATTCTGTTTGTCTCACCGCTTGGGAATGCAAAGACACCATACTGGTCCATATCAAGACCTTCCTGAATGATCTTGCCATCCTGCCACTGTCCCTGGATATCCATTGCGCACTGTCCGTTTGCCATACCGATCAGGGTGTCATTAGGGTCCTGGGTCAGGAATCCGTCCGGGAAATAGCCTTTCTCACAGAACTCCTGGTATTTTGCAAGAGCCTGTACCACTGCGTCGTTGTCATAGCTCTCATCAAATGTGTTCATCTTGTCATGGAGTTCAGAACCTGCATAGTGTTCAATGAGCAGTTCCACAAAACGCATGGTGTGCCAGCCGTTGAGACCCGCTGTGGATATGGGAGTGATGCCGTTTTCCTTTAATTTTGCACAGGCTGCCTCAAACTCCTCGAAAGTAGTGGGTACTGCTATGCCGTTCTCCTCAAAGATATCTTTTCTGTAATAAACACCCAGAACATTGTAGCTTGTAGGATAGCCGGAAAGTTTTCCATCCAATGTACAAAGGTCCATGGATGTCTGTGTAAATTTCTCATCCCATTTGTTTTCTTTTGCATAATCTGTCAGGTCATATGTAAGGCCGTTCTCTGCATAGAAGCCTCCCAGGCTTCCGCCCCAGTTGAACCACATATTCGGAAGGGTTTTAGAAGAAGCGGCAACTTTGCAGGCATCCTTGATTCCGTCTGTATCATAATAGGAAACGGTTACATGGACATCTTCATTTTGTTTGTTGAACTCCTCCACAATGGGATCCACTGCATTCTGCCTTGTGTTCAGTGTCCAGAAGGTAACTTCCGTAGCTCCGCTCTTGGCGCCTTCCCCTTGGGTACTGCTTTCTTTTGTCTCGGAACCGCCGTCGCTTCCGCATCCTGAAAGTGCCATAGAGATCACTATTGCTGATGCCATTGTCAATGCCATTACTTTTTTAATTTTCATTTTGAATCCTCCCTGAAATTTTAAACACATTGTTTAAATCGTTTTTGCTTTCATTTAAATATCGACGTCGTTTATTTAAATTT
>OCAS01001600.1_pt1 | contig 10552 bp, 5 predicted proteins | sample 1550751 | NCBI WGS metagenome assembly OCAS01 (sample SAMEA2580301, study PRJEB22360) | human gut metagenome | biome: human gut; feature: human-associated habitat; material: faeces | place: Denmark | collected 2008/2010
GGCAAATTCCCAGCTCCCGGATTCTCGGTATCTGGGCCCAGACGCTTCCCGCGCCCATAGGCACCATGGACGCTCCCTTTGGGATTCCCGCTGCCGTACCGGCCATGAGCTTCTCCTACGGGCAGGAATTTTTAAAACCTCAGATCGATGAGGCGCTGCTCTCTCCTGACCCGCTCTCCATCGTTCCTTCCACCGATACTTCCGGACACGGCACCTTTATGGCGGGTATCGCGGCAGGCGGAGCGACTGCAAACGAGGACTTCACAGGCGCCGCCCCCAAATGCTCCATCGGAGTCGTGAAGCTGAAACCGGCCAAACAATATCTCCGGGATTTTTACTTACTCCCTGAGGACGCCATTGCCTATCAGGAAAATGATATCATGATGGGAATCAAATACCTGGAGCTGCTGGCGCTTCGGCAGGGCCTTCCTCTCGTCATCTACATCGGACTTGGCACGAATTACGGAAGCCACGACGGCACTTCGCCTCTTGGCCTGGTCTTAGGCAACATCGGGCGTCTTGTAGGAGTCTCCGCCGTCCTCCCGGCCGGCAATGAAGCAGGGCTGCGCCATCATTACATGGGACGTCTGCTGAGCGGCCAGGAATACGACGACGTGGAAATACGGGTAGCCAGCGGGGAACGCGGCTTCTTCCTTGAGCTGTGGGCAACGGAACCGGAACTCTATACCGTAGGATTCGTCTCCCCCACAGGTGAGGCAATCCCGCGGCTTCCCATCGGGCTGGGGGCGGAAATCACGGTTCCATTTACCCTGGAGCAAACGGTTATTACCATCAACTACCGTACCTCGGAGATCGGTTCCGGCAGCCAGTTTGTCCTGATGCGCTTCGACGCTCCGACCGCAGGAATCTGGCACGTCCGTGTCTACAATTCCTTATTTATCACCGGAATCTTCCATATGTGGCTCCCCATCCAGGGTTTCATCGACGAGGATACCTTTTTTTTGCGTTCCGACCCTGACACCACGATCACGGAACCGGCCAATGCTGCGGTTCCCATCACGGTCAGCACCTATAACCACATAAATAACAGCATCTACATCCACTCCAGCAGGGGATATTCCCGGGGCGGTTTAATTAAGCCGGACCTGGCCGCTCCCGGTGTCAACGTCTACGGTCCCGGACTGTCGCCGGGAGGAGCCGGCGGCAACTTTCCCCTTGAATGAGAGGAGGAGCCGGTGAAACCTTCCCCATGACGCGGCGCACCGGCTCCTCCGTGGCTGCGGCCCATGTGGCCGGGGCGGTGGCCGACCTCTTCACCTGGGGCATCGTCCGGGGCAACAATCCCGCCATGAGCGATGCCAGTGTACGCGCCTATCTAATCCGTGGGGCAAACAGAAATCCAGCCTACACTTATCCCAACCGAGAGTGGGGATACGGTACGCTGGATCTCTATCAGACCTTTTTACGTATCAGAGAGTAAATTAATGATAGCCTCTCATTCGGATGAGAGGACCTCCGTTTTTATCGAGGTATGCTCTCGTAATGACGACGGAACCGATCTCGGGGTCCTTCGGGATTTCATACATGATATCCAGCATGAAATCCTCGATAATGGAACGAAGGGCCCTGGCTCCGGTTTCTTTTTTCATGGCCTGCTCTGCGATCCATTCCAGTGCGTCATCTTCAAATACAAGCTTTACTTCATCCAGTTCCAGCAGCTTCTCATACTGCTTTAATATCGCATTTCTCGGTTCCTTTAAGATTCTCACCAGCAGCTCCTTTGTCAGTGACTGCAGGGTAACCGTAATCGGCAAACGGCCCAGGAACTCCGGAATCATGCCGAATTTTCTCAAATCCTCGTTCATCACACGGCCTAAAATATTAGGATCCTTATCAAACTTATCCTTAAGCTCTGCTGCGAATCCGATAGAAGACTTATTCGTCAAACGCTCCTTAATAATGTCCTCCAGATCCGGAAACGCTCCGCCGCAGATAAATAAGATATTATCCGTACTGACGGTGGTCATGGGTGTGAGAGCGTTCTTCTGGTTGGAGCCGACCGGCACTTCCACATTACTGCCCTCGAGAAGCTTTAAGAGCTCCTGCTGAACCGATTCGCCGCTCACGTCCCGGCTGTTGGTATTTTTCTTTTTCGCGATCTTATCAATCTCATCGATAAAAATGATACCGCGCTGCGCCCGGTCCACATCGTTATCGGCCGCGGCCAGAAGCTTGGAGACCACGCTCTCAATATCGTCGCCTATGTAGCCGGCCTCCGTTAATGAGGTGGCGTCCGCGATGGCCAGCGGCACGTCCAGAAGCTTCGCCAGAGTCTTTACAAGATACGTCTTTCCGCTTCCTGTCGGCCCGATCATCAGAATATTGGATTTCTCAATCTGTACGTTTCCTTCCTCATCTCTCTTGTCGGAATCCACCAGGAAAACACGCTTATAATGGTTGTAAACCGCAACAGAAATTACCTTCTTGGCCTGCTCCTGTCCGATCACGTACTCATCCAGTCTCTGTTTGATCACATGGGGCGCCGGTATATCCTTTAAATCAAACTCCGGCTTCTTCGCCTCGGGAGTCCGTTTTTTGATCTTCTGCTTCTTCGGAATTTCCACGTCCTGATTAGTCAGATTGCCAAACTCACTTAAGTTTAAGTTCATGTAAGGCATATTCTGAATCTTCGACAGGTCAAATCCTCCCTGTGTCACCGAGTCAAATGCCTTCTGCATACAGTCATGGCAGAGATTCATCCCGCCCATGGTAACCATGGGACCGGTCTTACTCTCCGGTCTGCGGCAGACGTAACAGATCTTCTCATACTCATCATCGTCCTTCACAGGCGTCTTTCCCGCCTCTTCCGAAACAGCCTTGCCGCCCTCGTCTCTGTCCTTTGTCTCTTCCAGATATTCTTTATCTTCCAAAATTTAATCTCCTTTTATATGTTAAGTTATATGTGATTGTTATATGTTGTCGGTATGCGTTGTTGTTATATGTTAGCGCTATGCGTTGTCGCTATATGTTATCGCTATGCGTTGTCGTTATGTGTTAGCGCTATGCTTCATCGCTATGTGTTATCATTATGCGTTATCGCTATGTGTTATCATTATGCGTTATCGCTATGTGTTATCATTATGCGTTATCGCTATGTGTTATCATTATTCGTTATCGTTCTGTCCGCCGTATTTCACTGCCGGCACACCTGTTCATTATAAATCATTTACTTTCATCCTACAAGAGCACTGCCGCATTTTAGACTTTTTTAACAACTTCCTTCCATTCTTTTCCGTAACATGGTAAAGTGCTGGGGTAAAGAGTCCAACAAGCCAGACTTATGCGCCGGAGCACGGTCGCTTCAGCGGCCATATCTCCTTAGCGCGCAGTGTGCAGCCCCCGAAAGGGTTTTATTTCATAAGACGAATTTTCCCTTCCAATCAAAAAACGCGCGGAGAAGACTCTTTCAGCCTTCTCCGCGCGCCTGCGCGCTGTTACTTCCCTGAATCGGCCGGTCTCTTCCTTATCAGTTCACGGAATTCTCTACCGGTTTCTTATCCAGTGTAATATCTACATTTCTCTCCACATACTGACCATTTTCCAGAGACTGTACCGTTACGGTAACGGTTGTTCCACCCTCATAGTATTTCAGCATGTTGGTTAAATCATCGTATGTCTTGATGCTCTGTCCGTCAAATTTAGTAATGATATCTTTTTCGCGGAGGTCAGACTTGGAAGCTGCGCCGCCTTCCACGATCTTATAGATGAAAACGCCCTGTGGCATGCCAAGCTGCTGGCTGGTTGCCGCATCAATGTTCTTGATCTGTACGCCTAAATACCCCTGCTCTGTATCTGCCACCTGAGTCCTGGTCTTCTTTGTCATCAGAGTATCAATAATATTCTGAGCCTTGGAGATCGGAATTGCATATCCCATGCCTTCTACTTCTGTTGAAGAATACTTGGCTGAGTTGATGCCAATGACTTCGCCCTGCATATTTAAAAGTGCGCCGCCGCTGTTGCCTGGATTGATGGCTGCATCTGTCTGAAGAAGATCCCTGCTCACGCCGTCTTCTGTCTGTACAGTACGGTCGAGTGCGCTGATATATCCGACTGTTACGGACTGACCGTAACCGAGTGCATTACCGATTGCCACAACGCCCTGGCCTACCTTGATATTATCGGAATTGCCGAGGCTGGCAATGGCGATCTGGCTCAGTGTATCGGACGGAATATCCTTAAGTGCCACTGCAATCACTGCTAAATCGCTGTCTGCGTCTGTTCCTTTGATCGCGGCATCCACAGGAGTCTGATCAATGAAGGTTACCTTCAGTTCTTCGGCGCCCTGTACCACATGATTATTTGTAACGATCAGAAGTTCATCATCATTCTTTCCTACAATAATACCGGAACCGCTTCCTACGCCCTCTCTCTGCATCGGGCCGAAGAATGTCTGGCTCTCATAGATTACTTTGCTCGTAATGGCAACTACTGACGGCATTGCCTTATCAACAATCGCAGATACGTCCATATTGGCAGCCATTCCACTTACCTGACCTGATGTGCTGTCCGAAGATGCAGCCGCTGAACCATCTGATGACGGTAGTGTCTCAGCCTGGCTGATCTCCACCTGATTTCTCTGATTGTAGCTGCCAGCCGCCCAGTTGATTCCAACCATGGTACTTCCGGCTACCACACCGAATACCAGAGCTGCGCCTACAATCGCTGCCGCTCTCTTTGCAAAACCTGATTTCTTCTTCGGCGGCTTCGGTCCTTCCGGAACGGGTCCCTGCGTCATTCTCTGATACTGGTGCTCCTGATAATGCGGAATTCCCTGCTGCCCGCCATAGGACTGCTGATTCTGTGACGTCTGCTGATAACCATAGGAGGAACGGTATGCGTTTTGGCTTTGACCGTTCTGGTTTCCCTGATATGCGTTCTGCCCGCTCTGGCTTCCCTGATATGCGTTCTGTCCACTCTGGCTGCCCTGATATGCATTCTGGCCGCTCTGGTATGGGTTCTGTCCCATCGGCTGCGCAGGTCTGTATGTCTGCTGATTCTGAGCCTGGTTCATTCCCTGACTCTGGTTCACGCCCTGGCTCTGGTTCATGCCCTGATTCTGATTCATCCCCTGGCTTTGATTCACGCCCTGGCTCTGATTCATTCCCTGGCTTTGATTCACGCCCTGGTTCTGATTCATCCCCTGGCTCTGGTTTTCCGTATAGGGCTGCTGTCCATATACGGATCGGCTCTCCTGTCTTGTGTACTCCGGCTGAGTCTCTTTACTCTCATAGCCGTTTTCACGTGCTGCTTCTTCCGGGTCCGGATCTCTCATTGTAAAGTTCGTTGTAATAGGTTCTTCTTTATGTTCTTCAGGAGTCGTACGGCCCAGATCGTTGTTTTCATTTTCGTTATACATAAAAACTATCCCCTTTCCTGTTTCCTTTGTTTTCTTTTGATATTTGAAGTCTATCAATGAAATGTGACTATTTTGTGATAAAATTATATTCAATATGTGAAAATCGCAAAAAAAGACATCTTCCGGGTTTTTAAAGTCCTGAAAGATGTCTTTTTGAATGTCTTAAGTATGCTTTATGCCGCGTTTGGCGGTGGTACCGTGATTACATCATCGTTCCCTGAACCGCCCGGCTGTACGGTTCCTCCGCCTCCCGGCCCTGCTGAACCGCCCGGTCCCGGAGATGTTGTCTCCGGTGCGCTGGTGGACTCATGAGGCGCCGTCGTAGGCTTTACGCCAGGTCCCGTGCTGGAATCCGACGATTCCGTGGTCTCATCTCCCGGTGAGGAAGGTTTAACCGCCGATGTCGTCTCTCCCGGTTTCGTCGGACTGGTTGGCTTCGTGCCATCTGCCGTGGTTTCTCCCGGCTTCGTCGAACTGGTCGGTTTCGTGCCGTCTGCCGTGGTTTCCCCTGGTTTCGTCGGCTTCGTACCATCCGCTGTGGTCTCTCCCGGTTTCGTTGGCTTCGTGCCATCCGCCGTCGTCTCTCCCGGTTTCGTCGGCTTTACAGGATCTCCGTTCTCATCCGTCTCCTCGATCGATGTGCCCTCTGATGTGGACTCCCGCTCGTCAATCTCATCGGATTCCTTCGTCGTTTTCTTTGTCTCATCCGTCTCCTTCGTCTCTTTTGGAACGTATCCCTGATCCGTCGGAACATGATCTACACTGACTCCCTTTTTATACATACCGGAATCAGCCGAGATCTTCGCACTGATCTTCTTCACCAAATCAGTCGTCTGGTATCCCTCTTCTCCATACAGGAATTTGTGGAGTTCCGTTACATTCGACTCCAGCGTCTGAGGAATAACACAGTCTCCCTTCTTACCCATAATCATGGAATCCCGGGCAAATGGGAAGCCGCCGGTTTCACCGATATGGTATTTGCCGATATCGAGAATCAGGCTGGTTAAATCGCTGAATGACAGCGATGTCTCGACCTGTTCCACTTCCATCAGAAGAATCCGGTTCAAAAGGCCGAGATCGGCCTGTTTTGCTTTTTCAAATGCCTTCTGAATAACCAGACGCTGACGCTCTGTTCTGGCATAGTCCGTATCCATCAGACGGAGACGGCCATAAGCAACTGCCTGGATTCCATCCAGATGCTGGACACCCGCCGACTTAAGCTGAGTGGACGGCACGCCGGTCTTTTGTACAGTCTCTGTAATAAAGGAATTGATGTAGCGAAATTCTGCCTTACTGATATCGATTCCATCGATACCGCCCAGCATATTGATGCCATCTGCCACAGATTTCCAGTTAAAGGTCACATAGTCCTCGATATTTAAATCCAGGTTCCGGTTCAGTGCCGCCAGCGCCTGCTCGGCGCCGCCGTTCGCATAGGCGGAATTGATTTTATTATAAGTTCCGCCGCTGCTGGTGTTTAAATACGTATCACGGAAAACGGATACCAGCTTAATCTCTCCCGTATCGCGGTTGATGTTGCAGAGCATGATCACGTCGGTATTCGTTCCCTTATGTACGTTTCCATCTCTGCTGTCCACACCAAACACAGCGATTGTCATATATCCCTGCATATGTTCCGTCTTAGCGACAGGCAGTTCTGTATTCTTTACCTTGCTCTTGTCAAAATCGTTGGAATGAATCAAGGAACTGTTTAATCGCAGCGCATAACCATAAAACCCAATGCAAATCAGTGTCAGCACTTCCGCTACTGCCATAACAATGATTCTTCTGATTTTTTTCTTCTTCGCAGCCTGTGCCGCCGAACGGCTTGCTGCTGCCCGGTTCGCTGCGTCCTGAGGCTTCCTTCCTCCCATTCCGCCTGAACCGCTTCCGCCGTCACCGATCTGAAGCGAGGCTCCCTGAAGCGCCTGACGCCTCGGCTCATAGCCGGAGGTTCCTGAGGATCTCCCGGCGCCGCCCTGAGACTGTCCATTCCCGGAAGGTCTTCCAGTTGTTCTCGCCATTCCGCCCTGAACCGGATTTCCTCCGTCCGGTCTTCCGCCTTCCTGTCGGGCCCTGCCATTTCCATTACCCGCCGCTCCGGCCTGTCTCATACCGCCCTGGGTCTGTCCGTTTCCTGCATTCCTCGATCCGTTTCCTAAACTGCCCTGCGGCGCACCGTTTCCTGTATTTCTGGCAGTTCCGCCCTGGGGTACGCCATTTCCGGATTGCCTGACGTTTCCGTCCTGTATTCCACCGTTTCCTGCGGCCCTGGAGTTTCCTCCCTGCATTCCGCCATTTCCTGCGGCCCTGGAGTTTCCTCCCTGCATTCCACTATTTCCTGTGGACCTGGAGTTTCCTCCCTGCATTCCGCTATTTCCTGCGGCTCTGGAGCTTCCTCCCTGCATTCCGCCATTTCCTGCGGCTCTGGAGTTTCCTCCCTGCATTCCGCTATTTCCTGCGGCTCTGGAGCTTCCTCCCTGCATTCCGCCATTTCCTGCGGCTCTGGAGTTTCCTCCCTGCATTCCGCCGTTTCCTGCGGCTCTGGAGCTTCCTCCCTGCGCACCGGCACTTCCTGCTGTTCTGGCGCTGCCGCCCTGCATCCTGGTGTTCCCGCCCTGCGGTCCGCCGTTTCCCGATGCTCTGCCGGTACCTGCGGAAGGCCGGCCATATCCCTGCGCACTCTCAGACGGGCGGCCCATGGGTCTTCCCGTCTGCTGTCTTCCATATGTGTCACCGTCCGCATCGCTATATCCTGCGGTACTTAAGTCATCATCCAGATAGTAAGCATCTTCCGAAGTTCCGTGTTCACTGTTTCTGGCCCTGCTCCGCCCATTCGGGCCGGAAGCGCGGTCTAACTCATCATCGTATTCCTTGCTCATGTAAATAACCTCATCCTCTGGTGCCTGCTGTACCGGACATTACTCAGTACGCATTTTTATTGATAAACCCTTTGAACACAGTAAGAAACAAAATCTTAAAATCAAATCCAAGGGTCCAGTTCTCGATGTAATATAAATCGTGCTCGATTCGTTTCGTGATGGAGGTATCTCCACGGTAGCCGTTGACCTGCGCCCAGCCGGTAATCCCCGGACGGACCTGATGCTTAATCATATACCGCGGTATCTCCTCTTTAAACTTCTCTACAAACAGCGGACGCTCAGGTCTCGGTCCCACCAGGCTCATATCGCCCATCAGAACGTTAAAAAACTGAGGCATCTCGTCAATACTGGTCTTTCTGATAAACCGGCCGACCGGTGTCACACGCGAATCGTGGGGCGTCGTCCATTTGCTCTTCTCCTCAGAAGGCGCCTGAACCACCATGGACCGGAACTTGTACATCTTAAATGGTCTGTTATGAAGTCCCACCCGTTCCTGGCTGTAGATCAGCGGTCCCGGGGAAGTCAGCTTGATAAGCACAGCCGTCACCAGCATCACCGGTGAAAACAGCACAAGCGCAACAATGGCGCCGAAGATATCAACAATCCGCTTCATGATGGCGTTGACCGGATCGGTCAGCGGCACGTGCCTGATGTTGATAACCGGCAGCCCCTGTAAATCCTCCGTATAGGGACGGGTCGGTATGATATTATTATAATCGGGAATAAATTTGGTATGGACGCCTGATTTTTCACAGGAAGCCACGATTTTTTCCAGGTTTGCATATTCGTCAATGCTCAGCGTGATGGCAATCTCATCGAGAGAATTGAGCGCCAGGATCTCATCCAAATCGCTCACCGTGCCGATCACATGGATCGACTTATACTCGGTTCCCCATTCCTTATGGTCATCCAGGATGCCCTTGACCTGATAGCCCCACTCCTGATTCTGCTGCACCCGGTCGATAAAGCCTTCCGCGGCGCGGCTGTAACCAATGAGCAGAATATGCTTCTGATTATAACCCTTGGAACGCATGGAATGAAGTACGTAACGGATCAGATTCCGCTCCAGCGTTTCCAGTATGATGTTAATCGCGAAGAAATAAAATACCATTCTCTTCGAGAAGTTCCAAAAGTATGGGTTCTTGTTAAGAAGAAACAAGACCATGGTAACAAGCAGAAACCCAATAAGATTGGCCTTACAGATATTGGCAAACTCATATCGCCTCTGCTGCACCCGTTTCGGCGCATAGAGGTGGAATATACCATAAAGCAGCAGATATCCCGGTACAATTATGATGAGCGCAGCAAAATAATACTGCGGTGCCAGCAGCTTCTTTTCAGGGCTGAATAACCGGTTTCCCATAAGCAGGATAAACCACGCCAGAGCATAGGAGGCGATAATAACCAGCCCATCCAGCACTACATGAAATCCGTTCAGTTTTTTCTGATTGTCCTTTATCATAGCAGCATAACCTTCCTGTCGTACGACGAAAACCTAACTTGTCCATGATAATTTCTCGTATATTATACATGATAATGTACCATGATGCCATTAAATAATTCTTAAATCGCCGTAAGTTTTTTTAATCTTCTCTTGAGAAATTCCCACACATAGAGAAGTGTGCCGGTAAAAAGTTCCCACTCAATCTGCAGATAATTCCCGATATGTTCTGCCCGGAACGGCACTTTTTTACATTTTCCCAGGGTCTTAATTCCCTCGGAAAAGCCTTCCGCGTAATCGGCAGCAAAGCCCATTTTTTTGAAAAACAGGTATTTAATACCGGTCCCAATCAAAAGGAACGGCAGATTAAACAGCAGCTGAAGAAGCGGCATGTTCTTATAATTCAAATAGAGATTGTTTCTCGCCGCCAGTTTTACCTTAAAGGAATTGTACTTGGAACCGCTGGTTCCGCTTCCCACGTGGTAAAGCTCTGCGGCAGGGCAGTAAACATTGTCGTATCCGTAGATCCGCGCCCGGTAGCCGACATCAACATCCTCCAGATAGGCAAAATGTGACTCGTCAAAGTATCCAATCTCCTCGAAGACGTCCCTCCGGTAGATCGCCGCCGCCGCGCAGGCTGCAAACACCCGGCAGGGCTTTTTATATCCGGCAACCGGCTGTCCGACGCCTCTCTGGAACGCCCAGCCGAGCAGGCTGTACATGTCCCCCGCATCGTCCATCAGCTCCTTATGATGCAGCTGGATGATCCGGCTGCTCACAGAAAATATCTTCGGAGACCGCTCGATCATCCGGATCATTTCCCGGATATAATCCGGCTTCGGCTCCGTATCG
>OCAS01001604.1_pt1 | contig 10515 bp, 8 predicted proteins | sample 1550751 | NCBI WGS metagenome assembly OCAS01 (sample SAMEA2580301, study PRJEB22360) | human gut metagenome | biome: human gut; feature: human-associated habitat; material: faeces | place: Denmark | collected 2008/2010
CCCCCCATACCTGTTCATAGAGACGCTCTTTGCTGATGATTTTATCCGTATTTTCCATAAAATAGGCGAGGAGAAGAAATTCCCTTCCTGTCAAGGGGAGCTCCGCACCGGATTTGTATGCCCGTCCGCTCTCCCTGTCAATGGTAAGAGGACCCGCGCTCAGAACAGCGGTGCTGCAGGAGGGACCGGCCGCATATTTCTGCCGGCGCAGCTGAGCCTTGATTCGGAAAACCACTTCCCGGGGGCTGAAGGGCTTGGTGATATAGTCATCACCGCCGCAGGAGAGCCCTAATATTTTATCAATTTCATCGTTCTTTGAGGAGAGGAACAGGATGGAACAATAGGAGAATTCCCGGATCTTTCTGCAAACCTCCAGTCCGTCAAGGTCCGGAAGCATAATGTCCAGAATCATCACATCGGGCTGAAATTCCCGGCAGACTGCCAGCGCATCCATTCCGGTACTGGCCTTCCGGATGTTTCGGAAACCGTCCTGTATCAACACCTCTTCCAGCAAATCAGCGATATCTTTTTCGTCATCTACCAATAGGATCTTTTCGTCCATAATTTCCACCTGTTCTTTCTGCGTAGGGATTTGTGCTGCTGTTATGCAATATTATATTTCGTAAATGAAAAAGATACAAGACTAAAGATGCGCGGAATGCAAGACCTGTGGATCAAGCAGAAATTATGCCATAAATCAGGGTATCCGAAGCAGCACGTCTCACGGACTTTCCATGATATAAGTCCGTTTATATCGCGGTGGAATGTCAGGAGAGACTGGATATGAGCTGTTTGGAGACAGCGCGGACGGTTCTGTCATATGGCATGAGGTGGCAGAAGCAGGAAAAGAATTTGGCCTTCGCCAGCTGGGAATGCGCAGTCTGATGCTGAATCATCTGCAGGCGTATTTTCCGACTATCTGGGTAGATTTTATTCCGGCGGTTGTTCCTGGCGCAGAAGCACTCCATCGCTCTCCTGTGGACTTTGGCTGGGAACATCTGGTGGATAAAACCCGGGATTTTCCGGGTAAGGATGCTGTTTTAGAGGAAGCGGCTGATCCGAAAACAAAATGTGTGACCCTGGAATGGAATACAGAGGACTGTATAACTATCTTCACATCTCTTTTTGATGAAGACGAGGAACCTTTTGAACAGATGGGGCTGCCAGTAAATACCTCTGATTTTTCAAGTGCAATCCCTCAGTTTATTCCGGCATTTAATAAGAAACATGAAATGATAGGTCTTGTATCCAACCGGGGATACAGCTGCCAGTTCAGAAAGGTAATCTCCTTGGCAGACCTTGACATCCGTTATACTCAGGAAGGAACCGAAGTTTATGTACTGTACGGTTCTGAGGGCTGCCGTCAGATGATGGTCCGCGCAGTAGTTACCCGCACACCGTACAAAAAGGATAATCGAAAATAAAGAATGCAGGATGGGACAGAAAGGCGGATGGTTTGTATCCGCCTTATATGATTTGTAAATGATCAGAGCCCCGTTACTTTTTCCGTCTTTTGCCAGCTTAAGAATCAGCTATGTATCCATCTCAGAACGAATTCCCCAATCGTCATAACCAATAGAGTCTATGCACACTGTTACTGCACATGACTTAACCCGGCATGCCCTGCTGGGTTTTTAGGGGCTTTTTGCTGTTATATCTGCAGAACCATTTCTGCCGGAGCGCCTCATGAACTTGCAGGAGAAAAGCAGAGCATAAAGAAGCCCATAGTATTTCCTACCCCGTTTTGGTATAATAAATACACTTACATAAAACTAGTTCAGTTAGCTGAACAGTCAGATAATACCAATGAAATATGAAAGTGAGAGCAGAAAAATGATAGATCTGTATTACGCGGAAGATGACGAGACTGTTGCACAGGCGGTAAAAGAATATCTTGAGCAGGAAAACTTCCGGGTAACGGTTTTTTCCATGCTTGCGGGCATGAAACAGGCATTGAGAAGCAGGCAGCCGGACATGGTCCTTTTAGACTGGAACATGCCGGATGGGCAGGGGAGCGAACTGTGCGGCTGGCTCCGCGCGAGATGGCCCTGGCTGCCTGTGATCTTCCTGACTGTCCGCGGCGATTCCCATGACGTGGTTGGCGGATTTCAAAAAGGTGCCGATGATTATGTTGTCAAACCCTTTGAACTAGAGGTGCTGCACTCGCGTATCCTTGCTTTGCTGCGCCGTACAGGCCAGGTGAAAGTGAACTGTTATCATTGCGATTCCCTGACACTGGATATGGATAAGATGTCTGTTTTCTGTGATGGCGAGGAACTTGTTTTAAGCCAGCCGGAATACCAGATTCTTCTTCTTTTGATGGAAAACAAAGGAAAGACCGTAACAAGGAAACAGCTTCTGGAAAAAGTATGGGACAGCAACGGTAATTATGTGAATGATAACACACTAACGGTGACCATAAAACGTTTACGGGAAAAACTGCATCAGCCTGCATGTCTGAAAACCATAAGGAGTTTTGGCTACCGTATGGAGGATACGCTATGACACAACAAAAGAAACAGATGCTGATGACCATACTCCCCATAGTGGTCTGCGCAGCAGGAATCCTGTTTTTGAACAATATGTGGCAGTGCCGGTATGAGAGGGATTCTTACAGGGGTATTTCAGCGCTTTGCCAGACCATACTGGAAAATGACCCGGGAGCAGAAGAGCTTTTACTTTCTTCTCTGAAAGAATATCAGTCACAGGAAGAGTGGAAAACCGGCGGAAATGTATTCCTGGAGCAGTTCGGATACACGGAGGAGGATTTTTCCGGCAGTAAAGGCTGCGGTGTATTATTTGCAGTCAATGCTGCTGTTTTAATATCGGCAGCATTTTTTCTGTCCTCCCGGTCTGCAAAAAAGCACATTGAGGCGAGGGTGTCCGGGCTTACGAAATATCTGGAACAGGTTAATGCGGGAAAAACAGGGACCATTGTTCAAACTATAGAAGATGAATTTTCTCATCTGCAGGATGAAATTTATAAAACCGTCACCAGCTTGTATGTAACAAGAGAAAATGCATTAAAAGCAAAAGAACGTTTTGCGGATAATCTGGCCAACATTGCTCATCAGCTTAAAACACCGCTTACAGCGGCACTTCTATCCCTGCAGCTGATGGAGAAAACAGCTCCGAATACTTATACAAAACCTATCAAGAATCAGTTAGAGCGTCTGAACCGGCTGGAAGAATCCCTGCTGACTCTGTCTAAGATTGATTCCGGGGCACTGCTGCTGGAGCATTCACCTGTGGATGTTTACACTGTACTGAATCTGGCTGTCGAAAATCTGGAAGAGCTGATGCGCAGGGAAAAGGTCATGGCAGACATTCCGGACAAAGGATGCGTGGAATTTCAGGGGGATATGGAATGGACCATGGAGGCTTTGATGAATCTGATAAAAAACTGTGCGGAGCATTCTCCAGAGGGAGGCAGGATTCACTGTGATTATTCCAAAAATCCACTTTATACGGAAATTTTAATCTGGGATGAGGGGCAGGGGTTTGCCCCGGAAGATATTCCCCATCTTTTTGAACGGTTTTACCGGGGGAAGAGAGCCGTTAAGGGCGGAATCGGAATCGGGCTTGCGCTCGCCTGCTCTTTATTTGAACTGCAGGGCGGCACCCTTTCAGCCAGGAATCTGCCGGCAGGAGGCGCTTGTTTTGAAATCCGGTTTTACAGTCACTGAGATGTCATCTTTCTTTGTTATAATATAGCTGCGGGGCAATACAACTGCTTTCCCGCAGTTCGCAGACATATTTTACAGAAGGGAGAGATGAACTTTGGAAGTGTTAAATTGTATTGGAGTAAGGAAAATATACGGCAAAGGCAGCAGTCAGACAGCGGCTCTTAACGGGATTGATCTGTCAGTGGAAAAAGGAGAATTCACAGCTATCGTGGGGGCCTCCGGTTCCGGAAAATCCACTCTGCTGCATATTCTTGGCAGTGTGGACCGGCCCACAGAAGGGAAGGTCATTGTGGAGGGAACGGATATCTCTTCCATGAATCCCACGCAGGCCGCCATTTTCCGGCGGAGAAAAGTGGGGCTGGTCTATCAGTTTTATAATCTGATTCCAACGCTTACGGTCGAAAAGAATATTCTTATGCCGCTTTTGCTGGATAAAAGAACTGTGGACAGGGAGTATTTTAAACAGGTCATTACCTCACTGGGGATTCAGGACAAACTGGATGCCCTGCCCAGCCAGCTGTCCGGCGGGCAGCAGCAGAGAACGGCCATAGCGAGGGCGTTGATTTACCGTCCGGCTATCCTTTTAGCTGATGAACCAACCGGAAGTCTGGATCGGAAAAACTCCAGGGAGATCATTGATCTGCTGAAATTATCCAACCGGAATCTGGAACAGACGATTCTGCTGATTACCCATGATGAAAAAATAGCACTGGAAGCAGACCGTATCATTGCCATTGAAGATGGCCGCATTGTCAGCGACCGGAAGCGGGGGTAAAAGGTTATGTGGAAAGAATATTCCAGGAGTTACATAAAAAACAACCGGTCATCCGGTATCTCCGTCATGGTGGCTGCTTTTATATCCGCGTTGTTTCTGTCACTGCTCTGCAGCCTGTTTTATAACCTTTGGAAATATGAGGTCGAGAGGATTCAGATAGAGGAAGGAGGCTGGCAGGGGCGTATAGAAGGGAGTTTCGATGAGGATACGCTGGCTGCTGTGAAGAATTTTCCCAATATAGAAAAAGTGGTCATAAATCAGGAAGGGACAGAAGGGGAGAAGGCTGCAGTTGATCTTTATTTTGAAGATATGGGAACGATTCTTGAAGATCTTCCAAAAATCGCCAAATTAGCAGAGGTACCGCCGGAGGCAGTTTCCTGCCATCATTCCCTTTTGGCCATGTATCTCATTCGGGACCCGCAGGATACTGCTCCCAGACTGATCTTTCCGCTTTTTCTGGCGATAACCGCTATGGCCTGTATATCTCTGGTCATGATCATACACAATTCCTTCGCTGTGACTATGAATGCCAGGGTGCATCAGTTTGGTATATTTTCCAGTATAGGAGCTACACCGGGACAGATTCGGACCTGTCTGCTGCAGGAGGCTGCCGCATTGTGTGCAGTACCGGTAGTGTCCGGTAATTTACTGGGTATTATGATTGCAGTGGGGCTATTGAAACTGGCAAATATCATGGCGGGAAATCTGGCAGAAGGACGCCATGAAGCAGAATGGGGATATCATCCTCTGGTATTTATATGTACATTTGCTGTTACTGTTTTTACTGTCTGGCTCTCGGCCTGGTATCCTGCAAGAAAACTGAGCCGGCTGACACCGCTGGAAGCCATCAAAAATACCGGTGAACTTCCTCTGTACAAGCGGAAGAATTCACGAGTATTGTCCTTTTTCTTCGGGTTGGAGGGCGAACTTGCCTCCAATGCGCTGAAGGCACAGAAAAAAGCATGGCGTACTGCTACTTTATCTTTGACCTTTTCTTTTATGGCTTTTACGTTAATGCAGTGCTTCTTTACCCTTACTGATATCAGCACGCGAATGACGTATTTTGAAAAATACCAGAATGTCTGGGATGTGATGGTCACGGTAAAGGATACAGAGATGGATACATTTGGCGGGACAAAACAAATGCAGGAGCTTTTGGATGTGAGAAGCTGTACCGTATACCAGAAAGCGGAAGCAAAACGGTTAATCACAGAGGAAGAAATAAGCGGGCAGTTCCGTGCTGCGGGCGGTTTTGAAAACGCAGATCAGACCTTTGTGTCAAATACAGACAGCGGATGGATGATCCATGCGCCTGTGGTCATATTAGATGATGCCAGTTTTCTTTCGTATTGTGAACAGATTGGTGCAGAACCAAGACTGGATGGCGCTGTGATCCTGAATCGGATCCGGGACAGCAGGAATCCCAATTTCCGCGATCCTGATTACATTCCGTACCTGAAAGAAGACCGGGGAATTACTGTCCTGAGAAGTACAGCAGATGATAAGATGGCAGCAAAGATCCCTGTGATCACCTATACACAGGAGGTTCCGGTTCTGCGGGAGGAGTACGGTACATTGGATTATTATGAACTGGTACATTTCCTTCCGGTTTCCCTGTGGAAGCAGATAAAAACGCCGATTGGCGGAGCAGAGGAAGATTTTTATATCCGGGTACTTGCCGGGGAAAATGCGGCGATGGATGAACTGGACAGATTGGAAAAGGAGGTCACCCGGCTTGTGGGCAGCGGATATACAATAGTAAGCGAAAACCGCATACAGGAAAAGCTTTCCGATGATAAGATGAAAGATGGCATGATGTTGATCTTTGGCGGCTTTTGTGTACTGCTTGCCTTCATTGGAATCGGCAATGTGTTTTCCAATACGCTGGGGTTTGTGCGCCAGCGAAGACGGGAATTTGCCCGTTATATGTCCGTGGGGCTGACACCCGGAGGGATAAAAAAGATGTTCTGTGTTGAGGCTCTGATCATTGCCGGACGCCCGGTATTGGTGACCCTGCCTCTTACCATCCTTCTGGCTGCGCTTATGCTGAAGGCAAGTTACCTGGAGCCCATGATTTTTATAAGAGAAGCTCCGTTCATACCTGTGCTGGCATTTATAATCGCTGTTTTTGCTTTTGTGGCGCTGGCTTATTATATTGGCGGGAAAAAAGTTCTGCGGTATAAGCTGGCTGATATTTTGCGGGACGATACCATGAACTGAACCGGCAGAGTGTTCACATGATCCCTGTCAGGGTTCCCTCTCGAATCCTGTCAGTCCAGGGAAGACAGCAGGAGTTTTCAGCTGATACCCACCGAAAAAGCGGAGGATTTGGCAGAATACACCTATATGGAGTATTATAAAACAATGGAGAGCATCGCTGTTATTATCAAAATAGCAGCGGTGCTCATTTTATTATCCGCCGGATAAACTCATCCATTGTAACTTCCCTGCCATTATCATATAATGTTAACACAGATATAAGCAGAATGACGACTACATACAGCAAAGGAAGGGCGGAAAACATATGAAAAAATCATTCAGGGGACTGCAGAAATACCGTATAAGATTAAAAATATTTATACTGTTCTTGATATTTGTTGTGATACCATATATTGTTTTGATTTTTGCTACATACAAAGTGTTTCAGGACTATGCGGGGGACAATTTCGGAAGCAGTATGCAGGAGACCATGATTTCCGTATCCAATCAGGTTTCCTCCTCTTTGAAGACATATGAAGACAGTACCATGTCTCTGTATCACAATGGAAGTATCGACCAGCTGGAGTCAGGAAATGCAGACAGGGATTTTATCGAACATTCCCTTGCGGCCTGTTGTTATTCCTACAGTGGTATTAAGGCAGCCTATCTGTCCAGTGGGGACGAGATATATTTCAGCGGAACCAAAGTGTATAAAAATCTGACAGATATTATGAAGAAATACAGCCGGGATATTTCGGAAGGCGGCGGGAAATACATGTGGTTTACATCAAATGAACTGTACGGCAAGGCCAGTACAAGACAATATATCCTTGCCAGGTCTTTAAACGGAAAGGAAGAGAAGAATATAGGTATCTTGTACTATATCATCAGTGACCAGATGATCAGAAGGGCATTTGACCGTCTGCAGATGGAGGATAATACAAAATATATGCTGGATGCGGATGGTACGGTTTTGTACAGTTCAGATAAGTCTGCAGTGAATCAGATAATGCAGACAGAAATTTTGGATTCAAAAAATAAGAATGGATATCAGATAACCGATGACGGCAGTGGAAGAAACGTGGAAGCTTACAGCAGAATGGAGAAGACAGGATGGGTTTTTATGGGGAGCGCCTCCATGGCATCTATGATGCGCTCCATGAAGCCATTGAAACAGGTGGTGGTGGTTATTTCCATTGTTTACTGTCTTTTTCTCATTTTGGTATTTTACACATTTCAAAGGTATTTTTTGAAACCGATCAGCGAACTGAAGTATGCGATGGATCAGTTTGCCAAGGGAAACAGAGAGGTACAGATGGGGGAAATAAGCAGCGGGGAGCTGAAAAGCCTGTCCGGTCATTTTAACAGTATGACAAAAAGGATCAATGAACTTATTCTGAACAATGAAAAAGAAGTAAACGAAAAAAATAATTTTAAAATGCAGGCTCTGGTAGCCCAGTTACAGCCTCATTTTCTGTATAATGCTCTGAACACCATCAAGTGGATGGCAGTGATCAATAAACAGGAAAATATCAGGAATCTGACGGAAGCCCTGATCTATATTCTGATGAATGCTGCGAAAAGTGATAAAGAGAATTATACTTTGAAAGAAGAGATAGAACTGATCAAGCGTTATGCTGTGATTCAGAAAGCCAGATTTATGAATTTTGAGATGGATTTTAACATTGAGGAGCAGGCGCTTTCGTGTCGAATCTTCAGATTTCTTATACAGCCAGTGGTGGAGAACGCTATCATACACGGGTTTAAACGTGGAATGACCCGGGGAGGGAAAATATCAGTATGTGCGTGGGTAGAGGGAGAAATCCTGAAGATCAGGGTTTCGGATAACGGATGCGGGTTCGATATGACAGAATGGAAAAACAGAGGCGCAGTGAGAGAAAACCACACCAATATCGGTCTTACTAATATCGAACAGATTATCAGTTTGGAATATGGCGGGGAATACGGAATGGAGATTACCAGTGAGCCGGAAAGAGGAACTGTGGTGGAATATAGACTTCCGGCAAAAGGAGAGGAGAGCAAATGATTCGTGTAATTATCGTGGAAGATGAAATTTTGTCCAGAATAGGGATTCAGTCTCTTCTGGAGGAACAAAAGGATATAGAAGTTGCCGGGACATTCGGATTTGCAAAGGATGCTCTTGAATATCTAAAAACCAATCTGGTGGATATTGTCATTACAGATATAGAGATGCCGGAGATGAATGGTCTTGAATTCATCCGTGAGATAAGGAAACAGGAACTGGCTGACGGAATTATTATTTTAAGCTGTTATGACAAATTTGAATATGCCAGGGAAGCCATCGCACTGGGGACAGATAACTATATTTTAAAGCAGGACATCAATGAAGAAAACTTAATGAAAGCTATCTGTGAGGTCAGGGAAAAAATATCCGGCAGGACAGGAGAACGGAGGAGGCTGCACAGTCTGGATGAAATACCGGCTGATGAAACAGACATAAAAGCAGTAGGCGTCATCAGATTAGAGCAGGATCATGTAGATGAAAAGATGATTCTGCATCTTTTAGATGGAATCATCAGCAGATATCACATGGGTTCCCTGATAGACTCCTATAACAGAAATCCCTTTATTGTTTTCAGGCTGCCGGCGTCCGTTCCAAAAGAGGAAAGGAAACGTATACTGGGTGATTATATAGAAGAAATTCAAAAAAATATACTTCAGTATACAAATAAACATCTTCTAATGGGAATCAGCAGAGAATTCAGGGATATGCAGGGAATCCCCGCAGGATATCAGGAAGCTGATGAGGCGGTGGAGATGAGATTTTATCATGAATCTATATCTGTATATTACAGCGAAGATATCTGCTGGTCCCGGGAGACACCGGAGTTTATGTTCAGCACCAAATCCTTTATGGAAAAATCCGGCCTGGAGATATTTGAAAAAGAACTAAACCAATTTTTAAGTACATGCAGAAGGAAGCAGATATGGGTGAAGACAGCCAGGGATGCGCTGAGTCAGGCTGTGAGCATTTTTGTCTACAGTATTTTGAAGGAATATCTGTATGATATGGCGATTGTCAGGAGATGGAGCGGAAAATACCCCTTTGTAGATGCGGTCACGACATCTGCATCGTGTACAGAAGTGAATAGAAAAGTTCAGGAACTGATCGGGCAGTTCAAAGAGGCGCTCTCAGAGATTTTTGAAGAAGATGATTTTGGCAGGATACTTTCCTATATTGACAAAAATATCAGCACAGGTCTTCCCCTGGAGGAACTTGCTGAGCTGGGAAATATGAGTATCTCAGCGTTCTGCAGAAAATTTAAGGATAGAATGGGTGTGACCCCGGTACAGTATATTAACCAGAAGCGGATAAAGACAGAGAACCAAGGTAAAAGAAATGATAAAAAAATCCGGCTGTACTTTAGGTGAAATTGCTGCAGCCGCAGGCTTTTCCAATGAAAATTATATGGTGCGGGTCTTCAAAAAAATCACCGGAAAGACCATAACAGACTACCGCAGGGATATGGGAAACGTAAAATTTTGAATCAGGAAAGCAGATTTTGAACCAATAGGTGAAAGCGGTATAAATATTTGAATCAGACGGGGAAGATAGTTGATGGTTCTCTGCGTGATATTTTCCTATAATTATCGTAGATGAAAACAAAGGAAAAGTTTAAGGAGGTAAATTATGAACTGGAAAAAAACAGTATCATTCATCTGCGCAGTATCTGTGATGGGGGTTTCCCTGGCTGGGTGTGGTGACAATTCACAGAGTACAAAAGGAAAAGGAAATGCCGATGGTGAATCAAAAGAAAACGATGGCGGGGGGTCAGGGGGCCCGACAAACTGGGGAACAGGCTTGCATCTTCA
>OCAS01001608.1_pt1 | contig 10483 bp, 10 predicted proteins | sample 1550751 | NCBI WGS metagenome assembly OCAS01 (sample SAMEA2580301, study PRJEB22360) | human gut metagenome | biome: human gut; feature: human-associated habitat; material: faeces | place: Denmark | collected 2008/2010
TCGCCCGTCAAGGGGCGCGGCGCCCCCGCCGTCCGCCGTCGAGCTACTCGCCCTTGCGCAGCACCCCCTTCTCGTACAGCAACTCGATCTCCTTTTCCGAATAGCCGAATTCCTCGAGCACGTCCTGCGTGTCGGCGTCGTACTTCGCCCCTCCGCGCACGATCTTGCCGGGATGCTTCTTGAAGCGCGGGATCATGTTCACCTGCTTGACCGTCTTCTGCGTGATCTCGTCGTAGCAGTCGACGAACACCTCGCGCGCCTGGTAATGCGGGTCGTTCAGCATCATCTCGTAGGTCATATGGGGGCTCACCGCCACGCCCATCTGGCCGAAGATGCGGTTGACCTCCTCAACCGTGTGCTTCTCGCACCAGCTGTCCAGCGCGGCGCGGAACTTCGCAGCGCGGTCGGGCAGCGGCTCGTCCCCGGCCCTGTCGCCGCGGCTGCGCTCGTGCGACTGCTACCCCGAGGACGTCGGCGATCTTCTTCACCGGGCCGGCGCCGCCCACGGCCACCTGGCAGTAGCCGTCCTTGCACTTCTGCGCGCCGGCGCACGCGCCCACGAGGTCTTCGTTGCCGATGCGCATGGGCTGGATGCCGTGGTTGATGCCGTCGGACAGCGTGGCGCCCTGCAGACGCACGAGCGCCTCGAACTGGCAGCAGTCGATGGACTCGCCTTCGCCCGTCTCGCGCGCGCGGATGACAGCGGCAAGCGTGGCCCAAGCGCCCATGAGACCGGTCATGAAGTCGCCGGTGAAAGGCTTCGTCACGCTGGGCGGGCTGTCGGGAAAGCCGTTGAGGTTCGAGTAGCCCGAGAACGCCTGGCCGATGGGGTCGAACGACGCCTTGCGCACGTAGTCCGGGTCGCCCCAGTTGCCGAAACCGGAAATATGCAGGATGACCAGCGCGGGGTTCGCCTCCCACAGCACCTCGTCGGTAAGGCCCCACTTCTCCCAGGTGCCGCCCTTCGACGACTCCACCAGCACGTCGGCCCACTTCACCATCTGCAGCAGGATCTCCTTGCCCTCGGGCGAGGGGATGTTCAGCGTGATCATGCGCTGGTTGCGACGGTCGACCGACCATGCGTCGCCGTACATGCGGTACATGTCGGGCGCCACCGTGCTTTCCAGCTCGATGACGTCGGCGCCTTGCTCGGCGAACAGCTCGCAGACGAACGGCGCCGCGATGACCGCGCCGGCGTTGAGCACCTTCAAGTTCTGCAAGTTGCCGAACTTGGGGCGATCCGATGACTTCATATGCGCTCCTCCTTGTGTCTTGATCCCGCACCGTGCGTCGCCCGCGCGGAGCGGGGCGACAACCGTCTCTGGCCTTCGACTTAGCAACTAGCGTGCCAATCTTTCGCTGCCGCTCTTCTCTTCTTACGCCGCCGGCATCCCGCTATCCTCGCCCCCTACCCTTTGCTTTTAATTTTGTGGATTCCTCGCGCGTCGACTCTCGACGGGACGCTTTTTCGTATGCTGCTGGCAGGAAGACGACGACCGGAGGGCGAGCGACATGATCATCGGCATCACCACCACGTACGTTGAAGAGGAGCAGAAGGACGAGATCGTCCCCGTCGAGCGCGTGACGGTGGAATACGTGCGACGAGTGGCCGGCGCCGTGCCCGTGCTGCTGCCGCCCGTGGAGGGCGGCGCGGATGCGAACCGTCGAGCGGCGCGCGAACTGGTAGAACGCCTGGACGGCCTGGTGCTGGCCGGCGGCGGGGACCTCAACCCGGCGACGTACGGCGACGAAGCGCGCCTGGCCGAAACCGTGAACGTGTTCGATGGACGCGATGCCCTGGAGCTGGAGTTGGCGCGCCTTGCCCACGAGCGCGATCTGCCCATGCTGGGCATCTGCCGCGGCATGCAGGTGATGAACGTGGCGCTGGGCGGCACGCTGTACCAGGACGTGCACGCCTGCGGGCTCACCGACGCGGCGCATCAGCAGAAGCCTCCCTACGACGTCGTGCGCCAGCGCGTCGACATCGCGCCGGGCAGCGTGCTGGACCGGGTGCTGTGCGACGGCGCGGGCGAGGGCATGGTACCAGGCTGCAAGGCGGGATGGCCCGCATCGCTCGAAACGAGCTGGGAGGGCATCGCGCCTGCGCCGCATTCGCTGCTGGTGAACACGATGCACCACCAGGCGATCGCCTGCGTGGCCGACCCGCTGCAGGTGAGCGCGGTCAGCGGCGACGGTCTGGTCGAGGGTTTGGAGGACCCATCGCGGCGCTTCTACCTCGGCGTGCAGTGGCATCCTGAGTACCTCGACGACAACGTTCCGCTGTTCGAAGCCCTGGTTGCCGCCGCGAAGTAGCACGCCCGCTCGGCCTCTTGATAGGGCGAGCGAAAAAGTGGGCGCAAAGGGACAGCCATGACAATTTCTTCGAAGCTTTCGAACGTCTTGCACTGAGGCATCGACAATACGATCGCTATATGCCCAGGTCGGAAAATCTTGGGACCATTACTGCATGAGTTTGCCATGGATAACATTGTCATGGGTACCGGTTCGCGCCCACGTCGGCGCACCGCCCATCCATGCTTGGCACGCATCGCCCGCCCTTTGTGAAGGTCGCTTGGGTTTCGCACACGGGATGGCGGGCGCTTGCTATAATCCATTTAGTTTGATTATCAAAGCATTGAAGGCGCGCCTCGAAAGCGCGGCCAAGGACGGAGCAGCATGGGCAGCACGATCATCGGATGCGGAAAGTCCCTCCCGAAGCTGGAAGTGGCCAACGACGAGCTGAAAGCGCTCGTCGACACGAACGACGAATGGATCAGCACGCGCACGGGCATCAGATCGCGCCACGTTGCCGTCGAGGAAACCGCTACCGATCTGGCCGAAGCCGCTGCCCGCCAAGCGCTGGGTCTTGCCGACGGCGGCTGGCGCGAGGACGGCGAGGCCATCGACCCCGCTTCCATCGACCTCGTCATCTACGCCACCATCACGCCCGACGTGCTGGTGCCCTCGGCCGCCGGGCTGCTGCGCCGCCGCCTGGGTCTCGAGAACGCCATTGCGTTCGACCTGAACGCCGCCTGCACGGGCTTCGTGTACGGCCTGACCGTGGCCGAGTGCATGATGGCCGGTTCGACCGCCGGAGCGCCCGGTGCCGCGGGCCGCAACCCCGTTCGCCGCGCGCTCGTGGTGGGAGCCGAGCGCCTGACGCGCGTGACGGGCTGGAGCGACCGTAACACCTGCGTGCTGTTCGGCGACGGCGCTGGCGCGGCGGTGCTGGAGTGGAACGAGAACCGACCTGGCATCATGAGCAGCTTCATCACGAACGCCGACGACGACACGAACGCGCTCACCTGCTCGTTTGCCTACGACGCCCCGTTGCCGTTCGACATCGACGGCGCGTCGCCCGAAGCCCCCGAAGACGCATCGCTCTCCCGTATCGATGCCGAGCTGGGCATTACCGAATTCGTCGACGCGGGCGAACCGCGCCAGGTATTGCGCATGGACGGCCCCAAGGTGTTCAAGTTCGCCGCCGAGGCCATGACCACGGCCGTGCACGAGGCGCTCGACCGCGCAAACCTCACGCTGGATGACGTCGCCTGCATCGTGCCCCACCAGGCGAACGAGCGCATCATCAAGTACGCCGCCAAGAAGCTGGGGCGCCCGATGGATTTCTTCCAGCTGTCCATCGACCACACTGGCAACACGTCGGCCGCCAGCCTGCCTATGGCTCTATGCGACGCGTACAACGCCGGCCGCATCAGGCGCGGCGACAAGGTAGTGCTCGTCGCATTCGGCGGCGGCTTCACCTCCGGCGCGGTGCTGCTGGAAGCGTAAATCAGCAAGCGAGCATGGCAGAGGGATGAGATATCGACCACGTCCCTCTGCCATCGATCACCAAACGAAACGGGCGCCCGAAGGCGCCCGTTTCGTTTGGTGATCGATGTTTCCTACCGCTTGGGCAGAGCTCGAAGCACAGCGCGAGCGCATAGCACAGCGGCCACCGCCTTCAGCAAGTCGGGCACGGCGAAGGGCGCGATAGTCACCATGAAAGCCGCCGCCAAATCGACGCCTACCACAGCAGCGTACTGGAAGCATCCGCACACGTACGTCGCGATGATGAACGCCAAGCAGGCCACCATGTCGACCACGATCGCCATCGGACCCGAAACCCCCTTCTCGCCGATCGCACGCCTCAGACCCTCGCGAACGAGCAGCGCAACCACCGCAGCCAGCAGAAATCCCCACAGGTATCCGCCCGTCGGTCCCATCAACATGCCGATACCGCCGCGCATGCCTGAGAACATCGGCAAACCGATAGCTCCTAGCGCCAGGTAGCCGGCGATAGAAGCCATACACTGCTTCGGCGTGAGCACCATAATTGCGAACATGACCGCGAACATCTGCAGCGTCAGCATCACCGGCCCGATCGGGATGGACACCCATGCGGACACGCCCAAAAGGGCGATAGTCAACGCGACGAACGCGATCGAGCGCGTGCGCGATGCCCCCATAGAACCCTGTTTCACCTTGTTTGCTTCCATGCTCCGCTCCTCTTCCAGGACGATCCTTCGTTTTCAGCAGCCTCGCACTATAAGCAAACCCCGCAGTTTTGTGAACCGCGGGGTTTAAGCAAGGGTGACAATCTGGATGCGCGATACGAGCGGCTTAGAACTTCGCTTTCAGTTCTCCGCTCTCGAGCTTCTTCAAGCGTCCCATCTCTAAGACGATGAACACCACCGTGGTGAAGATGGCCAGGAAGTCGGCCGCGGGGGTGGCGAAGTACAGCGCGTCGAGGCTGACGAACTGCGGGAACCAGCTGGGCAGCACCATCGGCAGCACGATGAGCAGCGGCACCAGGAACAGTATCTGGCGCGTCAGCGACAAGAAGATGGACTTGAGCGGCTGCCCGGTTGCCTGGAAGTAATTCGAGCCCACGATCTGGAAGCCGATGAAGGGCAGCATGAGCAGCTGCACCTTGAGGGCGAACACCGTGAAGTCGCGCAGTGATTCGTTCGTGATGCCGAAGAACCCGACGATCTGCTCGGGGAACAGGTGCACGAGCGCCCACAGCGCCAAACCGATGCCCGTCGCCCCGAAGATGCCGTACCATAGCGTCTTCTTCACGCGTTCGAACAGGTGCGCGCCGTAGTTGAAGCCCAGCAGCGGTTGGATGGCGATGGACACGCCGATCAGCGGCAGCACCGCGAACATGGCCACGCGCTGCACCACGCCGATAGACGCGAGCGCCCCCTCGGCTCCTAGCGGGCTCATGGCGCCGTACATGTTCAGCAGATTGTTCAGCACGAAGTTCACCACGGCCATGCCCGCCTGTACGGCGAAGCTGGCCAGACCCAGCGACAGAATCAGCCGCACCGTGCGCAGATGCAGCGGCAAGTAGTGCAGATGCAGCTTCATAGGAACGTTCTTCGTAACGATGAAGTACCACAGCACCGTGGCGCACGAGATGGCCTGGCCGCACACCGTGGCCAGCGCGCTGCCCTGCACGCCCCAGCCCAGCACCATGACGAACAGGAAGTTGAACACCGTGCATGATACCGCGCCGATGATCATGGTGCCCAGCGCGCGGTTCGGTGCGCCGGCCGTACGGATGAAGTTGTTCACGCCCATGCCGATGCACTGGAACACGAAGCCCAGCGAGATGATCTGGATGAACGAGCGAGCGTACTCCCAATCCTCCGCCGTGGCGCCCGACACGCCGAGCAGCGCATTGACGCAGGCGGGAATATGCATGAGCACGGCCACGATCACCGCGAACACGAGAGACAGGCACACCGTGTTGCCCAGGCTACGCTCGGCCTCCACCCGGTTGCCCTCGCCCATGCGCAACGCTGCCAGCGCATTACCGCCGTTGCCCACGAGCATGGCGATGGCCATGAACACCGTCATGATGGGCATGGCCACCGTGGCGGTGGCAAGGCCGATCTCGCCCATGGCCTGCCCCAGGAAGACGGAGTCGATGACGTTGTACGCACCGTTGACCAGCATGCCCAGGATAGAAGGGATGGCGAATTCCACGATAAGCCGCGGAATGGACGCCGTACCCATGCGGCTGACTTTATCGTCGCGGCCGGTGCGCTTCGGATCTTTGCCGATCGGTGCTCCGGCACGTTCTTCATTGAGGTCGAGAGAGGGGTTCGTTGCTTCTGATTCCATGAGTTCGCCGCTGCCTTTCGAGCTTCTCCAATTTCGAGGAACGGCACATTGTAACCCATCTTTTCGCCGCCGCACAGCCTGGAAATCGGATACACCGTAAAGCCGCACCGCGTATGCTATATTGGAGCAACATCGCCACGTTACATGGAGAACAGGGGAAGCATGTACCGGATGAAGGAATTCTCGGCCATGACAGGCCTGCCGCAATCGAAGATCCGTTTCTACGAGAAGCACGGCTTGATTCTCTCGGATCGTCAGGAAAACGGTTACCGAGTATTCACCCCCGAAGATGCCTTCAAATCAAACGCATTTCGTGTGCTGCTGCAATACGGGTTCAGCATCGATGAAGCGGTCGCTATGCTCGACGCGAAACAAGGCACAGAAGAGTTCGAGCGGTCACTGCTGCATCAACAAGAAAAGCTCATGCACGAAGCCGACCTGATCGCGTACCGACTAAGACGGCTTGAAAGCACCCTTGGCGCGATACAGTCTGAACCTGGTTTAGAGTTCGAACTGGTGGATGCCGCCGATCAGGTGTACATCAACTCTTCATACGGACGAGACTTCCATGTCTCGCTCGAGCACGAGAAAACGATCTCGCAGTATTACAACCTTCTGAGCATCACCAGCTGTGCACGCATCATCAAGCGAGACGACCTGCTGGACAACCGCCCAACGGTCAACCCCGACTATGTCATGACCATGCCCGAACACGAGAGCTACCGCCTTGACGAAGGGGCGCGAAAGCAGGTAAAGCGCCTCTGCTTGGGAAAATGCATTCGCTTTAGAAGACAAGCGACCCGAACGGAAAGCGTGCAGAAGGAAACGTTCACGAGCCTGTTCGAACACCTCGACAGCCACGGTTATCGAGTGAGGAACGACATCATCCTCTTCCCCTCCTTCCTCAATCTCGACGGATTCGGAAGCGACATCGAAACTCTGTACGTGCCCGTCAGCTGAAGTGCATAAGGAAAGGGCTTCGGCGCAGCGAACGCGACGAAGCCCTTCAAGGGAGGGAAAGAACCGCGTTGCTAGTACAGCACCTCTTCGTCAGGCGCGTACACATGGCAGTTCTCGCAGTAGTTGAACGTGATCTCTTTGTCCTTCTCGTGGCAGTTCACGCATGCATTGTAGCCGCCGTGCAGGGAATCATGCGGATTCCAATCACCCAGGTCAGCAGTGCGCTCGGCAAGCGCTTCGTAGCTACCGCCATGGCAGCTGAGACACTGCTCGTCGGAAACGTAGGCGCCCGCCTCGCTCGACACCGTTTGGGTCTTCGTACCCTCGCTCGACCCGGAATCGGCCTGTTGCGGCGCACAACCCGCTATCGCGAACACCGCCACCAACGCAACCGCCACGAGGGCAATCATAATGTCCAGACGCAAGGTAGACCGACTCATGCCTGGCCTCCTTTCAACATATGCTCTACCGCCACGTAGCCGAACGTCGCCGCACGACCCACCGACGTGCCGGGAATATGGCGCGGGTAGTTGCCTGCGTAGAAGTTGCCCGACACGTTGCCCGTGGCATAGAGTCCTTCAATAACCTTGCCGTCCTTGTCCAGCACCTGGGTGTCGCCGTTGATGGTGAGGCCGCCCACCGTGGCAAGGATGACGCTGTTCGTGACCAAGGCATAGTACGTCTCACCCGTGAAAGGCTTGTTGTTGCCCGTGTAACGGTAGTAGTCGGGGTCGCGCTCCAAGCCGTCCTCGAAGAAGCTGTTGTAGCGCGCCACCGTTTCCTCAAGGGCGGCGGCGTCGATGCCCGCCTTAGACGCTAGCTCGCCCAAGGACGAAGCGCGGAACAGATGGCCCTTGGCCTCGTCGCGCTCAAGCTGTTTCTCGGCGCTCGGCTCCTTCTCCAACGCAGAGGCGATCATAGCCTGGTCGAAGATATGGAAACACTGATGGCCGCGGCGCTTCTGCACGTTGATGGCGTTCGACATGTACTGGCGCGCTTGGTTCTCGTTCACAAAGCGCTTGCCCTCTTCGGTGACGATGATCGAGTAGTTCATAGCGCCGGGGAAGTACACGCGCTTCTCGACGAACGTGGACGGGGTGGCGTTGCTGAAGTTCATGACCGGATGCGGCAATGAGTCCATGTCCGCGCCGATACTGAGGCCCATCATGTGGCCGTCGCCTGTGGTTCCCCAGCTGGGATTCCACCACACAGAGGACTCGTAGTCTTCAGGGCGCACCCACGCTTGCATCATCTCAGGGTTCGCGTCGTAGCCGCCCGTGGCCAGCAACACGCCCTTGGATGCGTTGATGCGCACGTATCCGTCGCCGTTCTTAGCGATGCAGCCGATCACACGACCGCCGTCTTCGCGGATGAGCTGCACGGCGGGCATCTCATAGCGAATCTCCAGGTTGTCGTAGGTTTCGGCAACCGCGCGCAGCTCCTTGCACACGTACAGGCCGAACAGCCACGTAGTGCTGATACCCTCGGGCATCTTGAAGTTGACGTAGCTGTCGATGACGGGGAAACCGTTGTAGTTCGGCGCCTGGTCGAACTTGTACAGCTGCCAACCCGAACCACCCTTGTCGAGCATATCCTGCCAGAAATCGGCTACTTCGCCCGACCGGTTCACGTACGTTTCGATGGAGCAGGGGTCGACGCGCCAATCCGCAGCACGGTAGATCTCATCGCGCAGCTGAGCAGGATCGATATCAATCCCCTGCTCCTTTTGGAACTTCGCGCCCACCGCGCCGAAACTCTCCCACGCCGAGCGTCCCTCGGTCATCTTCTCCAACGTGATGACCTTCGCGCCCTCCTCGGCCGCCTTCAAACTGCCCATCAGCCCGCCGATGCCGGCGCCGATGATGAGAACCTCGCACTCCTCGGTAGAGCTGATCTCAGATTCGGCGATATCACGATCCTCGAACGCGATCGGCCCGCGCGGACCGGGAAAATCAGCCTTGCGCAGAGGGCACAGCGACGCATCGTCACCCAGAGCCTTGGAATACTCGTTGCCTGAATCCGTCGCCTCCGTTGATTGCGCATCGGCAGCCCCGTCGTCCGCAAACGCCTTGCCTGCTCCGGGAAACGCGAGCATGCCCGCTGCCGCAGCTCCGGTTAACCCCGCTCCTCTGAGAAAGTCTCGCCGTGACAATCTGGCTTGTTCCATCTCTCCTCCTTTACGTACGTTCCCTCTTGACGCCGCTCAGGGCGCAGGGACAACGGTAGACCCTGAACCATGTCGAGGGTCAAGCAGGAGATTCAAAGAGAACGACGGGCTTTTCGACAGAACGAGCGTGCTACACGAGGTGCGCTTCGCCGGAGGAGATTGCGGTTTCGATGCCGGATTCGCTACGCAGCACGAGACGGCCTTGAGCGTCGACGCCCACAACCGCCCCTTCCGCCAGCAGATTGTCCGCACGATCGACCATGCGAACGTTTTGTCCGTTCAAGCTGGAGTAGGCGTTGAACTCGTCCACAAGCGGTGCGAAGCCGTTGCGCCGCCATACACCGTACAGCGGCGCGAAGGCGGCGAGGAGCGCTTCGAGCACTGCTTCGACAGCGACGGCCGGCGCGGCAACGGAATCCGCGAGGTCGGCCACGTACGCAGGACGATTCTTGCCTCCCACGTCGGGGCGCTTGTCGGGCGGCAGTACGTTCACGCCCACGCCCACGCACACGCCGCCGCCGTGCGCCTCGAGCGAGATGCCGCAAAGCTTCGCGAAATCAGGCGCTCGGCCGTCTCGCGCACTGCAAGCATCGCCTTCGTTGGCACAAAATAACCGCTGTGCACGATTTTTCTGCCCTAATTCCTTCCCAGATTCGGAAAACCCCAGGTCGCGAATTTCGGTTGCTTCAGGAAATCGTGCATAGCGCGCCTTTTGTGCCAGCACCACATCGTTGGGCCATTTGATGCGCACGGCCTCCTCAGCCCGCGCGCCCGCCAGCGCAACGAGTGCGCGGCGCACCGCCATGCCCACAACCAGGCTCAACGTGGGAAGTTCGCGCGGCGCCACCTGGGGGCGCAACAACAGCGAGCAATACAGTCCGCCTTCCGGGCTGGTCCACGAACGACCCTGCCGGCCGTAACCGGAAACCTGGCGAAGCGCGCGGACGACGAGGCCTTCCGGCTCTCCCGCCTCCAACGCGCGCTTGACTTCGTCGTTCGTCGATGCAACTTCCTCGTGCAGAGCGATGCGAAACGGGAAGCCGCTCGGCGAACCGCCTTCCCCCTCGTTGCCGAATCCAAATTCCGAAACACGCGCATCGCCTTTCCGGAGCGACGAAGAGCCGTCGACGCAAAACGAGGGCACAGAGCGCCCCTTGCTCACAGCCGCACGCTCTTCCCCACCGTAACCCCATCGACGCTAACCGGCACGTCATTGGCAAGCACGTG
>OCAS01001623.1_pt1 | contig 10370 bp, 9 predicted proteins | sample 1550751 | NCBI WGS metagenome assembly OCAS01 (sample SAMEA2580301, study PRJEB22360) | human gut metagenome | biome: human gut; feature: human-associated habitat; material: faeces | place: Denmark | collected 2008/2010
TCTATGTTCTTTTTTCTGTTTTAAATAATATTTACTTTTCAAAGTACGTTTCTCGTCTGTTGCCGATAAAAAAAATGTGTATAATCTTGAATAAATATAGCAAAAAAAACTATACACATGGTAAAATTGGTAATATAGTATAGCAAAAAATGTAAAAAAACCTATACACATTCGAAAAAACAGCTTATGTGTATAAAAAATGGGTGGTTTTGCAAAATTGAAGTAAAGTATTGATTTGAGTATAGTATAGGCAGCTGGTAAGTACAGCGCAGAATAGGAGTTGCATATGAAACTGAATAAGAACAACAAAGAACGAGTATATGAATTCATTACAACATATTCATTAGAATTTGAACATGATGAATATCCAAGATTTACTACGAACTTTTTGTCAGGGAAGTTAGGTATGCAAAGGACCAATTTAAGCAGTATCTTAAACCAATTAGTTAATGAAGGAAAATTGATCAAGCAAAAAGGGCGCCCGGTCATGTATCAATACATTAACTTATCTGAAGAAGCAGAAGAGGTTTTTAAGAGACTGATCGGCTATGATCAATCATTAAAAGATGCAGTAGCTGTTGCGAAAGCAACGATCCTTTATCCAAAAGGAAGGTCAAGTATTCTTATAACTGCAGAACGAGGATGTGGAGCACATTATTTTGCAGAAACGGTTTTTCAGTTTGCTGTGAAATCCGGCGTAGTTAAAAACAAAGAAGTTTTATTAACATTTGATTGTAAAGCTTATCAAGAAATTCCAGACTATCAACAGAAGCTACTTTTTGGAACTGAAGATGAAGTTGGAATTCTAAATCAATCAGAAAATGGAATGCTGTTAATCAATCATATTGATTTGCTTCCAGCCTATGAAAGGAGGCGTTTACTTTCTACTAAAGAAAGAGGAATTTTAATCTGTCGCACCGATTCAAATGCGGATCAGGAAATTTATCATTCATTACAAGAAAAAACAGATTTCGAGATCAAACTTCCTATCTTAAATGAGAGATCCTTGGAAGAGAGATTTCAACTGGTACAAAGGTTTTTATGTGATGAAATTACAAATATTGGTAAGAATCTGGAAATGGATGCAAAGATATTATCTGCATTACTCCTATATGAATCAGTAGACAATGTGACAGGATTAAAAAAAGATATCCATACAGGATGTGTAAACTGTTATGCACGGAAAGGAAGTTCAAAAAATAAATTTATCGAAATATTGCTTTCTGATTTTCCACCGTATGTAAGGAAAGGGCTTATATATTTGAAAGTACATAAGGAAGAACTGGATAAGTTAGTTTCGGAACAGTATGTTTACGCATTTACACATTCTACTATGCTGAAAAAGCAAGCACAAAAGGCAGAAGAGAAGAAAGATATTTATCAGTCTATCGATGATCGAAAGAAAAAGTATAAGAAACAGGAGATTCAAGAGGAAGAGATTGACGCATATGTATCTGTTGCATTAAAAGAGGATTTCCAAAAGTATTATAACGAATTAAGTGAGAAAATTTCCAATCGGACGATGCTGAAAAATATCATTGCCAACAAGATGATTGAACATGTCGACATGTTTTTGAAAAAAGCAGAAGAGACGTTTCAAATAAAATATGACGAGAAGATAATGTGTGCCTTGTGTCTCCATATGAATTCAGCATTGATTAGAAATGAATCAAAACAAAGGGTATCAAATGAAGAAATCACGCAAATGACAGTTTCCTATCCACAGGAATATCAATTGGCAAAGGAATTTGTTCTAGAAACAGAAAAAATCTTTCACACAAAATTGAATGTGGATGAGATTATGTTTGTGATGATGTTCCTCTTAGAAGAAAGAGTCACAAAGAAACAGCAGGTTGTTACATTAATTGCAATGCATGGGGATTATTCAGCACAAGCGGTTGTTAAAACAGTAAATGAACTTTCTAATGAAAATAATACATATGCTTTTAACTTACCATTAGATAAGAACATGAAAGAAGCATATGAAGACTTCAAGAAAGAGATTATTCGAATTGATCAAGGAAAAGGAATCATCCTAATCTATGACATGGGATCTTTGAGGACTATGGCAGAATCCATAGCAGCGGAAACGAATATCGACATCAGATTTGTAGAAGCACCAATTACATTAATTGGTGTAGCATGTAGCAACAAAGCAAGTGAAGAAAAGGCAATAGATGATATTTACGGATATCTTCAGGAAAATTTCAAGACAGCAGCATACAGTAGAAATTATGATGGAAGCAATAAAATTGTAGTCATCATATCAAAATCTGAAACTGAAGCAGAAAAAATACAACGATTTATAAACGAAAATATGAGCTGGAATGATATAAAAATCAGACGAGTTGTATTAACAAATGAAGGTCAGCTATATAGCATGATTGATGGTATAGCAGATGAAGGAGAAATTGTTGGGATTGTAGGAGATTATGATCCACTGCTCTATCAATATCAGTTCATTGACGTTAATCAGCTAATGAAATCTGAGAAAACAAACCTAAATGACTATATCCAAACACAGAATGAATTGGATAAGACGGGAATCACCGAAACGTATGAATATTTAGAGGGAAATTTTCCAGAACTGGATATGGCCAAAGTGGAAATATATCTGGACGATTTCATGCAACAAGTAGAATATCTGTTAAATGTAAAACTGGATGAGAACAAAAAAATCGGATTGATTATTCACATCGTTTGTTTACTAGACAGAATCAGACAGGGATACACACCATCCATTAGTTTTATTGCATCAGGTGTGATTGACAAGAACAAGGAAATGGTTCCAGAAGTGAAAAAAATTCTGGAACCAATGGAAAAAGAGTTTAACGTATATATTAATGAGACGGAGATTGCAACGATCATTACGATTATACGAGAATAGGAGGTTATTATGACAAAAGACGAATTAAACATGATCAGCTTTGAAATTGTTTCTTACTCAGGAGATGCTCGCTCTAAATTATTACTTGCACTAGAAAAAGCAAAAAATGGAAACTTTGAAGAATGTGACAGCTTAATTGAACAGGCAAATGATTGCTTGAATGAAGCACATAACTCACAAATGGATGTCATGAAAGAAGAAGCAAACGGAGAAACAGTTACAATGGGATTTATCATGACACACGCACAGGATCATTTAATGACATCATTATTATTGAAGGACATCATTGGAACATTGATTGACGTTTATAGAAAATAAATGAAGAGAGGATATAAGTTATGAATAAACTGATAAAATCAATTGAAAAAATGAAACCGTATTTTGATGCCATCGCAAGAAACAGATACTTAAAAGCGATTAAGGAGGGATTTGTTTCCGCAATGCCAATCGTTTTATTCTCAAGTATCTTTATGCTGTTGGCATATGTACCAAATATTTTTGGATTCTATTGGAGTAAAACAGTAGAAGCATTCCTGTTAAAACCATATAACTATTCTATGGGAATTTTAGGTCTGGTAGTAGCAGGAACAACGTGTTACCACTTAACAAAATCGTTTAACCGAGATATGCCAGTAGACAATCAGATCAACGCCATTTCTACAATGATGTGTTCTATGATCGGATTCATGGTAGTCGCTGTAGATTCTATTAAAGATGGATTCGCATCAGGATATATGGGATCTAAAGGATTATTAACAGCATTCTTAGTAGCATTCTTTACAGCCAACCTTTACAAATTCTTTATTAAAAGAAATATTACAATTAAAATGCCAGATGCAGTTCCACCAAATATCTCTCAGACATTCAAAGATGTTATTCCCTTTGGAGCATGCGTATTATTATTAACAATCTTTGATTTCTTCTTTAGAAAACAGTTTGATATGTGTTTTGCACAGGCAGTCATTCAGGTATTCCAGCCACTGTTTACAGCAGCTGATGGATATGTTGGATTAGCAATCATTTATGGAGCTATGGCAATGTTCTGGTTCGTAGGTATTCAGGGACCAGCCATCGTAGAACCAGCAGTAGCTGCTATCTACTATGTAAATATCGCAAACAACTTACAGTTATATCAGGCAGGAGATCATGCAGCAAATATTTTAACACCAGGTGTACAGCAGTTCGTAGCAACTTTTGGTGGTACTGGAGCAACATTAATGATCACTTTGATGTTTGCATTTTTAGCAAAATCAAAAGAGTTAAGAGCTATTGGACGAGCTTCTTCCGTTCCAGTTTTATTCGGAGTAAATGAGCCAATCTTATTCGGAGCACCATTAATCTTAAACCCAGTATTCTTTGTACCATTTATTTGTGCACCAATCTTAAATGTATGGTTATTTAAGATTTTCGTTGATTATATTGGAATGAACTCATTCTTATATATCTTACCATGGACAACACCAGGTCCATTAGGACTATTCCTTGGTTGTGGTATGGCGTTAAAAGCAGCAATTTTAGCTATTGCATTACTAGTATTAGACTTTGTAGTATACTATCCATTCTTTAAAGTTTATGATCATGAGAAATGTGAAGAAGAAAAAGAAAAAGGATTAGAAGAAGTAGGTTCTGAAGAACAGCAGATTGAAGTTGATGCAGATACATTAAAATCTAAGAGAATCTTAGTATTATGTGCTGGTGGTGGAACATCAGGATTATTAGCAAATGCTCTGAAGAAAGCTGCAGAAGAGAAAAACATTCCATTAATCGCAGCTGCAGGAGCTTATGGAGCACATACAGATATCATGCAGGATTATGATCTTGTCGTTTTAGCACCTCAGGTAGCAGCTTTCTATGAAAATCTGAAGAAAGATACAGATCGTCTAGGAATTAAATGTGTAGCTTGTGAAGGAAAACAGTACATTGCACTGACAAGAGATCCAGACGCAGCAATCAAATTCGTATTTAAGATTTTAGAAGGAGATAATTAATATGAGATTACCAAAAGATTTTATCATGGGTGGAGCAACTGCAGCATATCAGTGTGAAGGTGAATCAAAGGCTCATGGAAAAGGACGAGTAGCCTGGGACGATTATCTGGAAAAACAGGGCTGGTTCAGCCCTGATCCAGCAAGTGATTTTTATCATAAATATCCAGTGGATTTAGACTTATGTAAACAGTTTGGCGTCAATGGAATCCGTATTTCTATTGCATGGTCAAGAATTTTCCCAACAGGAGAGGGAGAAGTTAACCAGGAAGGTGTGGATTTCTACCATGCAATGTTTAAGAAATGTAGAGAAAATGGAGTAGAGCCATTTATCACATTACATCATTTTGATACACCAAATGAATTACATAAAAATGGAGATTTCTTAAATCCACATACCATCGATTGCTATGAAAGATATGCAAAATTCTGTTTTGAAGAATTCAAAGATGATATCCGTTATTGGTTTACATTTAATGAAATCTGGCCAGTATCATCTGGCCAGTACATTACAGGTACATTCCCACCAGGAGAAAAATATGATGTAGTTAAAACTGTTGAATCCATGCATAACATGATGGTTGCACATGCGAGAGCAGTCATTGCATTTGAAGAAGGTGGATATGAAGGTCAGATTGGTATTATCCATTCCCTAGAAACAAAATATCCTTATGATGAGAAAAAACCGGGAGATGTTTTAGCGGCAGAAAGAGAAGATGCACTGACAAATCAGTTCTTACTAGATGCAACATTCTTAGGATATTATTCTGAAAATACATTAAAACATATTAATTTCTTATATGAGTTAGAAAATAAAACATTTGCTCCAAAAGAAGAAGATATGGAATTACTGAAAAAAGCTGCAGCATGTAATGATTATCTTGGAATTAACTATTATCAGAGCCACTTTGTTCAGGAATACAATGGAGAAAGCCAGATTCATCATAATGGTACAGGGGCAAAAGGAACTTCTGTATACCGATTAAAAGGAATCAGCGAGCATATGTTTAAAGAAGGAATTGATCGAACAGACTGGGATTGGTTAATTTATCCAGAAGGTTTATATGACCAGATCATGAGAATTAAAAAACAGTATCCAAATTATAAAGCAATCTATATCACAGAAAATGGAATGGGATATAAAGATGATTTCAAAGATAGTACAGTTGATGACGAACCACGTATTGATTACATCAAACGTCATTTACAGTGGATTGCAAAAGCAATTGAAGGAGGTGCCAATGTTAAAGGATACTTTGTATGGTCCTTAATGGATATGTTCTCATGGTCCAATGGATATAATAAACGTTATGGATTGTTCTATATAGATTTTGAAACACAGGAACGTTATCCTAAGAAATCAGCATACTGGTACAAAGAAGTCAGTGAAACAAAAGAGGTATAAACGTATGGTAGATTATAAAGGAGTCATTTTTGATTTCAATGGAACATTGTTCTTTGATAATGATAAACATGTATTAGCCTGGAATGAAATTTCTAGACTGCTTCGTGGATGTGATATCACAGATGAAGAATTGCATGGAAAATTTAATGGAACACCAAACGATCAGATTATCAAATATATGACGGATGGAAAGGCATCGTTGGAAGAAGTGAAAGAATATTCTTCAAAAAAAGAAGCATTTTATCGTGAATTTTGCAAAAAAGATAAAGAACATTTCCATTTAGTAAAAGGCTCAGTAGAGTATTTTGAATGGTTAACAAACCATAAGTTTCCTTACACTATCGCAAGTGCCTCAATTAAGGAAAATATTGACTTTTTCCGGGAGTCTTTCCATTTAGATAAATATATTGATCCTAAAAATCTGGTATACGATGATGGAACATATGAAAATAAAATTCAGATGTTTTTAGATGCTTCAAAGAAAATAGGAGTTGGGATGAAAGACATCCTAGTAATTGAAGATTCTTTCTCAGGAATCAAAAATGCATATAAAGCAGGATGCGGTAAGATTCTTGTCGTATGCGAAAAAGAAAAAGAAGAAGAATATAAAAATCTTCCAGGAGTTCTTGGAACAATGCAGGACTTTGAACATATTTATGATTTCTTTTAATCTATCAATCAAACCTGAAGGGTGAGTCGTTATGGGAAAAAATATGATAACTGCAGTGAATGTAATAGAAGAAAGAGAAAATGATATTACATTCTTTGAAATGAAAAACGATGAACTTCAAATCAGGGTAACAAATCTTGGATGCCATATCCTGTCCATCTTTGCCAAGGACAGGGATGGCAAACAAGAAGATGTTGTTTTAGGATTTGAGGAAATCGAAGATTGTAAAGAAGACGGAACTTATATGGGGGCTATTGTTGGCCGAGTTGCAAATCGAATCAAAGGAGCAAGCTTTGAATTAAATGGAAAAACATATAAGCTGGCGGTGAACAATGGACCAAATCATTTACATGGTGGAGAGATTGGATTTGATCAAAAAATCTTCTGCTATGAAATCATTGAAAACGGAATATTATTTTCCTGTATCTCCCCAGATATGGAAGAAGGGTATCCTGGAACCTTAGAATTAAAAGTTAAATATTTACTGACAGGTAATAACTTAACGATGGAGTATGAAGCTTGGAGTGATGAAGATACTCTGTGCAATATTACAAACCATTCTTATTTTAATTTATCTGCAGGGAAAGAAAAAATTTATGATCATTACTTGAAGATTAACGCAGACAAAATAGCATGTGTTGATGAAAATTGATGATTGTGAGCAATTAAAATTAGCATCAGGCTATGATCATTCTTTTATGGTTAAAGGAGATGAAAATCAGCTTTCTTTATATGATGAAAAATCTGGACGCAAATTGACCGTATCTACAACATTGCCTGCCATGCAAATTTATACGGGAAATTTCTTAGATGAAGGATGTAATGGAAAACAAGGAAAACCATATGAAAATCGTGACGGTGTAGCAATTGAACCTCAGTTTCTCCCAGACTCCATACATATTGAAAAGGAGCCCAAAGTGATTCTGCGAAAGGGAGAAATTTATAAAGCTACAACAAAATATATTTTTCAAATAGATGAACAATAGATCATTGTTATTTATTTCCTATGTGCGACCAGAAAATATGATGGGATTCAGAGTGTTTTCTGGTCATTTTTTGATACCCATATTTAAGATGAAAGAAAAAATTAATGATGTGATTGTTGGATTTGGGCAGAAAATTGAAGGAATTGGAATTTCGTGCCCAGGACCACTTGATTTAATTAATGGAATTATATTAGAAACACCAAATTTACCAGGATGGAATTATTTTCATCTGACAGAAGCATTGCAACAAATTACAGGAATAAAAGTACAATTACAAAATGATGCAAATCTTGCGGGACTTGCTGAAGCGGTAATCGGAGCAGGAGCAGGAAAGAGTCATGTACAATTTCTAACAATTTCAACAGGAGTTGGAGCAGGATTGTGTATTGATGGAAAAATCTATCAAGGGGCCAAAGGATTTGCACAGGAAGTTGCAAATTGTATCTTATGGGAAGACGGACCATCTCATGGGGCATTGAAAAATGGATCTATTGAGTCAATCGCTAGTGGAACAGCAATTACAACCAGAGCCCAAAATGTTGGATTGGAAGTTGCACATGCTGGAGAAGTTTACGAATTAGCAAAAGAAGGAAATGAACTTGCAAAACAGATTATGGAAGATGCATACGAATATTTGTCTAATTTTATTGCGATTTTGTATGGAGTCTTAGATCCAGATTTGTTTGTATTAAGTGGAAGTGTTGCATTAAAAATTCCAGGATTTATTGAAGAAATTGAAAAAAGAGCAAAAGAAAAGGTATTTGATGCACTGAAAGATAATGTAAAAATTGTACCAGCTGCATTAGGAGAAGATTGTGGACTGATTGGAGCAGCATGTTTAGCTTTTGAAGGTTAAGATAGTGTCAAGTGATGTATGAAAAAGCTGAGCATAAAAAATAGGCTCAGATGAACCTTGAAACCTGTAGATATTGATAACGTTAAGCTCTCCGAGGGCTTAGGGCGCTGCCCTAAGTACCCGCAAGGGACTTGTCCCTTGACCTAATATCAGACTGATGTGGTATAAAAAAAGTTGACACCCCATTCTCAAGGATTGGGTATATAATCAAGAGAATAAGGAGTGAACAAAAATGGCAGAAAACAGGCAATATGACCACGAATACAAAGTACAGGCCGTCAAGCTGGCAAAAGAAATCGGACAAGCTAAGGCCGCCAAAGAGCTGGGAGTTCCCAAGAATACCATGTATGGCTGGGTAAGGGCCAACCGGCTTGGGAATCTTGATCTGGGAGCAGGCTCACAGACACCACAAAGCGCTATGACACTGAATGAGGAACTCATAAGGCTTCGCCAACAAGTGAAAGAGCTGGAAAAAGAAAACCGCCGTTTGAAGAAAGAAAATGATTTTCTGGAGGAAGCCAGCGCTTTTTTCGCCGCGAGCCGTCTGAAGTCAGCAAAAACGAAAGAATGAAGTTTATTGCTTTAAAAACGCAAGACGGCAAATTAAAAGGAGAGATCACTTTTTATTGCAGAGTCCTTCATGTCAGCAGACAGGGCTTTTATCAGTATCTTGCAAATATAGACCGTCCGTGGAAGTACCAGCCTTTGGCAGATGTCATGATGGAAATAGTTGAAGAAGACGAGTGCAATGATACTTATGGGCGGGTTCGGATGTACCAGGCGTTACTCCTGAAACAGCCTGAAAACGTTGATATTCCCAGTGAACGCACGGTTTACCGCGTCATGGAAGAGATTGGGATCAGACATCATCCAAAACGCAAGCCGAATGGGATCACAAAGGCAGACAGGGAAGCCAGAAAGTCAGAAGATCTATTAAAACGAGATTTCACTGCGGAGAAACCACTGACAAAATGCGTAACAGATATAACAGAGATCAAAGCCAGCGATGGAAAACTTTATGTTTCTGCCATTTTTGATTGTTTCGATTCCAGTGTGATTGGTTTAGCGATGGATACCAACATGAAAGCCCCATTATGTGTACAAACACTGGAAAATGCCAGCAAGGCATATCCGGATATCCGTGGAGCAATCATTCACAGTGACAGAGGGAGCCAGTATACCAGTCAGATTTACCAGGAGGCAATTTATAGATATGGTATTCAACAAAGCATGAATAGCGCGGGAGGAAGATGCCACGACAATGCCCGATGTGAAAGTATGTGGGGCAGAATGAAATCAGAGCTGTTGTACGAACGCTATGATAGCGAGAAGATGACCACAGAAGAACTAAAAACACTCATCTGGAGATATTTCATTAGCTACTGGAATAACCGGAGAATCTGTTCAGCGAATGGAGGACTTCCCCCAATGGTAAAACGACAGCAATACTATGATTCTCTACAAGAAGCAGCATAGGATGCAAAATCCTTGAGGAAATAGTGTCAACTAATCTTGACAAAATCAGACTTTGCCCGAACCCATCCTCGCCGGAAGGCAGGAAAAGGGCGCAGTTGCCCCTTT
>OCAS01001626.1_pt1 | contig 10358 bp, 8 predicted proteins | sample 1550751 | NCBI WGS metagenome assembly OCAS01 (sample SAMEA2580301, study PRJEB22360) | human gut metagenome | biome: human gut; feature: human-associated habitat; material: faeces | place: Denmark | collected 2008/2010
TCTTCTGGCTAGAGCGCTTCGGGGCGGCGGCAGCCGCAGCCGCCTATCTGGAGCAGGAATGTGGCGTGGATGCACTTCATGTTACGCGTTCGGTTCATCTGCATGATGAATTTATGTGGGCACCCGGTATGACACACGGAGGCTTTAACGGGGATCTGACCAGTGAAATCAAGCGCGCTGTTTCTGTTCCTGTGATCACAGTGGGAAGATTTACAGAACCGCAATATGCGGAACTGCTTGTAAAACAGGGCCGTGCCGATCTGGTTGCGTTTGGGAGACAAAGCATTGCTGATCCGGAACTTCCCAATAAGGCCAGGTCAGGAAAGCTGGAGGAATTGATGCCGTGTATAGGCTGTCTGCTTGGGTGTGTTCCAAATATGTTTGCTGGAAAGCCGATTACCTGTGCCCTGAATCCCTGTGTAGGAAGAGAAGGGGAATGGCAACCCGCCGCAGTAAAAAAGAGGGTTGCAGTGGTAGGCGGCGGTCCCGCCGGCCTGTATGCTGCCTGGGCGTGCGCAGTGTTCGGCCATTCGGTTACCTTATTTGAAAAAGACAGCGAACTTGGCGGAAGTTTTCGCATTGCTGCATATCCGACAGGAAAAGGACAGATTTCCGCTGCTGTCCGCGCTATGATCGTGCGCTGTGAAAAAGCCGGTGTAAAAGTACGCCTTAATACGGAGGCTGCCTTGGAATCCATCCGTTCCCTTGCGCCGGATGCAGTTATTCTGGCTACAGGCTCTCTGCCGCTGCTGCCGTCGATTCCCGGTTTATCAGATTGCGGTTATATAACTGCGCAGGATATGCTTGCAGGAAAAGGTGCTGTTGGAAAAAAGGTGATTGTTGCAGGGGGAGGAATGATCGGATGTGAGACGGCAGAATATCTGGCAGAACGCGGCCATCATGTCGCTGTTGCAGAAATGAAATCTACGATTGCAGCGGAGATTGCTCCGGAGAATCGGAGATATATGTTTGAAAGCTTTGAACGAAATCATGTTTTTCTGTATCCAGATGCAAGGATAACCCGGTTTTATCCTGATGGCATTGAGTATATGGCCAAAGATGGTTCTCTGCGTTCTGTAAGAGGGTATGACAATATTGTACTGGCCATGGGAACGCGTTCTAATAATCCGCTAAGTGAAGCTGTGTCTGAATTTGCGCCGCAGGTTTTCGTGATTGGGGAAGCTAGGCATTCTCCGGGAAATGCAGTTACTGTAACAGCGGACGCTTTAAAAACGGCGCTTTCTATTGGATCACTGTAAAAAGACTGAATGTGTCAGGGTATGTCACAAATGTGGTATACTCTTTTTATGCTTGTGAAAAGACAAAATTCCCATGTTCGGCGGAATGCAAATCCGTCGCTGACAGCGGTAAATCCATGGATTTTACAGGGAAGGTATGGTAAAATCACAGGATATAAAACCTGAATGAAAAAAAGAGAATGGAAATGATACGGACGATGCCCAGCAATGAGATCGGCACGATCGCCGCCATTTGGCTGGGCACCAATCTTAAAGCCCATAATTTTATCCCTCCCCTGTATTGGAAGGATCATTATGGAAGGGGGAAGGGGATGCTGGCAGAGACTGAACTTAAGCGTATACGCAAAGAATATAAAAGTTGTTGTGTTTTATGAGAGAGCACAGTTTACAATTCAGAGGAAAAATCGGGATGAAGATACGGAGAACTGGAATATTGGATGGTATGGCAGGAAGGAAAGTAAAAACGGAAATAAATAAAAATTTAACAAACTATAGATGGAAAATTCATAAAACCCGTGGTAGAATAAACATATAATGCAGAAAGGAACGGGTATAACAATGGAAATTACCAGAGACATTATCTATGCAGGCGTGAATGACCACAGCGTCGATCTGTTTGAGGGACAGTATCAGGTTCCTAATGGGATGTGTTACAATTCCTATGTGATCTGCGATGAAAAGACGGCGGTTATGGATACCGTAGACGCAAGATTTACCCATGAGTGGCTGGACAACCTGGCTGAGATTTTAAAGGGGAAAGCGCCGGATTATCTGATCATTCAGCATATGGAGCCGGATCACTCCGCCAACATCCACAATTTTATGAAGGTCTACCCCAACACCATCATTGTATCTAACGCTAAAGCCTTTGCCATGATGAAGCAGTTTTTCCCTGAGATGGATCTCAACGGCCGTACCCTGGAGGTGGCAAACGGGGATACGCTTACCCTGGGAACCCATGTGCTGACCTTTGTATTTGCGCCCATGGTACACTGGCCGGAGGTAATGGTGACCTATGATGCAGCAGATAAAATTCTGTTTTCAGCAGATGGTTTCGGCAAGTTCGGAGCTCTGGATGTGGAAGAGGACTGGGATGACGAGGCCCGCCGCTACTACATTGGCATCGTTGGAAAATACGGCGCACAGGTTCAGAACCTGTTAAAAGCGGCAGCAAGTCTTGATATTCAGATCATCTGCCCTCTGCATGGACCGGTTTTGAAGGAAAATCTGGGTCATTATCTTGAAAAATACAGCATCTGGTCCTCCTATGAGGCGGAATCGGACGGAGTGGTGATCGCCTATACTTCTGTGTATGGAAACACAAAGAAGGCCGTGGAGCTTCTGGCATCCAGATTAAAGGAGAAAAACTGCCCGGAGGTAGTGCTCTGCGATCTGGCCCGTATGGATATGTCAAAGGCTGTGGAATATGCCTTCCGCTACGGCAAGCTGGTGCTGGCTACTACAACCTATAACGCTGATATTTTCCCGTTTATGAAAACCTTTATCGACCACCTTACGGAACGTGGCTACCGTAAGCGCACCATCGGTCTCATTGAAAATGGTTCCTGGGCGCCCCAGGCGGCAAAAACCATGAAGGCCATGTTTGCATCTTCAAAGGATATCACCTGGTTAAAGGATAAGATAACCATCCAGTCTGCCATAAGCAGTGAAAATCGGGAGCAGATCGAGCAGATGGCTGCAGAGCTCTGCGAGGAATACATTGCCCGTTCTGAAAATACAGCCAATAAACACGATATGAAGGCTCTCTTTAAGATTGGCTACGGTCTCTATGTCGTGACGTCCAACGACGGAACAAGGGATAACGGTCTGATTGTCAACACAGTGACCCAGCTTACCGATACTCCGCTGCGCGTGGCTGTAAATATTAACAAGGCCAACTACTCGCATCATGTGATCAGGCAGACCGGCGTTATGAACGTCAACTGTCTGTCCGTGGAAGCGCCGTTTAAGGTATTTGAAACGTTTGGATTTCAGAGTGGAAGACAGACGGATAAGTTTGCCGGCATGGAGATCTGCCGTTCTGACAATGGCCTGACCTTCCTTCCCAAATATATCAATGCGTTTATGTCCCTGAAGGTAGAACAGTATGTGGATCTGGACACCCACGGTATGTTTATATGCTCTGTTACGGAAGCCAGAGTGATGAGCGACCGTGAGACCATGACATATACCTACTATCAGAACAACGTAAAGCCCAGGCCACAGACCGAGGGCAAAAAGGGCTTTGTATGCAAGGTATGCGGCTATATCTATGAAGGCGACACGCTGCCGGAGGATATCATCTGCCCGTTATGCAAACACGGAGCCGCTGATTTTGAACCAATTTAGTGTGCTGACATTATGATATATAGATTTACTGCTGTCTCTTTAAGGAGCGGCAGTAAATCTATATTTTTTTCAACAGTATATTGCCACGCTTTTGAGCCGGGTGAGGGGTTCCACTGACTTTTTTGTTTGCCGTTGGGTTTAAATTAAGTCAAATAAGTTTAGCTGAACAGGGGCGTTTTTTTCCTCAAAACGATACAGATACTCAAATATTTTCTGGTTATCGTGGATTATTCCGCTGTCTTCGCACATTTGATGAAACATTTTCATCAGTGCATTGTTTTTAGGACTATTAAGCTGGTACTGCATACCATAAGTGCGTATATATTTATCTTTCAGGTGAGGAAATAACCGATCCAACTGATTGTAAAAATACTCTCTGTTTCCCTCACGGAGTGTTAGTCCCATTCCAAAGCAAATAATGCCATATACATTTGCTTCAATACAATATTCTAAAATCCCTCTGATATTTTCTTCTGTGTCATTGATGAATGGAAGAATGGGGCAAAGCCAGACAACGGTGGGAATACCTGCTTCATTCATTTTTTTCAGAGCCGCAACTCGTTCCTTTGTTGTGCTTACGTTCGGCTCAATCTTCTTACATAAATCTTCATCAAAGGTGGTCAGCGTCATTTGCACGACACACTTTGTTTTATCATGGATAGCCTTCAAAAGATCTAAGTCCCGCAATACTTGGTCGGATTTGGTTATTAAAGTGAAGCCAAAACCGTATTGGTTTGCTAAAGCCAATGCCTTGCGGACATTCCCCAGTTTGTTTTCCAGGGGGATATACGGGTCTGTCATAGAGCCTGTACCCAACATACATTTTTCACGTTTCCGTTTAAGGGTATTTTCTAATAGCTCAATAGCATTTTCTTTGATTTCAATATCTTCAAAGTCATGTTCCATGTGATAACACTTGCTTCTTGAGTCGCAGTATATACAGCCATGAGTACAGCCGCGATATAAATTCATCCCATTTTTAGATGATAAGATACTTTTCGCTTTTACAAAGTGCATAACTTTATCCTCGTTCAAAATCGCTTTTATTTTACCGAATCGCGTAAAATGGCTTTGGAGTTGCCTTTTTCTGCCCGGTTAGCATGGTTCAAATAAACTGCTCTGTGGCAGTCTCCCTATAAATTGCATTATACCACATAAACTTGATAAATAAATGACGGGTTACAGGATAGTTTTTCTGAAATACTTTATCGTTTAAAAGAATGGATTCCGGCACAGACTATTATCAGGTCTGGAATCCGCGCCTGAGGGCGTGCTTTCCAGATACTCCCAAAAAGACGAAAGGCGGGATTTTTTGATGAAACGTATGGTGATGTCGCCCAAAATAAAGGGTATGGCAGTGGTTCCCAACATGAAGCATACAGCGATGGCCCGTGGGATAAAGAAAATGGCTGCATCCTCCCGGATGAAGCATCGGGCTATGAAGCCTGAAAGGGCAAATATGTGGATGGCCGGTGCCATGGGAATGATGGCCGCCGGTGCCGGTGCGGCGGTTATGATGGCCCCAAAAAAACGGGGACAGAAAAAGAGCACGCCTCAGAAGCAGAAAACACTCAGCCAGGGGGAACAGCGCTTTTATTATTCAAAGGGAAATTACGAGGCGTTCGCTCGGCCGAAAAAGCCGGAGGGGATCGATGAAAGGTCGGCATGGCTGATCGGCGGCGGTCTGGCCTCCTTGGCGGCGGCCTGCTTCCTGATCCGGGATGCGGGGATGGCAGGAGAACGGATCCATATCCTGGAAGCTTCCGACCTTACCGGAGGCGCCTGTGACGGGATAATGGATCCCACAAGAGGCTATATCATGCGCGGCGGCCGCGAGATGGAGGATCATTTTGAATGTCTTTGGGATCTGTTCCGATCGATACCCTCCCTTGATACGCCGGGAGCTTCTGTGCTGGATGAATTTTACTGGCTGAACAAAGAGGATCCCAACTATTCCCTTTGCCGCGCCACGAAGAACCGGGGGCAGGCGGCCTGTGCTGACAGGCGGTTCGGCTTAAGCGAAAAAGGAAGCCGCCAGATCATGAAGCTTTTTTTCACAAGAGATGAGGATCTGTTTGATAAGACCATTGAGGATGTATTTGACAAAGAAGTATTTGACTCGGCGTTCTGGCTCTACTGGCGCACGATGTTTGCCTTTGAAAACTGGCACAGCGCCCTGGAAATGAAACTGTATCTGCGTCGCTTTATCCACCATATCGGCGGCCTGCCTGATTTTTCGGCGCTTAAATTTACCCGCTATAATCAGTACGAGTCCCTCATCCTGCCCATGAAACGCTATCTGGAGGATGCGGGAGTGGAGTTTCGCTTCGGCGTCACAGTGACCAACGTGCGGTTTGAAATACAGAATGGAAAAAAGACCGCCAGATCCATTGACTGTATCATAAACGGAGGCCGGGCAGAACTTCCCATGACAGAAAAGGATCTTGTTTTCATTACAAATGGAAGCTGCACTGAGGGTACGGTTTACGGGGATCAGGATCATGCGCCAAAGGAAATGAACCAGACAAAAAGCGGAATATGCTGGAATCTTTGGAAGAATATCGCGGCGCAGGATCCTTCCTTTGGCCGCCCGGAAAAATTCTGTTCGGAGCCGTCTAAGACCTGCTGGGAATCCGCCACTATTACTACCTCCGACGAGCGGATTCTTTCATATGTAAAAAAAATCTGCAAAAGAGATCCTCATTCCGGTAAGGTGGTTACAGGCGGGATCGTCAGCTGTATGGATTCCGGCTGGCTGTTAAGCTGGACCATCAACCGTCAGGGACAGTTTAAGGAGCAGAAGAAGGAGGAGGTGTGTATCTGGCTCTATGGGCTTTTCCCGGATGCGCTGGGGGATTTTGTCCGAAAACCCATGAGAGAGTGCACCGGTAAGGAGATCACATCCGAATGGCTGTACCATCTGGGCGTGCCGGCAGAGGAAATCCCATGGCTGGCAGATCATGGAGCAAACTGTGTTCCTGCTATGATGCCATATATCACGGCCTTTTTCATGCCGAGACGGGACGGGGACCGGCCGGATGTAATTCCTGATGGGAGTGTAAATACAGCTTTTTTAGGTCAGTTTGCCCAGACACCCAGAGATACGGTTTTTACCACAGAATATTCGGTCCGCACTGCCATGGAAGCCGTCTACGGCCTTTGCAGCGTAGATCGGGGAGTGCCGGAGGTATGGGGCAGCGTGTACGATATCCGCGCGCTGTTAGAGGCTTCTGTAAAGCTGATGGACGGAAAATCGCCGCTGGCCCAAAAGCTGCCCATGCCTTTTGAAATGCTTAAAAAGCTGCTGTTAAAGAAGATCGAACCTACGGAGTTTGGAGTGCTTTTAAGGGAATATGGGCTTATGTAGCTGCTAAGATGCAAGCAGGCGCCTTCCAGCCGGATGAATCGGATCTGGAAAGCGCCTGCTTCCTGTATATTCACGTTGCTGCCAGCGGATCAAAAACAGTTACTTAAGCGTTTTGCCAGTCAGCATTTCATAGCTCTGAAGATACTTGTCAATGGTTTTTTTGACAATTTCCTCAGGCAGCGTCCAGTCATTGCCCGGATGGGAGGTAAGCCAGTCTCTTGCAAACTGCTTATCAAAGGATGGCTGGGAATGACCTGCCTCGTAGCCGTCTGCAGGCCAGAAACGGGAACTGTCGGGAGTGAGCATCTCGTCTCCTAACACTACATTGCCTTCTTCGTCAAGACCAAACTCAAACTTAGTGTCAGCGATAATGATGCCGCGGCTTAAAGCGTAGTCTGCACATTTCTTATAAAGAGCAAGTGTATAATCGCGGATCAGGGTTGCGTAGTGCTCCCCTTTTCCTGGGAAATACTTCTCCAGATGGGAAATACTCTGCTCAAAGGAGATATTTTCATCATGATCACCGATCTCAGCCTTGGTAGAAGGGGTATAGATAGGCTCAGGAAGCTTTTCAGACTCCTTTAAGCCTTCGGGAAGCCGGATGCCGCATACGGTGCCGTTCTCCTGATAGCTCTTCCAGCCGCTGCCTGTAATATAGCCTCTTACAATGCACTCTACAGGGATCATGGTAAGCTTTTTGCACATCATGCTCTTTCCTTCAAATTCAGGCTTCTGGAAAAACTCAGGCATATCCTTTACATCCACAGATATCATGTGGTTGGGAAGGATATCCTTTGTAAAGTCAAACCAGAATTTGGACATCTGAGTCAGTACAGAACCCTTCCCTGACACGATGTTGTGCAGGATCACGTCAAAGCAGCTGATGCGGTCAGTAGCAACCATGATCAGGCTGTCACCATTGTCATAGATCTCACGAACTTTTCCTTCTTTGAACGGTTTCATGTCATATACCTCGCTATCATATTGTATGTGTAATGCTTCTTTCTAAGCATAAACGAAATGAAACCTAAAAATCAATACCCAGATTGAATTTTATTCCATTACAGGAGTAAAAAATGACAGGTTCTCTTTTTTGCACAATAAAACAAAAAAAAATACAAATATAGACAGCATTTTTTCTTTCCACTGTTTCTGAAGAGGCGTATTCCTGGCTCCAGCTGAAAACGAGGATTGCTATTAGGGCCAATACGCGTTAAACTATCAGCGAAAACGTTCAGAAGAAACTGTAAGAGAGGGAGACAAATATGATAAACAGAGACGATATGCTTGAACTGACCAGGAGGCTGACACCCGCACGTTCTTCCGTCGGACGGATTGCCGGGGCCTATTTTGATGAGGAAAGCTATGCAGACGGTACGTTTAACACAAATTTTTTAAAGCTGTCCCAGGCAGATCGGGCAAAAAATCTTGCCCTGGCCAAGACCGTTCTTTTTTCAGATACCAATACTCAGCTAAAGGAATATCGGCTGACGGATCAGGCCAGGCGGCCTGGAGGTCTGTGGCAGCTTTTGACCGCCATCAAGGAATGTGGAATGAAAAATGACGCTTTTACAGATCTTTTTTATGAATTGATCGGAGAGAAATACCGGCCGGGCCGTCCCTGGTCCTGCTTTCTGTTTCACGGCCGTTATGACGTTCCCGTAAAAGGATCAGATAAGGAATGGCTGGAAGGCTCAGATGAGGTATACGAATATCTGATCTGCACCGTAAGCAGCCTGATCGGAGAATACGAACCGGGTACGCCGGAATTTGGATTTTTATACCCTGCCTTTAAGGAACGGGGAGCTGCATTAAATTTTGTAGATGTATTTGAAAGCCGGCCGGGCGGCCCCTGCAGGGAGCTTACAAAGTGGCTTTTAGAGGGGTGATCCTCCATGAAGCGCTCCTGGGGAACCGCCGGCCGGAACGTATATCGGTATGAGATCTTTAGAATATTAGTTTAAAACATATTCCTTATCAAAGATCACTTCCGGCAGGGTAGAGGCATCAGATGCTTCTACCTTGCCTTCTACATTTTTATCGTCATCAATATAGTAAATGGTGCCTCCGGAAATCTTATACATATAGTTTCCGTCTACCTTATAGTTCTTGCTGTCCGTCTGAACCTTTCCCGATTCATTGACAAGGTACAGCTTGTTTTTTACCTCAAATACCTGAAAGTCAGAGCCGTCCTCCGCCTCTACCAGACGTCCCTGATAATAGAGATAGCCGTCCTTTGTGCCGCTTAGGCCGGCGCCTTTGTCGGAACCGGAATCAGAGAAATAGTAGGTACCCGTATCGCCGTCCACGCTTAAGCCTGACTTCTTGCCAGTGACCATTTTCCCGTCTGAATCACTGGTTCCGAAGTATCCGACCATCTCTTCGCCGGAAGCATTTACAATACGGATCATACCCGTCTGACGTACGCCATAGGGATTAAAGAAATAGGAGTTTCCGCCGATCTTTGCAGTGGCGCGGCTCATGGTGGAGGCCTTGGCATTTAAATAGGCGGGTGTGCCGTCGCTTTCAAAGTAGTACCAGTTAGAATCGCCGTCCTCCGGCATCTCATCGCTGTCTCCCTCGGTGATAGCGTCCTTGTCCTCCGAGCTTGCCGGGTGGTCGGTCAGTTCCAGCCAGGTGTCCTTGGCCATGGTTCCGTCATTATCGCCGCCAAGGTACACAAAACGGCTGATGCCTGTGGTATCGCCGGCTTCCGCTTCCTCCTCCACGGCGATCCATCCGGTCATCATCACGCCGTCCTCGTCAAAATAGTATTTTTTATCATTGATGGTCTCGGCTGCATAGGTTTTGTCCTTGGCCCGCTTTGCCTTCCCGTTGGACTGAAAATAGAACCACTTGGAAGAATCCGAAGCAGAAGAGCGGGATTCAGAGATATCGCCGTCCTCCGGCTTATCCTCCTCGTCGAAATCAAGGCACTGCCAGCCGGTTTTTGCATAGCCCTGATCCTCGCCGCCCAGGTAGTAGATATCGTCGCCGTCAAAAAACCATCCGGTCCGCATTTTTCCTTCGCTGTCAAAGGAATACTTATAATTCCCAAGGGTCTCCCATCCGTCTTTTTCCAGCTTTCCCTTTGAGTCCACATAATACCAGCCCGCTGGCTTCTGCCCGCCGGTTTCCGTCACATGGATCCAGGAATTTTTCACCATGGCTCCGTTTTCATTTACATAGGATTCATCATCGATCCACTGGCTCACCGCCATCTTTCCGTCGCTTCCCAGATAGAACAGGGAGTCTCCTGAGGCTTTCCATGCGTTGGTTACATAATTTCCGGAAGAGTCTTTATAACGCCAGACGCCGTCCTCGCTGACCCAGCCGATATCGGCGGCCTGGGCAGAGAAAGCAGAGCCAAGAGTGTTTTTTCA
>OCAS01001634.1_pt1 | contig 10275 bp, 10 predicted proteins | sample 1550751 | NCBI WGS metagenome assembly OCAS01 (sample SAMEA2580301, study PRJEB22360) | human gut metagenome | biome: human gut; feature: human-associated habitat; material: faeces | place: Denmark | collected 2008/2010
GCGGCTGCCGCTAATGTCGCGCCCCCTGTGTAGGCAAACAGGTTCAGCACCTTCACAGGGCGCCCGGCCTTTCTGATCTTATCTGAAAACCAATCCCAGTTCACCGCCTGCTCCGGAAAAACTCCTGTGTGTTTAAAACTGAATGGCTGCAAATGAAATATAAGCTCCCTGTACCTGATATCCCAGGTCTTCGGGAGATCAAAGAACTCCCACTGTCCGCCGCCTTTGCTGCTCCTGTGATAATGTCCGTTGGGCTTCTTCCACTGCTTTAACTTCTTTGGTGTCTGCCATAAAACCTGAGGGTCCGGCCGTACTAAATAATAGTCTCCCCATCTTTCTAATTTTTCACCACAAGAAGTATCTAAAACTTCATAATCGTTCCACTGATCTGCAATCCACATCTTACATTCTCTTCCTTTACTTAAACTTTATCTTTAGAGACAGATGACATTTCCCTTCCGTCCCATTTGGTTCCCTTCTAATATGATAATACTCCGCTCTTCCAGCCGGATCTCCCCTCCGGGCAGCCGACCGTTTTTCGGCTCGTCGGCCGTGTCTGAAAAAATCTCCCAGAAATAATCCAGTGGAAGTTCCGGAAGCCTCACGGTATGCGGCTCCCAATGCATATTCATCATAACATAAACAATGTCATCTGTGTCACTATCTTTTTCTCTCCCGGCAAACAGGACGCCCAGAAGGTGGTTTTCGTAATCCTCCTTAAACTTCCACGGCTCTTCTCCGTGAAAGCTGACCGAAGGCAGTCCGCACAGCGCATTCTTCCCTCTGGATCTTAACACCGGATGTTTTTTTCTGAACCGGATCATCTCTTTGACAAACTGAGAGATCTTATGATTTTCCAAAAGCAGATCCCAATTCAGCCACGAGATTTCATTATCCTGACAGTAGGCATTGTTATTGCCGTACTGGGTATTTAAAAATTCATCCCCCGCATACATCATCGGGACACCCTGGCTGGTCATCAGCGCCGCAAAAGCATTTCTCACAAGCTTTTTCCTGAGCCTTATCACATCCTGCCGGTCAGTCCACCCTTCTGCACCGCAGTTCCAGCTGTTATTATTGTTGTCTCCGTCCGTATTGTCCCATCCGTTATCCAGATTGTGTTTTTCATTATAGGAATAAAGATCCCACATAGTGAATCCGTCATGGCAGGTAATAAAATTTACCGAAGCTGTATCGCCGCGGCTCTCCCTGTCATAGATATCCCTGGAGCCGCTCATCCTCTGGGCCGCGGCTTTCACAAGGCCCGGATCTCCTTTCAGGAATCTTCTCATATCGTCCCTGTATCTGCCGTTCCACTCAGACCACCGGTTCCATGACGGGAACGTACCCACCTGATAAAGACCCGCGGCGTCCCATGCCTCTGCGATTAATTTCACACGGCCCAGGATCGGGTCAAATGCCAGCCTTTCCAAAAGCGGAGGCTTGCTTAAGGGTGAACCGTCCTCACTTCTTCCGAGAATAGACGCCAGATCAAACCGGAATCCGTCGATCCGGTAATCCGTCACCCAATACCTTAAACAGTCCAGGATCATATTCTGAACGACCGGGTGGTTACAGTTCAGTGTATTGCCGCAGCCGCTGAAATTATAATATTTTCCGTCCGGCGTAAGCATATAATATATATTATTGTCAAATCCTTTAAAAGATATGAACGGACCGTTCTCATTTCCCTCCGCCGTGTGGTTGAACACCACATCCAGGATCACTTCGATATCATTGTCATGAAGTTCCCGGATCAGGTATTTAAGCTCTGTACCCTCTCTGTTAAATTCTTTCTCAGAGCTGTAGCTTGTATTCGGCGCAAAAAAACTCACAGGATTGTAACCCCAGTAGTCCAGAAGTTTCTTTCCATTGACATACCTGGTATCCCTCGTCTCGTCAAATTCAAAAATCGGCATCAGTTCCACAGCATTGATGCCCAGATCCTTCAGATAGGGAATCTTTTCCCTGATCCCGTCAAAGGTACCCGGATGTTTTACATCTGACGTATGGTGTTTTGTAAATCCCCTGGTGTGAAGCTCATAGATGATAAGGTCCCGCATATCCGCAGGTTTTCTCCTGGCTCTTCCCCAGTCAAAGTCATTGGAGACGACTCTGGCCCGGTAGCAGTCCCTGCTGTACTCGGGTTTTTCTCCCCAGTTGCTCTGACCTGTGACGGCTTTTGCGTAAGGGTCTAAAAGATACCGCTCCTTGTCAAACAAGAGTCCCTTTTTTAAATCCTTCGGTCCGTCAACTCTGTAATTGTATTCGATTTTCCGGATATCCAGGCCGAAAACGATCATCGAGTAAACATTTCCGATCCGGTAATTTTCCGGAAACGGTATTTCAGCGAAAGGTTCCTTTGCCTTTCTTTCATATAAAACTAATGTACATGCAGTCCCGTTTTTCGTATGTACGGTGAAACTCACGCCTCCTTCGATCGCTGTGGCGCCGTTCTGTAAGTAAAACCCCGGACGGACCTCAAATCCGTTTACCACATCCATCGATCTGAGCTGTCCCGCCTCTCCGATTCTCTTGATGTCCATAAAGACCATCTCCTTTATACTCCGTCAAATAAGGGTTATTCAAAAATTCTCACAATATGATATTTATTATAACACAAATTTTTCTTGTTCCATGTAATCTTCCAAACAGAAGCTTCCGCCCAAAAACAATGAAAAAAACTCATTATATATTCAGATCTGTTCACATACAATAAATTATAGCTTGTAATTTCACCCTGCCTTTCCATGTTCTTTTGTCAAGGATTGCTGGAAAACGGAAATACTATGTATGGATAGGAGGCACAAATGAAAAAAGGATTAAACAAAGGACAAACTGCAGTGCTGATCTTAATGCTGTCAATCATTGTTTTTCAGGGCATCTACCTGTTCAGGACCAGTAAAGAGACAAGTTCTCTTCAGGAATCCTCGGCTGCCAATGGAGAGATTCAAAAGAGCCGGAAGATTCTCCGCGAAATTACACAATTTAATCTGGGTGATTTCCCCTTTCTTCCCAAACGAGTCAATCCCGAGAAAAAACTCATTGCATTTTCATTCGATGACGGACCTTCCAGAAAAAATACGGAAAAAATACTCAAAGCCCTGGATAAAAACAATGCAAGGGCTACCTTTTTTATGCTTGGCCAGAATGCAAAATATTATCCTGACCTTGTAAAAAAAGTTGAGGAATCAGGCAATGAAGTCGCCGGACACTCCTGGAACCATCCTCTGCTCACAAAGCTCGGTAAAAAGGGTGTAAAAAAACAGATGTCACGGATGAATGAAGCCATTGCTTCTGTCACCGGATCTGATGTAGAACTTTTAAGGCCGCCTTACGGGTCTATTAACAGAACCGTCAAAAATACGGTCAAAGATCCGCTGATCCTGTGGAGTATTGATACTCTGGACTGGAAAACACTGAATGCAGATAAGACCGCTGATGCCATTTTAAAGCAGGCCAGGGATGGAGATATCATCCTGATGCATGACATTCATGCTCCTACGGCGGAAGCTGTGAAAAAGGTACTCCCTAAGCTTGAAAAGAAAGGCTTTCAGGTGTGTACGGTATCGGAGCTCTTAGAAGCGAGAAATATCACCCTGCATCCGGGAGATGTTGTGGTGAGTGCCAATGATGTGTATCGGTATAAGAAATAAAATGTACTTTGAATTGCCAGAAGAGCCGCCCGGTCTGCCGGACGGCTCTTCTGCAAAAGGAGTTTATTTCATTTTTGAGAAAAAAAATTTGCAGCTGTCCTTCCTCAGCTGATGATTAATTACAGATTGATTATAACAGGATACAGCCCGCATTTTCTATCTCTGATTCTTCTTATACTTATAAATCTGATTGGCACTGATGACAACATGGCCTTTGCCTACGGTGATTCCTTTCGTTATTGGCGTATGATAACACCTTTTTCTTTTCCACTTGTTATACTATAATAGTAGATAGCAGGCAGAGAGGCAATGAGCTTTGTACTCCGGTATAGCCCGATGACTGGTTTACTCAGCATGAAATGGATTTTTTTGCAAATATGACCCACGAGATCCGCACGTCTATGAATGCAATCCTGAATATTTCTGAACTTCTGCTTTGATTAACGATGTCTGCAATATGATCATGGCAAGACTGTCCTGAACCAGGTCATGATGCTCCTGAAAGATTCCTATCATGTCTTTCCGGCCATTTCCGGAACTACTGCGTTAAAAACCATGGAGCACCAGATCTTTCTGAAATTCCAGTAATCTTTTTAACTTCCGGTACAGGTGATCAGACAGAAGCCGACTGTATATCTATGGGAGCATATGACATCATTGGCAAGCCAGTTGTAAAAGAGGTGCTTTTAAGCAGAGTTGAGAAGGCACTCGAACTGCTGGAGTATCGAAGAGATCTTCAGAAGAAACTGGATGAAAAAATCCGTCAGATGGAAACCGCCTATATTCAGACTATGGCAGCTTTAGCCAACACAATTGATGCCAAGGCCCCTGATACCAATGGACATTCTATGAGAGTTGCATACTATTCAAAACAGATCGCACGGCATCTTGGGTATACGGAAGACGACTGTGAGAACGTATATTTTATTGCATTACTACATGATGTAGGAAAAATAGGCGTTCCAGATGCTATTTTGAAAAAACAGGACAAACTGACTCCAGAAGAATATGAAATGATGAAAAACCATACCATTGTCGGTGCTCACATCCTAAAGGATATTAAAATGCTTCCCGGACTCTGTGAAGGGACACTATATCACCACGAGCGCTATGACTGCCACCCGGTGCTACCGAAAAGGAATGGACCCGGAAATTGCACTGCAGGAACTGAAAAATAACCGCGGCACACAGTTTGACCCCGACATTGTAGACACGTTTTTAGAAATTGCAGATCAGATGGAGGTGCCTGATTATGAGAATCATCTTATGTGATGATGATGCCGTCTTCCTGAAAAAGTATTCCCACAGGGCACACCGGTATTATTCTCACCGTCGGAAGAAGGTGTTCCAAGCAGGCCAGAGAGGCCTTTAAAATCTGAAGCGTGGAAGCATTGTAAACAAAAACAACTTGACGGGTATGAAATTCCATCTTCTCTAAAAAATGCTGTGTCTACAAAAGGGGCCATGCAGCAAAATCATTGCATGGCCCCTCTTCTATCCTATCAGGTTTCACTCTTTTCAATTCCCATCAGATAATTCACAAACTGCTGTGCCGTCCTTCCGGATATTCCCCCGTGGGACAGTTCCCATTTGTTGGCCTCTTTTTGCAGTTCCTCATCCGGCATCGTGATCCCTTCTTTTCTTGCAAGCTGTATCACAATGTTGAAGTATTCCTTCTGAGTAGGCTTAGAGTAGCTTATTGTTACACCGAACCTGTTTACCAGAGACAATTTCTCTTCCATCGTATCGGACTTGTGCATACCGTTTTCATTCTTCACATCATCCCGGTCGCTCCAAGTCTCCTTGATCAGATGCCTCCTGTTGGATGTAGCATAGATCAGGATATTTTCCGGCTTTGTCTCCACGCCGCCTTCAATAACTGCCTTTAAGAATTTATATTCTACCTCAAACTCTTCAAAAGACAGATCGTCCATGTAAATAATAAAACGATAATTCCGGTTTTTGATCTGTGCGATCACATTGGACAAATCTTTAAACTGATGCTTGTATATCTCGATCATCCTCAGGCCCTGGTCATAATACTGATTGACAATGGCCTTGATACTGGTAGATTTACCGGTACCGCTGTCTCCGAACAGCAGCACATTGTTCGCCTTGCGCCCCTGGACAAAGGCTTCCGTGTTATCGACCAGCTTCTTCTTCTGGATCTCATATCCGACCAGATCGGACAGAGTCACCTTATCCATATTGTTGATTGCGCGGAATGTAATGCCCCCTCCGGCTTTTTCCTCGATCCTGAAAGCCTTATTAAGTCCGAACATTCCCACGCCGTAAGCCTTATAAAAGTTTGTGACTACCCGGAAATATTCATGTTCATCGCTCGTCTGCTCCAACTCCCGGCTCAGCGCCCGGACTTTCTCGCTGACATTTTTGTTATACATAAGCTCCGGCTTTCCAATCGCTTTATAGTCAGAAAGACGGCTGAAGCAGTCCACTCCCAGATATTCTTCAATCTTCGAAAAGTCATAGTCAAACAGCTCCTTAAATGCCCGGAAATCATTTTCCGCAAAATAATTCACGCTTCCTTCTCTGGCGCCTACCTTTTCACAGGTAATGCTGAATGGATTTTCATTGGTGATCAGCAGAAATGTCAGGTAGTTATGCCAGAGGTTCTCATCGAATCCATAGTCTGTCGCCACCTGAAGGATACGTTTGATCTGCCTGAAAACCCTGGTCGTCAAAACTTCCTTCGTCTGGCTTTTCTCATCCATGCAGCGGAAAATATCACTGAGCTGCATCAGAATGGAGTCAGGCTCCATATCACCATAGATCAATAACTTTGAAACATTTTTATACACTTGTTCCTCCACCTTTCATTTTCTTCTACCAGCTTCCGCCTCCGCCTCCGCCGAAACCGCCCCCGGAGAATCCCCCTCCGCCAAAGGAGCCTCCTCCGAAGCCTCCGCTTCCGGATGATGTTTTCGGGGGTTCCGGCACGGAAAGAGTATTCGTCACATGGGCCATACTTCCCATTAAACACCGGTTAAAGATATAATAATCAAAAAATGTAAACTGCCGGTCTGTTTCATACCAGTCAGGCGCAGACAGACCGAGATCTTTTAATTTCTCAGCAAACACATCGGAAAGACCGAATACATAGGCATACGGCATGATGTGATAAAACATCTGCGGCTGATCTTTTGCCAGCATTTTCATTCTGTCCAGCTCCGCGGTCTCAATGAAATCACGGAGTCCCGCCAAATACCCCATCCACTCAATACACTGATGGGTTCTCTTTTTCATAAATCCGGTCATCAGGATCATTCCGCCGGTCATAACAAGCACTGCGGCCAGGACCCAGATATAGCTGAAAATCTCTCCATTTCTGACTCTTACAACATAGCTTCCTGTGTAAGCTGCCGCAGACAGAAAACTTAAAGCAAGACCCCAGAATACCCACAGCCTCCTGCTGTCCCTGCTTTTGGCATACCAGCTGTCCACCGCGGCTGTAAATAAGATCATCCCACCGAACAACAACATCCATAAAATGGTCTGAACGATGATCCTTGCGATCCCCGTATACGAATAAACACTTGTAACGGCCATAAATAATCCCAAAGGAAGAGCCGCAAGCACCATTGAGATCCCTCTTGCCGCTTTTGAAGCCGATGTATAAATACTAAAATGCTTTTCTCTTCCGAAATACCGGATGAGTTTACTTTTTGCCACATTAAGAGTATCCGCATATTTATATTTCAGATCGTCAATCTTTACATCATCCTTACCGTTGAATAAGTCGTCAAACATAATCCTCTGGTATGCCGGCGCCGAAGCTTCAAGATCCGACTTTCTATGGAAGGTAAGCTTCCCTTTCTTTTCTTCAATGGTGAGGTAGCCCCTGTCTGCCCAGTAAAGAATCAGGGAGAGCATTTCCTTGTCCTGAACTTTTCCATCGATGATGTAGCCCACTCCGGCACTGTCAAGTCCCTCCGGCGGCTGATACTGGATCGATGGAATAATTTTTTCATCCCTGCCGAACATAAGGAACATACAGAGGACAACTGCGAATATGATCACCGATGGAATTAATATTATCCATGGGACTGCAGTGAGCTGCTGGTTCCCGCTGAAATATCCGGCATCCATTTCTGCAAAGCAGGTAAGACCGGAACCAAGTGGAAGACTTTTCTTCAAAGTCCCTGTCACTGTAAGATTTTTTTCGTCTTTTTCCAGCGACAGAATATCTCCGGCCTCTTTTGTCGATCCATATTCCCCACAGTAAAACTTCAGCCGGTCCATATCAAACTTTTTCGGAAACTGGATGGTAAACCTGCTCCCTGCCGGAATCTGGTTCTGCCACTGTGTCGGAAAAATATTATAGTAGATGTTATCATAACTTTTCTGCTGGAATTTCGGGCTGAGAAGGTATTCAAACTTATAAATCCCTTCCCTCACTGTCTTGTCTTCGTCTCCAAACCGGAAGACACTGCTGCCGTTTTCACTGCTCTCATCCACAGTTTCATTGGCACGGAGCAGTTTTACAGAAGCATAGAAAGGTGTTTTCTGAATCTTCCCCTTTTTATCATAGGAAGCTATGGTCCCTTTTCTTGGGATATAGCGGTAAATGCCATGACGGTCTTCCATGAATCTCACGTTTATTTTTTCTGTAATGTCATAGGAACCGTCGTTTCCAACCACAACCTTTGTCTCAAACTGCTTTGTATACATGTAAGGGTCTGACTCCACACTGGACGGAGACAGCCCTGATATGCTTTCCAGTGCAGATCCTGCCCCTATACACAGGACCAGCAGGACAACTGCGATGAAGCCGGAGCCCCATAATTTTTTCATAATGACCTCCCTGCGTCAGAGCACTAGAACGATACTTTTACATTCTCACGCTCAGCCTCATCGCTGATCTCATACAATGGTTTTCTTGTGAATTTAAAAATACCTGCCACAATATTTCCAGGGAACATCTCTGCCTTGGTATTGTACTTGTTGACAACTCCGTTGTAATATCTTCTGGAACCTGCGATCTCTTCTTCGATCCTCTGAAGCTGATCCTGAAGCTGTATAAAATTCTGGTTTGCTTTCAAATCCGGATAAGCTTCCGCGACCGCAAATAAAGAACGCAGTGCGCCGGTAAGTACATTTTCATTGGCAAGCCTTTCTTCCGGATCTGAAGCTCCCATGGCCATATTTCTGGCTGACACTACCTTTTCCAGCGTCCCCGCCTCATGTTTTGCATAACCCTTAACGGTTTCCACATAATTTGGGATTAAATCATACCGCTTTTTCAGGGATACATCCATCGCAGAGTATGCCTCCTCTGTCTTATTTCTCAGGGTAATAAACCCGTTATACGAACTGATCAGCCAGATCACCAATACTGCAGCAATTACTAATATAACTATCAATGCTATCATTCTCTTTTCCTCCTTTTATGTTTGATACCAGTATACCACTAAATATCTTTGCAGGGAACTATGACATTCTGTCCCTGTGGATCTTCACATGCAGCACAATACTCTTTTCTCTTCCCATCCGGTCGTCTGTTTTCAGCATTACCTCCCCGGGAATATAATTGGAAAAACAAATTTTTTCTGCTGAAACCCGGTAGTTGTGCAGCCATTCCCCGGGTATTCTCCGATCAATCCTAATGCTGTCTGTTTTAATATGTCCCGGTATTCCTTCCAATGGAATTTCAACCCTGCCGCCGTCTGAAAGGAAGCCTGCCCAGCCCATATGGCTGCAAATACAGTAAAGTCCTTTCTTTCCGTCTGAGCGGTTTGCCATTTCTACCATTCTTGAACAAATCTTTTCTTCATTTAACATCTCAATCTTCACCTCATAATTCGTTTTGCTTAGCTGTTTCGGATCTTTATCTTTAGTATACCCATCCTGAACAGACGGAAAACATCCCGGCGCGTAGTGCGCATCTTTCAGCGCAAACGACGCAGCATATTCATAGGGTATGCTGTAAGATTCATTTATGTGCAAAAGAAGCCGGGAATGCTCCCGGCTTCTCATATGAAATAGAGGTGTATGATCAAGAAAAGTGTATGAATTTCTTTTTTACAGCCTTTGATCTGGCTGTGGGAAATACTTAAGGTCTATCCGAAGTATCTCTTCAGTAATCCTTCAAAAGCTTTTCCATGGCGGGCTTCATCCCTTGCCATCTCATGTACGGTGTCATGGATTGCGTCTAAGTTTGCTGCCTTCGCTCTTTTTGCAAGGTCAAACTTACCTGCTGTCGCCCCATTTTCTGCTTCTACTCTCATCTCAAGGTTTTTCTTTGTGCTGTCTGTCACGACTTCTCCGAGCAGTTCGGCAAATTTTGATGCATGCTCTGCTTCTTCCAGTGCAGCTTTTTCCCAGTATAATCCGATTTCTGGATATCCTTCTCTGTGTGCTACACGGCTCATCGCAAGATACATGCCTACTTCGGAGCATTCTCCTTCAAAGTTTGCTCTTAAATCTGTCATGATGTCTTCGCTGGCTCCCTGTGCCACTCCGACTACATGCTCAGCAGCCCACTCTCTGTCTCCTGTCTGCTCTTTGAACTTCTCTGCCGGAACTCCGCATGTAGGACATTTCTCCGGTGGAGTATCTCCCTCGTGAACGTAACCGCATACTGTACAAACCCATTTCTTCA
>OCAS01001637.1_pt1 | contig 10264 bp, 9 predicted proteins | sample 1550751 | NCBI WGS metagenome assembly OCAS01 (sample SAMEA2580301, study PRJEB22360) | human gut metagenome | biome: human gut; feature: human-associated habitat; material: faeces | place: Denmark | collected 2008/2010
CCAGGGCGGCTGCTTCCCCGGCCGGCATGGCTGTGATGGCCATCCTGTCCATGCTGCTTTTGACATGGGGGATAAGGCAGGTGAGGGAATGATGGGAATTTGGGTAATTGGGACCCTGGCAGTGTCCCTGGGGCTTACCATTGTTCTGGAGGAAACATTTGGCTGGATGTGGGGAGTCAGGAACAGGTGGGATATGACGCTGGTTGTACTTGTGAATGTCCTGACCAATCCGGCGGTGGTGTATTTATATTATATGAACATGATTTTTGTGGGCTGGAACCGGATTCTGGTTACTGTATTCCTGGAGATGGCCGCGGCTGCGGCGGAAGGCCTGTGTTATGGGGCAGCCGGGCGCGGCATCAGACATCCATGGCTGTTTTCAGCCGGGGCAAACCTGTTTTCCTTTATGATGGGAACCGTGCTGGCCCTGTTGATATAAGGAGGTGCATTGATATGAAAGGAAAAAGAGGGAAAAGAATGCACTGGGCCGTATGTTTTGGGAAAACAGCCATAAGCGCGGCCATTCTGGCGGCTTGCCTGTGCGGGATGTCTGCCAAAACCGCACGGGCGGATGTAATCTGGACGCCGGAGGATTCATTTTATGAAAAAAATTATGATGACTGTGATTATGTGGGACGCCGGTATTATGCCAATGGCCCCAAGGGATATGTGTCTGTGGTGAAGGAGCCCGGGGCCCGGGAAGTGCTGGATTTCATCCCCAATGGGGAAATATTCTATGTATCCATGTCTTATGATAAGGGCATCACGGATACCTGGGGTCTGGTCCAGTATAAGATGGACCGGGACAACCGGCCTGTGGAGGACTACAGCTGGGATGATGACGCCACGGTGGGCTGGATTGACATGGACAGCCTTGTGGTGGTTTATGATGGACAGAGCTTTGCCGAGGAACATAAAGCCGGGATAAAAGAAACAGGAGGAACGGATATGCCCCAGGTGTCCATGCCGGATAATGGCGTGATTTATCTGTGGGAATATCCTGGATCCGGGGAACTGTACGGCAAAGTGGATTCCCTGGAAGGGAAGATGGAGTTTGATAAGACATATGAGGATGAGGACAAAAATCTTTGGGGACATTCTGTATATTATTACGGATATAAGGATTTCTGGGTCAATATCAGCAGCCCCGGTGAGGAACATCCCAAGGCAATGGAGATAAAAAATCCGGAGCTGGTTCCGGCCATGAGCCGGTCTGACCTGGACGGGCTTCCCAAAACAGGGCAGGATAAGATGGCGTTACCTGTAATTGTGGGAGGGCTGATTGTGTTTGTTATTGTGGTGACGGGCGCGTTGATTTACGGTATGTCGGTCAGAAAGGGAAGGAAAAATCCTGAATGACAGATAAAAGGACAATGAAATAAGGTTGTAAATAAGGCTGTGGGAAAGGAAGGAGCTCATGGGACGGGAGATTGGATACAGATTTGAAAACGGGTTCAATGGTATGTTTAGATGGGGAAACGCATATTCCGTGCATAGGGGAGGCAGTAAGGACGGACGGAGGATGATTTCCGCGGCCGGGATCTTACTGTGGGCGGTACTTTTAAGCGGCTGCGGCCAAGGGATGGATACAGGTATTGTCCAGACAGCGGATTCCCACGTACAGGCGGCCGGGACCGCGCCTCAGGAAAGCCCGGTTTCGGGCGCGGAGTCCGCAGCAGACCATGCCGGACCTGTAAGCGGAGTCCAGTTTGTGGAGGGACATGGTATCTGCGCGCCCGGGTCGCCTCCTGTTTATTATATGGATCCGGGGCAGCAGCCCATAGAGTCAGAAGGAGCCAAAGCATGGCTTGAATCCGTGACCTATCAGGATGGGAAATGGTATTACCGTGTGAAGGTGGAGGATTATTCAGCCACGGTCATACCGGATGATGGGAACTGGGTTTGCCAAAGCAGTGATTTCCTGGACCGGGCCGGCCTGGGGTCTGGGGCCGGGAGGCAGACAGGGGAATCCATGGCAGATTATATTGAAGGCACCGGAATACCGGGCGGAAGGGTCACGGCAGCCAGACGCGCCAGTTCCATTGAATATGGGACTTATGAAACCAAGGGATGCTTAACAATTTACCTGGAGTATTTCACGGAAAACCAGGCCCTTGATTCCTTGTCTCCTCAGGGCACATATGAACTTCACGTACCGGGATTTGAGCAGGCATTTTCCTTTACGTTCGTGAAGGCCGGGGAATATCCGGCGGCGGAAGACATACCTGGGATTGTATTTCATGAAGGGATGGGAATCATGGCAAAAGGACAATGGACGGACACGGGCCTGGATATAACCTATTATACATACCCGGAACAGGGGTATATCATGTATCCGGTTCTTTCAGGACTCAGCTATAGGAAGGGGGACCTGGAAGGATATGGACGGCTGAGGGACAGAGGGCACAGCGCCAATGTTTCCTGGGATTACTTAAGCGGACTGCCTGAGGGAATCCAGGGACAGACAATCTCCTATGACCTGGCGCCGTCCGCAAAGGGCGGCCGCATATGGCTGGGGTTTGATTCTGTAGGTATGGTCCATACCGGGGAGCCGGTGAAGCTGTTGGTTCCCGTAAGGGACGGGCCCGCGGACCTGGATACTGTGATTGAACTGGAAGAGTGCACGGTAAAATTCACCAGCGCCAGGCAATCAGGGGAGCCAATCCAAAAGGATGCCTGGGGAGAGGATGGGACAGGGCCTTTTGTGTTCGTGGGGACAGAGGTCAGGATGAGGGATCCTTCCAGGAAGTTCACGGCGCTTATCATGCATAAGGCGGTAGAAAACCCTGCATCCTACCCATACCCCATAACGGCAAGGCCAGTTTATGATGAGTCCGGCGCAAATGGGAACAATTCGGGAAACGCAGGGCTTAAGGGGTATGAGATAAGCTGCAGCGAATGTGGATCCGCCGTGGAGCTGGAGATAAACGGGGTGATGTATGACTGGGAACAGGAATTCCTGGTTCCGGTCCAGATAGACGGACTGTAATGGCATGAAGATGTATTACCGGTATAAAAGAAAAGCCTGGGGATATCCTCCGGGCTTTTTGTTATCTGCCCAGTTGCCCGGATTATTTTTATAATATGCTTGACAAAGATAACTGTATCATGTATAGTTACAGTAAGAACTGTAACAAATGTGATTACACAACAAAGGAGAAAAATGATGATAGAGAAGATGAATCAATATGACGCGGTTATAATAGGCTTTGGTAAAGGCGGCAAGACAATGGCAGGAGGCCCTTTGGGGGGCCGCCAAAAAGTTGCCCTGATTGAGCGTTCTTCCATGATGTACGGCGGCACTTGCATTAATGTGGGATGTATTCCTACCAAATCACTAGTATATCGTGCCGGCCTTGCTTTTGCAAAGGGAGGGGAACAGAACCATAAGGCAGATGCTTATAGGGAAGCCATGGCTCAGAAGGATGCACTGACAGCCAGGCTAAGGAAAAAGAATTATGATAAGCTGGACAGCAGCCCTAATATAACGGTCATGGACGGCACAGCCAGCTTTGTTTCACCTCATGTAGTGGAGGTGGTAAATGGGGAGGAACGGTTTCGGGTGGAGGGAGAGCTAATCTTCATTAATACCGGTTCCAGTGCCTTTGTACCGCCCATTGAAGGCCTGAAGGATAACCCGTATGTTTATACAAGTGAAGGGCTTTTAAACCGCAGGGAACTGCCTGAAAAGCTGGTTATCATCGGAGGCGGATATATCGGGGTAGAATTTTCTTCCATTTATGCAAGTTTTGGCTCAGAAGTGACCATACTTCAGGATGGGGATGTTTTCCTGCCAAGGGAGGACGCTGAGATTGCAGGGGAAGTGAAAAAGTCACTGGAGGCAAGAGGCGTCCGGGTCCTGACCGGGGTTAAGACAAAGGCTGTGCGCCAGGGCCAAGGCAAGGCAATTGTGGACCTGGAGGGCAAGGAGGGTCCGTTGGAGCTTCAAGCGGACGCAGTGCTGGTGGCCACCGGGCGAAGGCCAAACACAAAGGACCTGAATCTCAAAGCCGCAGGCGTTGAGGTCAATGCCAGGGGCGGCATCATTACCGATGATTCGCTTAGGACCACGGCGCCTCATATATACGCAATGGGCGATGTGAGGGGCGGGCTTCAGTTTACATACATTTCCCTGGATGATTTTAGGATTGTAAAATCCAGCGTCCTGGGAGATGGAAGCTACGATTTAAAGAAGAGGGGGGCTGTGCCCTACAGTGTGTTCCTGAATCCTCCATTTTCAAGAGTGGGTATGGGTGAGAAGGAGGCCCTGGAAGCAGGATACAAAGTTAAGGTGGCAAAACTGACGGCGGCATCCATCCCAAAGGCCCAGGTCCTGGAGCAGCCGGTTGGACTTTTAAAGGCAGTGATTGACGAGGAGACAGGATTGATTCTGGGAGCCCATCTGTTCTGTGAAGAGTCCTACGAACTTATCAATATGATTAAACTGGCCATGGATGCAAAGCTGCCCTACACCGTGCTGCGGGATACCATCTATACACACCCCACCATGAGCGAGGCTTTTAACGATTTATTTGCAATATAAACCATATCATTATAAGGAGATTACTTTATGGGATTTTCATTTGATATAAGCGTACCTGTCCTGACCGTATTCCTTCAGGGCCTGGTCAGTTTTTTCTCACCCTGCGTGCTTCCGCTTTTGCCCCTGTACATCGGATATCTGTCAGGAGGGACCGGAAAACGCGGGGAGGATGGCCGCATCCACTATGAGCGGAAAAAGGTCATGATCCATACCCTTTGTTTTGTCATTGGCGTAAGCTTTGCATTCTTCCTGCTGGGATTCGGCTTTTCAGCCATGGGGAATTTCTTTAATAGCAACCAGCTGATGTTTGCCAGGGTGGGAGGCATCCTGGTGGTGCTTTTTGGACTGTACCAGCTGGGCTTTTTCGGCACATCCCAGGTACTGGGCAAGGAACGGAGGCTTCCGTTTAAACTGGATGCCCTGGCCATGTCGCCATTCACGGCGCTGCTCATGGGATTTACCTTCAGCTTTGCATGGACCCCATGTGTGGGCCCGGCCCTGGCCAGCGTGCTGTTGATGGCGGCTTCCGCAAGCACCAAGGCAATGGCTTTTGGACTGATTGGCGTGTATACTATTGGTTTCGTCCTTCCGTTCCTGGCAGTGGGACTGTTTACAACCTCGCTTCTGGAGTTCTTTAAGACACATGTCAATGTGGTGAAGTACACGGTTAAGGTGGGAGGCGTCCTGATGTTGGTCATGGGGCTTTTGATGTTCACAGGCAGGATGAATGCCGTGACCGGATATCTTTCCACATTCCAGGCGCCGTTCGCTGCATCGGATGATAAAACGGCCGGCGGCAATGGCGGGGATGATACGTCCCGGAGCCAGGGCGCTGCAGGACACAGCATGGAGGAAGAAGAAACGGATACAAGCGCGGCCCATACAGAATCAGGGGAAGAAGGGACGGATACAAGCGCGGCCCATACAGGAGCAGATGAAGGGACGGCAGATGAGCAGACGCTTCCTGCCATTGATTTCACCTTGACAGACCAGTATGGGAATACCCACACCCTGTCGGATTACAAAGGCAAGACCGTGTTCCTTAATTTCTGGGCAACCTGGTGTCCGCCATGCCGTGCCGAGATGCCGGATATCCAGAAATTATATGAAACATATGACACAGAAGGGGACGACGCCCTGGTTGTACTGGGAATCGCTGCCCCGGGCATGGGAAGCGAGCGTTCAGAGGAAGGGATTAAGGATTTTCTGGATGAGCACGGATATACCTATCCTGTCCTGATGGATACCACAGGCGATATCTTTATGGGTTATGGCGTATTTTCCTATCCCACCACATTTATGATTGATAAGGACGGAAATGTATTTGGATATGCCAGCGGACAGCTGAGTGAAGACATGATGAAGAGCATAATTAAACAGACAATGGAAGGGAAGCGGAGTTAAAAGCATGAAAAGAGGCAGAGGCAGAAGAAACCATAACAGAAGAGCAAGGCATATCTGGCGTAAAACATGGTTGCTGTCAGCGCTGGCCGCTGCCGCCATCCTATACGGAATCGTGGAACTGAGGACGGGAAAGGAGAAGACGCAGGACAATGCCCAGGTAAGCGCAAAGATGCCGCCCGCCAATCCCGCCGCAGCAAAGGGCCTGGCCAATGACAGGGACAGCGGTTTTGGGGACAGTGGGGAACCGGAATATTTACCGCAGGAATGGAGTATCCGGGTGGTGGATGTAAATGATACGGAAACCGTGGAAATCCCGGCCGGATGGTACCAGGAAACGGATGATGCATCCATAAGGGCATCCCTGGAAAAACAGGCGGCCCGGATTGCTGCAAAATGGAACCGGAACCCGGTGGATTCCCAGATGGAAGCCTTTGATAAGGAGACAGGCACATACCTGTATTCCGATGAGGTGTATGGACGGGTGCTGGATGAAGGCAGGCTGGCAGAGGAACTGTTCCGGGAAGTGAAGGCCTGGAAACAGGAAGGAGGCGGGGAGGGCACGGGGCCGGGTATCGCTGGTCATACAGGCATCGTTCCTGTCGGTGGCCCCGGTCCGCACAAAGGCCCAGGCAAAGGAACAGTATAAGGTCATAGGTACATTTTCCACCACCACCACCAGCAATAAGAACCGGAACCAGAACATCCGTCTGGCAGCGGATGCGGTCGACGGCCTGGTGTTAAATCCGGGTGAGGAGTTTTCCTTTAACATGGCAACCGGGAACCGTACCAGCGATAAGGGATACCAGCCGGCAGGCGCGTACCGGAACGGGGTACTGATTGAGGAGCCGGGCGGAGGCGTATGCCAGGTATCCACCACCCTGTACCACGCAATCATCCAGTCAGGCTTTAAGACCACGGAGCGTAATTTCCACAGCTTTGCCCCAAGCTATATTGAGAAGGGACAGGACGCCATGGTAAGCTTTGACGGTTATGCTGGCCCAGACCTGCGGTTTGTCAATACAGGCAGCACATCCATTGGGCTGCGGGCAGCATTTGCCGACAATAAACTGAAGCTGTCAATCGTAGGGCTGCCGGTGCTGGAGGACGGGAAGACCGTATCCATGCGCTCGGAAAAGGTCAGGGACCTGGAGCCGCCGGAACCAGTGTATGAGGAGAATCCGGAACTGGCTTACGGGGAAGAAAAGATAGTGGAACAGGCCCAGCCGGGATCTGTGTGGAAGACATACCGGCAGGTAAAGAAGGACGGCGAACTGCTGGAAGAGACGGCGCTGCATACCAGCACATACAAGGCAAAGGCTGCCAAGATACAGAGGAACTCCTCTGCCGTGCCGTCCGGGGAGGTACCGGGCCGGGAAAACGCGGACCAGGCAGCCGGGCTGCAGGAAGATGGGAACCGGAATGGAGCAGGAATGCCCGGAGGGGACCAGGAGGCGCCTTCCCGGGATGCGGTTCCCCAGGCCGGAACCGGCCAGGACGGTCCGGTTCCGGATACAACAGGACCGGAAACACAGGGCCGGGAGATTGTCATACAGAACATGCCTGATATGGGGATACCGGACCTTAACCTGGCAGGGCCTGGCAATGGGGGCTGAGAAAATATTGCAGCTGTTCTGGCGGCGGGAACCTGCGCAGCCTGAACGATTACAAAATATTCGAAAAAAGCAGTGCATTTTTCTGGAATTAATGGTATTATTTACAAAGATGTACCAGATGTTCTGGTGTGTGAAAGGGGAGTAGTGATAAAGTGACAAGCGAATTTACAATTGCAGTCCATGCATTGGTTTTTCTCAACCATAAGGCCCAGGTGTATTCCAGCGAGGGCTTGGCAGATAACGTCTGTACCAATGCAGCGAGAATCCGCAAAGTCATGGCAAAGCTTAAAAAGGCTGACTTAGTGAAGACAAAGGAAGGCGTGGACGGCGGATACCTGTTCCACCGGGATAGCCGGGAGATAACCCTGTCCATGGTGGCAGAGGCCCTTGAGACCCCATTCGTGACAGTTTCATGGAAGAGCGGGGATCCTCATATGAGCTGTATGATTGCCTCAGGCATGGCCGGGGTGATGGATGAATTATATGGTGATTTGGACCGTTGCTGCAGGGAACGGCTGAGTCACGTGACAATAGCTGATTTAGACCACAGGATATTTGGAAAAGACGCAGCGGTGATGACCAGGTAATTCCGGTCAGGCCGCGGCGCCTTTTTGCTTTCCGGCAAAGACGTATGATGGAAACACAGACATGCCGGCAGGCCTGACGGCTTGCAAAACAGGCCGGGTCATGAGATAATAGGAAAACCGGACAAAACAGAAGAGGAGTGAGTGAATGATGAAAAAACTGCGGGGATTATTCAGGATCATATTTGGGCGGACAGCGTTTGTCATCCTGTTCATGGCCATACAGCTGGGGATCCTGTTCGGGGTGTTCAGGTGGCTGGAGGATTATGTCCATATCATATATGTGGTGTCCATCCTGCTCAGCGCCGTGGTCATCATATATATTTTCAACGAGCCCATCAATTCCAGCTTTAAGATGGCCTGGATCGTGCCCGTGCTGGTGATTCCCGTATTCGGGGTGCTGCTTTATATCTTTGTCCAGATGCAGTTTCAGACCAAGCTTCTGGCCAGGCGGCTTAAGAACACCATAAAGTCCGCGGCGCCCTATCTGAACCAGGACCTGGCCGTACAGGAGAAAATCAGGAAGTCCAGCCAGAGGAGCAGCCATCTGATTGATTATATGAAGGATTATGCCGGGTACCCGGTATATGAAAATACCTCTGTGGAGTATTTTCCGCTGGGGGAGGACAAGTTTGAGGCCCTGAAGCGGGAACTCAGGGCTGCCAGGCATTTTATCTTTATGGAGTATTTTATTGTTGAGCGGGGATATATGTGGGACAGTATCCTGGAAATCCTGGAAGAGAAGGTAAAGGAGGGCGTGGAGGTCCGTGTCATGTATGACGGGATGTGCTGTCTGATGCTGCTGCCTTACCGGTATCCTAAGGTACTGGAGGGGAAGGGAATCAGGTGCAAGATGTTCTCACCCATCAAGCCCACCCTGTCCACCTATCAGAATAACCGCGATCACCGCAAGATTGTGGTGATTGACGGCCAGACCGCATTTACAGGCGGGGTAAACCTGGCGGATGAGTATATTAACAGGAAAGTACGGTTCGGCCATTGGAAGGATACGGCCGTGATGCTGAAAGGAGACGCGGTGAACAGCTTCACCATGATGTTCCTGCAGATGTGGAATGTAACGGAGCGGGAACAGGATGACTTTGGCCGTTACGTACTGCCAAGAGGCGCCGCAGAAACCGGGGAAGGGGAAACCGGGGGCTTCGTCCTTCCCTATGGGGACAGCCCCATGGACCGGGAACAGGTGGGGGAAAGGGTGTATCTGGATATCCTTAACCAGGCCAAGAATTATGTCCATATCATGACCCCGTACCTGATACTGGATGACGAGATGGAAAATGCACTCTGTTATGCTGCAAAGCGCGGCATTGACGTGGCCATCATCATGCCCCATATCCCGGATAAGAAGTATGCGTATCTTTTGGCAAGGACCTATTATCCTGAGCTGATTGAGGCAGGTGTGAAGATTTACGAATATACGCCGGGCTTTGTACATGCAAAGGTATTTGTCAGCGATGACGAGAAGGCGGTGGTGGGAACCATTAACCTGGATTTCAGAAGCCTGTACCTGCATTTTGAATGTGCTGCTTATATATACCGGAATCCCGTGGTCCTGGATGTGGAAAAGGATTATCAGGATACCTTGATGAAATGCAGCCGGATTACCATGGAGGATTGCAGGGATTACAGCTGGGGCGGCAGGAAGCTGGGACGGCTGATGCGGCTGGTGGCCCCCCTGATGTAGGAGGGGGCGTATGTTTTAAGGATGATTTTGTATTATATGAGAAACATTCCGGAAAGCTCTTGATGGAACCACCCATTTCCATATATAGTTAAATAGTTTATAAAAATTTTATATTTAACAAAGGATAGGGAAATGAGTATGAAAGATTTAACACCACAGCTGTTTCTGTCCATGAAACAGTATACCGGAAAACAATTTACAGCAGATGTGATATCAGGCATCATAGTGGCAATCATTGCGTTGCCGTTGTCCATCGCCCTGGCCCTTGCTTCGGGCGTTACGCCGGAGCAGGGCCTTTATACTGCCATCGTGGCTGGCTTCATCATCTCCTTTTTAGGAGGAAGCAAGGTGCAGATTGCCGGTCCCACCGCTGCCTTTGCCACCATCGTGGCCGGGATCGTGCTGAAGAACGGCATGG
>OCAS01001641.1_pt1 | contig 10241 bp, 8 predicted proteins | sample 1550751 | NCBI WGS metagenome assembly OCAS01 (sample SAMEA2580301, study PRJEB22360) | human gut metagenome | biome: human gut; feature: human-associated habitat; material: faeces | place: Denmark | collected 2008/2010
AGAATGTTACGAAGGCTGTCCCTCCTGCGGAAGCGTCTCCTCCGGCGCCGGCGCCGTTTCCGGCTTTGCTGCTTCTGTCGGCGGCGCTGCCGTCGTTTCCGGAGGCAGAGCCGCTCTCGATTCGGCAATCTTCTGATCCTCCTGGCTGGCTTCTTCCGGCGAGAGAAGGCCATCCCACGTATATTTGTTGGATGCACTCCAAAGGATCCATTCATCGTATCCGGCGTCATAGACGGCCTGAATCTGGGCCCTCACCTCGGCGGGGCCGTATTTGATGTAATGCTGTAAATAGGAAGCAGTGAAATCCTGGAGCCACGGGCGCACGATGGCATGGTCCTCCCCTGCCGCCGTCACAATGGCCAGATCCTGCTTCGATTTCATCAATGCCGCATGGATCGTATCGTATGGCTGGGTATCCGGATGCTCGATTCCGAAATTACCATCGCCGTAATGGGACGGATAAATCATCGGGCAGATATAGTCTAAATGCCTGGCCATATCATTATACACCTGGCCCACCGCATCCGCGTCAATCTTACTTCCGATAATGGTGCCGAAAACATCAGCCGAAACGAAGATGCCCTCCGCCGACAGCTTGTCATAGGCATACGTAATAAACTCCGTGATGATGTCCGTCTTGGAGCGTCCCTTCGTATCCGCCTCGTCAAATGCGACCTGCTTCATGGTGCTGTCCGTGGCAAACCGGATATAATCAAACTGTATCTCGTCAAACCCGACCTTCGCCGCCTGCGTGCCCACTTCCACCAGATAGTCCCAGACCTCCTGGCGGTAGGGATTGACCCAGGCCAGCCCCTTATTGTCGCGGTGAAGGCTGCCATCCGCGTTCTTTAAGCTCCACTCCGGCTTCTTCTCAGCCAGATAAGGATCGCGGAAAGCCACGACCCGGGCGATGGTATAGATGCCCCGGGCCTTTAAATCCGCCATGAGCGCTCCGATATCCCGGATATACCGCTCCGATGCGCCGATCTCATTGACAGTAGGCGCATCATCCATGGAAAATGTAATTCTTCCGTCGTCGTTCTTCACATCGATGACCACCGCGTTAATCTCCGTCTGGTCGATCTTGTCAAGAATTGCCTGAAAGCCTTCTGATCCAGCCATATATCCGGAAATGTAGACGCCCTTCACGCGAACCCGTTCCTTCTGCGGTTCTGCCGGTTCTGTCTCCTGCTGGACTTCCAGCGTCTCCTCCGTGGTTTCTCCGCTCATACTCTCTGTTTCTGTTGTCTCATCCGTTTCCGGCAAGTCGGATACCTGCTTATATTTGCTGCATCCAGTCACCGCCAGCGTACAGACAAGCGCTGCCAAAAGCCATTTTTTCATAATTATTCCCGTTCACTTTCCTGATGGTTTTATGGTATTCTCCTGTAACATTTATTTAATATTTTACCACATTTTGTAAAATTTACAAACGTGTTTTCGTTTTGACGTTTTAATCATTCATTTTGTAAATTATATTTGACATATAGTCTTTTTTAGTGTACTATGTAGGTATGAAACGAGTATAACGCAGGAACTGGAGGTGGATTTTTATTGAAGAACAAACGGATGAAAATTGCCCGTGTGGAACACGATTTATCACAGGAGCAGTTAGGGGAACGGGTTGGCGTCACGCGGCAGACCATCAGCATGATCGAATCCGGGAACTATAACCCGACACTAAATCTCTGTATCGCAATCTGTAAAGAACTGAACAGGACACTGGACGAATTATTTTGGGAGGTATCAGAATGAAATCACTGTTTAAGAAACGAATCGTAGATGAACGAATGGAACTTCAAAGTCTCAGGAATGCCAGAAAGAGCTGGAATTTTCTTCTCCTTGCAACCGGCTTCTGCCTTTTGGCGGAACTTCACTTACTCCGATGGGAGCTGAAATACATAGTACCGCAGGCTGTCGTCGTCCTTGCCGCGTCTGTTTATAATTTATTTCTGGATGCCAGAGACGGCAACATTTATACTGCGGAAAATGCGAATCGCAAAAAGCTGTTTCTGCTCTACGCCATCAGCTCCCTGGCAGCGTCACTGATTATCGCCTACAGCTTTTACGTCCGCTATTCCCTTGCGACAGCAGTCATCTCTTTCCTACTTTTGTTCTTTTTCATGTTTGGGCTTATGTATATGGTGGATTCTCTTTGCTTCCGTATCGGGAAAAAAAGAGCGTTCAGGGACTACGAAGAGGAAGAAGAGTAACCCGGCATACAGAAGGAGAAGGCAGACGCCTTCTCCTTCTATTTCATAACCGCTCCTCCACCGCCGTTCCAAAAGCTACAGCAGATGCACCGCCACAATCAATCCTGCAAATACAATGGAGACCATGGAGGTAAGTTTAATCAGAATATTAATGGATGGCCCCGACGTATCCTTAAACGGATCGCCGACCGTATCTCCCACGACCGCGGCCTTATGCTGGTCGCTTCCCTTTCCGCCGTGGGCTCCGCTCTCGATATATTTCTTTGCATTATCCCATGCTCCGCCGGAGTTGGCCATCATGACCGCCAGGACGAAGCCGGTCACGGTATTGCCGGCCAGCAGGCCTGCGACACCATTCACCCCCAGCAAAAGCCCGACAACGATGGGAATGATCACTGCGATCAGAGCCGGCGCCAGCATCAGCTTCTGCGCCGATTTCGTGCACATATCCACACAGGCGGCGTAATCCGGTTCCGCCTTTCCCTCCATCAGCCCTTTGATCTCCTTAAACTGACGCCGCACCTCGACCACGATAGACTGAGCGGCCTTTCCCACCGCGTCCATGGTCAGAGCCGCGAATAAAAATGGAAGCATGCCGCCGATGAACAGGCCGATTAAGACCGTCGGATTTGTGATGGTCAGATTCAGCGCAATATCCGGATTTAGCTGTTTGACCTTGTCAATATAAGATGCAATCAGCGCCAGTGCCGTCAGCGCAGCTGAGCCGATGGCAAATCCCTTTCCGGTGGCCGCCGTCGTATTTCCCAGAGAATCCAGGGCATCCGTCCGGTTTCTGACCTCAGGAGGCATATGAGTCATCTCCGCGATTCCTCCCGCATTATCGGCGATTGGTCCATACGCGTCGGTTGCCAGCGTGATTCCCAGCGTCGAAAGCATGCCGACCGCAGAGACTCCGACACCGTAAAGTCCCATGTTAAAATCTGCGTTTCCGCCCGAACAGTAATAGCTGATCAGCACCGACACACCGACGATGATCACAGGAGCTACCGTAGAAAGCATGCCGAGAGACAGTCCGCTGATAATCACCGTAGCCGCCCCCGTCTCACTGGATGAAGCCAGATTCCTCGTCGGCCGGTACGAATCCGACGTAAAATATTCTGTGATCGCACCGATCAGAACACCGGCGACAAGACCGGACAGCACCGCCGCATAGATCCCGATGTGTTCCGGAAGCAGGAGGCGGATAATCACATAGGCCCCTGCCACCACCAGAACAGCGCTGATATACGTTCCCAGCCGCAGCGCCTTTAAAAGGTTTTTCTGTGAGGCATCTTCCTTTGTTTTTACGAAGAAGGTACCGATAATCGATGCGATGACGCCGAATGCCGCCAGCATCATGGGAACGGCGACGCCCTTCACTCCAAAGCCGGCTGCAACCGCCAGCGCTGCGGTAGACACGATCGAGCCTACATACGATTCATACAAATCTGCGCCCATACCGGCCACATCACCTACGTTGTCGCCTACGTTATCCGCGATAACAGCAGGATTACGGGGATCATCCTCCGGAATACCCGCCTCTACCTTACCAACCAGATCGGCTCCCACATCGGCCGCCTTCGTAAAAATACCGCCGCCCACACGGGCAAACAGCGCCATACTGGAGGCGCCCATGCCGAAGGTCAGCATATTGGCCGTAATCTGGGCGATCCGTTCCGTCTCCGGAAGCGAATGGAACACGGTATTCAGGATAAAATACCAGATCGTCAGATCGAGAAGTCCCAGCCCCACCACGGTAAAGCCCATAACAGACCCTGCCGAGAAAGCCACTTTGAGGCCCTTATTCAGGCTGCGGGAAGCACCCTCCGCCGTCCTGCAGTTTGCCATCGTCGCGGTCCGCATTCCGATAAAGCCCGACAAACCGGAGAAAAAGCCGCCCGTTAAAAATGCAAACGGTGTAAAATAACTCAAAAAACCGCCAAACGCCATACACAGCAATATGATGAAAACGACAGCAAAGAAAATGCCGACGCCCAGATACTGCCGTCTTAAATAGGCGCCGGCACCTTTCCTGACCGCAGTAGAGATTTTAATCATCCCAGCGCTGCCCTCCGGCTGTCCCTTCACCCGGACAAACATACAGGCAGCATAAATCAGAGCGGCTATGGAACCAATTGCTACGACATACATAACATTCATGGTACCCCTCCTTATCATAACCATTTGTTGAAATTGTTTAGTTCCAATTTCATTATAGTTCTTTATATGGGCGAATTCAACAAATATGCATGAATTTTTTCAACACCTTAACGGACAGAAGCCCGGCAGGAAACCGGAGTGGAACTACATCTTTCCACCACCTGCTTCCCGCCGGGCTTCTCCCTGCATACGCAGCCTGCTCAAAAAATCTCCTAATAAGTGAGCACCTCCGGCCCCTCTTCTGTTATCAGTACCGTGTACTCCCACTGTGCCGACAGGCTTCCGTCTTCCGTATAAATGGTCCAGCCGTCTTCCTCGTCCTGAACCACATCGGGCCGTCCCGCATTTACCATCGGTTCAATGGTAAAGATCATGCCGGGAACCAGAAGCATATCCGTTCCCCGCTCTCCGATATGGCTGACCCACGGTTCCTCATGGAAATCATTCCCCACGCCGTGGCCGCCGATCTCACGCACTACCGTAAAACCATTTGCATAAATGTACTCGGATATGGCAGCTCCTATGTCGCCCAGATGGCCCCAGGCCCGGGCTTCCTTAAGCGCTAAGTCCACGCTCTCTTTCGTCACGCGTACCAGCTTCTCCGCCTCCGGCGACACGTTTCCGATGCAGTACATTCTGGAGGCGTCTCCGTAATAACCGTCTAAGATCGTCGTCACATCCACGTTGATGATGTCGCCCTCCTTCAGGATCCGGTTCGGATCGGGAATGCCGTGGCAGACCACCTCGTTGACGGAAGTGCAGACGCTCTTCGGGTAGCCTTCAAAATTAAGGGGAGCCGGGATGCCGCCCATCTTTATCGTATTTTCATGGACCAGGGTGTTGATATCCTCTGTGCTGATGCCCGGACGTATGAAGGAATCCACCAGATCGAGGATCTTCGTATTCACCTCGCCGGCCTTTCTGATCCCCTCGATCTCCGCCGGGGTCTTAATCATGTAATGCTCCGGCACCAGATCGCCCATAATACCGTAATTTTCAATCTTTCTGTCGAACGCCAGATGACAGTTCTTATACTTCTTTCCGCTGCCGCACCAGCAGGCGTCATTTCTTCCTAACTTTAACATCGCTAATTCCTCCATCTTCTCTACAACGTTTTATCACGTTTTCTCTCCGTTGTAAAGAGCGCTCCCGATTATTCTTTTAAGACGGCTTTTACCCGGCCGTTCTTCTCTACATTATCATTATATGGGTCGGAGGCCACGATATCCCCATCTTCCAGTCCGGAAATAATTTCTACCCGGCCGCCCTCTCTTCTTCCGGTTTCCACAGGCTTTAATACCGCTTTCCCATTCTGTATGAGATAGACAGCGCTTCCATCCTCCGCCGGTATTACGGCCGCCGCAGGGACAGAAAAGACCTCCGGGGCGATCATGACATGAAAGGATACATCCGCCGTCTGGCCCGCTCCCGCGTGCTCCGGAAGTGCTGCGGGCTTTAACTCTACGGTACACCGGTTCTCCTCCAGGCCGATGGAAGACATCTGTTTCTCGGCAGTCTTCGCGATGAAGCTCACCTCGGCTTCCCCCTCGCTCCCGTCGGCGTAAATGACTTTCGCCTTAAGCCCGGGTGTCAACGCGGCCGCATCCTCCGACAGAACGGAGGCGGAAAGCTTCATGCTGTCCGGGCGGTAGATTTTCACCACTGGCTGGTTGGGCGACAGATAGGCGCCTTCCTCCGTGTATACCTCCCACAGGACGCCGTCGTAGGGCATCTTTACCGCACCGGGATTCACGGTGTCGTCGAGAAGGGCCAGCTGCCTTTCGAAGGAAGCAATCTGCTCCTGGGAATGCGCCTTCTGCTCCTCGGAATTATCTTCCTTCGCCTGCGTGTATTTCTGGTAAGTCAGATCCAGCTGGGTCTTTAAGGTATCCAGGTCCGACTGGGCGATGAAGCCGCCCTGCTGCGCCAGCACCACCCCGTTGTCGTAATTCTTCTTCGCAAGGCGGTATTCGCTTTCTGCCGCCTTAAGGGCTGCCGCTGCCGAACCATTGGAACCGTAGAGACGGTCGTACTCCTGGCGGGCCGCGCTTAACTGCTGCTTAAACTGCTCTCTCTGAATGTCCAGCGTCGTCTGGGAGGTGGTATCCGTCTTTAAAAGGATCTCCCCCTCCTTTACCTCCATTCCCGGCAAATACGGAATTTCCGAGACATTGCCCGCGGTAACGGAATTAAGCACCATGCCTGATACGGGAAGTATGGAGGCCGAAACGGTAAACTGACTCTCCAGGTTTCCTTTTACCGCCTGCTCTGCGGAAGCTTCCACGGGTTTTAAGAGCACCGCCGCATACGCGCCGATACTGATCACGGCAATGGCCGCAAGAAATATCCATTTCACTTTTCTTTTCATCCTGCACCTCTATTCCCGTTCCCGCAGAAGGTCTGCCGGAACTATTTTTTTCAGTTTTCGAAGCATCATCATGGAGCTGAACCCGACAGAGACGGCGGTCAGCCCAATGGCCTGCAGCAGCGCCTTTCCGTCGATAAAGCTGGGGATTGTATACATATCCGAAGCCATAGAGACCGAGATCAGCTGGCTGGCTCCCATGGACATGGGAATTCCGATGAGCACCGCGCCCGCGGCCAGCAGCCACTGTCCCGTGGAGATCACATCGAGACACTCCTTACTCTTTAATCCCAGCATCATCAGGGTGGACAGCTCCCGCTTCAGTTCCTCGAAGCTGATCAGGGAACTGATATAGATGACCGCAAAGCTGATGATAACGCCCAGCATGGACATGGAGGCCATGATGGCGCTCATGCTCCCCATCATGGACCGGTACTGGGAGAGTCTGTCCTGACGGCTCTGGATTCCGGACACAGCGGCCGCATCCTCGAGACGCTCCCGCAGCTCCTCCTGAACCGTGATCGGGGCCTTCAGTAGAACGGTCGTGCACACATTGCGGTAATCGCTGATCCTGCCGGCGCCGGCGAAGGACATATAGGCGGAGCTCCCCATATACTGGGCGATCGTGTCCGTCACTGTGACGCGGCTGATCCGCTCCTTGGGATAGGGAACCTTCACCTCTATGGTACTCCCCTTCTTCACGCCCATGACGTTCGCCATGTGCTCCGATATCACGATGCCCTCTTCCTCCGGGTACGCGCGGCTTCCGTCCTCTTTGTACAGCCTTGTGAGGGAAGCCTCCGGCGAAATGGCCTGGATGGTGCAGTCTGTCTTTCCCCCCGGCCCTGACAGGGTGACCGCAAATTCCATCATCCCCTCCGCGTTTTCCACCTGCGGATGCTTTACCGCCTCCAGGGCATCCTCTAAAAGGACCGGCTGCTCAAACTGAACCATGATGTCCTGTCTCTGGGTCTTCTCCCAGTAATCGAAGATAAAGACGTCAAACAGGGAGTTCATGGACACCAGGGTAGCCGTAATCATATAGGCAAAGGCGATGCCGGCCACCGACATGGCCGTCCGCCGTCTGTTTCTGGAAAGGCTTCGAAGCGCCATGACGCCAGGAACCGTAAAAAGGTTTAAAAACCCCGGTATCCGCTCCAGAAATGACTGTCTGGCCGACTTGGGTGACGGCGGCCGCAGCGCCTGGGCGGGCTTCATCTTCCCGATCACACCGGCGATAATCCAGGAGGTGCCGGAGCAGAATATCCCCGCCAGCAGGATACCTTCCAGCAGATAGGACACAGAAAGCGGAGCCGTCACATCCGGCAGGTTAAAGTATACCCGGTAAAAGCCCGCCATGGGATCCGCCAGAGCATACCCCAGAAGCCCGCCGAACAGCCCGCCGAGCAAACCGGTCACCGCTCCGAAGCCCATGTAATGGAGCCTTATTTTCCTCAATGGGATTCCAATCGCCATCAGGGTTCCGATCTGGGTCCGCTGCTGCTCCACCATACGGCTCTGCGTGATATAGAGAATCACTCCCGCCACGGTCAGGAATAGAAACGGCACCACGCCGGACATTTTTTCCAGCTGCTTGATCTCCTCGTCAACCATGGAGACGGCCAGCTGGTCCTCCCGGGCATAATGGGATATGAGACCGTAGGGCGTAAGCGCCTGTTCGATCCGGTCCTTCACGGCCTCCCAGTCGCTGCCGGGCTCCAGCTTAAACAAAAAGCTGTTACCATGGCCTTCCTGGCCGAACAGCTGGGCCATGGTCCGATATGAGGTAAATGCCGCGTCGTACACGGCCGGGCTGGGATACAGCTCGTTCATATTGCGGATCATGTAGATATTTTCCGGCGTCAGGCCGATTCCCGTGATCTCCATGGGGACCCGCTTACCTTCCACAATAATCTCCACCGTGTCTCCCGGATTTAAATTCCTGGCCTTTGCGATGCCGTCGCCGATCACGATCTCCTTTTTTCCCTCTTCCGGCAGCGTACCGCGGGATAAGACCGGACGGTTCATCTCGCCCTCCGACCAGGATACGAGATGGAGCTCCACATCCTCTTCGTATCCGTATACCCTCGTGTCCTTCACGAGCCGGGCCTGCACCGTGTCGATGCCGGGAATCCTCTTTAAGATTCCTGCCTCGGAGACGGGGGAATCGGTTACCTCTGCAAAGCCGTCGCAGAATTCGGACTGGGAAAAGAACATATCCCGGGATTCGGCCAGATTGTCGTAGCACAGCTCCAGCACCGTAAAACCGCAGAAACCGATGGCAACGATCAGGATGCACAGTATGTAAGCCGTCATGGATCTCTTCATGTCGCGAATCATTTTTCGAATTAAAAGTTTCGTCATATCCGTCCCTTTCCGCCGCTACCAGTCCAGTTCTTCCGCCTGGCATGGATGCTCATTGACCGTGATACGCTCCAGTCTTCCGTCCTTCATGTGGAAGACGCGGTCCGCCACACGGGCCATCTCCGCGTTGTGGGTGATGGTCATGACAGGACATTTTAAGCTTCTGCCCACCTCCAGGAGAAGCTTTACGATGGCCACGCTGTTTTTGCTGTCCAGCGCCCCCGTCGGCTCATCGCACAGAAGAAGGTCCGGCTTTTTTACAATGGCCCTGGCGATGGAGACCCGCTGCTGTTCTCCGCCTGACAGCTGGGCCGGAAAGTGTCTCTCTCTTCCGCCCAGCCCCACCATGGCGAGCACCTCCTTCGGGTCCATGTGCTCCTTCACAATGCTTGCCGCCAGCTCCACATTTTCTACGGCATTTAAGGAGGGGATGAGATTGAAAAACTGAAATACGAAGCCTACGACATCCTTCCTGTAGTCGGAAAGCTGGTCCGCCGTATATCGCGTCAATTCTCTGTCCTTGTACCAGATCTCACCGCCTGTGGGCTTATCCATCCCGCCTACGATATTTAGAAGGGTACTCTTCCCGGAGCCGGAGGGCCCCAGTACCACGATAAATTCTCCCTGTTCCACCTCGAAGGTGACATCCTTTAAGGCGTCCACCGCCACGCCCTCCCCTTCATACCGGACGGAGAGATGATCCGCTCTGATTACCGGTTTTCCTGCTGCCATTCTATGCCTCCGTTTTCTGATATTCTTCTTTATAAGCGATCTGCTTCAGCCATTTTTCCCAGACATAGAACTTTTCCATGATTTCCTTCATGGAAATGGACGCGTTGGATTTCCGCCTGTCATGCAGGTATCCCTCCGTCATCCAGACCAGCATCTCGTAGATTTCCATCGGTGGGACATCCGGCTTAAACTTGCTGTAGTCCACATTTCTGAAATACTTCCTGAAGGCAGACGAAACCGCCTCCATCGTCGCCCGGTTTAAGTCTTCCTTTACGATTCCGTCTTCAGAGTAATATCCCCGCACCATGAAATCAGCCAGATAAGGCGTCTTCTCCAGCACTTTGATCTTGGCCTCCGCCGCCATCTCCAGAAGCTCGAAAAAATCGGTGACTGTCTCCCATCTGGCT
>OCAS01001653.1_pt1 | contig 10159 bp, 5 predicted proteins | sample 1550751 | NCBI WGS metagenome assembly OCAS01 (sample SAMEA2580301, study PRJEB22360) | human gut metagenome | biome: human gut; feature: human-associated habitat; material: faeces | place: Denmark | collected 2008/2010
GTTGAAGCGGGTCCCCCTCGGGCGGCCGCTACTATGTCTCCGAGCCCCAGGTGATCACCGGCCAGATGGAGTCCTATGCTGCCAACAAGGAGAAGGAGCAGACCATCACCGTGGGCGGCACCGAGTACCACCCCTCCTACATCCAGTACAAGGCTGACACCGCCGACAACACCTATGAGTTCGACGTGCTCAAGTGCGACAACGGCGGCGTGGAGTTCGACTCCGACTACGACTTTATCCTGGACAGCAACGGCAACGTCATTGCCTACCGTCCCTCCGAGCAGGGCCTGTACGACTACGCCCTGGTTCTGGACTCCGGCTATGAGCCCGGCGCCTTTGCCTCCGATGCCTCCGGCAAGATCAAGGTCCTGCTGGCCGACGGCACCGAGGGCGTCTACACCCTGAACTTCTCCGCCTCCGCCAAGAACGTGGGCGAGCAGGTTGCTGACGTTCTCACCGCTAACAGCCATACTGAGAAATACAGCAAAAATCAGGGCATTCAGGAGCTGAAGGGCTTCCTGGGCACCTCCGACTCCGACAACTCCGCTACCGCCCCCTGGAAGACTCCTGTTGAGACTGGTAATACCGGCGCCTTTGTCAACAAGAACATTGATACGACTGGTACTGCTGATATCAACGACGCCGACTACAAGGACGGCCGCGCTGCTGGCTATGTCATCGCCTACTCCCTGAACGATGACAATGTGCTGACCATTAAGTCCATCGTGGGCAGCAACGACGAGGTTTCCGTGGTGACCAGCGTCTTCAACCCCGCCGACGTGAAGCAGCAGACCATGAGCAGCGCCTATGAGACCGGCGCCGCCCGTATCCGCTACAACAGCAACAACAGCCAGATCACCGTAGACAAGAACACTGTGGCCTTCTATTATGACAACAGCACTCCCAGCGATATCACCTACGGCGTGGCTGTCGGCTACAATGAGATGGCTCATGTGGATAACAACAAGATTGTTTCCGCCCGCTTCCTGGACAGCAAGTCCACCCTGGCCTCCACCGTGCTGTTTGACGCCAAGGGCGTGGCCGTGGAGAAGGACTATGCCTTCGTTCTGAGCCGCAGCAGCGTGGACAGCAAGTATGCCACCCTGAACGTGGTTCTGATGGATGGCACTGTGACCACCCTGAAGATCACCCGCAACGACTACAACAGTATCTTCAACACCTCCGACGATTTCAGCATTCCCTATGCCTACACCACTGACGGCAACGGTGTTTCCGACCTGACCAAGCCCAACTTCTCCAGCGATGACAACCAGGCCAGCAACCTGGAGATCGTCCGCGGCTATGCCCGTCAGCTGCGCACCGGCACCGTGGCCCTCTACACCGACAAGACCATGACCAACCTGGTTACCGGTACTTACGGCGACGGCACCTTCACCTATGAGAACAACATCTGGAACGTGGAGGACGTGGACAACAGCTATGAGAAGGCTCCTGTCGGCTCCTTCTCCGAGAACGTGGGCCGCGAGGTTGTCATGGTCATCGACAGCGACAAGAACATTGTCCGCGCCGCCTACATTCTGAGCACCCTGGACGGCGTGTATGCCGCCAATGCCAACATTACTGTTCAGCCTACCGCGAACTCCAATATTACCGAGAACCAGGCGCTGACCCTGTCTGTGACCGCCACCGCTCCCGGCACTCTGAGCTACGAGTGGTTCAAGAGCGCTGACAACAGCACCAACACCCCCAACGACGACACCTCTCTGGTCAATGTGGCTGGCTACACCGGCGCCAAGACCAACACTCTGAGTGTTGCCGCCAACACCCTGTCTGCCGGTTCCCACTACTTCTATGTGAAGGTGACCAACACCGAGACCGGCAAAATCGAGAGCGTCGTGGTCAGCAATCTTGCCACTGTGACCGTGGGTACTTACACCGCCAAGACCATCAGCTACAGCACTGCGGATGCCGCCAAATTTGCTGTTTATGCCGGCAACAGCCAGACTCCTCTGACCGAGGAGGACAGCCGTTCCGGCAAGCAGGTGACCATCCCCGCTGATGCCACCACCGTTGCGATCCAGAACTCTGACTGGAATGCTGGAGAAAACTACGCCTTTAATGGCAAGAACTACGAAGTGGATTCCGACAAGTGCATCACTGTAAATGTGGGTGATCTTTCTAACGGTGACACCCCGATTAGCTCCAGCAATTTCACTCGGGTGTATAAGGCTACCTATGAGGTTCCCGGCGCTCCCTATACAAGCGCTGCGGCTCCCGATGCCGAGTTCGATGCTACCTCTGTGACCGCTCCTGCGGTACCTGCTGCTGAGACTGGCTACCAGTTCCTGGGCTGGTATGATGCCACCAACAGCAAGGTTTACAAGCCCGGCGCTACTGTGACTCTTGGCGGTAGCGATGTTACTCTGACCGCTGTGTACGGTTCCACCGTCATGGAGGCTGGTGCTAACGATAAGAGCACTTCCGACGGTCTGGCCACCGCGCAGTTTAAGTTTGACATCTCTGCTGACATCAGCGCCAAGATTACCAAGCTGACTGCAACTGCCAGCACTGTTGGCGGTGCGAATCTGGGAGGTGGCAAGGACACCAATTCCGTTGCCTTTGCTTCCAACGAGATTGCCCTCACCTTCACGAGCGATGGCGTTGACCTGAGCGGAGCCGCTACGGGCAATACCATTACCTTCAGCATCACTATCTCCTATGAGACTGGCGGTACGCTGACCCCTGGTGATATTACCTACACTTACGCCTGACCATATTGAAACATCCCCCCGGGCTATGCCCGGGGGGATGTTCTATTTCACCGCGAAATAATGGTATTTGGTGCCGCTGTAGTTCATATAGGAGCGGTTCCGGCTGTCCTGGGTAACGGCGAAGCCGCCGGCCTGGATCTGGATGGCGGGCGTGCATGGTCCGTTGATGTCCTGATAGAACACTGGCCAGCCGTCTACCGCCAGGCCGCCGCTGATGCTTTCGCCGCCGTTGCTTCCATAGCGGTTGCCAAGCGCCATCTCCACCAGAACCGCTCTGGGCCGGAATCCCAGGTGAATCGTGCGGCTGGCGGCATTGTCGCCGGTATAGGCTCCTGTGCTGATCTCGGCCTTCTCCTGCTCCAGCCGCTCCGCCTGGGCCTTGGCGGCCCGTATGCCTGTGTCGATCCTGGCAAAGTCCTGATTGAAGTCCGTCCGCAAAAAGCTGTCGGACGGCTCCCATTGGTGCAGTTGATAGTGTTCCGTATAATTTGCCATATTTTTTACATCTCCTCCCCATGTAGGGACACCCCACTATCCGCCGCACGCCCAAACCCGGACAGTCTACAGCCGTGTTTGGAGATTCCGTCTACCAAATGTCTACCACCTGAGGCCCTGAAACCCTTCTGGTTTCAGGGCCTCAGCCCTTTTTCCCTGTCAGGATTGTCTACCAAATGCCTACCAAGCAAACCTTTCCATGCCGTCACCGAGTTTTTTAGGTGAAAACGAGCAGATATTTGTACCTATTTCTCCTTTGTAAGGGGCGTTATACTTGACTGAAACGCGCAGTCGTGAGTAGGATGCCCCGAAAGCTCAAAATTTAGAAGGAGGAATTCCAAACATGAGAAACCTCAAGCGGACTCTCAGCCTGGCTCTGGCCTCCGTCATGCTCGTGGGCATGATGAGTGTTGGCGCCAGCGCGGTGAACGCGAGCGATTTCACCGATGCGGATGAGATCGTAAACAAGGACGCCGTTTCTACCATGACTGCCCTGGGCATCATCAATGGTAAGGAAGACGGCAGCTACTTTGACCCCACCGGCAACGTGACCCGTGCCGAGATGGCCAAGATGCTCTGCGTCGCCATCAACGGCGGTGTGGATCCCGTGCTGGGCGTCAAGGACACCCCCACCTTTACCGACATCAAGGGTACCTGGGCAGAGTCCTACATTGAGTACTGCGCCGCCAACGGCATCATCGCTGGCCGCGGCAACAACAAGTTTGATCCTACCGGCACCGTGAGCGCCACCGAGGCCGCCAAGATGCTGCTGGGCGTGCTGGGCTACAACGCCGAGAAGTCCGGCCTGGTGGGCAACGACTGGGCCATCAACACCAACGTGCTGGCCAACCAGAACGGTCTTTACAAGAACCTGGCCAATCTGAACGCCAACACCCTGCTGACCCGTGACAATGCCGCCCAGATGATCTACAATGCTCTGGACGCCAACATGGTTGAGCTGAACGCCGCTGGCAACTACACCACCAGCCAGTACAGCTACACCGGCACCGAGTCCGTCGTGACCGGCACCGAGCGCGTGTGGGTTGTCAAGATCAAGGACAGCTCTGTTAACGATGCCGTCAAGGCTCTGGACGGCTCCGTCTACAACAGCCGTCAGGATGCTATCGACACTCTGAAGGACGCGAACGGTGGCACCACTCTTGATACTGGCAAGTACACTCTGGAGCAGAAGACCCAGAATGTTTACGGCGAGAACACCGTGACCAAGTACGCCGACGAGACCATGGGCCACAAGTACCTGTCCCTGATCACCGACGGCGACGCTGTGCTGACCGACGTGGAGAAGGACAGCAAGGGCACTTACACCCTGTACATGAATGGCATCACCACCAAGGGCCAGTACACCAAGGTCGAAGGTGACTACAGCAACCTGATCGGCCAGAAGGTCGAGGTTCTGTATAAGGACAGCGAGAATGTGTACGGCGTCTATGCCTCCACCGACAGCTCCCTGATCGTGGAGAGCACTGCCGGTAAGGTTGAGGCTGTCAAGAACGGCGAGGTCAAGATTGACGGCACCACCTACAAGGTGGACAGCAATGTGACCACCACCGCTCTCTACACCGGTAAGCTGATTGACGGCCTGAATGTGGGCGGCAACAAGGCCGCCGCTGTGAAGGCTTACGACAATGACGACAACGGCAAGATCGACACCGTTGTTTACGTCCCCTTCACCGCCGCCAAGGTGACCTACGTGGGCGAGAAGTCCTTTAACACCGATGTTAACACCAATGTTAAGTTTGAGGACGTGAACGCTTACGACGACATGGCCAAGAACGACTATGTCATCAAGAGCGACGCCGCCAACACCGTGGATGACACCGATACTTATGTCCTGGCTGAGACGGTCGAGGGCAAGATCGAGGCCACCAAGAGCGACTCCGTCCGCATTGACGGCACCTGGTACAACTATGTTACCAGCGATCCCGACACCGATCTGGCTCTGGACAGCACCGTGAAGGCCGCTGTGCTCAACGGCTACATCGTGAAGTCCGAGGTTATCACCTCCAGCCACGAGCTGCAGGATTACGCTGTGATCGTGAACACCGACAAGGATATCAACGGCGAGCAGGCCAAGCTGCTCTTCGCCGACGGCACCACCAAGGTGGTTACCACCGACAAGAGCTACACCTCTGACGTAGGCAAGCTGGTGACCTATGAGGTCAAGAAGGGCGAGTATGTCCTGACCGCTGCTGAAACTGTCGATGCCGACAAGGCCGGCTTTGACAAGATTGTTACTAACACCTATGCCAATACTTCCGGCAAGGGCAAGATTGGCGGCGAGAGCATCGCGGACGACGCCGTGATCTTCGTGAAAGACAACGCCAACAAGTTCTCCACCATGACTGGCTCTGACTTTGCCAAGTACAGCTCCGCTTCCGTGGCCAGCATTTCCAACGCCTATGCCAACAAGGACAACTCCACCGGCTACAACAGCGTGGTTCTGGCCTATGCGACTCTGAACGCGAAGGTTAACTCCATCACCAGCAACTACGGCTATGTGACCAGCGCCGTGTCCACCACCAAGAACAAGGACGGCGAGACCGTGTCTTCCTTCACCTTCTGGGATGGCGCCACCGAGCACAAGGACATCATGACCGACGAGAAGGTTTCGCTGTCCAAGGGCGACATCTTCACCTACGAGGAGAACAAGGACGGCAGCTACACTGTCACCGAGGTCGACAACCTGCTGCGCACTGCCATCATTGCCTACAACGAGAAGAACGGCGATATCCGCTTCACCGACGCTTCTCTGAGCGACAAGGGCAGCAACGTTAACGCTGAGATCACCAAAGATACCGTTATCATCGGCATCAACAGCGATGACAAGGCCGGCGTTGCGGGCGCGGTGCCCACCATCGCCATCGAGACTGATAAGTCCGGTGTTTACCAGGCCAACGCCTACTATGTGATGGGCGCCGGCGACGAGGTGAAGCTGCTGGTGGTTGACACCTACGGCAACATCCCCGCGGTTGACAGCGTAACTACTGTTACCGACGAGAGCAATCTCGGTACTGCTCTGAAGCAGTACACGGATGTGACCTTTGAGGGTGATGCTACTATTTCCAGCAAGCTGGAGATCCCCGCTGGTGCCACCCTGAACGTCAAGGGTGATCTGACCGCAAATGCTGCTATCGTTGGCAACGGCACCCTGAATGTGGCTGGCAATATCAGCGACACCAGCAAGGTCAGCACTCAGCTTGAGTCCACCAAGACCAGCGAAACTGTTTCCGTGTCCGGCGGTGTGGTTCTCGGCGATGTGACCGGCAATGTCGGCTCCGGTAGCGCTCTGTACTCCGGCGATCAGGTTAAGGGCAAGGTTATCGTTCAGATTACCGTTCCTGCGGATGCGGTGACTGACGGCACCTCTAAGATTAAGTTTGACGGTTCCGAGCCCTCTACCCCCAAGCTGACCAATCGTAGCGACATTTATCTGGCTATCGATATGAGCCAGTCTGGCCAGAAGGTTATCACCATTGACAAGGACGGCGATTGGAGCTCTACTACTAACGATGTGTATACCCTCACCGTGAAGTGGTAATCTAACTGCAATCGGCTTATTACGAAGAGAGCCGCCCCCGATTGGGGGCGGCTCTTTTTGTTAGTGGAAGGCTATATAGTAGTAGCTCATTCCGGATCGGTTTGCGTCCGCGTAGAATCTGCCCTCTATCAGGTCGCCGCGGGCCACCCGTATTCCGCTGCTGGTGATCTCCACCAGGTTTCCGTCCCGCATGGTGACCGGCGCTCCTTGCAGCGCCAGGCCGCCATAGGTATACATGTCGGACTGCATTGCGCCGTCCTGCCTTACCACAAAGACTGCCCGGGGCGATACCCCCAGCGAAATATCCCGGCTTCGGGCGTCATCCCCTGTATAGCTTCCACTTAGAATCTCAGGCTTTAAGGCCAGTGCTTTATCCAGCACACGGAAATCCTCGTTGAAATCCGTGCGCAGGAAATTGTCCTCCGGCTCCCACTGGTGCAGGTGATAGTGTTCGGTATAAGCTGCCATTTTCATTCCTCCCGCAGGGGGGCCGGGCAGCGCCTTTGCTGTACTGGAAAACGCGGCCCCTGCGGGAAAGGAACCCCGCGTCCGGCTGTCTACCGGACGCGGGGATGGCCTTGCCTGCGGAGGGGGTAATATAGATGGCAAACTATACAGCGCACTATCACCTGCACCAGTGGGAACCGGAGGACAGCTTTTTACGGAGAGACTTCAACGAGGATTTTCAGAAAATTGACGCGGGCCTCGCCGGACGGGGAGATTGCAGCCTTCTGTTCGGCTCTTATGTGGGTACGGGAACTTGCGGCCCGTCCGAGCCTACCGTACTTACACTGGGGATTCCAGCCAAGGCGCTTTGGGTAAGCTGCGGTTCACGCCACGCTGTCTTTCTGAGGGGGAACACGCAGGCGGTTAATTTCAGCACCAGCGATGGAGAGCTGCTTGAGGTGGAGTGGACGCAAGACGGCCTGAGCTGGAAGCTGGGGGGAGGACTTTACAATCACGACTACCAGCAGCTCAATGAAAAGGGAACCACCTATTATTACGCGGCGCTATACCAAGAAAGCAAGGAGGCCCCGGGAAATCCCCGGGGCCTCCTTGCTTCTTGGGATTTGGTGATCAGAACTCAGCGGATAGTGGTACCGCCAATCAGCTCATCGCCGGTGGTCGTATTGACAATCGTCCAAGTATAAGTGCCATCGACAAGCGCCTTATCGCTCATCTCATAGCCCTTGGAGTAATTATTGATGCCTTCACCAATGACCTGCACATAGAAGTAATGGAAACCAGTGGTCACACCTTTGGCATCTTCCTTGTACATCAGATTACCCTTGCTGTTCTTGATGGACAGAGCAACATCCTGAGCATCCTTGTCAGTAATGCGGAAGGTGAAGAACATGTTGTCGGTGATTTCACCGCCGATGTCATCCTTCTTATCCTCAGGCATCTTGGTCAGAACATAGGCACCATTGGCTTCGCTGCTCAGATCAGAGGCGTTAACAACGGTAGCAGTATTTACACCGCTGCCGGAAATCTCAGCCTTGTCGCTGCCGGAGGAGGTGGTGGAGCCGTAGAAGATGGTGACGATCTCGCCGTTCTTCACGATGGCGGTAACCGTCATGCCCTTCTCCACATCACTCAGAGAGCCAGTCTCAATCTTCTTGCCCTTGGTGACGGCATAGACCTCTACATCGTCGGAAACAGCGTAGCTCTTGCCGCCCAGGTCGATGATACCATCCTCGGCCTCAGCCTTGACCTCCACGCCGGGAAGCTGATAGGTGTCGTCAGTATCCTTCTTGCTGTACTCCTCGCAGGCAGAGGCATCCAGAATCTCGTTCTCAGCATCCGCATAGGCGATAACGTTCAGCAGAATATCGGTCTCCAGGACATTGCCGCTGGGATAGCTGTCCTTCAGCTCCTCATCCATCTTGACAGTGGTGATCTCGCCGTTGACAACAGCCTTGTACTCGTAGTAGGTGTTGTCGCTGTCCTTCACCTTGGTGCCGGCCTTGGAGCTGAGGACATACACGATGTCGTCAGAGCTCGCGGACACATCGGAGATGAAGACCATGGTAGCCACAGTGCTACCGCTCTTGCAGTAGTAAACAAAGTTGCCGCTGTTGTCCTTCAGGTCGGGAACATTGGCATAGCCGGTGTAGGACTTATAGGTGGCCTTGCTGCCGGTGCCGGTCTGCACCAGGAAGACGGTCTTGCTGTTGGCGTAGACAGTCTTAGTGTCCAGAGTCATGGCGGACTCGCCCTTGTTGATCTCGACCTTCTTGTTCTCGGCCAGAGCAGAAGTGCTGACGCCCTTGATGGTGTAGATGTCCTTGGAGTTCTTGCTGTACTCTACGATGTAGCCCCGCATGTTTTTCAGAGCGGTTTCCTTTGCACTAAAGTTACTGCCGCTCAGACAGTCCTCATCGACCTCGGCCTCGACCACGGTGCCGTCGGCCAGCAGAAGCTTGGCATAGTAGGAGCTCTCGTCGTCATAGCGGCCCTCATCGGCACCGGTGTTCACGACGTAGGCGTAGTCGCTGGAGGCCTTGGATACGTCGACCTTAATGACATAGCCATAGGAATCCAGGTACAGGTCCAGCACGCTGTCGACCTTGACATCACCCTTATTGGACATCTTCGCGCTGTACTTGTAGGTCTCGCCGTCAGCCACGAAGCTGGAATCGCCGGTGGTCTTGGTGACCTCGACGCCCTCAACCACCTCGGCCAGGGTCATGGTCTGGATCTCACCATCAGCCATGGTGTAGAGAACCACGTCGTCCTTCTCGAAGGACTCAGTCTCAAACTTCTTGCCGTCCACGGTGACATAGCGGTCATCGCCGTCCTTCGCGGCGGTAACCTTGGAGATCTCGCCCACGTAGGTGTTGATGACCACCAGGGTCACGTTGTCGTCGTTGTCCACAAAAGCCTCGACCAGAACGCCGTTGCCGCCGAGCTCGTCGTCGCTGTTGCCCTTCTCGATGGTGAAGGTGCCATTGGCCTTGCCGTCCTCGGTCACATCCACAGTAGTGGTCTTATCCAGGCCCAGGTCGGAGTACAGGGTCTTGGAGCTGACCTTCTCGGAGTAAGAGGCGTCGGCGGTGGAAGCATAGGTGCCGATCTCCTTGGTGCCGTTCTTCCACTGGTCGGAGGGACGGCCGAAATCGTCGTGGTTATTGCTGTTCAGGGTCAGGTCAGAGAAGTACTTCTCGCAGAACTGCTGCACCTCGTCCTTGTCGCCCTTCACGGTGCGGTAATCATCGGTCGTGCTGTTGGCGACCTTCACGGGGGCGGAAGCGCCCACGATAACCTGCATGCCGTCGGAGCCGATGACAGTGGTGCCCTTGTTGGTGTAGTACACAGTGTCGGCGGTCAGGGTCTGGAACGCCATCTGGGCGGCCTGCTCACGGGTCATGGC
>OCAS01001671.1_pt1 | contig 10053 bp, 9 predicted proteins | sample 1550751 | NCBI WGS metagenome assembly OCAS01 (sample SAMEA2580301, study PRJEB22360) | human gut metagenome | biome: human gut; feature: human-associated habitat; material: faeces | place: Denmark | collected 2008/2010
GGCGGGCTGCCTGAAACGGGCAGCGGATACAGGCTGATATTTCCGTATTAGGACTGGCTTCTGCCGCATATAATTCAATAAATACAGGCTCAGGAGCATGCTTTGGATATATATGTGGTAAAACAGGGAGACAGTGTGGATTCCATTGCAAAATCATACAATATTTCAGCAGAAACAATATTATGGGACAATCAGATAGAATACCCATACCGCCTGGCCGTTGGCCAGGCTCTTTATATTTCTGACGGCAATACGGTGGAGGGAAGGAAACTGCTCTATACCAGCGGATATGCGTACCCGTTCATCAATGAGGAGGTGCTGGAGGAAACCCTGCCCTACCTGGATGGGCTGAAGGTGTTTTCCTATGGCTTTACCCTGGAAGGGGAATTGGTCCCGCCCATGAGCGATGATGCGTGGATGATTGAGCGGGCGCAGCAATGGGGGACGCGTCCCATCCTGACGCTGACCCCCCTGGGGGAAGACGGGCATTTTAATAATAATCTGGTATCGGCCCTGGTGCGCAGCCATGAACTGCAGCAGCGGATTATATGGGAGCTGGGCAGGACCATGCAGGATAAGGGGTTTGGCGGCCTGGACATTGATTTTGAATACGTGCTGGCAGATGACAGGTTGGGATTTGCCGCATTTGTGGGCCTGGCCACCAGGGTCATGAACCTGTTCGGGTATCCGGTTACCGTGGCCCTGGCACCCAAGACCTCGGCTGAACAGAGGGGGCTTTTGTATGAAGGGATTGATTACGCCCTTTTGGGCGAGGCGGCCAACCGTGCCATGCTGATGACCTATGAATGGGGATACAGCCAGGGCCCGCCCATGGCCGTGGCCCCCATCAACATGGTGAGGCGGGTGGTGGACTATGCGGTCACCGCCATTCCAAGGGAGAAACTGAGTCTGGGCATACCTAATTACGGATATGACTGGGCCCTTCCCTATGAGCGGGGCGTGACCAGGGCCAAAACCATTAACAACCACCAGGCGGTGCAGCTTGCCATTGATTTCGGGGTGGATATACGGTTTGATGAGACTGCCATGTCTCCTTACTTCCGGTATTGGCAGTACGGGGTCCAGCATGAGGTGTGGTTTGAGGATGTGAGGAGCATTAAGGCCAAGTTTGACCTTATCAAGGAATATGAATTGTCAGGGGTCGGGTACTGGCAGCTGATGAGCCTTTTCAGGGCCAACTGGCTGATGCTGAACGAGATGTTTTACATTGAGAGGGAGTGGCCGGTGATGGAACGGCTGGATGGGACAAATGGGACATAAGGATATGCTGGCTGGACTATGAGCAGGCATCCAGGATTGAGGTCAAAGGTCTGGCTGATTTTGTGACCCAGGTGGTGGCGTGCAATGGCCTGGTTGGGGAGGAACTGCCTGCAATCCTGGGGAATGAGTTTTCTAACACACCCCAGGCCTATTTCCAGGGCATGTCTTTCTGATATTCAAAATAAACCTTCAGGAGCTGGCTGCGCTTGGTCACATTTACCTTCTGGAAAATGTTATGCACATGGGTCTTGACCGTTCCGATGGAGATAAACAGTGCATCGCTGATTTCCTGGTTGTTTTTATCCGTGAGAAGAATCCTCAGGATATCCTGTTCCCGTGAGGTGAGCTGGTAGTGGCTGGCAAAATGAAGGAATACGGTGTTGCTGTCCGGCCCATACGGCTGTTTTTTCTCCGTACTGTCTGTCGGGGCCTGCGTTTTGCCGGCCGAAAGCGCGGACGCCCCTGCATCCGCCATTGCCATCATCCCTGCATCCGTCATCACCGTCATCCCGTCATCCGGTGCGGGAAGAGCGTTTCCCGTCATGTCAGGGGCCTGGATTTCTATCAGCGGGCCCTGCAGCTGCCGGGTCAGGTATACCAGGGCATACGCTGAATACAGGATGCTCATCATGTCCTCGGAGAAGCTGCGGTTATTGATTTTGACCATGATATCCGAGTAGACGTCAAAGGAAAAGATGACGATGGTGTCTTCTGCCAATATCAAAAGGGAAAAAACAGCGGTAATCCACAGCAGGCTTTTATAGGAATGCATTTCCCTGTCCAGTTCCCCAGGATGTTTTTTCAGGTACAGCAGTCCGGAAACGCTCAGATACAAGGTAAAGAGCTGGGCTGGAAGATAATAGAGCCAGACCTTGAACGCGCCGTATCCCGCGGTGGGGATGAACAGGAGGCTGAGGCCTAAGAGCACCAGGGCGGCCGTATCCCGGTTTTTCCGGCGCCGGGGAAGCACCTGATGCTGGATGGAAACCAGGCAGAAGGAGGTTACCAGGAATATAAGCGTCTTAAAGGCAGGCGCGCTCATGAACTGCAGGTCGTAGCGGACAGAGAACCCGTCTAAGAATTCGGTCATGTAGATAATGATATTGTCTAATATATAAAAAAGGAAGAGAACGGCGGTTGCGGCAGTCAACTGCCTTTTTTTGTGCCTGTAATTAATGATGCAGAAGGTAAGAACCATTGTATAAAGAACGATAAGGAAAATGTTGTAAATGAAAATCAGTATATCCATGAAATCCTCCTCTGACATGCTGCTGTATGCGGCACCTAAAATATATCAAAAAACAGAAGATTTAGCAAATTGTTTCTTTGGATAAATCTGAAAAAAATTATGCAATATGCACAAGGAGTTTAGGAAAGTTTAGTTGGTTTATGATGAAAGTATGAATAAAATCATCCTTTTTCATGAGACGGCGGGAGGGGTCATATATCTGCGAATCCATCCCGGGGATGATTTTAAACCCTGCCCCGGGGCGCTATGATGATGTCACAAGGCGCCGGACACACAAGAAGCCTCAGGAGATACCGTATCCATGATGCATGGCAGGCTCCGCATCCGGACGTACGAAAAAACAAAAACATATTACAGGAGGAAATGAACATGTCAGTAAAGGATTTCATCGACACAAACGAATTTACCAAGGAGGAACTGATGGACATCATTCATCTTTCATTAAAGATTAAGCGATGCATCAAGGCCGGTTACTACCCGCAATTATTAAAGAATAAATCCCTGGGTATGATTTTCCAGCAGTCCTCCACCAGGACAAGGGTTTCCTTTGAGACTGCCATGGAGCAGTTAGGGGGACATGCACAGTACCTGGCTCCGGGACAGATCCAGTTAGGAGGACATGAGACAATCGAAGATACAAGCGCGGTCCTGTCCCGTCTGGTAGACATCCTTATGGCACGTGTGGACCGCCACAAGAGTGTGGCCGACCTGGCTAAGAACGCAACAATCCCGGTTATCAACGGCATGTCTGACTATAACCATCCAACCCAGGAAATGGGCGACCTGTGCACCATGATTGAGCATTTGCCGGCAGGTAAGAAATTAGAAGACTGCAAGGTTGTATTCGTAGGGGACGCCACCCAGGTATGTGCTTCCTTAATGTTCATCACCACCAAGATGGGAATGAATTTTGTACACTTTGGGCCGCAAGGCTACCAGTTAAATGAAAACCACAGGGCAATCGCAGAGGCAAACTGCAGGATAAGCGGAGGCACCTTCCTGGTTACGGATGATGAAGATGAGGCCCTTAAGGACGCGGATTTCGTTTACACAGACGTATGGTACGGACTGTATGACGCAGAGCTTTCCGAGGAGGAGAGGATGGCTATCTTCTATCCGAAATACCAGGTAACCCCTGCCATGATGGCCAAGGCCGCGCCCCATGTGAAATTCATGCACTGTCTGCCTGCCTCCAGAGGGGAAGAGGTTGTGGATGAAGTGATTGACGCAGGTTATTCCATTGTGTTTGACGAGGCAGAGAACCGCCTGACCGCCATGCGGGGACTGCTTGTATATTTCCTGGGACAGGCTGAGAAAAAAGCGGACGAAGAGGAAAAAGCAAATGCAAAGGCGGACCTGGAAGTATTCTTAAAAAGAACGCTGTAATTCAGCATAAAAGGGGGAAAAACACATGGCTGAAACACATGGAAAGAAAAAATTCAAATTAACAGATGCAATCCTGTCCGTTATCTGCGTTGTATTTGTGGCAGAAGCAGCGGCGCCGGTGGCTGCAATCGGAAACTCCCAATATTTCTGGTGGATTTTCCTCATGCTTACCTTTCTGCTGCCCTATGGGCTGATTGCCTCGGAACTGGGCACCACCTACGACGGGGAAGGCGGGCTGTATGACTGGGTGAGAAAGGCCTTTGGCTCCAAATGGGGAACCCGGGTTTCCTGGTATTACTGGATTAATTTCCCACTGTGGATGGCATCCCTGGCAGTGATGTGCCCTGAAATGCTCAGCATTGTCATCGGGCGTCCCATTGGGGTCATTCCCTCATTAATCATTGAACTGGCATTTATCTGGGTGATTGTGGCTATCAGTTTTTTCCCTGTGTGCGACAGTGTGTGGATTCTCAACGGCGCTGCCCTGATTAAGGTGCTGCTGGCTGTAATTGTAGGCGGACTTGGCATATACGGCGCAGTGACCCATGGGGTGGCTAACGAGTACACGGCTGCTTCACTGATGCCCAGCTTTGATACAAAGAGCCTGTCCTTCATATCTGTCATCCTGTTTAATTTCCTGGGGTTTGAGGTGGTGTGCACCTTTGCGGACGATATGGAGGATCCCAAAAAACAGATTCCCCAGGCCATTGTTTCAGGCGGTCTTGTGATTGCGGCAATCTACATATTCTCTGCCTTTGGAATCGGCGTGGCAATCCCCACCGCTGAGGTCAGCACCAGCAGCGGGCTCATTGACAGCCTTCAGCTGCTGACCGGTCAGACAGGCGGCCTGTTCATTTCCATCATGGCAATCATGTTTGTGCTCACGCTGTTCGGCAATATGATTTCCTGGTCCCTGGGCGTGAACAATGTGGCCGGTTATGCGGCTGAACAGGGGGATATGCCAAAGGTATTTGCCAGAAAGAGCGTGAAGAACGGCATGCCGGTGGGCGCTGCCATGATGAACGGTATCGTGGCCAGCGTGGTTGTGGTCATTGCTCCCATCCTTCCGAACCAGGACCTGTTCTGGAGCTTCTTTGCACTGAACCTTGTGATGTTCCTGCTGGCATACCTGCCCGTATTCCCGGCGTTCCTGAAGCTGCGCTCCATTGACCCGGAAACAGAACGTCCCTTTAAGGTGGGAGGAGGCAGGGCGTTCTTAAAGGTCCTGGCAGCCCTCCCCATGATCATGATAGTCATTTCCCTGGTATTCATTGCAGTGCCCATGAGCTTTGATGCCCAGACATTAAATGAAGTGCTGCCCATTACCATTGGCTCTGTTGTATTCATCGGCGTGGGGGAATTGCTGGCAGCTAAAAAAGGAAAGGCGCCTTTAGTCAGGACAGAGGCGGCCGTGGAGAAAGAAAAAATAATAGTATGACGAGAGGAAGGTATTTTATATGAAAACACATACAACTACACCAAAACAGGACGGTTTCAGGATGCCGGGAGAATTTGAGCCCCATGACGGGTGCTGGATTATCTGGCCCGAACGTCCGGATAACTGGAGACTGGGCGCCAAACCGGCCCAGAAGGTTTTTGTGGAAGTGGCAAAGGCCATCAGCCAGTTTGAACCAGTGACCGTGTGCGTAAGCAATGCCCAGTATGACAACGCCAGGTCCCAGCTTCCTGAGGAGGTGCGTGTGGTGGAAATGTCCACCGATGACTCCTGGATCCGTGACTGCGGCCCTACTTTTGTGACCAATGGATCTGAAGTCAGGGGCGTGGACTGGTCCTTTAACGCATGGGGCGGACTGGTGGACGGACTGTATTTCCCATGGGATAAGGATGACCATGTGGCCAGGAAGGTCTGCGACATTGAGCGCAAGGACAGATACCGTCTGGATGACTTTGTCCTGGAAGGCGGCTCCATCCATGTGGACGGGGAGGGCACGCTGATTGTCACGCAGGAGTGTCTTTTAAGCGAAGGAAGGAACTCCCATCTCACAAAGGAAGAGATTGAGGGGGTGCTGAAGGAGTACCTGAACCTGGAGAAAATCATCTGGATCCCGCTTGGCATTTACAATGATGAGACCAACGGGCATGTGGATAATATCATCCATTATATTGCCCCGGGAGAGGTAATCCTTGCATGGACCGACGACAAGGATGACCCACAGTATGATATCTGCCAGAAGGCATACGCCGTGCTGAGCACCGAGACAGACTCCAAGGGGCGCAGGCTTAAAATCCACAAGCTGATGCTTCCCAAGAACATCCTTATCACAAAAGAGGAAAGCGAGGGCGTGGACGCTGTGGACGGGACGCTTCCGCGCATGGAGGGCGACAGGCTGGCTGCTTCCTATGCAAACTTCTATATTGCAAACGGCGGAGTGGTATTCCCCATGTTCCATGATGAGAATGATGAGCAGGCCAGGAAGACATTGGAAGCATGTTTCCCGGACCGCAGGGTGGTAGGGCTTTACGCCAGGGAAATCCTGTTGGGCGGCGGCAACATCCACTGTATTACACAGCAGCAGCCAAAGGCATGAGCGGTTACGCACAGAGGATAGGGATACCGGGCCGGACGTAAGGACAGGCAAGGATAACTGACAGAAAAGAATAGCTGACAGAAAAGGGAGAGGGTATATTATGTCAAGAATCGTAATAGCCCTGGGCGGCAATGCCCTGGGCAATACGCCGAAGGAGCAGCAGGAGCGCATTGACAATGCGGCTCCGGCCCTTATCGGACTTATAAAACAAGGGCATGAGATTATCATCAGCCATGGAAACGGCCCCCAGGTGGGGATCATACGCCAGGCGTTTGACACTGCAAGCGCGGTGGATGGAAAGGTTCCGGCCTTTGAACTGCCGGAGTGCACGGCCATGAGCCAGGGATACATCGGGTTCCATCTGCAGAAGGGGATTAAGAAGGAGCTGCGCCGGGAGGGCATGCCCTGGCATGTGGCAACCGTGGTGACGCAGATTGTGGTTGATAAGGAGGACCCTGCCTTCTTAAATCCAACCAAACCCATTGGCAGTTTTTACCCGGAGGACGAGGCACTTAAGATGATGGCGGAAAATCCGGGCCTGTGTATGAAGGAAGACGCGGGCAGGGGCTACCGGCAGATGGTGGCTTCACCAAAACCCATGGATATCGCGGAAAAGGATTCCATTTTGAATCTTCTGGACCATGAGTTCATTGTCATTGCCTGCGGCGGAGGCGGGATTCCGGTGGTGCTGGATGAGAACGGGGATTATGAAAGCGTGCCGGCTGTCATAGACAAGGATTTTGCCTCGGCCAGGCTGGCGGAGCTGGTGGATGCGGACTATCTCTTCATCCTTACGGCCGTGGACCGCGTGGCTGTCAATTACGGAAAACCTGACCAGCGGGAGCTTAGGGAGATTACGGTGCAGGAAGCGGAACGCTTATGCAGCCAGGGCCACTTTGCGCCGGGCAGCATGCTTCCCAAGGTAGAGGCGGCCATGGAATTTGCCCGCGGCAAAAAGGGCAGGAAATCGGTAATCGCATCCCTGGAAAAGGCTCCGTTAGCCATGATTGGGGAGAGCGGGACCAGGATCGTCCTTGGATGATCAGGCGGATATTGATACGCACAGGTCGATGAACAGCTGCATCAGGGGGCTGAGCCATTTGTTTTTATGATGGGCGCAAACCGCTGTGATGGTCTTATCCCCAATATCAGTATGTATTGCTTCTAATTCCCCTGTTCCCAGTTCCTCCTCTACCGTGAATGTTGGCAGATACGAAATACCCACATTGTTTTTTACAAGATTTTTAATGGTTGGAATACTCCGCAGCTCAATGGTATGGTCAAGGATAATGTTTTTTTCCCGGAGATACTGCTCGAAAATCTGCCGGAAGATGGGCTGGCGGATTCTGCTTTCCGGCTGATTGAAGGGATCTGCAGGCAGAATATGGTTTCCATCATCCGCGCGGACACGGATTTCCCCAACACACGCATGCAGCACATATTGATGAAAAACGGATATGCTAACTGCGGGACAGTTACTTTTAAAGGCGGCCCGAAGCTTGCATATGATAAGATCCTGAAGGTCGAGGGGGGCCATGTAAGGAAATCTGCTTGCCATGAACCACTAACTTATAGTATAATTTACAAAAATTAAATCCAATACAAAGGAGTGTTCTTACATGACAATCAGAGTTGGAATTTTAGGATACGGTAATCTGGGCAGGGGTGTGGAGTGTGCGGTTAAACACAATCCGGACATGGAACTGGCAGCTGTTTTTACAAGAAGGGATCCTGGCAGCCTGACCATCCTGACAGAGGGGGCAAAGGTTTTATCTGCCGGGGACGCGCCTTCCATGAAGGATGATATCGATGTGATGATCCTCTGCGGAGGCAGCGCCACGGATCTTCCAAAACAGACGCCGGACATGGCAAGGTATTTTAACGTCATTGACAGCTTTGACACCCATGCCAACATCCCGCAGCACTTTGACGCGGTTGACAAGGCCGCAAAGGAGGGCGGACATGTAGGAATCATTTCCGTGGGCTGGGATCCGGGCATGTTCTCCCTGAACCGCCTGTATGGGGCAGCCATTCTGCCTGGGGGGAAGGATTATACCTTCTGGGGCAAGGGCGTGAGCCAGGGGCATTCGGATGCCATCCGCCGGATTCAAGGGGTAAAGGACGCCAGGCAGTACACCATACCGGTGGAGGACGCCCTGAAAGCCGTGAGAAGCGGCACAGGGCCGGACCTTACCACCAGGCAGAAACATACCAGGGAATGCTTTGTGGTGGCGGAAGACGGCGCCGATAAAAAGGCCATTGAAGAGGCAATCGTGACCATGCCTAATTATTTTGCGGACTATGACACGACCGTCCATTTCATATCAGAGGATGAACTGATGCGCGACCATGCCGGAATCCCTCATGGAGGATTTGTCATCCGCACAGGAAGGACGGGCTGGGAGGATGAAAACAGCCATGTGGTTGAGTACAGCTTAAAGCTGGACTCCAATCCGGAGTTCACAGCATCCGTCATAACCGCATATGCCAGGGCGGCGTACAGGCTGAGCCGTGAAGGGCAGACGGGCTGCAGGACCGTATTAGACATTGCGCCGGCATATCTTAGCGCCCAGGATGGGGCTGAGCTTAGGAAACACCTTCTGTAAGTGCGGGCAGGCCTGCATCATGCACCAATCCTTCCCGATCCTCATACCATAATACAAACGGATATGGGGATTGGTCAAAATCCATTCCTGACATCCGTATCTATTGCACTGCATATATTGCTACAGTACAATCTGATCAGGCCTTAAAGTGGATGGAACATCCATGGAGGAGCCGGGCCGCACCCAGGGTGTGTTTGAAAACCGTTTTCCGTCAGCTGGCGGGAATGAATCTTCCAACAGACCCTGGCGGCAGCAGGTAGGAAACACCTGCGGGACAGTCGTTTACTCGTATTGTCCTGCAGGTGTTTTTTTATTATCCGGGCCGTGTACTGGTTTATGGGAGGGAAAGATATGACAGGAACTGACTTCACAGGGGAGCACCTTATAGGGGAAAGCCGTACAGGGGAAAGCCATATGGGGGAAAGCCATATGGGGGAAAGCCGTACAAGGAAATTCCATACAGGAAAGCGCCGCAGAATAAAGCATCATACAGTAAAATATGATTCAAAAAAATATCATGAATCAGAACGCCATCCAGCAAACAACCATCCGGCAGACAGCCGTACGGCCGGACATAAAGATACCGCCATGCACGTCTCAAAGGTCAGCATTGCGGTGAACGTGGTCCTGACGTGCGGGAAACTGGCTGGCGGCATCCTGGGCCGCTCCCATGCCATGATATCTGATGCGGTCCATTCCGCATCGGATGTATTCAGCACCCTGATCGTGATGGCGGGCGTATCCATGTCTGCAAAACAGTCAGACAAGGAACATCCGTACGGGCATGAACGGCTGGAGTGTGTGGCGGCGCTGTTCCTTGCCGTCATCCTGTGTGCCACAGGGCTGGGAATCGGCTTTGGCGCGGTAAGGGAAGTGGTATCAGGGGAAGTAAAGGACGCGGCCATACCAGGGCTTATGGCCCTGGCGGCAGCCATTGTCTCCATTGTGGTGAAGGAGTGGATGTACCGTTATACCATAAAAG
>OCAS01001673.1_pt1 | contig 10022 bp, 11 predicted proteins | sample 1550751 | NCBI WGS metagenome assembly OCAS01 (sample SAMEA2580301, study PRJEB22360) | human gut metagenome | biome: human gut; feature: human-associated habitat; material: faeces | place: Denmark | collected 2008/2010
TGGATACCATGAAAACAGCGGCCGGGCGTTTTGACGGCTATCCCTGCATCCTGTCCCATTATGGGGTACACAGGGACATGAAGGCCGTACTAAAAGCCAATCTCCAGGCCTTTGAGGAGATGGAAGGGCGCATCCGGGAAATCATGCCGGGGGAGTTTTACCTGGAAGACATGGTGAAAGGGCTTGTGGGGCATATGGGCATCCTGGTAAAGAGCCTGCCAAAGGCCCGTCTCATGGAGCGGGTGGTGCGCTCCCTCCTGGAATATATGGCGGAGACAGGCGGACTGGAAATAGGGATAAAGGACGGCATGATTGTATATACGTATGGAGGCAGTTCCCATATGTCCGGCGGTTCCTGCACGTCCGGCAGCTCCAGGACACACTGACAACAATGAAAATAAGAGGTGGATGATATATGAATATATTAGTTTGTATCAAACAGGTACCGGATACAACCGAAATCAAGATTGATCCGGTAACCAATACATTAATCCGCGCAGGCGTTCCAAGCATCGTCAATCCCTTTGACGCATATGCGCTGGAAATTGCTGCCCGGATCAAGGATGTGACGCCGGGAACAAAGATAACACTGCTGTCCATGGGACCGGACCAGGCCAAGGCAGCCTTAAAGGAGTGCCTGGCCGTGGGAGGCGACAAGGCGTATCTGGTCAGCGACAGGGCCTTTGGCGGCGCGGATACCCTGGCCACCAGCTATACCCTTAAGACGGCCATTGAAAAGCTGGAGGAGACAGAAGGCAGATTCGACATCATTTTCTGCGGCAAGCAGGCCATTGACGGCGATACGGCCCAGGTCGGACCTGAGATCGCGGAGCATCTGGACTACCCGCAGGTCACGTACGCGGTGGAAGCCAGGGTGGAAGGCGGGGAAGTCCTGGTAAAACGCGAGACAGGGGATGGCTTTGAGGTACTGGCTGCCAGCATGCCATGTGTTGTCACGGTTACAAAGCCCTACTTTGACCCAAGGTTCCCCACCATCAAGTCCAAACTGGCGGCGGGGCGCGCGCAGATACCTACACTGACAGCGGACGACCTGCCTGTGGACCGGGAAAGCATCGGTTTAAAAGGTTCCCCTACCAAGGTCAAGAAAAGCTTTACTCCTCCCCAGAAACAGGGTGGGATCAAGATTTCTGAGGACAGCAGCGAGGCATCGGCCAGGAAGTTATTCGCCATGTTAAGCGATGCAAATATCATTGGATAGAGGGAGGAATTGACATGGAGGCTAAGAACAAGGGCTTATGGGTATTTATAGAAACGGACCAGGAGGGAAGGGCCAGGAACGTGGGCCTGGAACTTCTCAACCCGGGAAGGCGCCTGGCTGATAAGCAGGGCGGGGAACTGATAGGCGTCGTAATCGGATGCGGCATAGAAGAGGCTGTCAAGGCAGCCGTTGCATATGGGGCTGACAAGGTAATTGCCGTGGATGGGGAAGAATATAAACACTATACCACCGATGCATACACGGACGCGGTCTGCGCCCTGGTTGAAAAATACGGGCCCACCACCATGCTCATCGGCGCCACCAATGAGGGCCGCGACATGGGGCCGCGCATCTCCTGCCGTTTAAGGACAGGACTGACGGCAGACTGTACGGGCCTTGATATTGATGAGGAAAGCGGCAACATGGCATGGACGCGTCCTGCCTTTGGAGGAAACCTGATGGCCACCATCCTCTGTCCCAACCACCGTCCCCAGATCGGCACGGTCCGCCCGGGCGTGTTCAAAAAGGGGGAAAGGGATGATGCAAGGCAGGCAGAAATAATCCATGAGGATATCCATATCACGGCTGACAGGATACGCACCCGCCTGGTGGAAGTCATCCATGAGATGGGGGCGGAAAACGTGGACCTGGAGGGCGCCGAGATTATTGTGTCCGGCGGCCGCGGGGTTGGCGGGCCTGAGGGATTTGCGCCCTTAAAGGAACTGGCCGACCTGGTTGGAGGCGTCCTGGGAGCGTCCCGCGCAGCAGTGGACTCCGGCTGGATTGCCCACGCCCATCAGGTGGGACAGACCGGCAAGACCGTGGGTCCCAAGGTGTATATTGCCTGCGGCATATCCGGGGCCATCCAGCATGTGGCAGGAATGAGCGGTTCCGGCACCATCATAGCAATCAACAAGGACCCGGAAGCGCCAATCTTTAATATTGCTGATTACAGCGTGGTAGGGGACTTAAAGCTGGTAATTCCCGTGCTGATCCAGGAAATCAAGAAGAGCCGGGCTTAGACGAAAGGAAGTTATTTCCCTATGTATGAATGTTTATTTGAAGAAAACCAGATTGGCACCATGAAGTTAAAGAACCGTCTGATCGTGCCGGCCATGTCCACCCGTTTTGTGGGGGAGGACGGCAGGGCCACGGAGCAGTTCACCGCCTACCATGAAACCAGGGCAAAGGGCGGCTGGGCCCTGATTATTACGGAGGATTTCCTGATTGATGAGGGAGTGGGCGTTAAAAAGGAACTGCCGGGGCTGTGGGATGACGGGCAGATTGAAGGTTATAAGAAATGTACGGACCGGATCCACGCCGCAGGCGGGAAAATCTGCGCCCAGATCTATCATGCGGGGAGGAATACGCACAGCGGCATCACCGGCATCCATAATGTGGGGCCGTCCCCTATCTGCGACCCTTCCAACCGTGAGGTGCCCCATGAACTGACGGCCGGGGAAATAAAGGCCATTGAGGAAAAGTTTGCGGATGCTGCGCTGAGGGCCAGAAAGGCTGGATTTGACGCGGTGGAGCTTCATGGCGCCCACGGATACCTGATTGCCCAGTTCCTGTCCCCATTCTCCAACCGGAGGACGGACGGGTACGGCGGCACGCTGGAGAACAGGGCCAGGTTTGCGGTGGAGACAGTGAAGGCGGGGAAGGGAAAGGCGGGATGGGATTATCCTGTGCTGTTCCGGATTTCAGCCACGGAGTTCATAGACCAGGGCATGAATGTGGAACAGGCAAAAGCCATCTGCAGGCTGGTGGAACAGGCGGGGGCGGATGCCATCAACTGTTCCCAGTCAGGCCCGGCCACATTTTACAATACGGTCCCCAGCTTCTACGTGCCAAACGGCGCATTTGTGGAACTGGCTAATGAGATAAGGAAGGTTGTGGGCATCCCGGTTGCAACGGTGGGAAGGATTAACAGCCCGCAGCTGGCCGAGGAGGTCATCCTGTCCGGCAAGGCCGACCTGGTGGCCATGGGGCGGACCTGCCCCTTAAGCTGCAGTCAGGGGATACGCAGTCCATACTCACCTGCATCGGATGCTGCCAGGGATGTCTTGGAAGCACGTTAAAGAAAAAGACGCTTACCTGCCTTGTGAATCCCTTCGCAGGCAAGGAGACCACACATTCGCCAAAGGACAAGGCAGGACATGTCAGGAAGATAGTGGTTGCCGGCGGAGGCATCACAGGCTGCCAGGGACCCCCATTCACAGGGGTGCCATGCGGGGCCATCAAGTAATCCTGGCGGAGCGGGAAGGGAAGCTTGGGGGACAGTGGATTGCGGCCGGCATGCCATGCAGCAAGGCGGATTTTTCTTCCTTTGTAAGCTGGCAGAAGCATATGCTTGAACGTCTGGGGGTGACCGTGCTTCTAAACCAGGAGGCGGACCGGGAATTCCTTCTTTTGACGGCCCCGGACCTGGTGTTTGACGCAACGGGAAGCACCCCTGTGAAGGTGCCTGTTCCCGGGATTGAAACAGCAGGAACCGCATTTGCCCAGGAAATCCTCACAGGGAAAAAGCCATGGGGCGCCCATCCCCTGATTATAGGAGGAGGGCTTGCGGGCGCGGAGACTGCTGAGTTCATTGCCGGTTACCAGGTTCCGGTGGAACTGGTGGAGATGCGGGATGCCATTGCCATTGACTGTGAGCCGGGCCCCAAGTATTTCCTTTTGAAAGCATTGAAGGAACTGGGCGTGTCCATGTACACCAGCACAATGGTGAAGCGTGTGGAAGGGACAGCGGTGGTGCTGGAAAGGGATGGCAGGGAAATGCGGGTGGAAGGCATTGACCAGATCATCCTGGCTGTGGGGATGCGTCCGTCACAAGGCCTGAAGGAAGCGCTGGCTGGTACGGGACTGGAGGTAAGGTCCATCGGGGATGCCGCTTCGGTGAAAAACGGGTTTTCCAATGTGCAGGAGGCATTTGCAGCTGCCTGGGACATCTGAGCCTGTCTGTGATATCTGAGCCTGCCTGTGGCATCGGAACCTGCCGGCCAGGCAGCGCCCCATAAAGCCCGGCGCGCGGCATAAGCTCCAATCTGGATGTGGTTCCGTTGATAAGAGGAGGGGGTTGCGTGGAAAATGGTCTGGTCATGAGCCAGGAACTGAAACAAAAGCAGACACTGTCCGCATACCAGTACCAGTCCCTTCATATCCTGCACCTGGGCAATGCCCAGGTAGGCGAACTGCTGAAAAAAGAATACCTGGAGAATCCCTTCATCGAACAGAGGGAGGGATTCTCAGGGGAGGAATACCAGTGGCTGGAATATTATAAGTCCAATATGAAGGAGGACAGGGCAGTTGCGGGGCCTGGAGGCGGGCCGGAAGCCAGGGACACGGATGAGGATGCTGTAAAGGAGTTACCCACATCCTGGTGCGACTGGAGGATGGATATCAAGGAACAGCTTTATGACGGCAGGACACCGGCTGCACAGCGGCGCCTGCTGGAGCAGATGATCCTTCTTCTGGATGACCATGGCTTCCTGGCCTTTTCTGAAGCAGAAGGGAGCGGGCTGCTGAAGATACCGGTCAAACAGTACCGCGCGCTCAGGAAACAGCTGATGGAACTGGAGCCTGAGGGAATCGGATGTGTTTCCATGGGGGAGTATTTCCTGTTCCAGCTTATGAAAAAAGGAATCCATGTGCCGGATGCTTTCCGGGACCTCTGCATGAACCATCTGGAAGATATCACGGAGATGACTTTTATCCAGATTGCACATAAGATCCACGCCTCCTTTCAGGAGGTCAAACGCTGGGTACGGGTCCTGGGCACGCTGGAGCCGTATCCAATCCGGGATTCAGGGATGGGGTCTGCTGCGGAAACAGTGATTCCCGACATACTGATCGTGCCCAGGGGCGGCGAGCTGGAGGTCAGGGTAAATGACTATTATACGCGCCAGTACTGTGTCAGTGATTTTTACCGCAGGACAATAAAGGATGAGGACAATGCAGAACTGCAGGAGTATATGGACAGGAAGCTTCTGAGGGCCAGGCAGATATATCTGGCAGTGAGCAGGCGCAACCGGACCATCTGCCGTGTGGGGGAATACCTGTTGAAGGTCCAGGCCGGCTTTTTCAGGGGCGGATTCCTTGCCGGGATGACGTATAAGATGTTTGCAGAGGAACTGGATATCCATGAATCCACGGTATGCCGCATTGTCTCCAACAAATATGTGTCCTGTCCCCAGGGGATACTGCCCCTTAAGTATTTCTTCAGCAAGGGCGTGGACGTGGTGGATGGTCAGGGCCGCGTCACAGGCACCATGGGGAAATCCAGTGTCAAGGAGCTGATTGCATTCCTTATTGAAAAGGAACCTGGAGACAGGCCCTACAGTGACGGGAGGCTGGCAGATATGCTGAAAAAGGAATATGGCCTGCGGATTTCGCGGAGGACTGTCTCCAATTACCGGGAGGAGGCCGGGATCCGCAGCGTGTATGAGCGGAAGGCGCAGGAGGCGTATGGGCGGGAAACCTGATGTTTGGTTTTCACGCTTTTTAAATGGGCTGTCCGCAGCTATATGGCGGTATAAGCCGTATACGGTATCCTTGACAAGATACCGGCAGCATGAGAAAATGGAGGAATGTGAAAAAACAGATCCTAGGACAGACTTCCATGTATGACAGGCATCCATGGGAAGAGGGCAGGGGAAAGGATATCAGTATGAAGGTAAATGTTTATGTTGCAAGCGCGTTCAGTAAGGATGATATGGGCGGAAACCGTGCAGGCGTGGTGCTTGGGGAAACAAAATTAAATAAGGCGGAAAAAACCGCAATCGCATATCAGTTGGGGTATTCGGAAACAGCCTTTGTATTGAAGTCAGGGAAGGCTGATTTTAAGCTGGAATATTTTACGCCCACAGGGGAAGTCCCTTTATGCGGCCATGCAACCGTGGGCACGTTTGCTGTGCTGAGGCATTTACATAGGTTGGATAAGCCGTGCCATACAATCGAGACAAAATCCGGCATCCTGCGGGTCACTGACAGCGGGGACGGCCTGATTCTCATGGAGCAGAATGCCCCGCGTTTTTATGAAACCCTTAATAAGGATGATTTGCAAAGATGCTTTCCTACAGACATCCTTGCCCATGACATGCCCATTCAGATTGTCTCTACCGGATTAAAGGATATACTGGTCCCTGTAAGCAGCCCGGAGGCCCTGGAACGGATGATTCCTGATTTTGCAGCGGTTTCCAGGCTGAGCCGGGAAAAGGACTGCGTGGGTGTCCATGCGTTTTCGCTTGTGAGGGAGGCGAGGGAAGGGGGGATTAACCGCGGTATGCAGGAATTTTGCCCCCCTTTATGGAATAAAGGAGGAATCGGCAACCGGTACATCCAACTGCGCCCTGGCCTGTTACCTGTACCGGTACGGTTTGAAGCAGCCGGGCTATGTGTTTGAGCAAGGGCGCAATTTAAACAGCATATCCAGGATATATGTCCGTGTGGAAGGTGGGGATGATGCTGTTTCAGGAGTCAGTGTGGGCGGATACGGATATGTGGAAGGCAGCAAGACGGCTGCTGTTTAGGGACAGACAGGGAATCCCCGGGAAAGCATGGTTAATGCTTGCATGGATTCATTGGATAGGATATAATGAAACCACAAAAAGCAGGGAAAAAGGAATTATCATAGAGTGAAAGGGGAAGGCCCATGATTACGGTTTTTAATAGGAAAGAACTTCTTGTCACATATTCCATGGAACTTCAGTCCAAGGCCAGGAATGTCCTTAATACGTACGGGATTGACTATATTGTGGATACAGGCGGCACTGCGGCGCGCAGCATTGGATCGGGGCCGATCGGGGTGGACCGGTTTGGAACCAATCCCGCCTGTTCCTGTGAATATAAGATATATGTGAACAGGAAGGATTATGAGAAGGCCCAGGCTGCATTGGCCGGTAAATTGAAATAGGGCCTTTCAGATCCCTTCCAGGAAGCGGCGCTTATATTTCATCTCCGCATAATCCGTTATTTTCTTCATGTACACCGCATCATACATCCCTCCAATCACGCCCGCAATGGGGATTCCCTGGAGAAACTTCATATATAAGAGTTCATGGGAGAGTGCTTCTGCTGTCAGACGTATCTCTTCCTTTTTATTGAGTCCGGCAAAGGCCTGGTCAGGGGAAAGGGAGACGGATTCTGTAATCATCCGGTTCAGCCCTTCATCAGCCATGACCCGTTCTTGCCCTGATAAAAAGGGGATACGGATCAATCTTAGGATAAAACACTGCTCACCGGCTGTATCATAGGTGAAACCATAGCTCAGGGCAAGCTCGTAGATTGCTTTCAGGATCATTCCCGTAAACAGGGGGATATCGGGCAGCCCGATGCCAAGGACACCCAGTCCCATACCGCTGGCGCCGGATACCAGGAGGTTGAAGGCTTTGCTGTTTCCTGCATGTTTGGAAAATGCCTTCAGGTTCTTCCTGTTTTCCTTCAGACCCACGGCGTAGGCATTGACCTTGTAAGCCAGCTCACGGTTCTCTTTATGGCATGTTTTTTCGATGGTACCGGTTCCCTTTTCAAACACCAGTTCAAATGCCTTAAAGAATGCCAGGTCAAGGGCAGAGGACAGTTTGTCGGGGACGAACCGTTCCAGCTGCCGGTTTATGAAAGGCTGCCTATTTTTTCCGGTGTTTTGGAGGAAGCAGTCCTCCTGCTTCTTTAGCGCAGCCCACTCTGCTTCCCTGGCTGATTTCCTTCGGAATACCATGATTTCACCTCCGTCTTTCTGATTAAGCCAAAACATTCCTGCTGATAGATATGATACCACAAAACCTTAATAATGGGAAACCGTTGGAATGATCCGTACACAGAAAATCCCTCATGCGGTTAATCTCCTATCGTCCTGATGGTACATAATGCTTGACAGACATATAAAAAGCTACTATAATTGTTGATTGTTGCAACTGTTGTATAATGCAATGAATGTGACCACGGACAGGGAGGACGTATGAACCAGTATATAGGAATATACCGCCGCTGCGAGCTGCTGTATATACGGAGTGAGTTTGAAAAATATGCACTTCAGCCTCTGGAAGGGAAAATCCTTTATTTTCTGCGCAAGGGATGTTGTACCCAGGAGGATGTATGTATTTATTTTAACATGGACAAGGGCAGGATTGCCAGGAACCTGTCGGAACTGGAGGAGAAGGGGCTGGTCTGCCGGGTTGTGAATGAAAGCAACAAACGGCAGAAGCTGGTAAGCCTGACCTCCCAAGGCAACAGATTTCTGTCCGGCATTGACAGGATTTTTGAAGAATGGGATGCTGTCTGCTTTTCCGGCTTTACGGAGCAGGAGCGTTGCCTGTACCAGGATTTTGTAAAGCGCATTGCTGAGAACGCCATGGAATACAGGCATAGCCAAATCAATCAGAAGGAAGGATGTACATATGATAAATAACCTGACAGAGGGGAAACCTTTAAAGCTTCTGTTTTTCTTTGCAGTTCCCATGGTGGTGGGAAATCTGTTCCAACAGCTTTACAACATGGTGGATTCCATGGTGGTGGGCCGGTTTGTGGGCGAGGATGCCCTGGCCGCGGTGGGCTCGTCCTTTCCCGTGGTTTTTCTTTCCGTGGCAGTGGCGGCCGGACTCTCCATGGGATGTACCGTTGTCATCTCCCAGTTCTTCGGGGCCGGGAAAATCAGGGAAATGAAGGTAACGGTGTCAACCGCCCTGATATCCCTGGGCGTGATTGGACTTATCATCATGGGGATTGGGGAACTGACTTCCTTTCCCCTGCTTAAGCTTTTGGGGACGGACCCGGATATCATGACAGATTCACTGGCATATCTGAGGATTTATTTTGGCGGGGCAGTGTTCCTTTTCCTGTATAATTCCCTGAACGGTATCTATAACGCCCTGGGAGACAGCCAGACCCCGTTAAAATTCCTGATGGTGTCGGCCCTGACCAACATTGTCCTGGACCTGCTGTTTGTCATTAAGTTCCATATGGGAGTGGCCGGAGTGGCCTGGGCAACCCTGATTGCCCAGGGACTGTGTGCATTTATCTCATTTTTCGTGCTGGTCCGCCGGCTTAGGAGGATGGAAGATGGACCAGGCGTCCGGGAAAAGGAATTTTCCTATTTTGACTTGGACGCGGCAAGAAGGATTGCAAAGGTAGGGGTGCCGTCCATGCTTCAGCAGTCCATTGTGTCTGTCAGCATGATGATGATGCAGGGCCTGGTGAATTCATACGGAAAAGTATTTGTGGCAGGATACACGGCAGCCACCAAGATTGATACACTGGCCATGCTTCCCAATATGAACTTCTCCAATGCAATGTCCAGCTATACGGCCCAGAACATTGGGGCAGGTAAGGTGGACCGGGTAAAACAGGGATACCGGTCCTGCATGTTCATGGTGTTCATTTTTTCTGTCATCATTACCCTGCTCATCTACTTGTTCGGTCCCCAGCTTCTGGGATTGTTCCTGGAACAGGGGTCTGAAGGCAGCGCCATGAGTTACGGCCTTAAATATATGAAGACCGTGTCAGTGTTCTATCTGCTGATGGGCGCCCTGTTTGTGGGCAACGGCCTGCTGCGCGGCGCCGGGGACATGGGTGCGTTCATGCTCAGTTCCATCGTCAACCTGTTTTCACGCGTGGCAATCGCCTATCTGCTTGCACACTACATAGGCGCCAGCGCCATCTGGTGGTCCATTCCTACGGGATGGGCAATTGGATTCATATTCTCCCATATGAGGGTGAAAAGCGGGAAATGGATGTCCAAACGCCTGGTGGATTAACCGGCGGATTGGCGGGCGGCCCGCAACGGGGCGCAGGGACGGTATAGAGC